>Ga0182024_10002021_pt1 | contig 51116 bp, 48 predicted proteins | sample P32metaG_FD_120480 | JGI IMG/M metagenome (GOLD analysis project Ga0182024, IMG submission 120480) | Permafrost microbial communities from Stordalen Mire, Sweden - P3-2 metaG (Illumina Assembly) | ecosystem: Environmental > Terrestrial > Soil > Wetlands > Permafrost | place: Sweden: Stordalen... | reverse complement strand
CCGATCACCTGAGCGACGGCGAGCCCTTGCAGGCGTTCTGGCAACGGCGGCAAGCGACCGCGACGGGACAACGCCGCTACCGCCGCGCCGTCTGACGACAAACCATGTCGCGCGCCCCGTAGGCTTACGCCCCCCCCGCCTCAATCCGGCGGCTGAACCTCGTCTTGTTCTTTTCCCCATGAAAATCTAAGGTGTCCCGCGTTCGCGGCGATTCCCCGCCAGGAGGGTGGGGACGGAAGGCCGGCCCGCACCGCGCTTTCCCTCGCCGCGATCCGTCAGGCAATCGGTCACCCGGAACGACCGGCCTTCCTCGCGCCGCCACCTCCGATCCGCCGTCTTTCCCGGCCGTCCGCCGGGCTGATCGTTTGCCGCCCCGACGCCCTTCCCGACCCATGGCGCAAGGATGCCACCCATGGCCCGCAAAGGCCTCTGTCTGCTGCTGGGCGCCGCCCTGCTGTTCGGCGCCCCCCTCCGCTTCGGCGCCGCCGCCGACGACGATCACGACAAGAAAGTCCTCAACCTGCTCGCCGTGCAGAAGGCGCTGCAAGAAGGCAAGGACGCCCTCAAGCGCGGCGACTACCAGGCCGCCGTCACCGTCCTGGAAAGCCGCATCGCCTACATCGACGGCAGCAAGGAATACCTCGACGCCCTCCGCGACGCCTATATCGGCTACATTCACGAGCTGAAACAGACGAATCGGGCCGGCGACGTTTCCACCTACCTGCGCCGGCTGGAGTGCTGCGACCCCGGCACCCTGCTGGAAGTCAACGGGCCGCACGCCGCCGTCAAAACGGCCGCCGGCCCGCCGCCCGCGGCCGCCAAGCCGCCCGACGAGCCGCCCGCCGCCGTCAAGACCACGGAGGCCGCGGCCGCCCCCGACCCCGCCGTCCGTAGGGCTTCGGAGGCCCGCGGCTTGCTCGAACAAGCGGAAAAGGAGTTTACCGCCCAGCACTACCCCGAGGCCGAGCGGCTCTACCAGCAATGCAACCAGACCGATCCGGTCGTCGGCACCGAGGGCCGCGGCCGCCGCGCCTACTGCAAAGTCCTGGCCGTGGTCGAGGCCTACAACCACGCCGCGCCGAACGCGCCGGCCCCGCCGGAGTGGGAGCACGAGGTGAAGGAGGCGCTGACCCTGGCGCCGGACAACAAGGCGCTCGACGCCTTCGGCAAAGGCCTCCTGGACAAGATCCAGGCCCGGCGCGGCCCGCTGGCGCGCGGCGTCCCCTCCGACCGGCCCGAGGACCTGCGGGCCGACGTCGAGGTCCGCAACACGCCGCGCCAGCCGGGGCAGCAGTGGGCCGTCTGCGAGACGGCCAACTTCCGTATCTTCCATAACCAGAGCCGGGAAGTCGCTGAACGGGCTGCCCGCATCGCCGAGGCGACCCGCGTGACCGCGGCCAAGAAGTGGTTCGGTGATGTGGCCCCGGCGTGGGAGTCGCGCTGCGACATTTACCTGCACGCCACCGCCCAGGACTACAGCCTGGCCACGAGGCAGCCGCCCCAGCTGGCCGGCCACTCGTCGTTTGAAAACCAGGGCGGCCGCGTGGTGTCGCGGCGCATCGACCTCCACTGCGACGACCCCAACCTGTTCATCGGCGTGCTGCCGCACGAGACGACGCACGTCGTCCTGGCCGGCCGCTTCGGCGGCCGGATGCTGCCGCACTGGGCCGACGAGGGCATGGCCGTGCTGTCGGAGCCGCGCGAGCGCGTCGAGTTGCACCTGCGCAACCTGCCACAGCACCGCGGCAACGGCGAACTGTTCCCCGTGGCCGAGTTGATGCAGATGGACAATTACCCGCAAGGAAATCGCATCGGCGCCTTTTACGCCGAAAGCGTGTCGCTGGTGGAGTTTTTGTCGAAGGAGAAGGGACACGCGGTCTTCGCCCAGTTCATGCGCGACGGCCTGCAAGGCGGCTACGAGGCGGCCCTCCAGAAAACTTACGACATTCACGGTTTCGACGATCTGCAACAGCGCTGGCAGCGCTACGCCTTCGGCGTCGCCGAGCGGGACGGCCGCTGACACGGCCAGGGCGAAGGGCCGCGGCCGGCGCGTCAATCCCCCGCCAAGGACCGAAAGGGACCCGTCGGAGGTCATCTCCGCGGTCATTCGGCAGCGGTTTGCTGACGTATCGCCTCAAGTTGAGACCAGGGGGTTGAGGAACCAGCACATGGCGTTGTGGGTGTTCAAGCAGGAACCGACGTGCTACAGCTTTGCCGATCTGCGGCGCGACGGGCGGACGGTCTGGGACGGCGTACACAATGCCCTGGCCCGGAAGCACTTACGGCAAATCAAACGCGGCGACCGCATCTTCTTCTACCACACCGGCAAGGAAAAGGCCGTGGTCGGCGTCATGCGGGCCGTGGCCGACGCCCGTGACGCGCCGACGGCGGACGTCCCAAGGCCGTGGTGGTCGAGGTGGAAGCGCTTAAACAGATGCCGCGGCCGGTGACGCTGGCGGAGATCAAGAACGACCCCGCCCTGAAAGATTGGGACCTGGTGCGTTTGGCGCGATTATCCGTGCTGCCGGCCACGGAAAGCCAGTGGCGTCGTATCGAGGAATTGAGCGCCGCGGAGGCGTGACGCCTCGGCGCGCGGCCTGCTCTGCTGGCGAACCGATCGGCGATCCCGTATAATTCGTGAAGGGCCAGGGACGGCGATTCCTTTGTTCGTTTGGAGGGCCGCACAATATGGCGCTTCGCCGCGCCGAATCCGGCTTGAATGGAAAAGTCGCCGTCGCCCGCCGATCCGACCGCTTTCTGGACGGCTTGAAAGACGCCAGTAGCGTCACCTTCGTCTCCCACGTCCATCCCGACCCCGACAGCCTCGGCAGCATGATGGGTCTGGCCCATCTGGTAGAGGTCTGTCTCGGCAAGCCGACCCGGCTCACCCGCGACGGCCTCATCAGCCGGGCGGAAAACCGGGCCATGGTCGATCTGCTCGACCTCGACCTCATTCCCATGGAAAAAGTGGCCTGGGAGGAAGGCGAGGCCTTCGTCATGGTGGACAGTCAGCCGAACACCGGTCGCCATAACCTTCCCGAAAACGCCCCCCTCTACGCCGTCATCGACCACCACGACACGCCCGGCGACCTGGACGGCGTCGCCTTCGTCGACGTCCGCCGCAGCCTGGGCGCGACCTGTTCGCTGGTCACCAGCTACCTGATGGAGCAGAACATCGCCGTGCCGCCGGACCTGGCCACTGGCCTGCTGTACGGCATCGAAACCGAGTTGAGCGGCTACCCCCGCGAAGCTAGTTCCCTCGACGACGGCACCCTGCTCTACCTGTATCCCCTCGCGGACAAAGACCTTCTGGCGCGCATCCGCAACGCCCGTCTGCCGCAGACCCATTTCGAGTGCCTTCTCCAGGCGCTGCAAAGCTCGTTCATCTACGACCGGCTCATCATCAGCTGGGTGAACGAACTGCCGCAGCCGGAGCTGGCGGCGGAGGTGGTCGATTTCCTGATCCGCTTCGAGGAAATCGACTGGGCCGTGTGCGCCGGCGTCTACCAGGACAAGCTGATTCTGTCGGCGCGGGCGGCGGTGGCCAACGCCCATGCCGGCGAGGTGCTCAAGCAGGTGGTGGGCGCCCTCGGCCGGGCCGGCGGCCACGACCGCCGCGCCGGCGGCACCATCCCGCTGGCGAGCACCACCGCCAACGCCGTGGAACAGGTCAAGAGTGAGCTGCGCCACCGGCTGCTGGACGCGCTGCACATCGACGAGTGCCGCGGTCAACGCCTGGTGTCGCGCCGGGAGATTTTGCAGAATTTGCAGAGTTGAGACTCTCGGATTTCGCCGCGGTTTGTAGGGGCGGGGTTTCCCCGCCCTTACCCGGCAGGAGGCGTCCACACCAACCCGAAGCGCAAGCGAGGAATCTTCTCCCTCGCTTGCGCTTCGGGTTGGTGTGGGCGGACACGAAGCCGAAGCACACCATGCCAACCTGTCCCCAATGCGGCACGCCGGTGGAAGGGCCGATCGGCTTCCGCGCCACCTGTCCCCAGTGCCACGCCTACCTCCACACCTGCGTCAACTGCCGCCTCTACAGCCCGGCTTCGCACAACCATTGCCTGAGCGCCACCACCGAGTACGTGCGCGACGTGGAGGCCGGCAACTTCTGCGAGGAGTTCGACCCCGCCGCGCCGGCGAAGAAGGCCGGGGGGCCGCCCGCGCCGAAAAGCCGGTTCGACCAACTCTTCGGCGATTGAGGCGAATTTTCCTGGTTCCACTGCCATATTGTCGTTTTTGTGCAAAGCGCCCCAAGTCGGCTTTGCACATTATGCCCCATTTCCGGTCTGTATTTTGTGCAGACCGGAGGGTATTTTGTGCAGGGTGACAAGGATGGGCGTATGCATATTTGCTCATGCTTCGGCTGCGCCCCTCATTTTTTGGGCTGGACGCCTGTACTGAACATCAGTACCATCTCATCACGGCCACAGTTCCTGCTCAGCTGGTTGACTTCGGCTGCAAAGACGAATAACTTCGGGAGAGGGTGATTGTTCCGTCAAAAACGGCCTACTCTCTGCCAGGTGGTGTCTCGTGCCGGTAATACCGTCGCTTCAGGCCATGTTGCTTGTCGATGCTTTTTCCAAGGACGAGAAGACAGGCAAGACCAACCTGACGGGCATCTTTGATGATATCAGCATCGAGCGCCCTGCCCACGAGTTCACGGCTCCGGCATGGGTCTACTTATCGCTAACGGATCTGCTCGGCACCGTGGCTTTCATCATCCGGTGGATTGACCTCTCCAGCGGCGAAGTGCTGCGCGAGTATGGGCCGGCGGTCTTACGCAGCGAAGACCGTTTGGCCACGCTGGAGGTAACTGTCCGGCTGCCTGCTTTACCTGTCCCTCGTTCCGGGTCTTACGCGATGGAACTGTATTCGTTTGATGAACGAATCGGTTCGGTTCGTGTGACGGCAACCGTGGCATGAGGGGAATGGCACATGAACGAGGAGATAAAGGGGATGACTGGCAACCTGCGGATGGTGGCCGCGTCGGAGAAATTCCAGCTCGTCACGGAAAGCGAGTGGCGCACGCCACCGAGCAAGGTCTACCGATGCCAGGTCTATCTCCTGCCTGAGCCGGAAGACGGCGGCTTTTCCATCATCGCCGCAAATCTGCCTGGGGTCGCCAGCCAAGGCGTCACGGAGGAGGAAGCCGTGGCAAACATTCAGGATGCTTTCAAGGAAGTCCTAGCCGTCTATGCTGGGAGCGGTCAAGAGATTCCTTGGTTGCCAACCCCCCGCGATCCTGAGCCGGGATCTATCGTCCGCGTGGTGATCGTAAATGGCTAGGCTACCGCAAGTAACGGGTCAGGAAGCGATCAAAGCCTTCTCCCGCTGCGGTTTTGTCGTGGTTCGGATCAGTTCAAGCCACCACGTCATGAAGAAGGACGGGCATCGCTACGCGCTGTCAGTGCCAGTTCATGGGAGCCGGCCCGTAGCTACCGGCGCCTTGCGGTCGCTGATCGAAGCCGCTGGCTTGACCGTACAGGAGTTAGCCGCCCTCTTATGATCCATTCTATTCGTTTCGGTCATCCGGCCGGGAATCGCAGTACGTCATGCGGCCCATCATCGCGTTCCGGCGCCGGCCGTGGCGTTGCGCCCTTCGGCGCCCAATCGCTCGGTTCGATGCCGAGTTCGTACCACGCGCCGATGACGCAGCAGAGGTTGTGGCACAGAATTTTCGCCAGCGCCTCGTTCCGCATGGACGTATCGGTCTTGCCGCGCAGACTGTCGCCGAACTTCCGCTTAATCATGGAGAAAGCAGATTCGACATTAGACCTACGGTGGTAGTGGTTCAGGTAGTCGTCGCGGTTCACCATGAAGTAGAAGTACATCCGCCGCCAGACCTCCGATCCGCCGCCCCGCGAGTTGCTCTTGAACGGGATGAACGGGACCGCGCCCAGCCCGTCCACCAGGGCGAGGTTATCGTGCGACAGGTACGCCTTGTCGGCGCTCAGTTCCTTGACCGTGAAGTTTTCGGCCGTGGCGTTGACCAGCCCGGCCAGCCGCGGGCAGTCCGCCGAATCCCCTTCGCCGATGACGCACGCCGTCACCACCCGCGTTTTCGTGCCGACGCACAGGTGGGCCTTGACCCAATCCGCCTGTTGGCGGTTGTAGCCGTACTTTTCGTCGTACCAGCGCGTGAACCGGCTGGTCGAAAAGCCGCTGCTGTCGATGGCGAACTGGCTTTCCACGGCCCGCAAGGGCAGGCTGCTTCGGGTAATCAGGTCCGTGAGGATCGGCGTCGTGGCCGGGTTGTCCAGCACGTTCAGCACGGAGTTGAAGTGGGGGAGGAGGCTGACGTGGCCGCGTTCGCACGCCTCCCGCAAGTCGCTGATGAATCGGCGGGCCGACATGAGCGAGTAGACCTTGAACGCGGCGGCGAACAGGGCGTCGGCGATGGGCAACGCCTGCCGGCCGCCCCCGTCCTTGCGCGTCGGCGGCGGCTGCGGCACGGCGGAACACAGGTCGGCGAGCAGGAACTGAAAATGGTCCTTCTCGTTCGTCTGCGCTAAATTGTAACTTTCCCAATCCTGTTTGTAGGTGGGACGCGACGGCCGGGCCGGGATTTCGCCGGCGGTCGGGTTCGGCTCGCCCCTCAACTGCCTTTCAAGAAGTTTGCGGACTGCCAATATGTGCTTGCATGGGGCGGCGCGCAGGGCGAAATCGTCGCACTCGCACGCGGGCGCGGACGGGCTGGGATTCACGGCATAAGTCCGGCTGCTCGTTTGCGAGTGAACCCGCCACGAGCCGCCGGCGAAGCTGATTCGCACGTCGCCGGTTATCTCCGTCGCCTTGATTTCTCGAACATCCATCGCCCCTCTCCCGCACGAGTCGCTTGTTCAGTGCGGGAACAATGTAGCATATTCGTGACAACATTCGCAGGTCAGTAGTTGACAGGGAAAATCCCTGTTGCTACAATCGGCCGCATGGCCGGAAAGCCGAAAAACCCCGAAGAGGTCAAGACGTTCACGCTCCGCGTGCGCATGACGCCAGCGGAACACGCGCTGCTGGAGGAGGCGGCGAAGGTCTTGAGTTTGGGGGTGTCATCCTGGGCGCGGTCGGAACTGGTCCGGCTCGCCAGGAAGATTGTCAGTGAAAAATGAAAATAATAGCCTTGAGCTATCCCAAATGTTTTGGTATAAAGGGAGTTCCAGGGGCCGTCCTAGCCCCGGAACCCGTTAGACGACGAGAAGGCCGTCCCTGGCTCGACCGGCGGCGTCCCTGCCTACGGATTCATCCGTGGCCGTCCCGCTGGTGCTGGATGGGTTGAAGTTGCTGCTTCTTCCAGTACATGGCGGGGCCTCCTTTCCGAATGCTCCGCAAGCAGCGGATAAGGAAGGGCGATCTGGGCGAGTCGGGTACACCTCCTCTAGAGGGAAGTGCAGGGCTTGACCCCGCACTTCCTTGCCCCGCTGTCGGGGGCGACTAGGTTCAGGCGGCCTTACTTCTTGCGGGAGGAGGCCGCGTCGATCATCGCTCCAAGTTGTGATCGGCTCAAGCTGAACCAGAACCACGGAACCTGTGCGCAGACTATCCGCGTCATAGGCACTCCGTATCAGAGTCCGGTTTTTTTGGAATCGTCCCGCTCGTTTACGAGGCGCACGGGAGCGATCCTGCCGACCGGACCAACGACAGGCTTGCCGGCTAGACGCCCTTCACCGGGCGTCTAGCCATTTATCCATACCTATTCTCCGTTTTCCGACTCGGCCTCTTCGCCGCCGTCCGTGATCCACTCCCAAAGGGTGCTGGTTCCGTTCTTGATCGGCCTGTACTTTTCGGGACGCCTTCTGAGCAACATAAAGATGGCGTTGCGAAGATTATCAGACTCCTTAAATCCTCTGTTTATCATCCTGAAAGCGATTTCCGAAGCCCGCAACGGTTTTCCAGCGTTGGCCATGACGCGATCTACCGCTTCGTCTCGCGGCACGTTCGCCATGTCTTTGCCTGACAAAGGACGGCGTTCCTCATCGGCGTCGTTCGGTTCGCCGTTGTCGGTTGCATCAGGCGCCCCGTCCAGCGCCTGCTGGTGGTAACTCGCCACGACCACCAGTACGTCTAGGTGTTGTTGCAGTGCGTTCAGTCGGCGGCTTACGTCCTCAATTTCCTGACGCACCACATCCATGTCTTTCTGGACTTGGGCCAGCGATTGCTCGTGGTGTGAGCGCGCCATACAGATACAGCCTCCTCGTGTTGTTTGCGTCCCCACTACTAAGCATAGCCGGAGAATATATGGGAGCAAGGGGATTTGGCACGTCCGCGTAAAACTTTTTTTTGCGTGTGGCGTCTGGACGCAAAACGCCCCGATTGCGGCCAACGAGCCGAATGGGTCGAACTGCAAGACGCCAGCCAACTTCAACACCGCGAATTAGATGGAAACTTGGCCGGCCGTCGGGTACACTTGCCCCGGTCAGCGTCGGCCCAAAACCCGAACAACCGAGCGCCAGCCATGCCGGACAAGAACACACTGTACTATGGCGACAACCTGGACGTGCTGCGCCGCCACGTCACTGCCGGGTCCGTCGATCTTATCTACCTTGATCCTCCATTTAAGAGTAACCAAGATTACAATGTCCTGTTTCAAGAGAAGGACGGCTCGCGCGCCGCCTCACGGATCAAGGCATTCGAGGACACCTGGGAATGGAACCTGGACGCGGAGGCCGCCTACATCGACGTGGTGCAAGGCGGCGGCCGACCGTCTCAAGTCATGCAAGCCTTCCTCGCGTTTCTAGGCAAGAACGACCTGATGGCCTACTTGGCGATGATGAGTCCGCGTCTGCTAGAGTTGCACCGCGTCCTCAAGCCGACCGGGAGCATCTACCTTCATTGCGACCCCGCCGCGAGTCACTACCTGAAAATTCTTATGGACGCCGTGTTCGCGCCGCAGAACTTCCGAAGCGAAGTCGTCTGGAAACGCACGTCGGCTCACAACAGCGCCAGGCGATTCGGCCCCGTCCACGACACGATACTTTTTTATACGAAAACGGATTCGTATACTTGGAATGAGGCTTTTTTACCCTTGCCGCAGGAGACGCTTGACGCCTGGTACAACAACGTGGAAGAGGGCACGGGGCGCAGGTTCAACCGGGCGGACTTGACGGCGGCGGGCGTGCGAACGGGGCCATCGGGCGCGACGTGGCGCGGTATCAACCCGACCGACAAGGGGCGTCATTGGGCGATCCCCCGGTTCGTCGGCGCGGCCGTCGCCGGAAAGGGAACGCTGGAGGCACTGGACGCCCTGGACGCGGCGGCCCGGATTCACTGGCCGAAGAAGGCGGGCGGAATGCCCATGCTGAAGCGCTACGTTGAGGAGTCCAAGGGCGTTCCAGCGCAGGACGTAATTACCGACATAAACCCTCTGAATAACGCGACGGCGGAACGACTCGGCTACCCGACGCAAAAGCCGGAAGCCCTTTTGGAGCGGCTAATCAAAGCGAGCAGCAACGAGGGCGACTCCGTACTTGACCCGTTTTGCGGGTGCGGCACGGCGATCCACGCGGCGCAGCGGTTAGGGCGGCGATGGGTCGGCATCGACGTGACGCACTTGGCGGTTGCCCTCATCCGCAAGCGGCTACTGGACGCATTCGACAAGCCTATCGAAGCGACGTATAACGTGATCGGCGAACCGACCAGCCTACCGGACGCCGCGACGCTGGCGAAACAGGACCACTTTCAGTTTCAGTGCTGGTGCGTCGGCAAGTTGGGGGCGAGTCCCCTGGAACACAAGAAGGGAGCGGACAGGGGCATCGACGGCCGTATCTACTTCGTGGACGACGCGCAAACCGGCAAAGCGAATCAGGTCATCTTTTCTGTGAAGGGCGGTCATATCAAGCCCGGCGACGTGCGCGACCTGCGTGGTGTCATCGACCGAGAGAAAGCCGCCATCGGCGTGTACGTCTGCCTGGAAGCGCCGACGCGGGAGATCGAACGGGAGGTCGCCAGCGCGGGGTTCTACGAGCCGCCGTTCGGGACCGCGAAGTACCCGCGCCTCCAAATCATTACCGTGGAGGACATCATCGCCGGGAAGACGGTCGCCATGCCGCCGATGCTCCGCAACACGACGTTCAAGAGAGCGCCGCGAGCCAAGCCGGTCGGGCCGGCGCAGAAGACTTTTCTGCCGGATGAGGAGTAGCCGGGCGGCGCATCGCGCCGCCCCGGTTATTTTGTGCAAGCCGCCCGGTAAAATGTGCAGGTTCTTGTAAGGTGTGCAAAGCCCCCCAAGTCTGACAAATCGTACCAACCTTTACGTCTAATCGCTTCTCCATTCAGTATTCTCCGGCGATTGGGGGGAACGGATTAGCCGTGCAGGCACGGCCCCGCCGAAAGCAGGAGGAGTAACATTGCTGTCGGCCCTCTCCGCCGGACTCCGAGCGGCGTCGCGGTTGCGGCCCGCATACAACACAAGATCACGCAGGAGGATGAGATGCCTTCAAGAAGAAGATGGAATCAACGATTGGCCACTGCCGCCGTTCTCGCGGGATTATTCTTCTCCGCGGCGGCATCCGGCCAGGGCCAAGGGACGCTTGCCCCCGCGGACGCGGGGGCTTCCAACGCGACGTTGCCCGCCGGATCGCCGGCGGACCAGGCTCCGCCGGGGGCGCCGACTCCGGACCAGCTTCCAGACACGGCTCCGGTGGATGGCGCGGTAGCGTCACCCCTGTTTAGCCCGGACGGGTGTCCGGATTGTAAGAAATGCGAGTCGGTCTGGGCCAAAGTGCCGCCGCCAATAACGTTCCCCCGCCTGGGCGCCTTTTTCATCCTGCCCACCGGGCCGGGTTATTACTCGCTGAAAGACGTGTGCACCGGCCATTACCGGGAGAAGCCGCCGATCTATCCGTATCCCCCGTTCCTCCTGGACGTGGTCCCGTTCTACGACAACAACTTCCGTTACCTCGACGACCCGAATAACACCCAACACGATTTCTTAGACCCGATCAAGCGCATCCACCTGGGCGATAACTGGCTGCTGTCGTTCGGCGGCGAGGAGCGCATCCGCTACGCCGACGAGTATGACAGCCGGCTCAGCGGCAAGACCAACATGTATGAGCTGGAGCGCAGCCGGATCTACGGCGACCTGTGGTTCCGCGACGTGTTCCGGGTCTACGCCGAGTACGGTTACGTCGAGGCGTCCAACGAGCAGTTGCCGCCCGCGGCCTCCGACATCAACAAGGACGACATCATCAACCTGTTCGTCGATCTGAAGCTGTTCGAGTTGGACGATCATCCGGTATATGCGCGCGGCGGCCGGCAGGAGCTGAACTACGGCTCGCAGCGCCTCATCTCGCAGACGGACTTCCCCAACGTCCCACGGACCTTTGACGGGATCAAAGGCTTCTGGCACGGCGACAATCTGGACGTGGACGCCTTCCTGACGCGGCCCGTCGTGACCGACCCGGATCATTTTAACTCGGAGAACGACAAGGAGGCGTTCGGGGGGCTGTGGACGACTTACCGGCCCATGAAGGGCCAGGCCGTGGACCTGTACTACCTCTACCTCGACAACGCCACCCCACTCACGACCGCCCCCCCCCCGCCGAGCAGCCGTGGCGGCTTCGACGTCAACACCTTCGGCAGCCGCTACGCGGGCGATTACAATCATCTCGTGTGGGACTTCGAGGGGATGTACCAGTTCGGCGAGCATGGCGCTCAAGACACCTCGGCCGGGGCCTACACGACGGGGGCCGGTTTGCACTTCGCCAACGCGCCGATGAACCCGGTCTTCTGGGCGTATTACGACTTCGCCTCGGGCAGCCACGACCCCGGCCACGGCGACTATGGCACGTTCAATCAGCTGTTTCCGAACGGCCACAACTACTTCGGCTGGACGGACCTGGTGGGGCGGCAGAACATCGACGACCTGAACTTCCAAACCTGGTTCTTTCCGACCAAGTGGATTGACACGGGCTTGCAGTACCACATCCTGCGGCTCGACAGCGCCAAGGACGCCCTCTACAACGCCGCCGGCGCCGTGGAGCGCGTGGACGCGACCGGCAAGTCCGGCACGGACGTGGGCGACGTCCTGACCGGCATTGTGAACTTCCACCTCAGCCAGCACTCGGATTTCATGATTCAGTACTCGCACTTTAACTCCGGCGAGTTCATCGAGCGCACGGGCAGCCCGCTTTCGCCGGACTTCGTGTTCCTGCAGTACACCTTCCGCTTCTAAGGGCGGCGCGGTTCCGAGGCCGCGGCTGGGACGAGGCCGCCGGGTAGTGTCTCCGTTTGATCGCGCTTCGCCCCACGAAACGCGGGCGGGCGTTCAAACTGAGACATTACCACCTTGCGGCGTTCGCGTCTCCTCGTGGCGCCGGGCGTCCGCCGGCCCCTCAAACGAAACGGCCCGCCCCCAACAAGGGGGCGGGCCGCTCGTGCTACTCGCACGGACGAAAGATCAAACCAGACCCTTGATCGGCTGGCCGTCGGCGATGGCCAGCGGCCGGCCGAGGTTGTCGCGGATCTGCGTGCCGGCGTCGAGGCCCATGCCCTTGTAGACCGTGGCGAACAGGTCGCCGAGGGTCGCCTTGTTGTCCTGAATGTCCATGCCGTCCTTGGTGGTCGAGCCGTAGACCTGACCGCCCTTGATGGCGCCGCCGCCCAGGGCCACCGACCAGCACCGCGCCCAGTGGTCGCGGCCGTTGTTCTGGTTGATGCGCGGCGTGCGGCCGAACTCGCCCATCCACAGCACCACGGTGTTCTTCCACATGCCGCGGTCCACCAGGTCCTTCACCAACCCGCCCATGCCCTTGTCGAGGCGCGGGCCGTTGCCGGTGCGGATGGCGTTGAAGACGCCGGCGTGGTTGTCCCAGCCGCCGAGGTCCACCTCGACGCAGGTGACGCCCTTCTCGACCAGCTTGCGGGCCAGCAGACAGCCCATGCCGAAGCCGTTCTTCTCGCCGCCGTACATCTCGATGGTCTTTTTGTCCTCGGAGTGGACATCGAAGACTTTACGGAGCGGCGAAATGGTGAGATCGAAGCCCTTCTTGTAGACGGAGGCGTGGGCCTGGGCGGCGCTGCCGGCGTTCTCGCGCTCTTCCGACGTCTTGAGGGTCGGGAAGGTGCCGCCCTCGGCGAAGTCGTCTTCGAGGGTGCTGAACAACCGCTGACGGCGGCGGAGGCGTTCTTCCTGCTCGTCGCCGCTGCCGAGGCTGCCGGGGGGCGAGATGTTCTGCGGCGGCTGGCCGGCGTTCTGGACGGAGAACGGGGCGTACATCATGCCGAGGAAGCCCGGCCCGATGCGCTGGGCGGTGCCGCCGACGCCGATGAAGCCGGGCAGCGGCAGGTCCTTCGAGGTCAGCAGCGACGAGGCCACGGCACCCATCGCGGGATACTGCACGACCGGGTTGGGCTGCCGGCCGGTGTTCATCAGCACGGTGCCGCGTTCGTGGCTGCCTTCGTTGGTGGCCAAGGCGCGGACGAGGGAGAGGTTCTCGAACTGGTCGGCGATGGTCGGCAGGACTTCGGAGATTTCGATGCCGGAGGCCTTGGTCTTGATCGGCTTGAACTCGCCGCCGTTCTGGTCGCCGGGCTTGAGGTCCCAGAGGTCGAGGTGGCTGGGGCCGCCGCCCATCCACAGGATAATGAGGCTCTTGTTTTCTTTCTTGAGCTTGGTCTCGGCGGCCTTGAGGCCGTTGAGGAACTGCAAGCCCGGCACCGCCAGGGCCGACGCCCCCGCGACGTGCGTCATGAAGTGCCGCCGAGTCATTCCCGTCATTGTGAATACCCCCTGTTGAAGAAGGCGGCCCGGCGGGTTCGGTGGTGGACCTGTCGCACGGCCGTTGTCTTCAGCTTCGTCCGAAAGTGGTTCGGTGTCAAGGATTTCTTTGTTCGTGGTCGTTCGCCGCGAGGCGTTTGAGCATTCGACGCGGGGGCCGGCGAATAGTTCCCGAAAGGCGCAAAAAAGAATGGGAGCGACGGAATCGCTGTCGGCGCGGGATCGTCCTTGCCCCGCGCCCGCGGATGCTTTACGATCCAAGCGTCTGGAAGTTGAGACGTTTCGCAACGAAACGCGGGCGACGGGATGAACATGGACCGTCCGGTATATCTTGGGACCGACGGCGGGGCGACCACGTCGAAGGTGGGCGGCGTTTGGGAGGACGGCACGGTCATTTCGACGCGGCTGCTGCAACGGCCGACGCACTCCGGCGAAGGCTCCACGGCGGTCGTTCACGGATGGGTCGAGGCGATCGCGGACTACCTCGGCCAAAACGGCCTGGTTTGGGACCAGGTGCATGGGGTGGGGCTGGCGATCCCCGGCCCGTTTCAGCGTTACGGCGTCCTGGACCGCTCGGCCAACCTGCCGGCCAGCTTCACTGGCTTCGATGTCCACACGGCCTACAGCAGCGCTTTGGCCCAGCGGGCCGGGCGGGCCGTGCCGCTGGCCATCGGCAACGACGGCGACCTGGGCGGCGTGGCCGAGGCCCAACACGTCCGCGGCCCCGGCACGGGGACGGTGGTGATGTTGGCCCCCGGTTCCGGCCTGGGCTGCGCCTACGTCGGCCGCGACGGCCTGCCGCTGACCGGCGACACCCTGGCCGGGATGGAAGCCGGCCACATGCCGTCGCCGCTGCACCTGCTGGGCGTGCCGGCCTACCCGTGCGGCTGCGGCCGGGCGTGGGGCTGCGTCGAGGTCTACACGACCCTCTCGGGCCTGCCGTACCTTCTGGCCGCGAAGCTGACCGAACACCCCGAGCATGAATTGGCCCGTTCGCCGCTCGGCCCGAAGGAACGGGCGTTTGCCCTGCGCGGCCTGGCGCAAAAGGGCGACGCCCTGGCGGTGGAACTGTTCGATTTCCAGGCCCGCGCCCTGGGGTTGCACGTCGCCAACTTGGCGATGGCGTTGGACCCGCAATTCGTGGTGATCGGCGGCGGCCTGATGGACCCGGAGGCGACGACGGAGCCGTTCCGCGAGCGCTATCTGCGGATCGTGCGCGAGACGGCGGCGCCGTACCTTTTCCCGGCGCAGCGGGCGCGGCTGAGCGTGGTTCCGGCGGCGCTGGGGGTTTTGTCGCAGGCAATCGGGGCGGCGCTGGTGGCGCTGTACCAGGGGCGGGCGTGAGCCGCGAGCTTACTTGCTCCGCAGCCATAAAGTCTTTAAGATCTTCATTACCCTCCTCGCCCGCGGCTCCTGTCAAGGAAGCCCCGCTATGTCCCGCCGTGGACCTCTCCCTCTTCTGGCCGGCCTGATCGTCCTTGCCCTCACGGTCCACGCACCCGCCGCGGATACGTCTTCCCCGTTCAAGCCGCCGCATCGACCCGACGTGCCCGCCGTCCACGACAAGGCCTGGTGCGTCAATCCCATCGACGCCTTCGTGCTGGCCCGCCTGGAAACCGCCGGACTGGCGCCGTCGCCGCCGGCCGACAAGCCGCGTCTGCTCCGCCGCGTTACCTTCGACCTGACCGGCCTGCCGCCGACCCTCGAAGAACAGGACGCCTTTCTCCGCGACAATTCGCCCGACGCCTATGAGAAAGTGGTGGACCGCCTGCTGGCCAGCCCGCGCTACGGCGAACGCATGGCCACCGACTGGCTCGATCTCGTGCGCTACGCCGAGACCGACGGCTTCAAGGCCGACGACCTCCGCCCGGAAGCGTACCGCTACCGCGATTACGTCATCCGCGGTTTCAACGCCGACCTGCCGTATGACCGCTTCGTCCGCCAGCAGCTGGCCGGCGACGAACTGGAGCCGGACAACCCGGACGCGATTCTTGCGACCGGCTTTCTCCGCCTTTGGCCCGACGAGTACAACGCCGCCAACCTGGAACAACGCCGCCAGGAAATCCTCGACGACGTGACCGACACGGCCGGCCTCGCCTTCCTCGGCATGACCTTCGGCTGCGCCCGCTGTCACGACCACAAATTCGACCCGATCCCGCAGAAGGACTACTACCGCTTGCAGGCGTTTTTCGCCCCGATGCGGCCCCGCGACGACGCGCCGGCCCTCGACGCCGCCGCCCGCCGGGACTATCAGGCCCGCCTCGCCGCCTGGGAGGACGCGACAAAAGACATCCGCAAGGAGATGGACTCCCTGGTCGCCGGCAAGCGCGAGGAAGAGCGGCGCTACGCCCTGACCAAGTTCCGCGACGAGATCCAGCAGGCCGAACGGACGCCGGACGACAAACGCACTCCGTATCAGCGGTTAATCGCGCGCATGGCCGAACAGCAGGTGGACCGGGCGTCGCAGGACGCGGCGTCGAAACTGCCGGAAGATAAGAAGAAGCGCTACCAGGAACTGGAACAGAAGTTGGCCGCCGTGGAGCCGCGCCGGCCGGAAATGCCGCCCCTGGCGATGAGCGTGAGCGACGTGGGCCGCGAAGGGCCGCCGACGTTCCGGCTGCAGGCCGGCGACTGGCACAAGCCGAAAGAGCAGGTGACGGCCGGCTTCCCGGAGTTTTTGGGGGGCGGCGACGCGCGACCGACGCCCGGCCCGGAAACGACGGGATCGCGTTCGGCGCTGGCGGCGTGGCTGACGCGGAAGGACAACCCGCTGACGGCGCGGGTGATGGTCAATCGCCTCTGGCAGCACCATTTCGGAGTGGGAATCGTCGGTACGCCGAGCGACTTCGGCGTCATGGGCGAGCCGGCCACGCACCCGGAGTTACTCGATTGGCTGGCGGCGGAGTTCGTGGAAAACGGCTGGAGTCTCAAGCACCTGCACCGGCTGATGGTGCTGTCGGCGGCCTACCGTCAGGACTCACGGGTCGATCCGAAAGACCCCCGCTGTGCGAGGGCGCTGACGGCGGACCACGACGACCATCTTCTCTGGCACGCCCGGCGGCGGCGGCTGGAGGGCGAGGCGATCCGCGACGCCATGCTCTCGGTCAGCGGCGAGTTGAACCCGCGGTCGTTCGGCGTCAGCGCCCGGCCCAAGCTGCCGGATCGCATCGGCAGCTACGCCTGGAAGCCGGACGCCAAGCCCGAGGACCAGGACCGCCGCTCCGTCTACGTCTTCGCCAAAAGGAACCTGCGATATCCGCTGTTCGACGCCTTCGACCTGCCGGACATGCACAACAGCTGCGCCCGCCGGGCCGTCACCACCACGGCGCCGCAGGCGTTGCTGCTGCTTAACAGCGACTTCACGCTGGAACGGGCGCGCAAGATGGGCGACGACCTCAAGGCGCTCTTCCCGTCCGACGACGCCGGCTTGGCTGCACGGGCGTACCGTCTGGCGTGGGGCCGAGCGGCGGACGACGACGAGGTGCGGTTGGCGGTGAAGTTCCTGGCGGCCCAGGCGGCGGCCCTGCATTCGCGCGACGCCGCCGTGGCCGACTTCTGCCACGCCCTGCTCAACGCCAACGAGTTTCTGTACGTCGATTAAGAGATGAAACCGAGCCGGAAGCGGGTAGTGTCCTAAGATCGTGTTGATCCCGGTTCGCTATGCTTTCGCAGGACGGCCTTGACGAAATCCGGCAACTCGACCTCTGCTTTGTTGGATAAGGCGACCAGACGGTCGTACTCCGCGACTTCCTTGTCACCCCAAGCCAGGTTCAAGCGTCGGACTTTCAGCGTGGCGATGTGGGCGTACCGCAAGGGTTGACACCAAAAGCAGGTCTGGCAGGTGGCTGGCTTCTTGTCCTTTATCCAGTTCGGGCAGTGTTCACAGGACCACGATTTGCCCCTATTGCACGTCCGGCAAACGAGCATGTAGTCTTCTACGTTGAGTTCGCCGGTCGCCTGACCGCCTACCTCGTAGGGAATGCGGTGGTCTATCTGGAGAAAGGCGGCGTCGAACTCGGTGGAGCAAAGGGCGCATTTCTTCCCGTAGTGGTCGATGAGTTGTTTCTTGAACGCTTTGGGGAAATTAGCTCGTCCGGAGAGCGCTTCACCGCGAAGCACCGCAACGTCTGGAAAGCGATAGGCGGCGATCGTGCGGCCGTCTTTTGCCTTGACCTTGACCGTTACGAGAGGAATTCCCTTTTCCCGCACGTCCCGTGCGGCGCGCGGCGGATGACCGTAGCCGTACACGTCTTTCAGTTCTTCCGTCGTGATTTGGCCATGTTTCAGGATGTGTTCGATTACCCGCTTGGCGCGCTTGGCCTTCACGGCGTTGAGTTTTGCCAAGAACTCTTCGGGGTACTGGCTCTCGGTCATGCGAGGTCCCCGTGTCGGAGTGGCGCGTAGGGTAGCGGACGCGCCTGTACACCTTACGACACGGCAGCCGCGTTGGCCAGCGCCGGGGACAGGTAAAGCGATTCGTAGGTGTCGTCCGTCCGCCCCAGCAGCGTGGCCGTGGTCGAGCGGCCGGCGTGCAGTTCGATGCGGACAAGACCGAGGCCGGCCGGCAACGGCTGGCCATGCACCTTATCGCCCGTCCGACCGTCATAGCTCACGATGTACCGGCAGTGTCGCTCGTTCAGGCCGCTCAAGGCCTCGCAGAAGGCGTCCCGGCCGATTTGCGGGGCGTAGCGGCTGTCGCGGTTCTGGCAGACGCCCTGATAGGGAGGGTCCATGTAGATGAGATCGGCGTCGGTGCATTCGGAAAGCACGTCAAGGTAATCGAGGGCGGAAGTCTTGGTCCTGCCGCGAAGCAGCCGGGAGGCGCCGCCGATCCTCTCCCGCATGGCCGCCGGCCTGGCGCCCTTTCTGCGGTTGTCCGGGCTGTTGTTGAACTCGCCGTCCGAGTTATACCGCACGGCGGCCTTCACGCACCTGGCAAGGATGTAAAGAAAGTGTTCCGGCCGGGAGGATCGGTTGAATTTGTCCCGAATTTTATCGTAATACTCTCTTTCCCGTCCCATTTGTTCCTTCCAGAGCGCGGCGTACTTGGCCGAAAGTTCCTCGGGGCGGTCGATGATCTCTTGCCATAGGTCGATGAGCGGCTGGTGCGCGTCGTTGATCCAAAATGAGTTCGCCCGGCGGTGGTACGCGGCCGCCAGCGAGAGGGCGGCCGAGCCGGCGAACGGCTCGACAAGGCGTTGGAACCGTTCGGGGAAGTAGGCGAGGATTTTGGGGGCCAGTTGACGCTTGCTCCCCTGGTAGGGGATCGGGTGCGGCACAAGTCCCGCCAACGGTTCGGCGGCGTAAGCGTCCGGAAAGAGAAGCCTTTGCTGCACGGCGTACACCTTTTGATTACCTGAACAGGCGTCTAATGGGGTAGAGTATCACATGGCATGCGCCGAATCAATGCGGCGAGGCCGCTCCTGTCCACTTGTTGCGGCCGAACCGGCCGAAAGATTCCTACACCCGGACCAAATGGGCCGCGCCGGCCGGTAAATCCTGATTACGATCAAGAAAATATGTGAACGCGCGAAAGCGGAATTGGAAGCCGAGAATCAACACGATTCTAAGACGCTACCCGGAAGCGTGAGGACGGACGCCAACCGTCGCTCACGCCGCCCCCTCGCGCCTGTGGCCCTGACGATCCGCCTCCCGCAGCTCTTTGCGCTTCACCTTTCCCGAAGGCGTCTTGGGCAGCGCCGCCACGAATTCCACCTTTCGCGGACATTTATACGCGGCCATCTGTCCCCGCGCGAACCCCTGCACGTCGCGGCACAACTCGTCCGTGGCCGTGATCCCGTCCCGCGCCACCAGATACGCCTTGACCACGCCGCCTCGCATCGGGTCGGCCGATTCAATCACCGCCGCCTCCAGCACGGCCGGATGGCTCACCAGGCAGCTTTCGACCTCGAACGGCGAGATGCGGTAGCCGCTGGCCTTGATCACGTCGTCGTTGCGGCCCTTGAACCAGAAGCAACCGTCGCCGTCGCGCACCAGCACGTCGCCGGAGTAGTACCAAGGGCCGCGGAAGATCTCCGCCGTGCGTTCCGGCTTGCGCCAGTAGCCCTGCATCATGCCGGGATGACTGTCGCGGCGGACGCACAAGACGCCCTCCTCGCCGTCGGCCACGGGCCGGAGGTCGTCGTCGAGCAGGGCGATTTCGACGCCGGGGGTCGGCCGGCCGCAGCTGCCCGGCTTGATCGGGTCGCCGACGGTGTTGTGGCAATAGACCATGCACTCGCTCATGCCGATGCCGTCCAGCACCGGCACGTTGAAGCGCCGCCGGAACGAGGCCAGGGTGTCGGCCGGCAGCGGTTCGCCGGCGCTGACCGCGTGCCGCCAACTCGACAGGTCGAACTGGCCGACGTGATCGCCGACCGTGGTGAACAGACGATAAACCGATGGCGGAGCGGTGAAGTTGCTGATGCGGTATTTCTGGATCAGCGACAGCCAGCGCCGCGGGCTGAACGGACCGCCCTGGGCGTCGAAGAGCACCACCGTCACGCCCTGCGACAGGGCGTAGAGGAAGGTGGACGCGACCGGCAGCAGCCAGCCCAGCTCCGACGGACAGGCGACCACGTCGTCGGGGCGGTAGTCGTGCCACCAGCGGATCAGGCCGGCGTAGCCGAGCGGGTAGCGCTGGAGGTGGACGACGCCCTTGGGGTCGCCGGTGGTGCCGGAGGTGTAGGCGAGGAACGCCAGGTCGTCGGAGCGCGTCACCACCGACTCGAACGACTCGCGGCCGCGGTCGATCATCCCCTGATAGGCCACCGTATCGGCCGGGGCGGGGCCGTCCTCGTCTTCGACGACGATGACCGTGTGCAGGGCCGGGCAGTCGCCGCGGACGCGCTCGACGGCCTCGACGAGGCGCGGCGTGGAGACGGCGGCGACGGCTTCGGAGTCCTGAAGGCGGTAACGGATTTCGGCGTCGCGGAACTGCGGACTGGTGGGGATGAAGACGGCGCCGAGCTTGGCGACGCCGAGGGCGGCGACGTAGAACTCCGGCCGGCTGGGCAGGCGCAGGAACACGCGGTCGCCGCGACGGATGCCGAGGCGCTGGAGGGAGTCGGCGAAGCGACTGCTAAGGGCGTCGAGTTGGGCGTAGGTGTAGGCGCGCGTGGCGCCGGCGGCGTTTTCCCACAACAGGGCCGGCTTGTTGCCGCGCCCCTGTTTTACCTGGCCGGCCGTGAGGCCGACGCCGAGGTTGTATTCGGCCGGGATGCGCACCCACGGGTCCCACGTCTGCCGCAATCGATCCGCGTCGGCGTTCATAAGCACTCCTTGCCCAATCGTGGCACAAAGCGTACCCGGAAGGCCGGAGAAATCAAGTCATGTTGCCCGACCGGGGGTGTGCCTCTCGATTTTGGCGGCCGGCCGGCGAGCGGCGCGGCGTCAGCCCGCCGGTACGTCACCCATCCCGCGGCGCTCTACTATTCGGCGACGCTATCCTGCACCGGCGGGCTGACGCCGCGCCGCTCGCCTAAATCCAGAGGCACACCCCAGGGGACGGCCCATCGACAACCTTGCCTTGCGTCCGCCCGCCGCCGATGGTACAAGCCCGCCCCCCGGCCGACCCGTTCGACACCTCGCCGCCGCCGCCCGGCCCTGGCCCCGGTCATGGGAGGTGTCGCTTGACGGCCATTCTCGGCATTTCCGCATTTTACCACGACAGCGCCGCCGCCCTGGTCGTGGACGGCGAAATCGTCGCCGCCGCGCAGGAGGAACGCTTCTCGCGCAAAAAACACGACGAGCGCTTTCCCACGGCCGCCGTCGCCTATTGTCTCCAGGCCGCCGGTCTGTCCGCCGACCGACTCGATTACGTCGCCTTCTACGACAAGCCGCTCACCAAGTTCGAGCGCCTCCTGGAGACGTACCTGGCCCACGCGCCGTCCGGCCTCCGAAGTTTCAGCCTCGCCATGCCGTTGTGGCTGCGCGACAAACTCTATACGCGCCGGGCAATCCGTCGCGGCCTGCCGGGCGCCGCCAAGGCGCCGATCCTCTTCCTCGACCATCACGAGAGCCACGCCGCCAGCGCCTTCTTCCCAAGCCCGTTCGACCGCGCCGCCGTGCTCACCCTCGACGGCGTCGGCGAGTGGAGCACCGCCAGTTTCGGCGTCGGCGACGGCAACCGGCTCCGCTTGACCCACCATCTCAAGTTCCCCCACTCGCTCGGCCTTCTCTACTCCGCCTTCACCTACTACTGCGGGTTCAAAGTCAACAGCGGCGAGTACAAGCTGATGGGCCTGGCCCCCTACGGCCGGCCGGTCTACGCCGACCTCATTCTCAAGCACCTGATGGACCTCAAGCCCGACGGCAGCCTCTGGCTCGATCAACGCTATTTCAACTACTGTCAGGGTCTGACCATGACCAACGGGCGCTTCCACGCCCTGTTCGGCGGCCCGCCGCGCTCGCCGGAGTCGAACCTCGAGCGGCGCCACATGGACCTCGCCGCCAGCGTTCAGGCGGTCACCGAGGAAATGGTGCTGCGCATGGCCCGCCACCTGCACGCCGAAACCGGCCTGAAACACCTCGTCCTGGCCGGCGGCGTCGCCCTCAACTGCGTGGCCAACGGCCGACTGCTCCGCGAGGGGCCGTTTGAAGACGTCTGGGTCCAGCCGGCGGCCGGCGACGCCGGCGGCGCCCTCGGCTCGGCCCTGTTCGTCTGGCACCAACTCCTCGGCAAGCCGCGCCGCCCCAAGGGCCGCGACTCCCAGAAGGGCAGCCTGCTCGGCCCCTCTTTTAAAATTTCTGAGATCCGCCAATTCCTCAATGCCGCCGAGGCGCCGGCCCACCACTTCGCCGACGAGGCCGACCTGCTGGAACACACGGCCCGGCTGCTGGCCGACGGCAAGGTCGTGGGATGGTTCCACGGCCGCATGGAGTTCGGCCCGCGCGCCCTCGGCGCCCGCAGCATCCTCGGCGACGCCCGCTCGCCCCGGATGCAGGCGAAGATGAACGTCAAAATCAAGTTCCGCGAGAGTTTCCGCCCCTTCGCCCCCGTGGTCCTGCGCGAACGCGCCCACGAATGGTTCGACCTCGACCCGCGGCACGAAAGCCCTTACATGCTCATCGTTGCCCCGGTCCACGAACGGCATCGCACGCCGCCGGACGAGGGGGACCTTCGGGTGATGAGCGACGACCCGGACCTGTGTCGCCGCGTCAACGTGGTCCGCTCCGCCATCCCGGCGGTGACGCACGTCGATTACAGCGCCCGCGTGCAGACCGTGGACGCCGAACGCAACCCGCGCTTCCACCGCCTGTTGCAGGCGTTCCACGGCTTGACCGGCTGCCCGGTGCTGGTCAACACCAGCTTCAACGTGCGCGGCGAGCCGATCGTCTGCACGCCCCAGGAGGCGTTCCGCTGCTTCCAGGCCACCGACATGGACGCCCTGGTGCTGGAAGATTTCGTGCTGCACAAAGAGGAGATGGGCCGCACGCCCGACGCCGTCGCGCGGCGGGAATACCTGGGCCAGTTCCAGTTGGATTGAGGATGATGTGTTTTGGCGAGCGGGGGCGTCAGCCCCCTGATTCTTCACCCTATCGGCGACAGGACGCTAAATCAGGGGGCTTACGCCCCCCGCTCGCCGTTGCTTCGGAATGGCAAGACGGGAGTCGTCATGACCTGGAGCGAAATCCCCTGGCGCCCCACGCCGCGCACGCTGCGTCAATTCGCGGTTTGTTGGATCGTGTTTGTCGGCTTACTGGCGTGGCGCGTCGGCGTTCATCATCAACAATTCGCCGCCGGTTTGGTGCTGGCGGCGTTGGCGGCGGCCGTCGGTCTCGCGGGCCTCGTCCGGCCGGCGGCGGTGCGCCCGCTTTTTCTCGGCCTGACGATCGCGACGTTGCCGATCAACTGGGTCGTGTCGCGGCTGCTGCTGGCCGTCCTGTTTTACGGCGTGTTTACGCCCATCGGCTTGGTCATGCGGTTGCTGGGGCGGGACGCGCTGGAGTTGCGGCCCCGCGCCGACCGATCTACTTATTGGGAGCCGAAGTTGATCGCGGAAGATCCGCGTCGCTATTTCCGGCCGTTCTGAACGGGGGACAGGCGTGGACGTTAAGGTCGGCGAGTTCGAGAAGGCCGCGAAGCAGCAGCGCGACGGCAACGCCCTCGGCGAACTGTGGCTGTTCCTGCGCGACAACCAGAAGTGGTGGTTGCTGCCCATTCTGGCGGTGCTGGTGCTGTTCGGCCTGCTGATCCTGCTGGCCGGGACCGGGGCGGCCCCGTTCATCTACACGCTCTTTTGAGAATCTGTTGCGGAAGGGCGGGGAAACCCCGCCCCTACAGCGGTTTTTGTAGGGGCGAGGTCTCCTCGCCCCCTTCGGGAACAGATCCGCCGAAAGGAGTCGGCGACATGGCCTCTGCCGTCGCGCGGCCGCGCCTGCGCTGGAGTCAGTTGCGGCTATCGACCAAGCTCTGTTATCTCGCCCTGCTGCTGCTGCTGTCGGTCGCCGGACTGGAACTGATTTCGCGCGTCTACTGGTGCGCGTTCCAGGGCGCCCGCGGCACCGGCCATGAGGCGCTCTGGCGCACGTTCTATCCCGAGGTCGCCGAGTCCGGCATCGACCGCGTCGCCCCCCTCCACGGCGACGACTCCTTCGACGTGCTCCTGTTCGGCGGTTCCGTCGTGTCCACGCGGCTGGGCAAGACCGGCGACTACCTCCAGTCGGCGCTCGAGGCCAAGCTGGGCCGCAAGGTCCGCGTCGTCAACAGCGCCTTCCCGGGCCGGACCACGCGCGACACCCGGATCAAGTACGAGCACTTCGCCGACAAGCGTTGGGACCTGGTGCTGGTCTACCACGGCATCAACGACGTGTTCCTCAACAACTGCCCGCCGGGGACCTTTCGCCCCGACTACGGCCACGCCTACCGTCGCTTCGGCATGCAATACGACCTGGAAAAGCACCCGGAAACCGCCTACTTCGTCCTGCCGTACACCGTCAGCCACCTGGGCAAGTCCCTGATGGAACGCTGGCACATGACGAACGCGCCGCGCGCGGAGTTCGAGATCTACGGCAACGACGTCCGCACGCCTCCCTGCTTCGAGGACAACCTGGAGGCCGTCGCCCGCGCCGCCGAGGAACGGGGCGACCCACTCGTCCTGAACACCTTCGCCTACTACCTCGCCCCGAACTACTCCGACGAGGCGTTCCGGGACAAGAAGCTCGATTACGCCTTTGGGCCGCATTACCTGTGCGCGGCAAAGATGTGGGGCGAGCCGGCGAACCTCGGCCGCACCATCGACCTGCACAACGACGTGGTGCGGCGCGTGGCCGGGCGGCACGGCCTGCAGGTCATCGACCAGCGGGCCGACATGCCCGACGGCAAGCGCTACTACAACGACCCCTGCCACTTCACCGACGAGGGCTGCCGGCGCTGGGTGGACAACGTCCTCAACGGGCTGGACCTGTCGAAGATTCGCCGCGGCGACGGCCGATAGACCTCTTGGGCCGGCGACAAAGCACCTCTGACCCCGCCTCACTTCCACCGTAGGAGGTTCGCAGGCATGAACCCGACTTCGCCTCCTTCCGTCGCGGGACGGAAATCGCCTCTCCGCCGCACGGATGTTTTGCTGCTCTTGCTGCTCTGCCTGGTGCGCTACGGCTTTACCCTGGTGTATCACCGTGTCTTGACGACGCACGAGGCGGTGCATTGCGAGAACGTGCGGGAAATGTTTCGCGACGGCGACTGGCTCATTCCCACCTACGGCGGCCGGGTCTGGCTGGAGCGGCCGCCGCTGCCGCACTGGGCGACCGGCGCCGTCGCCAGTCTCGTCGGCGGCGTCGATCGGGACTGGGCGATGCGCGTCGCCTCCATCCTGGCGGGGGCGGCGGCCGTGCTGCTCACGGCGCGGATGGCCTCGGTCTGGTACGGCCGGGGCGTCGGCCTGCTCAGCGGGGCGGTCCTCGCCACCATGCGGGAGTTCGCCAACTACTCGACCGGCCCGGAGGCCGACATCTTCCTTTGTACCATGGTCGCGCTGGGACACGCCCTCCTGGCCCGCCTTGAATTCGAGGAACGCCCCGTCGAAGGCCCGGTTCGCGCCCGCTTCCTCGGCGGGCGCTCCTGGACGATGCTGGCCTTCTTCGTGACCCTCGGCCTGACCAACATGACGAAAGGCCCCGCGTTCGGCATGACCTTCGTGCTGCTGCCGATGGCCGTTTACTTCTTGTGGAACGCCGACTGGCAGGGCGTGCGCCGCTACGTCTGGCTCTGGGGCTGGCTCGCCTTCGCGGCGGCGGCGGGGGTCTGGTACGCGGCGGCGTTCTGGCGCTACCCCGACCTGATCGACCTGTGGTACAAGACATTCGAGGTACGGATTAACGCCCGATTTGACGCCGAGCCGTTCTGGTACTACCTGGCGCATCAGCCGTGGAACGCCTTCCCGTGGGTGGCCACGGCCCTGATCGGGCTGGCGTGGACGGCCCGGCCGGCGTTCCGTGAGGGCGACCGGCCGGCGCGCTACCTCTGGTGCTGGGCGCTGGCGCCGCTCGTCTTCTTCTCCCTCTCGCGCGGGAAGCACCATCATTATTTGCTGTCGTGCCTCGCGCCGCTCGCGGTCCTGGCGGCGTTGGGGGCGGTGCGCCTCTGGGACTGGCTGCGCCAGGCGCCGTCGTGGCTGCGGCAACCGTGGCTGGGGACGTTGGCGGCGGGCGCGCTCGGGGATGCCGCCCTGGCGGCCGTCGAGGCGCACGTCCACGGGCCGGCCTGGCTGACGGTCGCCTTGCTGGCGGGCTGGCCGGCCCTGGTGTTCCTCGGATGGTACGCGGCGGGCCGGCGGGACGGGCGCGTCGCCGCCGCCGGCGTCGTGGCGCTGGTCGCGGCGGTCCAATGCCTGGCCTACGTCCACCAGACGGAGTTCCTGGACCGCTACAAACAGGACAGCGTTTTTCTGCGCGAGGCCGCCTCCCTGACGCCCGCCGGCCAGCCGGTGCTGGTCGAGAACGATGAGGCGAACCCTCTGAACGCTTCGTGGTTCCTGTACTATCTCCACGGCCGCGGGCGGATTCTGCAAAACCTGACGTTCCTGCGCGGCGACGACCTGCGCGAATCAGAGGTCTACCTCATCACGCGCTCCGGCCGCCGCGCGGAGCTGGAAGAATACGGGTCGGCCGACCTGATGGCGCAAAGCGTCGAAACGCGGGGGGAAAAGTCGTCGGAAGACCGTTGGTCGCTCTTCCGGCTGCGGTTCCGCGACGGCCTGCGGCGCTTGCCCGCTCACGTGCGGATCACGCCGGCGCAAGCCGCCGGCCTGGACGCCGGCCCGTTCCTGCAATAAAAGCCACATGCGGCCTTCGCGGCGTCGAATCACGACCCGCCTTGCAGAAGCCGGATCAGTTCCGCGACCGCCCGGTCGGCGTCGAGTTCCCCGCCGCGCCAGCGGACCAGGAGCCGTTGCAGGGCGTCGTCGCCGGCCGCCCGCGTCGCCGCGAATCGCGCGGCTAGAGTGTCCTGGGCGAACCGCAGCAGGTCGGCGCCGGCGCCCGCTTCGGCTCGCCGCGACGGGCAGACGGTGATCGCCTTCCACAGTTCCTCCACACCTGCCCCGGTGCGGGCGCTGACGCGAAGGACCGGCGGCGCTTTGGCCGCCGACAGGCTCAGCGTGGCCAGCACCTGGGCCTCGACGCGCTCCGCCCCCGGCAGGTCGGCCTTCTGAACGACAACCACGTCGGCCACTTCCAACAGCCCGGCCTTTTCCCATTGCAGGTCGTCGCCGGTCTCCGGCTGCAACAGCAACACCAGCACGTCCGCCAGGGCGCGGACGGCCGTGTCGCCCTGGCCGGCGCCGACCGTCTCGACGAGCACCACGTCGAAGCCGAAGGCCTCGCAGAGGCGGACGAGCGCGTCCAGGTGTTCGGCCACGGCGCCGCGTCCGCCGGCGGCGGCGAGGCTGCGGATGAACACGCCGTCGTCGTCGGGCCGCGGCGGCATCCGAAAACGGTCGCCGAGCAGGGCGCCGCCGCTCAACGGACTTTGCGGATCGCAGGCCAGCACGGCCACGGTCAGGCCGTGCGCCCGGGCTTGTTCCACGAGCCGGCCGGCCAGCGTACTCTTGCCGACGCCGCCGCCGCCGGTCAAGGCGACGACCCGTGCCGGCCGGGCCGGCGGCCTGACGCCCCGCAGGATATTGTCCACGTGTTCGCCGCGCGCGACGAGGCTGAGCAGACGGGAGAGCGCGTTGCGGTCGCGGCGGCGGAAGCGTTCGAGGAGGTCGTCAAGCATGTTGCGGCCTCCGACGCCGTTCCAGGAAGGCGACGATGTCCGGCAGCGGCGTGCCGGGGCCGAAGACGTGGGCCACGCCCATTTCGAGGAGTTTAGGGATGTCGGATTCCGGGACGATGCCGCCGACGAGGACGCCGACGTGGCCGAGGCCGGCGTCGCGGAGGAGCTGGAGGACGCGCGGGGCGAGGGTCATGTGGGCGCCGCTGAGGATGCTGAGGCCGAGCCAGTCGGCGTCCTCGTCGGCGACGGCGCGGACGACGGCCTCCGGCGTCTGCCACAGGCCGGCGTAGATGACGTGCATCCCGGCGTCGCGCAGGGCGCGGGCCACGACCTTGACGCCGCGGTCGTGGCCGTCGAGGCCGACCTTGGCGAGCACGACGCGGATAGGGGGAGGGGCGGGTGACATGCCAAAGGACTCCTCAAGTCAGCAGGCGTATGGGTCGGACCCCGCAACCTCGCTTATCCGGGACTTTCCGCCAGTTTTCTGAGTTTCTCTTCCAGGTCGGGAACGGCCAGGAACTCGAAACGGCGGCCGACCCGGTTGCCCCGCAGTAAGCCCTTCGCCTCTAGGCCCAGCAAATCGCCCCGCGCCGTGGCCAACGTCACGCCCTGGCCCGCGGCGTGGGACTCGTAGGTGAAGCGGGTGTCCGGCTCCTTCTGGGCCTTGACCAGGACGGCTTGTTGCCGGCCGTTGAACGCGGCCGGCAGGACCGTCCAGGCGATCCGCTCCTTCTCACGCCTTTTTCTGTCTAAATATTCCCGAAAGGCGCCGATGCTCCGCTCGATCACCTGCAAATGGTACAGGATAAAATACGTCAAGTCGTTCTCGTCCACCTCGGTGTTGAGGAAGGCCCGGCCGTACTGTTTGGGCTGGTTGCGGATGACGGAGGAGATCGTCAGATACTCGACCAGCCAGTAGCCACTCCGAAGCATGGACCAGTAGAAGAGGGCCCGGGCCGTCCGGCCGTTGCCGTCCACGTAGGGGTGGTCGTAGGCCAACCAGAAGTGGAGGAGAATGGCGCGGACGGCCGGGTGGATGAAGTCCGCTTGTTCCTCGGTCCCGCCCCCCGCGTTGGCGAACGCGCAGAGCGCCGCGACCCGTCCGGGGAGTTCCGCGGCGGGAGGCGGCGCGTGGACCTCCTGATGGTCCTCCTCGTCCCATACCACGACCCTCTCCTCCGGTTTCCGAAACCGCCCGGCCGCGTCCGGCTTGTCGAGGATTTGGGCGGTCAATTCGGCCTGAATCTCGTGAAGGAGCGGCGGCGTCAGCGGCCCCTGAAGGCGGCCGTTGAGCATCCGGATGGTTCGGTAATTGTTCAGGATCATCCGCTCGTCGTCGTTGCGGGGTTCCCGCCCCGTCAGCAGCATCTCCTTGGCGACCTCGCGCGTCACGGCCGCCCCCTCCAGTTGGCTGGAGGCGATCGCCTCTTCGCGGAGGGACGTAATCAGGTAACGCTGGCGGTCGGACGGGGAGTCAATCTGAGGGAAGGAACTCCGGACGGCCCCCCCCAGGTTCCGGTCGATTAAGTGAAGGATTCGCTGGGCGGAGGGGGTCAGTCGATAACTGAACGGTTTTCCGCCGCAGTCCTTGAGGGGGATCGTCTGGCGGTCCTGGGACCGTGATAATTTGACCAACGCCCAAAACTGTTTCTGCGTCAACCCCGTCTGGCTGGCGCGATACCCGCACTCTTCCCAGTTCCACCCCTCATTGTTCGCGCGTTCCACCAAGCGGCGAACTTCGGGGTCTTCTCTCCGGAGCAGAACGGCGAAGTCTTCTCCCGTGGTTAGCTCCCTCATAGACTTGGCCAGCGACGGCCCCGCTTTAGGTAGCCTCATGACGCCTCCGTTGTGAGGCCGCACAGTAAGTTTTAGTTTGCCTTCATTTAAAAGATACCGATGCGACGGGTTTCTGTCAACTACTTTTAATAAAAGGTAAATTAAAAGTTACTGAGCGCATTCCCTTACCACCGCGCCGCCCCCTCATACCTCCCGAACACGTCCGCCAGCGTCGCCATGATCTCGCCCACCGTACACCGCGCCCGCGCCGCCTCGATCAGCGTCGGCATCAAGTTCTCCTTCGTCGACGCCACGCGCCGCACCTCGTCCAGCAGCCGCCGCACCGCCGCACCGTCGCGCCGCGCCTTGCGCTCGCGCAGCCGGCCCACCTGCTCCTTTTCCACCGCCACGTCAATCACCAGCGTATCCATCGGCCTTTCGTCCGCCTCCCGAAAGGCGTTGACGCCGACGATGAGTTTGCGCTTGGAATCCACCTCGCGCTGATACTGGAAGGCGGCGTCGGCGATCTCGCGGCGGAAGAAGCCCGCCTCCAGCGCCGGGATCATGCCGCCCAGCTCCTCGATGCGGCCGAAGTAGACGCGGGCCTGTTGTTCCATCTGCTTTGTCAGCGATTCGACGAAGTAACTGCCGCCCAGCGGATCGACCGTGTTCGTCACGCCGGTTTCATAGGCCAGCACCTGCTGCGTCCGCAAGGCCAGCGTGACGGCGTGTTCCGACGGCAGCGCCAGCGTCTCGTCCATGCTGTTGGTGTGCAGCGACTGACAGCCGCCTAGCACCGCCGCCAACGCCTGATACGCCACGCGGATCAGGTTCACTTCCGGCTGCTTGTCCTGCAACGAACAGCCGGCCGTCTGGGCGTGGAAGCGCAGCTTCCACGACGCCTCCTTGCGGGCGCCGTAGCGATTCCTCATGGCGTCGGCCCACAAGGCCCGCGCCGCCCGGTACTTGGCGATTTCCTCGAACAGGTCGTTGTGGGCGTTGAAAAAGAAGCTCAGCCGCGGCGCGAAGGCGTCCACGTCCAGGCCGCGTTCCCGGCAGACGTCGACATAATGGAAACCGTCGGCCAGGGTGAAGGCGAGTTCCTGCACGGCCGTCGAACCGGCCTCGCGGATGTGGTAGCCGCTGACGCTGACCGTGTTCCATTGCGGGACATGGCGCGTACAAAACTCGATCACGTCCGCGACCAGCCGGACGTGCGGCTCCGGCGGAAAGACGAACTCGTTCTGGGCGTGGAACTCCTTGAGGATGTCGTTCTGAAGAGTGCCGCGCAGCCGTGTCCAATCGACGCCACGGTCCTTGGCGTTGGCGAGGAAGAACGCCATGATGACGATGGCGGGGGCGTTGATGGTCATCGACACCGACACGTCGGCGAGGTCGATGCCGTCGAACAGCTCGGCCATGTCGTCCAGGAGGTCCACGGCGACGCCGAGGCGGCCGACCTCGCCGAGGGCGCGGGGGTCGTCGCTGTCGAGGCCCATGAGGGTGGGCAGGTCGAAGGCGGTGCTGAGTCCGGTCTGGCCCTTTTCGAGGAGAAATTGGAAACGTTCGTTGGTCTGGCGCGGCGAGCCGAAGCCGGCGAACTGGCGCATCGTCCAGAGACGGCTGCGGTACATGGAGGCGTGGACGCCGCGCGTGAACGGATACTGCCCCGGATAACCGAGATCGGCTTTGGGGTCGAAGCCATTGAGGCTGTCGGGCGTGTACAGGGCGTCGATGGGGACGCTGCTGACGGTGGTGGGCGGCTGTTCGCGGGGCGGCGCGGCGGCGTTCTCGCGTTCCCAGCGGGCGCGGTCGGCGTCGGTGACGGTGGCCATGACGAATTGCGCTCCGTTTCAGGAGAGGGTGTGTTGCCGCAAGTAGCGTGCGACGTTCCGCAGCGGATCGCCACGATCAAACATCGACGCCGCCCGCGGCAACTTCCTCCTGCTCCGACCGGCTAGCGTGCTCGTACTTGAGCAGGTTCATGTCAGGCTCGTCGCGGTAGCGCTCAAACAGGAAGTGCGACGCTTCCCACGTACTCTGTCGCTCGGGCATACCGAATGCCACCAGCGTGATGTCGGACCAGAGGTTGAGCGGCCGCGACCGGACAAGATCACCGATGACGACCAGCCGCCCGTAACCGAAGCGGCTCCGCAGTTCGTCAGCGACGCGGCGGGCCACGTTCCACCAGTGAGCCCGTCGCTCGGGGTCGGCGGCCCGCTCCTGCTCGGCGAGCGCGAGCGCCGCGACCCACCTGCTCGGGTGCAGGACCGTCACCGCCTTCGCCAAGCCTTCGGTCCTCAGCAGCAAACCGATGACGTTCCGCGAGCCGCGCGAGCCGCCGACCCAAGGCTTCCCGTCGATTAGCTCGAACTTCGCCTGGGGCGCCCACGAAATGAACTCGTCGAACGAAAGCGGCAGCGGCTGGAGTTCCGGCCGCGGGTCGAAGGCCAAATCGCCCCAGCCCTCGCCGCCCTTGTCCTTGCCACGACGGGCGCTTGGCATCTCTGTTTCGATGGTGAACGGGTTCGGCCCGTGACCCCAGGAGTTGCCTTCCCAGAGCCGAGCCGGCTGGAAGACCAGTCCGGGGAACGCGCTAGGGCGATATTTCCCATCCGCGTCGAGGTCGGACGGCCGAAAGCCGTCGGCGCCGAGCCGAAGGAACTCGACCTTGCGCCTAACCGGATCGATGATCCAGTATTCTCCCACCCCGCCCGCCTCGTAACGACGGCGCTTCACTTCGCGGTCGTAGGCTTCGTGGCCCCGGAGAAGGATTTCGACGACCAGATCGCCCGGCCCGTTCAGGTAGTGGTCATTGAGGCGGTGTTCGTGCCGAGGACTGACGGCGAAAACGTCAGGGGTGAAGGCGTCCTGGCCGAGTCGCATGACGACGTCGCGACCGAACGCCTGAGCGAAGTCGCCGTGTTCACGGGACAAGCCGTACAGACCCATCAGCAACCGCTCTCGCGCCGCCGCGTGCTTTCCATTCCGCATCGGACCCGCCGGGGGAAGGTCCGGGGCGTAGCTCACTTGCGCCGCCCAGGCGTGCCAAACGTCGGCCGGTTTCCCCGGCATCGGGGGGTCGAGGCGGCGGAATCCTTGGTACAACGCCTGCCGCCATAGTTCCTCAGGCGCCATCGGCACGGCCGCCTCCGCGCCCCAGCCATCCAGCACATGGCGGAGGAGTTGCATGTTTCCCGCGCCGTTCCCAACGGTCAGGAGGCCGTCGAGCAGTTCGAGCTTCGGCTCCGCCAGTTCCCGGCTTCGGCGGTCAAAATCATCGCCTGTCATCATGACCTCCTGATTCGCGAACCGTTTCGTCGCTTCGGTTACACCCGCTCCACCGCCATTGCCGCCGCCCAGGCAAAGCGACGCCGCGCGGCCACCCTCAGTATACCCACGGCACGAGCCGCCAGGTGCGCCGCTTGTACGAGACGTATTCCTCCCCAAATCCTCCTTCAAGCAGCGCTTCCTCCGCGTCCATCCGCGCGACCAGGACGGCCAGTGTGGCGACGACCAGGAGCAGGCCGAGCCAGCAGCGGAAAACCAGGACGTAGCCCGCCATCGACAGCAGTAGCCCGGCGTAACTGGGGTGGCGGATGAAGCGGTAGAGGCCGCCGGTCTCAAGGCGGTGCCCCTCCTGGATGGCGACCAGGCCGGTGAAGCGGCGGCCGAGCACGAACACGGGCGCAATGCGCAGCACGCCGCCGAGCGTGAACAGGGCCAAGCCGACGTACGGCGTGACGGCCTCGTCCGTGGTCCACAGGTTGCGACCGTCGAGGTAGGGCGGCAGTACGGCCATACCAAGGGTAAGCACGATTAGGGGAGCGAAGATCCAGCGGTTGCGGCGGTCCTCCTTCTTGCCCGGGTTCATGCCGCCGGAGCCGGAGAAGGCGGCGGCCACGGTCAGGACCAGCGACACCATGATCGCGCCCACACGGGCCGGCGACTGGAAGAATGCAATCCAGTCGCCGCGGCCGGCGGCGAACGCGGCGAGCGACAGGCCGAATAGGACGACGATGCTGAGAACCGAAATAGCGAGCCAGAACAGCAGGCGCGTCGCCGTCATGGCTGTTCCCTCCGCGGCGCGTCTACACCCGTCCCACCGCCATCGCGTTGCCGCCGCCCAGGCAAAGCGACGCCGCGCCGCACTTTGCTCATGGCTTCATAGGCCCCACGAGTTTCGCGGCCTTCAGTCGGTCACCGATCTCGTACAGTTTGCCGTCAATCGTATCGGAGTGACCGCGGATCTGCTCCGTCGTCAACTCAAAGGCGATGAGCAACTCGCCGATTTCCTCGGGCGTATGCGGCTCGTTTAGCAGGCGCTGCACGATGTCGTCGAGGTCGCGGGCCTTATCCGCCATCGCGTTCAGGGCCAGGGCAAGGTCGGCCCGCTCGCGCTCCGGCAGGCCCGGGACGACTTCCAGCAGGGCGCGTAGTCGGGCGGTCACGTTGCGAAACGCCTTCGGATATTCCTCATCCAGGGACATCGGCTCAATTCCTCCAGCTGTTGTTGATTTCTTGCACGACGTAGCGCACCTGATGCCTTTGAAGTCGGCGGCCGTGATGGGCGTTTGGTATCACCGTCGTCGTGTACTCGCCGCGCGGATGGCGCACAGTCACCTTAGCGAACTCGCTCCCATGGGGGGACAACTCGAAGTCATACCCCTGCCTTTCCGCCCATTGCCGGATGCGCGCGACAAGTCGGCTCGGGGACAATTCCTCCCTTGGAACCGGCATCGGCGGATGTCCGTTCATCCCACGCGTTCCACCGCCATCGCCACCGCGTTGCCGCCGCCCAGGCAGAGCGACGCCACGCCGCGCCGCAACCCATGCCGCTCCAGCGCGTACAACAGCGTCGTCAAGACCCGCGCCCCCGACGCCCCGATCGGATGGCCCAGCGCCACCGCCCCGCCGTGGACGTTCACCTTCTCCTCGTCCAACCGCAGTTCCTTGCCGCACGCCAGCATCTGGGCCGCGAACGCCTCGTTCAGTTCGTACAGGTCCACGTCGCCCGGCTTCCACTCCGCCTTTTCCAATACCCGCCGCACCGCCAGCACCGGGGCGATGAAAATGTCCTTGGGCGCCACGCCGCTCGTCGTGTAGGCGACGACGCGGGCCAACGGCGTCGCCTCCAGACGCTCGGCGGCGCGGGCGGAGCCGACCAGCAGCGCCGCGGCGCCGTCGCTCAGCGTCGAGGCGTTGCCGGCCGTCACCGTGCCGCCCTCGCGGAAGGCGGGTTTCAGCTTTGCCAGCGTCTCCGCCGTCGTCTCCGGCCGCAGCCCCTCGTCGTGGCTCACCACCTTCGCCTTGGGACCGCTTCCCACCGTAACCGGGACGACCTCCGCCGCGAAGGCGCCGCGGTCCCACGCCTCGGCGGCGCGGTGCTGGCTCTGGGCGGCGAAGCGGTCCTGCTCGGCCCGCGACACGCCGCACTTGGCCGCGATGTGCTCGGCCGCCTCGCCCATGTGCCAGTCCTCGCACGCACACCAAAGGCCGTCGTGGATCATGGCGTCGACCGCCTTCTGATCGCCGAGTTTCCAGCCCGACCGGGCGCCGAAGAGCAGGTAGGGCGCCCGGCTCATGCTCTCCATGCCGCCGGCCAACACTAACTCGGCGTCGCCGGCGCGGATGGATTGGGCAGCCAGCATCACCGCCTTCAGCCCGGAACCGCACACCTTGTTGACCGTGTAGGCGGCGATGGAATCGGGCAGACCGGCTTTCAGGGCCGCTTGGCGGGCAGGATTCTGGCCTAGGCCGGCCTGTAGGACGCAGCCCATCACCACCTCGTCCACCCGATCCGGCGTCGCCTTGGCGCGGCGCAGCGCCTCCCGCAGGGCGACCGCTCCGAGTTCCGGGGCCGACACGGACGACAGGGCGCCGAGGTACTTGCCGATGGGCGTGCGGGCCGCGGACAGCAGAAAGGCGTCGGGCATGGGGGTCTCCGGGAAGGTCGGCGGCGGGAATGGAAGGGCGCATCTTCATTATATCTGTCCTTCCGCCGCCGATGCTGTATCATGGGGCGAACCCCGCCCCCGCCGGAGGATTTATGACCTCTCCCATCCAGCATCCGAACGAAGACCAGTCTAACCGAGTCCGCGCCGGCGCCGCCCTGTGTGAGCCGCGCGCCCTGCGCACCTACACGCCGACACAGGCCGTGCTCGCCCGCAGCGCCGGGGCCTTTCACTGGACGCCGGAGGGCCGTCGCCTCTACGACTTCACCTCCGGCGTCCTCGTCGCCAATCTTGGTCACAACCCGGCCGCCTGGATGCGCCGGTTCTACGGACACATGGGATGGCCTACGGGTCAGGAGGCGTTCTCCCCCCCTCCTCACTCCTCACTCCTCACTCCTCACTTCTTCCCCGCCCTGCCGATGACCGCCTATAACGCGGTGACAAGTCTTGAAATCGAGGCCACGCGCCGGCTGGTCGAGGTGCTGCGAGGCCGGCCGGGCGGCCGGCGTCTGGAACAGGTGATGTGGGCGGCGTCGGGTTCGGAGGCGATCCAGAAGGCGCTGTGGGCGGCGCTGGCCCGCGACCGGGCGCGCGACGCGATCGTCGCCACGCGCCACGGCTTCCACGGTAAAAAGGGCCTGGCCAACGCCGTAACCGGCAGCGAAACCGACCGCGACCGCGACCCGCGCGTTCGCTTCATTAGCTTTCCGACGGCCGAGTGCGCCGACGTGAGTCTGCGCGGCCGGCCGTTCGATCCGGCGCCGTACCGCCGCGAGCTGGACGCCCTGCTCAACCAGTGCGGCCGCCGTCTGACCGCGCTCGTCACTGAGCCGTACCTCGGCGGCGGCGGCTCGTATCATCCGCCGGCGGCGTACTTGCAGACGCTGCAAACCTTCTGCCGTGAAAACGATCTGATATTCATTCTCGACGAGGTGCAGTCCAACTTCGGCCGGACGGGCGATCTGTTCGCCTACGAAACCTACGGCCTGGAGCCGGACGTGGTCGTGCTGGGCAAGGGGCTTGGAAACGGCGTCCCGGTGGCGGCGGCGGCGGGACCGTCCGACCTGTTCGGCGCCCTCGACTACGGCGAGGCGTCCGACACCTGGAGCGCCAACCCGCTCTGTTGCGCGGCCGTTCTGGCGACGCTGGAGGAGTTCGCCGCTGGTGACGTGCTGGGCCGAAGCCGGCGCGCGTCGGCGGTGTTGGAAGAAGGGCTGGTGCGGCTGAAGCAGTTGCCGTTCATCGCCCATTTGCGCGGCGAAAAGGGCGGCATGGTGTGGGGCGTGGAGACGCGCGACCACGCGGGGCGAACCGCCGCCGAGTGGGCCAACGCCTTCGTGCTGGCGTGCTACCGGGGCGAGGACGGCGACGGCATTCACCTGATGGGGCCGCTGGCGAAGAAGGTGGTCCGCGTCGCGCCGCCGCTGATCCTCACGGAAGAGGAAGCGCGAGGGGCGTCGGCGCTGATGTTCCGTGTACTTGCTGCGGCGAGCGGCGCGGCGTAAGCCCGCCGGTTTAGAATAGCGCCGCGGGACGGGTGCTACACCGGCGGCCTTACGCCGCGCCGCTCGCCGTTGCCCTGAAACTGCTCAGGGATGACGGAACTCCCTGGAGAGCGCCGTCAACGTCGTCTTCACGTCCTCCAACGTGCCTACCGCCACGAACGCGCGAAAGCGGTAGTCGCCGGCGGCGATCCCCTTGGGGTCGCGGACGCGGAAGACGCAGTTCCACTTGTTCACTTTTTCTTCCTTGAAGCGGAAGCGGCCGTAGCCGACCCGTTCGTAGCCGGGCGAAGGCTGATCGGGCGAATAGACGCCCATCGCGTAGGCGCCGTCGGCCGTCGAGAGCACGACGGGCCGGTCCTGTTCGCCGTTGCGGTCGTCCAGCCTTTCCAGGTCCGCTTTGTCGGCGTCGTATTTCCAAAAGCGCCCGAACTCCGCCGGCACGTAGCCGGTCGGCGCCTCGAAATGAACGGAGGTATGCTTTCGTCCCGCGGGACGGTGAACGTCGTGTCGTATTCGATGGCGTGCGGCAAGTCTTTGTGGCCGATGTGGACGCGCTTGGAGACGACGCAGTCCGACAGCGCCTTGTCGTTGCGGGCCGGGTCCTTGCCCGACTTCTCGCCCGGCGTCAGCCAGAATGCCATCTGGATTGTCGTTTTCAGTTCCGCCCCCTGGACGTGGAGGCGCAACAGCTTGCTCGACGACTTGTCGCCGGCGCCGTCGTCGCGCGAACCGGCTTCGGTGGGATTGTAGGATTCGGCGTTGAACCCCCGGTCCCAGTCGAAGGCGGCGGCGCACTGGAGTTGCCGGCCGTGGTCGGTGCTGTCGATGAATTCTTTTCCGTTCCAGGTCAGCGAATGGATGGCGCCCGCCAGCCGGTTCGTGGTGGTGATGACGATGTCCGACGGGCCGGCCTTGGCGCGGATCACGGCATCGCCGCTTGGCGGCTTCCCGTCGGCGCGGGCCGCGGCAACGGAGATGCAGCAGAGCAGAATCGGCAGGACACGGCGCATAATGGTTTCCCAAAGTCCGTCCGAGACGGAAGAGTGAGCGACGGATTACGGCTTGTCCGCCAGGATCAGCGGCGACGGCCCCGGTACGTCGAGTTGCCGCGCGTTCACAAAGCCGGCCTCGCGCAGCCAGGCGCTCATCTCGCCGAACGTGAAGGTGTCGCCCTCGTCGGTATGCACCAGCATGTTGACGGCGAAGATCAGCGGCATGGCCGGCCCCGTGCGGTCGTCGTTGGGGACCATCTCGGCGATGGCGGCGACGCCGCCCGGCGCCAGCGCCGCGAATACCTTCTTCAGCAACGCCCGGCTCCGTTTTTCGCCCTCGCTGTGGAGAATGTGGCCGAGCGTCGCCGCCTGATAGCCGGCGCCGAAGTCGGCTTCGAGCAGGTCGCCGGGCCGATATTCATAGCGGTCGCCGACGCCGCGGCGGGCCGTCACCTTCTGGCAGACCGGGATCACGGCCGGCCAGTCCACCACCGTCACCCGCACGCGCGGCGACTTCTCGGCCAGGGCGATGCTCCAGACGCCGGAGCCGGCCGCCAGGTCGAGCACGCGGTACGGCCCCGCCGGTTCCTTCGCCAAAAGGTGGTCGGCCAGCGCCTTGGCGGTCGTGTAGTTGTTGGCGAACAGGTCTTCGACGAACTCGCGGAAGAACTCGCTACCGGCGGTTTCCTGGTTGACGGAGACCGGCGGCTTGCCCGTGCGGACGGCCTCGGTAAGGTGCAGCCAGCGAGGAATCAGATGGTTGCTGAAGTGGCGCGTCAGGCCGCCGAGGAAGGCCGGTTTGGTACTGACGAGGAACGCGGCGCTTTCCGGCGTCAGGGCGTAGGCGTCGCCCTGCTTGGCGAGGAATTCCAGGCCGACGAGGGCGTTCATCAGGGCGCGCAGGCCGCGCGGCGACGCCCCGGTTTCGGCGGCGACCATCGCCACGGTCTTCGGCCCGGAGTCGAGCACGTCGAAGACGCGGCAGCGCACCCCGGCCTCCAGGAGCAGCGGCGGCGCGTAGCCCCAGCCGAGTTGGTGGATGCGTTCGGGCGAAACCGCTTTCTGCTTTTCAGCCATCCTTATTCTCCCTTAGTTGGTCATGGAAACCCGCCGCCGTGCCGCCGGACGCGGCGGCCGTGTTCCGCCAGCCGTTCGTACTCGTCCGGGGTTAATGGATGGGTTGCGTCGAGGACCGTCAAGTCGTGTTCCAGTTCGCGGCGGTCGTGCGGCGCCGCCAGCGCGACGGCGACGCTCGGATTCTGCAACACGAACCGATACCACTCCGGGGCCGGCGGCGGCGTGAAGCCGGGCGGGTCGTCCGGCGTCGGCCGCAGGAGACCGCCCCAGCGCAGGGCGGTGTAGGCGATCACCGGCATCCTCGCGGCGTCGGCCTCGGGGAAGACCTCGGTCTCGGCCCCGCGGTGGGCGGCGTTGTAGCGGACCATGAGCAGGTCGAGCTTGCCGCTGCGGGCGGCCTCCGCGGCCAACGGCCGCTGGTGCGTGGTGATCCCCAGGCGGCGGACGCGGCCGTCGCGCTGGGCCGCCCGGCAATATTCCAGCGCCCCACCCGCGCCGACCAGCCGTCCCCACTCGCCCAACTCCTCGACGTAATAGAACGTCAAGATGTCCACATAATCGCTTTTGATCGCGGCCAGCACGGAGCGCAGTTCCTCGCCGGCGTCGGCGGCGGTGCGGGCGGCGAACTGCACGCAGACGATCACGTCGTCGCGTCGCGGCCCGAGGGCGGCGATGGTGCGGCTGAATACGTCCTCATCGCCGGCCCAGTTGAGGAAGTTGACGCCTCGGTCGAGGGCGAGATGGATGTCGTCGGGCGTGATCGCGGTGTCGCCGTGGGAGGCGAGGCCGAGCCGGCAGACGGGCTTGCCGAACGCGGAGGCGGGGCGGAGGAAGTGGTTCGCTAGAATGTGCGGGACGGTTTCACTGAATGGCTGCGTCACGACGCGCCTCTTCCGCTTGCAGGAACTGAGACAGGATTGCGGCGGCTTCAAAGGCGAATAAAGGCGTCCACACGGGAAAAGCGGCGCACCCACGAAGAAGCAAGAGAAGCTCTTCGCTCGCTTGAGCCCGTTCCGATGCATTCTCTGCATCCACGCCCATTCCCTTCACAGATCCACCTCCTCAACCAAGCCGCCGTCCTCCGCCGTGCCGACCTTGCCATCCGGCCCGAGAAGAACGCCCTCGACGGCGTCGCGGAGATTGGCCAGCAGTTCTCCGCGCGTGTCGCCCTCGGTGACGCAACCGAGCGCGGGCACTTCCGCCCAGAAGCCGCCTTCTTCGGCGTTGTGGATGACGACTTGCACTTTCATGGATTCACGCTCGCTTCCTTTCGACGTCCCAGGCCTTCTCCGCGTCGGCTTTCTCGGCTACCCTTGGCACGACAATGGCTTTTGCCATACGACGACACGGTTGCCGGTCTTCTCGTTGCGGAAGGAAATGCCGCGCACGAAGCCCATTCCGGCGAAGAGGGATTCGCTGGCGCGATTACCGCACCGGATCGTGCATTGGAGAACGCGCGCGCCCAGGTCCTTCGCCCGATCTTCCGCCCGACTCAGCAACTTCTTCCCGAAACCTCTCCCGCGGGCCGAAGGGTGGACGGTAAGGTGCCGGACCTCGCACTGATACCACTGTACTTTTCGGACCTCCACAGCGGCGGCGACCTGAGATGTTTCGCCCAGTTCAAAGAGGTAATCGTCTCCCGAACGCAGGACGCCCGTGGAGTCGTAGGCCCGTGGGAGCCCGTTCTGCGAATTGAGAAGAGCCGCGATTTGGCCGGCGATCACTTCATTCACCGTAGTGCCTTCTTCATTCCAGCGGAGAAGCGCTCCGCCTAAGAGGAAAGGAACTTGTGGAGGATCAAGGCCACGGTCATCCCCATGACACCGACGAAGAAGGCCCACAGTTGGATCTTCAGCGCCGGCCAGGTCCGCTCATCCAGCAAATCGACGAGATCCCGCTGGGTTTCGACGTTCTCTCCGGGTTTCGGTTTCCATCTCATGCGAGCCAGACGCCTTGTCTCTCGATAATCCTTCAACCGAACGAATGCACACCATAGGCCGAACGCGATGGAAACCAATACGGCCGCAAGAGAGATCGTCAATAGGACCATCACCCACGGCGCCGTCTTAAACTTCTCGTCCAGCAACAGGTTGACGCCGAATGCGAGTCCGGCGCCGCCGAGCGTGATAAGAAGATTGTTGACAAACCCCATTTGCCGAAGCGCCTTGTCCGTCCATCGCAGATAGCTCTTCCGCTTCGCGTCCTCGCCGCTACGCGGCCGCGCGTACGCATTTTCCGCGGGCGAGGTTCCACCTCGCGCGGCGCCGGACTCCGCGCCCCCGCCCGGCATGGGACTCGTCTCCGCCATTTGTATCCTCCCTCTTGTTGGTCGGCGCGCCGATCTCCCTCGTAAGAACGGAAGCGTTTAGGTGGTCCGCGCTGAGATGTGAGGGATAGTATATAGGCGGGTTCCTGGAGGTCCATTCTTCGGACTTTCGGGAACCCGCCCGTAAACGCGCCGAAGCCATGCGGCGCCCGGAGGAAGCGGACGCCGCTTACTTCTTCACCTCATACTCCGCGTCGATCACGTCGTCCTTGCCGCCCTTGGCGCTGCCGCCGTCAGCGCTCGGCTCGCCCGCGGGCCGGCTGCCGCCGCCCTGTACGTGCGCCGCCAACGCCTGCGCCGCCGTCGCCAGGTCCGACGTCGCCTGCCGGATCGCCTGCACGTCCTCGCCGCGCATCGCCTCGCGCGCCTTGTTGACCGCCGCCTGCACCGCCTCCTTGTCGGCGGCCTGCAACTTGTCGCCGTGCTCGCGCAGCGACTTCTCGATCTGGAAGACCGCCTGGTCGGCCTGGTTGCGGGCCTCGATCAACTCGACCTTCTTCTTGTCCTCCGCGGCGTGCGCCTCCGCCTCCTTGCGCATCCGCTCCACCTCGGCCGGGTCCAGGCCGCTCGACCCCTTGATCTCGATGCGCGCCTCCTTGCCCGTGTCCTTGTCCTTCGCCGACACCTGCAGGACGCCGTTGGTGTCCAGGTCGAACGTCACCTCGATCTGCGGCTGGCCGCGCGGCGCCGGCCGAATGCCCTCCAGGTTGAACTCGCCCAGCATCCGGTTGCTCGGGCTTTTGGCGATCTCGCTCTCGCCCTGGTAGACACTGATGGTCACTGCCGGCTGGTTGTCCGACGCCGTCGAGAACGTCTCCGGCTTCTTGTGCGGGATCGACGTGTTCCGCTCGATCATCCGCGTCAGCCGGCCGCCCAGCGTCTCGATGCCCAGCGACAACGGCGTCACGTCCACCAGCAGGATCTGCGACTTGCTGCCCAAGAGCAGCTGCGCCCCCTGGATGGCCGCGCCCACCGCCACCACCTCGTCCGGGTTGACGCCCTTGTGGCCCTCCTTGCCGAAAATGTCTTTCACCAGCCACTGGATCTTCGGCATGCGCGTCATGCCGCCGACCATCACCACCTCATTGATGTCCGCCGGCTTCAGTTTGGCGTCGGCCAGCGCCTTCATCACCGGCCCGCGGCACTTCTCCACCAGATGGTCCACCAGCTGCTCGAACTTCGAGCGCGTCAGCGATATTTGCAGGTGCTTAGGACCCGAAGCGTCCGCCGTGATGAATGGCAGGTTGACGTCGGTCGTCGCCTGCTGCGACAGGTCTTTCTTGGCGCGCTCGGCCGCTTCCTTGAGCCGCTGCAAGGCCATCTGGTCCTTGCGCAGGTCGATGCCGTTTTCCTTCTTGAACTCCTCGGCGATGTAGTCGATCAGCACCTGATCGAAGTCGTCGCCGCCGAGGTGCGTGTCGCCGTTGACGCCTTCCACCTGGAAAACGCCGTCGCCCACGTCGAGGATCGAGATGTCGAACGTGCCGCCGCCGAGGTCGAACACGGCGATGCGCTCGTTCTTCTTCTTGTCGAGGCCGTAGGCCAGCGAGGCGGCGGTCGGCTCGTTGATGATGCGCATCCGCTGCTTGGAGCGCTTGCCGTCCTTGCCCTCGATGTCCCATTCGGTGTCGAAGCCGGCAATCTGGGCGGCTTCCAGCGTCGCCTGGCGCTGGGCGTCGTTGAAATAGGCCGGCACGGTGATGACGGCCTTGCGCACCGTATGGCCGAGGTAGGCTTCCGCCGCCTCCTTCAGCTTGCGCAGGATCATCGCCGAGATTTCCGGCGGCGTGTAATACTTGCCGTCGATGTCCACCTTCACCGGCTCATCGGGGCCGCCGGTGATCTTGTAGGGCACCAGCTTCTCTTCGCCGGCCACTTCCTTCCGGCGCCGGCCCATGAAGCGCTTGATCGAGTAGACCGTGCGCCGGGCGTTGGTCACGGCCTGACGCTTGGCCGGGTCGCCGACCAGCCGGTCGCCCTTGTCGGTGAAGGCCACCACGCTGGGCGTCAGGCGGTTGCCCTCCTGGTTGGCGATCACCTTCACCTCGTTGCCTTCCATCACGGCGACGACCGAGTTCGTGGTTCCCAGGTCGATGCCGATGATTTTTTCTTCCGCCATCACTGTCTCCTTTCCCAACGGCCGCGTCGTCGGCCGGCTGCTCTATGTTGGACGTGATTGATCTTGGTTCTCGTGCTTCGTATCATCTCTAGCGGGTTGCGGAACCAAACTGAGCAACTGATGTGCCAGTTCCCCACCATAACTCTTGCAGGTTCCATGCCCTGATGGCACAAATAGTTAGGGTGAAATGCCGTACAGGCCTTTCGACGAACTCTGCCAGAATGGCAGCCAAGGAAGAAGCCGATTACAGCGTGCGACAAACTGGCAGACGGTGCTGAAGTCGTCTTTTGCCATGATGTTGCGCTTCGGCCCGTTGACGCCGACGCCGCCTTTTCCTACACTACACGCGCAAACCTGCGCGGACCTTCTTTGATGAGACCCCCCCTATGGCGCGGAAAACCGAGGGCGCTCTGACGGCCGCCAACAGCGCGGCCGCTTCTCGCACGTCCAACTCGCTGCGCGTCTTGCGCGAGCGCGTCGATAAACTGGACCTCCAGATTCTGAAGCTCATCAACGAGCGGGCCAGCCTGGCGGTGGAGATCGGCAAGCTCAAGGCCGACCAGGGCGGCGAAATCTTCTCCCCGTCGCGGGAAGAGGAAGTGCTCAAGAACGTCCTGGAGGTCAACACCAAGAACGAAGGCCCGCTCGCCGACGTGACCGTCCGCGCCATCTTCCGCGAGATCATGAGCGGCTCGCGCGCCATCCAGAAGGTGCTCAAGGTCGCCTACCTCGGCCCCGAATACAGCTTCAGCCACCTCGCCGCCGTCGAGCGTTTCGGCCAGACGGTCGAGTTCATGGGCGTCGGCAGCATCGCCGCCGTCTTCGAGGAGGTGGACCGCGGCCACGTCGATTTCGGCGTCGTCCCGGTGGAAAACTCCTCCGACGGCCGCGTGGCCGACAGCCTCGACATGTTCCAGCGGATGCCGCATCTGGTCATCTGCGGCGAGGTCCGCCTGCGCATCCACCACCACCTGATGGCCAACTGCGAACAGCAGGAGATCCGCCGCGTCTACAGCAAGCCGCAAGCCCTGTCGCAGTGCCGCAACTGGCTGAGCAAGAACGTGCCGCAGGCGCTCCAGAAAGAGGTCTCCAGCACGGCCGACGCCGCCCGGCTGGCGCAAATGGAGCCGGGCGCCGCCGCCGTCGCCAGCCGGCAGGCCGCCGTCAGCTACGGCCTCCGCATCCTCTTCGAGGACATCGAGGATTCGCCGCACAACGAAACGCGCTTCGCGGTGATCGGCCATCAGAAGTGCGGCAAGACCGGCCACGACAAGACGGCCGTCATGTTCCGGGTGGCCCACAACCCCGGCTCGCTGGTCGAGGCGCTGGACGTGTTCCGCCAGAACAAGGTCAACCTGACCTGGATCGAGTCGTTCCCCGCCAAAACGTCGAAGTATGAATACCTGTTCTTCGCCGATTTCGAGGGCCACGCCGACGAACCCAAGGTCGGCCGGGCGCTCAAGGCGCTGGCCGAACACTGCCAGGAAGTGACGGTGCTCGGCTCGTTCCCGGTGGCCACGACGGTGGGGTGATGGCACGGGCGAGCGGGGGGCGTCGGCCCACAGCTGTAAAGGTCAACTACCAGGACCGTCTCTTTTTCCTTTGAGGCGATCCGCTTCCAGCACACGGTGGACCGACGTATGTTTTCGCTTGCCGGTCGGCTTCCGGGGAGTGCGTTTGCGGCTGGGAGCTTTTCCGCCGGCGCCGGCGCCACACGTCGGCCGGCAACCGGCGCGGCCGGTCGCGCACCGCCGCCGCCGTCGGCAAGGCCTCGAACGAGGTCGCCACGGCGGCCACCGGCGCCAGCGTGTACAGGCCGATCGGTTGTAGTTAGAAGAAGGAAGGACCTTTACAGCTGTGGGCGTCAGCCCCCCGCTCGCCTAATTTCCAGTACGAGGCGCGCATGGCGGCGAGCAAAACCGTGGTCGGCGTCCCCAACGAGATCAAGACGCACGAATCGCGCGTGGCCCTGATCCCGGTCGGCGTCGAGGAGCTGACGCGGGCCGGCCATCGCGTGCTCATCCAGTCCGGGGCCGGCCTCGGCAGCGGCATCAGCGATCAGCAGTACGCCGAACTGGGCGCCGAGATCGTGCCCAGCGCCGAGGCCGTTTGGAAAGACGCCGACCTCATCGTCAAGGTCAAGGAACCGCTGCCGGTCGAGTGGCCGCTCATGCGGGCCGGCCAGGTCGTTTTCACCTACTTCCACTTCGCGGCCGACGAGAACCTGACGCGGGCCGTGATGGCGTCCGGCGTCACGGCCGTCGCCTACGAAACCATCAAGGACGCCCGCGGCAACCTGCCACTCTTGACGCCGATGAGCGAGGTGGCCGGCCGTATGAGCATCCAGGAGGGGGCGAAATATCTCGAAAGGCCGTTCGACGGCCGCGGCATCCTGCTTGGCGGCGTGCCCGGCGTGCTGCCGGCCAACGTGGTGATTATCGGCGCGGGCGTGGTCGGCGCCAACGCGGCCAAGGTGGCGGCCGGCCTCGGCGCCAACGTCACCATTCTCGACGTGAACCTCGACCGCCTGCGCTACCTCGACGACGTGATGCCGCGCAACGTGACCACCCTCTACAGCGACCGCCACAACATCCTCGACAGTCTGAGCCGGGCCGACCTGCTCATCGGCGCCGTGCTCATCCCCGGCGCCAGGGCGCCGCACCTCGTCCGCCGCCCGGACCTCAAACGGATGCAGCACAGGGCCGTGGTCATCGACGTGGCCATCGACCAGGGCGGCTGCGTCGAAACCTCGCGTCCCACCACGCACAGCCAACCGACCTACATCGTCGATGACGTGGTGCATTACTGCGTCACGAACATGCCCGGCGCCGTCGGCCGCACCAGCACCTACGCCCTGACTAACGTGACGCTGCCGTATGTTCTCCAACTCGCACGCAAGGGCTTCGACAGGGCGGTGGCCGACAACCCCGCGCTGCGCGAGGGCGTCAACATTCACCGGGGCCAGGTGACCAACCCCGCCGTGGCGGCGACCTTCGGGTTCGAGGTGGTACAATAGCGGCGAGGATTCGCCCGTACCTGACCGGAGGATGTATGGGGACTACGACGATGGGGAAGGTGATCGTGACGGCGAAGATTGAAAACGTGGGAGACCTGTACTTGGTGCATCAGGGCAAGCTGTCGCCCGATCAGGTGCGCCACGTCGAAGTGACGGACGCCATGGCGGACACCGGGGCCACGACGCTATTGATGCCCAAGCGACTGATCGCGCAACTCGGCCTCATCCCTCTGCGGACGCGCACCGCCCGCACCGCCGGCGGCCTGACGACGCTGAAACTCTATGGCGGCGCCCACATCGTCGTCCAGGACCGCGAATGCACTTGTGACGTGATCGAGCTTCCCGATGAATGCCCCGTGCTGATCGGGCAGGTGCCGCTGGAAATGCTCGACTTCGTGGTCGATCCGCAGGGCCAGCGCCTGATCGGCAACCCGGAACACGGCGGCGAACAAATGGTGGAAGTCTACTGACCGGGCCGCGGCGGCCGGGCAACCTCCCGTCGGCGCCGGAATTGCATATTTCGCGGCGGAATGGTGAAGTTCCGATGAACGCGCAAGCCCCGTCTGATGTATTATTCCCTAAAGGGGAGCGGCCTAGCGTCCCCAGCCGAGGAAACCTCGATCGAGGCGCCATCCTCTTGACGGACTGAGATCGGGTTGGCGACGGGAGCCGTCCGATGAGTACCGCTGTCGCGCCAACCCCGGCGTCGCTAGTCGCCGATGAACTCCTTTCCTATTTGCAGATCCGCAAAGGTCTGAGCGGCCTGAGCTACCTCAAGGCGCCCGACGCGGTCCCCGACGGCTGGGAGACGTATACCTACCGCCTCCAGCTGCACGGCCGGCGGCCGCCGCCGGCATCGCTGCGTCGGCCCCTGGTGCTGCGCGTCTACGCCGGGCCGGAAGGGTTGCCCCGGTTGCGCCGCGACTGGGACTTGCAACACCGACTCGCCAAGCGGCATTATCCGGTCGCCCGGCCGGTGCTGGCGGAGGAAGATCCCGGCTACTTGGGCGGGCCGTTCCTGCTCATGGAATGCGTCGAAGGCGAAATGCTGCTCGACCGGCTGCAACGCCGCTGGTTCTCGTTGCTGTGGGCGCCGGCGCGGATGGCGGCGGTCCACGCGCAACTCCATCAAACGACGCTCGAAGAGCTGCGGCTGCGGCCCCCCGAACGGCCGTTCCTCGACCGGCAGCTGGACGCGCTTCAGGCGGCCGTGAACGATTACGACCTGCGCGGCCTGGCGGCCGGCGTGGACTGGCTCCGCGCCCACCGCCCCACGGGGGAGGAGCCGCCCCGCCTGTTGCACCTCGATTTCCATCCGAAAAATCTGATACTCAAGGACAGCCGTTGCACCGTCCTGGACTGGAGCGAATCCGACATGGGGGATCGCCATGCGGACGTGGCCGTGGCTTTGCTGATGATCGACGCGGCCCCCGTGGAGGAGGCGCCCTGGTGGAACCGGATGCTGTTGCCGATAGGCCGGTCCATAACGCACTGGGTTTACAAGAGCGCCTACCGGCGGCGTCTGCCACTGGACCGCGTTCGGCTGCGCTACTATCAGGCCTGGGCGGCGCTGCGGCGGTTGTGTTGGTACGGCAGCTGGCTGCGCGCCGGGCCGTGGGTCATGGGTTATAAGCCCTGCGCCGCCAGGCGCGTGCGGCCGGGCCACGTCGCGGACCTGGAACGATACTTCCGGCGCCGTTCCGGAGTCGCGGTGCGGCTGGGATTGCCCGCTTCGTAGAAGCGCCTCCTGGTTCCCACGCTCCGCGTGGGAACGAAGCTCGGACGCTCCGCGTCCCGAAACCTCCTGCGGCCGGCCCTTGGACCGGACGGGACGCAGAGCGTCCCGATGTGGGTTCCCACGCGGAGCGTGGGAACCAGGAGGAAGCGCTCTTGCCTTTTACCGCTATACTAGTGTACCCTGTCGTGGATTTTCCGCCGCGGACGCCGGGGCCGATTCCATGAGCGCCGTTTTCCCGCCGCCCACCATCAAGGTCTTCACCGTTGGCGAACTGACGCGCGCCATCAAAGGCCTTCTCGAAGACGCCTACACGCCCGTCTGGGTCGAGGGCGAAGTCTCCAACCTGGCTCGGCCCAGTTCCGGCCACCTCTACCTCACCCTCAAGGACGAAGACGCCCCCATCAAGGCGGTGATCTACCGCGGCGTCGCCCTGCGCATGCGCTTCGACCTCAACGACGGGATGCGCGTCATCGTGCGCGGCCGGCTGACCGTCTATTTGCCACGCGGCGAGTATCAATTGCAGGTCGAGGAGGTCCAGCCCAAGGGGATCGGCCCGCTCGAACTCGCCTTCCGTCAGCTGAAGGAAAAGCTGTTCACGGAGGGCTTTTTCGACCCGGCCCGCAAGAAGAAGCTGCCGCGCATCCCGCGGCGCATCGTCCTCGTCACCAGCCCCACCGGCTCGGCCGTGCGCGACATGCTGGAGATCCTGTCGCGGCGCTGGCCGGCCGCCGAGGTGTGGGTTTGTCCGGTCAAGGTGCAGGGCGACGGGGCGGCCCGCGACATCGCCGACGCCATCGGCCGGCTCAACCGGCTGCACGCCTCCGGGGCCGCCGCCATCGACGTGCTGATCGTCGGCCGCGGCGGCGGCAGCCTCGAAGACCTCTGGGCCTTCAACGAGGAGCCGGTCGCCAGGGCGATCTTCGCCTCGCGCCTCCCCGTCGTCAGCGGCGTCGGCCACGAAGACGATCTGACAATCGCGGATTTGGTGGCCGACGTGCGCGCCCTGACGCCCAGCGAGGCGGCGGAAAAGGTGACGCCGGATCGCGTGGCCGTGCTGTCCTGGGTGGAGGGGCTGGAAACCCGGCTGCGTGGACTGCTGCTCAAGCGGCTGGAAACGGCCCGCGCTCGGCTGGACGATCTGGCCGGGCGGCGCTGTTTCACGGCCCCGCTGGAGCGCGTCCGCGACGAGGAACGCCGGCTGGACGACTGGAACGAACGCCTTGGACGGGCCATGCGTCAGCGGCTGGAAACGGCCGGCCGGCGGCTGGAGTCGCTGGCGGCGCAGCTGGAAAATCTCAGTCCCTTGAAGGTGCTGAGCCGAGGCTACAGCCTGACGCTCAAGGAAGCGGACCACGCGGTGGTGCGCTCGACGGGTCAGGTCCGGCCCGGCGACCGAATCATCAGCCGGGTCGGCGACGGCCGCATCGTCAGCCGCGTGGAAAAAACGTCAGGAAGCGATTCAACCGCAACCCCTTCGGAAACGATGCCATGACCGATCCCGTTCCCTTCGAGGAAGCGCTCGTTGAGTTGGAGCGCACCGTCCGTGACCTGGAAGACGGCCGGCTTGGCCTGGACGACGCCCTGTCGCGCTACGAACGCGGCGTCGGCCTCATCAAGGATTGTCACGCGCGGTTGCGGCAGGCCGAGCAGCGCATCCTCCTTCTCACAGGCGCGGACGACGACGGCCGGCCCATCCTCCAGCCGTTCCAGCACGAGGCGACGGCCGTCGTCAAAGCGGACGCCGCCCGCCGGGTTCGCAAGAAGCCGGACGAGACGGTGTGAGGCGGCCAGCCGATTATCTGAGGACCACGTCGCCCCGGTGGACCTTCATGGCTTGCTTTCGTAGGCGGAGGCGTCTTCCCAGTCCTCGGGATCGATGTCCGCGAGCAGGGGGTACATGAGGCGGGTGTCGTCGTCCTCCAAGAGGACTTTCAAGCGGTCGTAGACCACCTTGGGCCCCAGGACGTAGGTCTCCTGGGTCAAGGGATCGATAACGACCGGCTCCGGCTGCGCAAGCTCCTGCCGCTGTTCTTCATTCAGTTCGATCATGGCGTCCTCCTGACCCGAATCATATCCGGCGGGCGCAAGGGAGGGCAAGGTCGAGCCGGCCGGCGCTGCAGCCGAGCAGCCGAGTCGGGCAAAAGGGGTCGGGAGTCGATTAAATCGAGTCCCGACCCCTTTTGTCTTCAGATTCCATGCTGCCGAGCAGTTCGGCGTGCATGATACCGTCAAGCGAGGCCGCGCTAGGCCTTGAGGAACGCCGCGATGATGTCGCAGAGCCTCTTCAGATACGGGAACTTGTCAACCAAGCCCGCGTAGACGTGTGCGTAGTCGAGAGCCTCGACGGTCGCCTGGGCATTCCACTTCTGGTATGTCATGCCGCCGATGGCGTAGCAGTCGTTCATGTCCTTGGCCGGCGTGGGCCGCAGCTGCATGTCGTCGTTTACCGGATCGAAACCGCACGCGGCGATGATCGCAGGCGCCGTGATCTTGGCATTGATTCTGGGGAAGTGAGAGTACTCAGCCAGGAACCACGCCTCTACCTCCATGATGGACAGAATAGACGTTATCAGAAATAGTAATTTCGTTACCTTTTCAGTGGCCGCTTGCGGTTCTCAACTCGGAGGTTGTGCAGCCCACAAGCCGTTTCCATGACCGAATCCGAATCGCCTTCTTTGGTG
>Ga0182024_10002020_pt1 | contig 51134 bp, 39 predicted proteins | sample P32metaG_FD_120480 | JGI IMG/M metagenome (GOLD analysis project Ga0182024, IMG submission 120480) | Permafrost microbial communities from Stordalen Mire, Sweden - P3-2 metaG (Illumina Assembly) | ecosystem: Environmental > Terrestrial > Soil > Wetlands > Permafrost | place: Sweden: Stordalen... | reverse complement strand
GTCGTGGTGTCGACTTCCACTTCGGCGACGTAGACGGCCCAGGCGTAGGCGGGGTAGGCGTCGCCACTGTAGTGGTCGTCGTCCCAGAAGATGTTGGGAGGGGCTTCGTAGCGGACGCAGACTTCGAGGTTGGCGTGCTGCTCGCCGTAGCGGATGACGGCTTGCTTGAAGTCGTCTGGAGTATGGGGCGTGGGGAGCTTGGCGTCGGCGCGCAGCTTGTCGAGAAGTTGGATGGAGGCGCGCTCGACCAGTTTTCCGACGATCATAGCGGTGCGGCTGGCTACGGTGGGTCCGGAGTTGGGGACGAGGTGGGTGTCGGGTTGTGCGATGGCAACGTCTTCGTACGGCAGGCCGAGAGTTTGTGCAGCTATCTGGCAGAGGATGGTGTTGGTGCCCTGACCGAACTCGGTGGAGGAGACGAGGATGCGTGGCAGGCCGGTCTTGAGGTTGAGGTCGATGGCGACTTCGGAGGCGAGGCGCCGCTCGCCGGAGCCGGTGAAGCCTGCGCCGTGGAAGAAGGTGGCGAAGCCGATGCCCTTTTTGATGAGGGATGTTTTATTTTCGCGGTCGAACTGCTCGCGCTTGGCGTGGTAGTTGGATTCCTCGAGGGCTCGGGTTAGCAGGTGTTGCATGTCAACGGGGTCGGTGAGGAGCTGGCCGGTGGCGGTGCGGTCGCCGGTGGAGAGGAAGTTGCGGCGGCGTAGTTCTTCGGGGGTGAGGCCGACGACCTTGGCGATCTTGTCCATGTGGCGCTCGAGGGCGAAGATGCTTTGCGGTGCGCCGAAGCCGCGGAAGGCCCCGTGGGGCGGAATATTTGTTGCCATCGCCTTGGCGCGGACTGTTATGTAGGGCCAGTGGTAGGGGCCGGGGGCGTGGATGGTGCCGCGGGATAGGACGACGGGAGAGAGGGTGGCGTAGGCTCCGCCGTCGATGGCGAAGTCGATCTCGCCGGCGAGGAGTTTGCCTTCTTTGCTGACTGCAGTGCGGTGGCGGGTGGGGCTGGGGTGGCGCTTGGTGGTGGCGGCCATGTCTTCGGCGCGGTCGTAGCAGAGCTTGACGGGATGGCCGGACTTCATCGCGAGTAATGCTGCGTGGCTGCCGATGACCGAGGGGAAATCCTCTTTGCCACCGAAGGCTCCGCCGGTTTCGGTCTGGATGACGCGGCACTTTTCGGCGGGGAGGTTGAAGACGAGTTCGAGGGCGTGGACGAGGTAGAAGGGACACTGCATGGAGCCTCTTACCGTCACTCCTGTTTCGGAAGAGTATTCAGCGATGACGCCGTTGTTTTCGATGTAGAGCTGCTCTTGCGCTCCGGTGCGGTACTCGCCTTCGACGATGAAGTCGGCTTGCTGCCAGACCTCGCCGGGGATGGGCGTTTGATTCTTTTGCATGAGGTAGGTCTTGAAGGTGTTGGGTGCGGAGCTGTCGCCCCAGATGAGGGTGTCGGCTTTTTCGGACTCCTCGATGGTGTAGATGGCGGGGAGGACGTCGTAGGTGATGTGGACGGCGGCAACGGCGGCGGGCAGCGCGGCGCGGCTGGGATGGGCGAGGAGGAGGATGGGCTCTTCGACGTGGTTGATGTGGGTGGAGGCGAGGCAGGGATGGTCTTTGGTGAGGTGGACGATGGTGTTTTCGCCGGGGATGTCGGCGGCGGTGACGATGGTGAACTCGTGCCAGGGGACGCCGGGGTCGAAGGTGATGGAGGTGATGCGGCCGCGGGGGATGGTGCTGCGGACGGTGGCGCCGAACCACATGTCAGGGAGGGTGAGGTCGTCGACATACTGGGCGCGACCCAGAACCTTGGCTGTGCCCTCTTTGCGTAGGGGGTAGCTGCCAACGATCTGGTGAGGGTTTGGCATGTGGGTTGGACAAGGATAGAACGAAAGAAGCCTGACGCGAAGCCTTGATATTGTTGGTGGCTAGCGAGGAGATTCGGCGTGCTGTCGAATGGTTTGCTCCCTTCCTCCCCTCAGGACCGCCGTCGGGCACCCCCTCCCCCCCGGGGGTACCCCGGGGCAAGTCTCTTGATTTCAAGCGTTTACGATTTCAACAGGTTGCAAAATCAAGATAACAAACCGGTTACAGGCAAATATTAGAAAGCAAAGGAGTTGCTGGCAGAGTTGTGATTTCGCTTGCTTGTTTTTGATCTATATATCCAGTGTAACGGTTGGAGTGGAACTCATGGGACACGCGGATGTTGTTGTTTGGTAATAGGTTACGTGCGTTTGGGGCTTGACATGCGATTCTGGGCGGAAAACGGCAAAACGGACGGTGGTCAGTTCGAAAATTACTGGAACTTCCTCAAGGGCTAAAGTCCTTAAACTTAGCGTCCATTACGGGGCGGCTAAAGCCGCGCCCCTTCAAAGCAAAACAAACCGACCCACCACCAAAACGAACTGTTGTGGGATATACGTTGCGTTGCCGTTCGGGTTGCCCCACGTCCCAGAGGCGGGACATGGGGCAACCGCTACTTTGTTCTGCTGGACGTCTTCTTTTTTGCCGTTTTCTTGGTGGCTGTTTTTGTGGGTTTCTTTGTTGGCTTCCTGGTGGGTTTCTTTGAGGTGCTGGTTGGGTTGACCACGGCGATCAGCTTGGTGCCGATGGGCGAGCCTAGACCGCTGCACGCGTCCCAGCCGGGGCCGGCCTGGAAGCCGACGGGTGTTCCGGAGTAGTTGGTCCCGGAGGTGATGTCGTTGAAGGCGGATTTGCCTTTGGCGGCGTAGATGGATGGTTGGAGGAAGCCGGCGGACTTGCCGTTTTGCGCGTTGGCGAGAGCGATGAGGCCAGCCCAGAGAGGCGCAACCGCGCTGGTGCCGCCGATGACCAGGTTGCTGCCGTCGACGCGGATGGCGTAGCCGGTGGAGGGGTCCGCGTCGCCGCAGACGTCGGGTACACCGCGGCCTCCGCCTGCGGTGGTGGGTTTCGGGACGTTGGCGCTGGACTGCCAGGTGGGGAGAGGGAAGACGTTGCTGACGCCGCCGCCGGTTGCGCCTTCGTTGCTGGCTAGCTCGTTCCAGACGACCTCAGAGCTGATGGTGGAGCCGCTGCCTTCGAGTTTGGTTCCGCCGCAGGCTAGGACGTGGGGGCTGGAGGCGGGGAAGTCGACGTGGTTGGCACCGTCGGTGACGCCGTCGGTGGAGCCGCTGTCGCCGGCGGCTACGGTGATGGTGATGCCGAGGGTTGCGGCGGACTGACAGGCGGCGTCGAGGGCGTTGAGGGATTGGGTGGTCCAACTGGACTCGGGGGCGCCCCAACTGATGGAGATAACGCTGGGGTTGTTGGTGGTGTCGTGGACAGCGGTGGAGATGGCGTCGATGAAGCCCTGGTCGGTGTTGGGGGTGAAATAGACGGCGATGGCTGCGCCGGATGCGACGGCGGCGGAGACTTCGATGTCGAGCATGACCTCGCCGTCGGCACTGTTGGCGTTGGTGGGGCTGTTTGTGCCGCCGTCCACCGAGACGGCGGTGACCTTGGGGGCCGTTTGTCCGAGGGATTTGAAGTACGTTGTGAGGTCGGCAGGCTTGTAGCCGCCGCCGAGTTCGATGATGCCGATGGTCTGTCCGGTGGCGGTTGCGCCTGCGGGGAACTGGTAGAGGGCGGCGACCTGGACGGGGGTGTAGGAGGTGTTGGCGCTGCCGGCGTGCGGCTGGATGGCGTTGCCGAAGTGCGGTTTGGCGAAGCCTCCTGCCTGGGCTTGTCTTGCGCTGAGGTCGCCGCTTTGGCCGAGGACGCGAAAGTGGGGCTGCGCCTGCGGGCGGTTGTCTAGGCCGAGGACGGCTTCGACGAGGCCGATGAGCGTGGCGGGGAGGGTGATGCTGCCTTCGCGGACGCGGTAGGTGGCGCCGTCGATGGTCTTGTGGAGGAGGTTGACGCCGAAGGCCTTTTGCATGGCGGCTACGGTGCCGGTGAGTTGAATGGTGCGGCGAGCAGGGCCGGTGGGGTCGGGCACGATGGCGAGGCCGAACTCTTTGGCGAAGGCCTGGACGAGTTTGCTGGCGGCGGGGTCAGCGGCGTGCTGTTGGCGGTACTGCGTGCGGGTGAGGCGCTGTTTGCCGAGGCGATTGGCGGCCTTGAGAGGAGTCTTGCGCTTGACGATGACGGAGACTGTGATCTTTGCGGCTGATGGCGCGGGCTTCTCGCTGGTTGTCGCGGCCAACGGCGCTCTCTCGCTGCCGGGCAGGACGACGCGGGGGGTGGCCGAAAGGTGGGGAGTGGGTTTCTTTTTCGTTGCCATGATTTCCTCCGAATTTGGGGATGAATTGTGAGGAGCGGTGCGATCGTTCGCTGGACTGGCGCTTCCATAGTATGCCTGCGGGGGTGAGGAACGAAGAGGACGTACTTCAGGCCGCGTGGCGAATGTGCTGATGCTGGTGTGGTGAGCCGGCCGGGGTTGGGTAGTGTCTGACGAATCGTTGCGGCGCCTATGAGCCTTTTGGCCACGAGGCAGGAAGGCATACCCCAGGGGCTGAAGCCCAGTGTTTTGCTTGATTGAGAGACCCAAGGCTAAAGCCTTGGGGTACCTACAAGCAAAAACCGATTCGTCAGACATTACCTAGTGGGGCTTGCGCTGTGGTGGTGAGCGGATTCTTTTTGTCGATCATGTCGTTTAGAAGTGGCGGAGGGTCTCCGACATCGACGATCTGGATTCTGGGTCTCCGGGGAGCCCGTCGGACGCGAGGTCGGTGTTGCGTTCGAGGGAGCGGCTGACGATGTCGCGGGAGCCCAGGCCTACGGCCAGGGATAAGGTGAGGACGATTCCGCCGAAGAGGATTCCGAAGGCCAGCTCGACGACGACGCCGCCGATCTGAAGGTGATCGAGAACCATGGCGGCGGTGAGGACAAGGACGAGCCATTTGACGCCCATCGAAAGGAAGCGGGCGTATTGGAGCTTGGCGTTGACGGCTCCGATGAGCACGGAGCGGGCGAGGAAGCGGGCGATGATTGTGCCGGCGATGAGCAGGACGATGGCGCCGACGGAATGAGCGAGATAGGGAAGGACGAAGAGCGAGATCTGGGATTCGCCGGGATACGCGGCGTCGAAGGCAGAGACGCCGATGAAGACACCGACGACAACGCAGGCCCAGAAGGCGGTGCGGGCGACAAGGGCGGTGGGGCTGTGCGAGGGAGCCCAATCGCTAACGCTGCCTACCTGGTTGCGGGAGATACGCTCGTCAAACCTTACGGAGGTAAGGATGCGGTGCAGGAGCGCGGAGAGACCGGCTCCGATTGCGGTGAGCACAACGACGGCCAGAAATAGAGCAACCAAAGCGGGGAGAAAACTGGCGAGTTTGAAAAGCACACGGTGTGCGGACTGGCTTAGTGCGAGTTCGACTTGTTGCCACATGGGAGATCTCCTTACAGGATTGCTAACCGTCTTCGTGTATTGCCGTTGCAGCCTTGATTGCGGTGATTATGGGTTGAAGCGGTCGGGCCAGCGCCAGCGTGAAACAAGATAGGGTTTGTCGGCCTCGAAGACCGCGGCGAGCTCTTCGATGTGTTTTTCCGGGGCGATGCCACTGCTGATAAGAAGAAGATGAGAGGCGACCCAGGCGAGGTAGAGCGGCGTGAGTGCTCCCAGAAGGTGGCCACGATTAATGGTGCGAAGACGGTAGGCCAGGATGAAATCGTAGATGATGCGCGCCCATAGACTGTCGGGCATGCGAAAACTGGCGGGCGGCATGGCGGAGAGTCGCTTGAGGCCGAGGAGCGAGTTGGGCGGGAGGACGAGCGACCAGATTTCGTGGAGGTTGGTGTAGGCGATGTGGAAGGCGTCGATCATGGAGGAGACGTCGGCGGGGTGCTCCTCGGGGGGGGCGATCTGAATGATGGGACTTGCGGCCTGAGCGGTGCGAGCGCGCTGCCAGAAGGTGGCCTTGGCGTCGACGTAGGTGAAGAGAGAGCCGGCGATCTGGGCCAGCAGGCTGTTGAGATCGGGCGCCGCGGGCTGGGGCAGGGTGCGAGTGCCGACGTCAATCTCGGTGATGGTGAAGTTGGCGGATGCGGCTGCGGCGACGGGCCAGATGAGGGCGTCGTTCTGGTTGCCGGCGGTGAATCGCTGGGCTTCGGAGGCGAGGCGTTGGGCCATGCGCGACGAGAGGCCAAGGTCGATGGCGAGAGGGAAGCGGGGGCGCGCAGCGAAGAGAGCTCGGGTGACGGGATAGAGAATCGCGGAGTTGACGAGGCCTTCGCGCGGGCCGAGGTTGTAGCGGGCTACGGCGAGGTCGGAGGTGGTGGCCGCGGCTGCCAGCGCATGGATGGCTTCAGGGTGCAGGGTGTGGGATTCGGCGCCGAGGAGCAGACAGGCGCTGGCTTGATTTTCCTGCACGAGCGCGAAGGCATTGAGGTAGTCGGCCGCGGTGAGGACCCAGGGGGTCGTGGAAACGGCTGTGGGAGTGTACGGCAGGAGGCGAAGCGGACCGCCCGATGAGAGGTTGGGCGCAGAGTCCGGAGTGGCAACGAGGACTGTCTGACTGGGAAAGGCGAGGGCGAGATTGGCAAGTGTGGCTTCGAGCGCATCGGAGGCCAGAGGCGCCAGACTGACAAGGAGACTGCCGGTGGGGGCATTTGTTGCAGGGGCAATGTCGATGTTGGTTTGGATCGAGGCCATCGGTTTTCTGGACCTTCTGTGGACTGCGTTAGCGACTGCTCGAATGTACTTGCGGAGACTTCCTCACGATGAAAAGTCGATAGGGAGATACTACCCGCTAAACCGCTTCTCCAGAAAATATCGCCAGAGTGTCAGGCGGCAACACAATGTTCTTCTCTGTTGCTTCGACGTCTTTGCGCGAGGTCAGCAACAGAGAAAGCCGATTTGAATTTGCGAACTCCACCGGCCCATCCCCAAGATTGCAAAACACCTTCACCAGCCCGCGTTCCATCGTCAGCCAGCGTTTCTTCTCGTCAAACTCCACCTTCACGTGTCTCAGATCCCCATCATTCAGCGAGGCAGAGCTGCGCCGCAGACGAATCAGTTTGCGATACCACTCCAGCATCTCTTCATGCCGCCCCTCGTGTACCTCGTCCCACCTCATCTTCGACCGCTCGAAGGTCTCCTTCTCTCCAGGGTCGGGAATATCATCCGGATTCCACCCAAATGCAGCGAACTCTCCCCGCCGCCCATCCCTCACAGACTTGGCCATCGCAGGATCTTCATGGTCGGCGAAGTATTGGAACGGCGATGACGCAGCGAACTCCTCCCCCTGAAAGATCATTGGAACAAACGGAGCCGTCAGCACGATCCCCGCCGCAACCATGGCGCGGTCGGCGCCGACGATCTGTTCCAGCCGATCACCGATCGCCCGGTTTCCTACCTGGTCGTGAGTCTGGATATATCCGAGAAAATGATGCGCCGAGAGCCGTTCAACCGGCCGCCCGTGATTGCGCATACGGTAATGCGAGTAAGCCCCGTCGTACACGAAAACCTTCGTCAGCGATTTTGCCAAATCTTCGAGCGCTCCGAAATCGACGTAGTACCCCTTGTCATCACCGCCAACATTCAGCACCGCAAACAGCGCATGATGGAAGTCATCGCTCCACTGCGCATCCATCCCGTAGCCACCGTCTGCGCGCGGCGTCACGATCCTTGGGTCGTTCAAATCACTCTCGGCGATCAGCACGAGCCGCCGTCCCAGCGATGCGGACAACTGTCCGGTCTCTATCGAGAGCTGCTCCAGAAAGTGCGCCGCCGACCGATCGACAAACTCATGCACCGCATCCAGCCGCAGGCCGTCGATGTGGTAGTCCCGCATCCACATCAGCGCGTTGTCGCAGAAGAACCGCCGCACCTCGTCGCTTCTTCCATCTTCGAAGTTCACCGCATCGCCCCACGGTGTGCGGTGTTTCCCAGTCAAATATGGGCCGAACATGCCGCTGTAGTTCCCTACTGGACCGAAGTGGTTATAGACCACATCAAGCAGCACGGCCAACCCGCGTGCATGACACGCCTCAACGAGCCGCTTCAGTCCATCCGGTCCACCATATACGCCGGTCACAGCGTATAGGGATGCCCCGTCATAGCCCCAGCCATAGCTCCCCGGAAACGCCGCCACCGGCATCATCTCCACGTGAGTCACGCCAAGTTCGAAGAGATAATCGAGCCGTTCAATCGCTGCATCAAACGTACCTTCCGGTGTAAATGTCCCCACGTGAAGCTCATAGATCACAGCACGCTCTAACGGCTGTGCCTTCCACTCACTGTCGCTCCACGCAAATGCTGTTTGGTCGTACAGCCGCGATGCTCCGTGAACTCCATTCGGCTGCCACTCCGAACGCGGATCCGGATAAGGTTTCGGATCGCCGTCGAGCACGAAAGCATAGTCCGTACCATGCCCCGCTCCATCGACGGACACGTTCCAGTACCCCTTCCTGTCCGGTCCGCTCATCGGATACTGCGCATCGCCGATCGTTACAGCGATTCTCTTCGTCTTGGGCGCCCACACCTTAAACTCATGCATTGCTACGTCCACCCTCCGCGCCGTCTCGCACCAACAGCGCCACCGGAAAATCCTTCAACAAGCCCTTCACCGAAATCGTCCCACCCTCCACGCTCACCCCCGTCAGACAATTTCTCCATCCGCCTTCAGGAAGCGTCACCACCGTGTCCTTCCACGCACCGTCAAGCTTCAGCGTCAGCCTCGGCACCACTGTCGCCACGGCATCACCTCGCAGATACGCAATCACATGATCGTGCTTCGCTCCATCGACGTCCATCGGCACATACGCAGCCTCCGCGCTGAAACACTCCGGCCTCTCCCGACGCAGTTGCAGCGCCTTATGGATCGTCCACATCTTGGGCAGACCTTCGTCCGCCCGATACATGACACGCGCCGCCACGCCCTCCCCCGTCATCTGCTGCAGTTCATGCAAAAGCCGCTTCCGCAGCGCATAGTCCACTGGCCTGCGGTTGTCAGGATCGACGAGACTAAGATCCCACAGCTCCGTTCCCTGATAAAGATCCGGCACTCCCGGCGCGGTGTACTTCAGCAGCGTCTGCGCCAGCGAGTTCACGCGTCCCGCATCCAGTATCCGTCCGACAAACTGGTGCAGCTCCTTCACAAACGGCGCGTAGTTCAGCGTGTATTCGATGAACATGCACAGCGCATCTTCAAACTCTTTATTGTTCGCCACCCACGAGGTCTGCTGCTTCGCCTCGCGAACGGCCTTCAACATATACGCCTGAGCGCGGTCTATCGGAAGCGGCCACGCACCAATCAACGTCTGGTAGTACAGATATTCTGTGTTCCGATCCGGCATCGCGCCCGCTTCGGGCCTGCGCGTCCGAAACGCACTATTCATCCGCGACCAGCGTTGCACCACCGAACCAAATCGTCCCGGCAACTCCGACAGCACTGCAAGCCTCGCTCTCACGTCGTCACTGCGCTTGGTGTCGTGCGTCGCAAGCGTCGTCATCGTCGCGGGATGGGTCGCCTGCATCTTCTCGCAGTACGTATGAAACTCAGCAACACTCAAGCCATTGCGACCCGGATCGCTCCCCACCTCGTTCATGCCAGTCAGCCGATCGTAGCAATAGAAGGCCGTGTCCTCCACCCCCTTCGCCATCACCGGCCCGGTGAATTGCTGGAACCGAAGCAGAAACTCGCTCGTTTTATCCCCCTTCGCCACCATCGTCAACACGTCTCCCAAAAAGTCAAAGAGTCCGCCATCGATGTCCTGCCGATGCTCCTTTGCACACTCGATCGCCTGCGTGATGTAGCTTCTGTCCTCTTCTGTAATCTCCTCCCGCTCCGGCACCACGTACGTTCGATAGATCCCGAAACACGCCGCCACCTCACGAATCGCGCGCCGCACCTCCGCTCGCGTATAGTCCCGCCGATCGCGATTGGCCTCGCATATCTCAACGAACAGTGAGGTCAGACGATTGACATCGCTCCCCAGCGCCTCCTGCGTCACGTTGATCTTCTTCTCGTGCGCAATAGAATGAAAGTCCGTCGGCTCCTTCGTGAATTCGCCATAAACAGAACTCAGCTCCATCATCCCGTCAGGAGCCACCAGCACTCCCGCGGCAACATTGAGAAAGTCATATCCGCTTGTTCCCTCAATTGGCCAGTTCTCGCGCAGAAATTCACCCGGCTCCAGGATCTTCTCGCCAATCACCCATGCCTCTGGCGCCCGCTCCCGCAATCGTTTGAAGTACTCCAGCGGATCGCGCAACCCATCCGGATGGTCCACCCTCACACCATCGAGGACGCCGCGCCGCAGCCAATCGAGCACCAGCGCGTGCGTCTCTTCGAACACATACTCCCGCTCCACGCGCAGGCCGATCAGCGTATTTACATCGAAAAATCGCCGATAGCTCATCTGCTGATCCGCGGTCTTCCAATAAGCCAATCGATAGTTCTGCTGATTCAGAAAATCATCCAGTGCGTCCAGATTTCCGTTCAACTCGGCGACAGACCGATCGAGGGCCTCGCCGATTCCTGGCTCCTCCGCACACAGCCGCGCCAGCAGATCCAACAGCACGACCTTGTCACGGTGCCGCGCAAGAATTGTCCTTCGGTCCACATACTCGGGCGCCGGCAGCCGGCCAAAAGACGCCGCAAGAAAGTTCAGCGTATCTGATCTTGCAAACTCCGCCGCCCGCCCAAGAAGGACCGGCAAAGACGGTGGCGCCACCGGCAAAGCCTGCCCGGCGCACTCCACCTGAAACATATTTCCTTCACGCACCACCTTGATGTCGCCGGCCTGCAGCACGCGCCCATACTGATCGCCCAATATCGGCACCAGCACCTTGTCCCGCAGGCGCTCCTCCTGTGGTCGCCAGTCGATATCGAAGAACGAGGCATAGCGACTCGACGTTCCATTCTCAAGCACGTCCCACCAGTAGCGGTTCTCTTTGCCCAGCGACATATGGTTCGGCACAATATCCAGTACCTGTCCCAACCCCACATCACCCAGCCTGCTGCAGAACCGCTGGTGCGCCGCAGCCCCACCCAACTCTTTATTCACGGACTGATGGTCGACCACATCGTACCCATGCGTGCTCCCGGGAGCCGCCTGCAGGTATGGCGAGCAATAGACATGCGAAATCCCAAGCTCGTGCAGATACTCCGCAATATTCGCGGCGTCGTCGAACGTAAAATCTTTATGCAGTTGCAATCGATAGGTAGAACTTGGAATCCGTATCATCGTTAAACCGATCACGAAACATGCTCACGAGAGCCTGGCAGCGGAATTGAAATATGCAGATCATTGACTTAGAGGCGCGCAACGCCGCCTTGGTTGCACTTTTGCCGAATCCGCATCGTCAAGCATTCTCGCCCTTTGGCGTGAATCCGGGATGCCACTTGCCGGACATCGCAAATGCCGAATGAATCAGCGCAATATGCGACAACGCCTGCGGAAAGTTTCCCACCAGGCGCTTCCCCACCGGATCATATTCCTCCGACAACAAACCCACATCGTTCCGCAGCGCAAGCAGCCGCTCATACATCGCAGTCGCCGCCGCATGCCGTCCGATCAGCCAAAGGTTGGTAACCATCCAGAAGCTGCACGCGAGAAACGCACCCTCGCCTCCGGCCACGCCATCCTTTGATTTCGTCGTGTTATATCGCTGTACAAATCCATCCTTCGTCAGATGCTTCTCAATCGCCTCCACCGTCCCACGAACGCGCGGATCCTCCGGGGGCAGAAATCCCACCAACACAATCCGCAGGCACGACGCATCAAGGTTCCTCGACCCATAAGACTGCACAAACGAATTTAGCTTCTTGTTGAATCCCTTCTCGCAAACCTCTTTGTGAATCATGTCGCGGTTCTTCTTCCAGCGCTTGATATCGCCGCCCCCACCATAAATCTCGTCTTGTTTGATCGCGCGATCCAGCGCCACCCACGCCATCACCTTCGAATGGGTAAAGTGTTTCGGGCCGCCGCGCGTCTCCCATATCCCCTCGTCGGGCTCCTGCCACACCTTGCACAGATGGTCGATCAGCGTCGCCTGCACCGCAGCGGCAGACACCCGTATATCGTCCTCGGCCCGCGGAGTCCTGGCCAGCGCCGCTGCTACCTCGCCAAAGACATCCAGTTGGAACTGGCCAGCCGCCGCGTTGCCAATGCGCACGGGCCGCGAGTTCTCATATCCCGGCAGCCAATCCGCCTCCCACTCCACCAACTGCCGCTCGCCGCAGATTCCGTAAATCGTCTGGATCTGGTCTGGAGCGCCCGCAATCGCCCGCAGCAGCCATTTGCGCCACGCTATCGCCTCATCCACATAACCCGCCTGCATCAGCACCAGCAGCGTGAACGCCGTATCTCGCAGCCAGCAATACCGGTAGTCCCAGTTACGCGGGCCACCAATCTTCTCTGGCAACGATGTGGTCACCGCCGCCACAATCCCGCCTGAAAGTCTGTACGTCATCGCCTTCAAAGTGATCAGCGACCGTCCTACCGCCTCCGCGTAGGGGCCTTGATAGCTATTTTTCTGCGTCCACTCACTCCAGAACGTTTGCGTCTCCGCAAGCGCTTGCGCAGTGGGCGATTCAGCAGGAACCTCACCCATGGAAGACAAATACACTAATGTGAAATCTACCGCCTCGCCTTCTCTCACTGTAAACTCGCTCCGCGTCGACATCCCCTCCGCACGCAGTGGTACCTTCGTCCGGAGCACGACCATGTCCGACCCAGCCACCGCGCGCAACTCGTGATCTCCAGTCGTCACCCATGGAATCGTTCTCCCGTAGTCGAAGCGAACAGCGATATCCATCTGCATCTTTACCGTCCCGCGCACGCCGCGCACCATCCTCACTACATAAGAGTGCTCATCTCTGCGCGGCATAAAGTCGGTCAGGCACACCTCACCATCCTTCGTCTCGAAGGTCGTCTCCACTACCAGCGTGCCCGCCTGGTACTGCCGTCGAATCGCCTTGACCTTTCCTGCTGGGGCGATCTTCCAGTAACCATGGTCCCGCGTGCCCAGCAGTGCCGCAAAGCATGCGCCTGACGAAAAATCGGGCCAGCAAAGCCAATCGATCGAGCCCTCGCGCGACACCAGCGCCGCAGTCTCCAGATCGCCGATCAGGCAATAGTCTTCAATCCGCGAGCCGTGCAGCGCACCGGCATTTTTTTTCTTCGTCCGTCCCACTCGTTCTAACCCTCGCATCGTGATATCGCGTCTTTGCGCAGACGCGCTCGGCAAACGTAAAAGCCAATGCGCGCATCTGTGGTAAAACAAACTACATAAAACAGTAAGATGCATATAGTCGCTGTTTGTAGGGATCAAATTCCAAACGCAGAAGAATGATTCTGAGATATTGATTGAATGAAATTTATTGCCATTTCGATTCCTTCCGCAGCGGCACGACATCTTCGAAATCGGAAGTACCCTGACCGCAGCAATGCTTGCAATCCCTCTGCGCTAGCCATGCGGCTTGTGTTCCGTCGGTTCTCCATGTTTGTACTTTTTGTACTGGCATTGATGGGGTGGCGGGCTGTGGTGGCGGAGGCGTCGCTGCCATCCTTGAGCGATCCAGCGATCTCGCCTGATGGGCGGGAGATTGCGTTTGTCTCCGGCGGGGACATCTGGACGGTGGCTGCTGCGGGCGGTGAGGCGCATCTGCTGGTGACACACCCGGCGACTGAGTCGAGGCCGCTGTACTCGCCCGATGGGACGAAGCTGGCGTTTGTGTCGACGCGCACGGGTGGTGGAAATATCTATGTGGTGACGCTGGCGACCGGAGAGCTGATGCGGCTGACTTACTCCGACAGGCTGGATGCGCTCGACGGCTGGTCGCATGATGGCAAGTGGATTTACTTCACTTCGTCGATCAACGATATTGCGGGGCAGGGCGATATTTTTCGCGTGAGTGCGATGGGCGGTACGCCGCTGGAGGTGAGCCACGAGCGCTATCTGAACGAATTTGAGAGCGCGCCTTCGCCAGATGGAGAGCAGATTGCTCTCGTGGCAAGAGGGATTAGCAGTACGCAATGGTGGAGGGATGGCCACGCGCACATCGACGAGACCGAGGTGTGGTTGAAGCCGGTGGCGGAGTCCGGCAAATATGAGCGGCTGCTCAAGGCGGATGCAAAACATGCGTGGCCGATGTGGTCTGGCGATGGCAAGACACTGTTTTACATGAGCGATGCTTCTGGCGCGGAGAACATTTGGGCTGTGCCGGTTGCGTCGCCCGCATCGGCTATGGCGCTCACCCACTTCAAGGAGGGCCGGGTGCTTTGGCCGAGCATCGGGGATGGTGGACGGACGGTTGTGTTTGAGCGAAACTTCACGATTTGGAAGATGGAGACCGCGACCGGAAAGGCGGAGCAGGTGCCGATTGCGCTGCGCGGTGTGGCGGCTTCGCCTGGTGTGACGCATGTGACAGAGACCAACTTCAGGAAGATGGCGCTGTCGCCGGATGGGAAGAAGCTGGCGGTCGTTGCGCATGGCGAGATCTTCGCGGCATCGGCTAAGGATGGCGGGGAGGCACAGCGGATCACGCATACGCCGACAGCGGAGAGCGATCCACTGTGGTCGGCGGATTCGATGAGGCTGCTGTACCGGGCTGAGGCCGGGTCTGGCAAGGGCAGCGGTCACAATCTGGTTATGTATGACTTTGCGACTTCGAGTGAACGCGTCCTGACGAAGGCTGGTAACGATGATGGCGGCCAGCAATGGGCTCCCGACAGCAAGAGTGTGGCCTACGTGCGCGACGAAAAAGAGTTGCATGTGGTGACCATCCCGGCGCAGAAGGACACTGCAGTTGTAGACAAGATTGTCGCGACTGGAGCGTTACCGGAGGCGGTGCTGGCGTGGTCGCCCGATGGACAGTGGATTGCGTATACGGCGGACGACAACCGGTCGTTCCGCAATGTGAATGTTGTGCCGGCGGCTGGCGGTGAGTCGCGGCCAGTGAGTTTTCTGGCCAATGGGGAGACAGGATCTGGGATAGCGTGGTCGCCGGATGGACGGTATCTGCTGTTCGATACAGCGCAGCGGAGTGAGCAGGTGCAGATTGCTCGGGTGGATCTGCTTCCGCATGTGCCGAAGTATCGTGAGGATGAGTTTCGCGAGCTGTTCCGGCCTTCGAAGACGCCGGGATCTCCCGGGAATCCAACACCGGCAACGCCCGGCGTGACGCCGGCGCCTGCAACACCGCAGGCGCAGGAGCCGGAACATTCGTCCGAGGATAAGACGACAGCAACGCCTGCGGCGGTGGAGGAGGCCAAGAAGAAGCCGGAGCCGGTGAAGATCGTATTTGAGGGAATTCGCGACCGCCTGACGCTGCTGCCGCTCGGGGTGAGCGCGGATGTACCGGTGATCAGTCCGGATGGCAAGACGCTGCTGTTTGCGGCGCGGTCGGCGAATCAGCCGGGTCTTTACACCTACAGCCTGGATGAACTTGCCAAGGAGCCGCCGGTGGCGCGGCAGTTGACCTCGACGCCGGGACAGAAGAGCGATTATGCGTTCACTCCGGATGCGAAGGAGGTCTTCTATCTGGAGAACGGCACGGTGAAGTCGATTGCGCTGGAGGCCCGGACGCCGAAGAGTATCGCGGTGAACGCGGAGATGCAGATCGACTTCGACGTTGAGAAGAAGGTGGTCTTTGAAGAGGTGTGGGAGACGCTGAACCGGCGGTTTTATGATGCTGACTTCCATGGCAAAGACTGGTTGAAGCTGCATGATGAGTGGGCTCCCTATATCGCGGGAGTGAGGACAAGCGATGAGTTGCGCCGCGACATCAACCTGATGATCGGCGAGCTGAATGCATCGCACTCCGGCATCAATCGACCGATGGGGCCGGGTGGTGCGCCGCCGCCGGTGCAGGTGGGAAATCTTGGGCTGCGGTTTGACCGCGAGACGTACGAGGCGGGCCACGGGCTGGTGGAGCGTAAGGTGATTGCGCTGGGACCGGCTGCGGTTGAGGGCTCGATCAAAGTGGGTGATCGCCTGGTGAGCGTCAACGGCGAGAAGGTGGTGGGGAAGAATCTTGACGGGATGCTGGAGGATACGGTCGGCAAGCGTGTGGTGCTGGGCATCGAGACTGCTGGCAAGACGCGCGATGCGGTGGTGCGGCCAGTGGCCTCGGGTGCCGCAGTTGGTCTGCTGTATCGGCAGTGGGTGGAAGAGCGGCGCGCTCTGGTCGACCGGGTGAGCGGCGGCAAGGTGGGCTACGTTCACATGGCCGATATGAGCGATGCTTCGCTGCAACAACTTTATGTCGATCTCGACGCGCAGAACGAGGCGAAGCAGGCGGTTGTGATCGACATACGCAACAACAACGGCGGCTACATCAACGGATATGCGCTGGACGTGTTTACGCGGAAGAACTACCTGACGATGACGCCGCGTGGATTGCCTCCGGTCCCTTCTCGGCAGAATCTTGGGCAGCGGGCGTTAGGTCTGCCGACGACGCTGGTGACCAACGAATCTTCGTTGTCGGATGCGGAGGACTTTACCGAAGGCTATCGGGCGCTGAAGCTGGGCAAGGTGGTGGGACAGCCGACGGCGGGCTGGATCATCTTCACGGGCGCGCAGCCTCTTATCGACGGCTCGTCGGTGAGGGTGCCGGGATGGCGTATCCAGGACCTGCGGGGACAGACGATGGAGATGAATCCGCGGCCGGTGGATATCGAAGTGGAACGCCCGCTGGGCGAGACGGCAACAGGCACCGACGCACAATTGGAACGTGCTGTCAGAGAGTTGCTGGCTGTCCAATAAAAGGCGTAAATGTTGCAAGCAAAGTAGAATGGAATGACGGGTAGAGACGAAGGCTATCGCTTTAGTTTCGCCCGGCGTCCTTCCGGAAGTGTTGCCTCGGGCGGAAACTTTTGGATTTCTGACTCGTCTCCCTTTTATGAACCCGGCGACTTCAGCATCCAACCTGAAACAACGTGTTTGTGCCTGGCAGAGATGCAGATATGAGGACCGAGAAAATGAGTAAATTTTCTGTAATGTTTCGGCCGCCCTTGCTGGGGGCCTGCCTGATCCTGTCAATGACAGGGGTGATGCTCGACGGCGTGGCCGCGCTGGCACAGGCCCCGGCGGCGGCATCTGCAATCGTGCGGCAGATCGGAACCGTGAAGGCGATCTCCGGAGCCAGCATCACGTTGACGACGGATGCGGGACAGGAGGTAGTCGTCAACGTCGCGGACGCGGCGCGAATCCTTCAACTTGCGCCGGGCAGCACGGATTTGAAGACCGCACAGACGATTACGCTGGCGGATATCGCGACTGGCGACCGCGTGCTGGTAACGGGCAAGGCTGGCGAGGATGCAGGCACCTTTGCGGCATCGCGGGTGATCCTGATGAAGTCCAGCGATATTGCGCAGAAGCATGAGTTGGAGCAGGCGGACTGGCAGAAGCGTGGGACCGGCGGCATCGTCAACTCCGTCGATGCGGGTGCGGGCTTGCTGACTGTCTCGGCCGGAGCGAAGAAGATTCAGGTGAAGACTTCCAGCAGTACAAAATTTCGGCGCTATTCTGGGGATTCTGTGAAGTTTGAAGATGCCGTGCCGAGTACGCTGGCGGAGATACAGCCAGGAGATCAACTGCGCGTGCGCGGGGCGAAGTCCGACGATGGCTCGTCGGTCCAGGCCGAAGAAGTGGTTAGCGGGTCCTTCAAGAATCTGGCAGGAGTGATCGCTACGCTGGATGCCGCGAGCGGAACTCTGACCCTGAAAGACCTTGCGACAAAAAGGATAATGACAGTAAAGATAACGGCTAACTCCAGCGTGCGGTCGCTTCCGCCACAGGCTGCTGCAATGTTTGCGGCGCGGGCCCGGGGCGGGGCCGGGGCTAGAAGTGGAGATGCGGGTGCTCGTGGCGCGGGGGGGATGGGCGACGCTGGCGGTGGTGGGGGACACTCATCGGGAGGCGACTTATCTCAGATGGTGAGCCGACTTCCCGCCGGAACAGTCAGCGATTTGAAGGTGGGCGACGCAGTGATGATTGTGGCGTCCCAGGCAGATCCGGGCAGCGCGACGGTCACAGCGGTAACCCTGTTGTCCGGAGTGGAGCCGATCCTGGCGGCTACGCCAAGTGGTACCCCGGCGATGACGTTGTCTCCATGGAATGTCGGCGACAGTGCACCTGAGGGCGGCGGTCAATAGTTCTAGTCAATTACCAATTGCAGCGATGGAATTCCTTTTGAGGAGTAGTAATGTCATTTCGTAAAACGGTGCAGGTGTTTGTGTTTGTTTTAGCTGCGTTCGCGCCTATGGTTGCGAGAGCTCAGCAGGCGGGGGCTACAGTACACGGGTTAGTTGCCGACCCGGATAATGCAGTGATTCCAGGGGCGACTGTGACCCTTACTCCGGCATCGGGCAAGGCTCTGACCACGCAGTCGCAGAGCGATGGGACCTATGTGGTGCGCAATGTTCCCACAGGGACCTATTCCATTACGGTTACGATGCCGGGCTTTGCGACGTTTGTGAAGCTCGGGGTGAGGATTTCGGGACAGGCCCTCACGCAGGACGTGAAGATGGCGATCCAGGAGGAGACGCAGACGGTACAGGTTACCGCGTCGGCAGCGCAGGTCGGCGTCGATCCGGACAACAATGCGAGTTCCACAACGATCAAAGGTAAAGATCTCGATGCGCTCTCGGATGATCCGGATGAGCTTTCGTCTGAACTGACGGCGTTGGCTGGGCCGGCTGCCGGGCCGAATGGCGGTCAGATCTACGTGGACGGGTTTACGGGGGGACAGCTTCCGCCGAAGTCGTCGATCCGTGAGATCCGCATCAACCAGAATCCATTTTCGGCGCAGTATGACAAGCTGGGCTACGGGCGCGTCGAGGTCTTCACCAAGCCCGGCACAGACAAGTTTCATGGGCAGTTCAACCTGCAGGGGCTCGACAACGCGCTGAACACCGGGAATCCGCTGCTGAACGCATTCAACACGCCGGGAGAGCCAACCAGAACTCAGCCGCCATATCACACGATCTTTGTGCTCGGGAACCTGACGGGGCCTCTCACGTCGTACGCATCCTTCACGGTGTCTGGTTCGCATCGAGCGATTCAAGACAACAACCTGGTGAGCGCAACGATTCTGAATCAGCCGACGTTCGATCCTAGCCTGACCTGTCCTTCCGGTCAGATCTCCTGCAACTACTCGATTGCGAACCCGGAACCGCAGTCACGGACCGACATCAGTCCGCGAGTCGATCTTGCGCTGGGTGAGAAGAATACGCTGGTGACCCGTTTCAGGTATGAAGTCAACGATCAGAACAATCTCGGTGTTGGCGGCCTCAATCTTCCCAGCACAGGCTACTATTCGAGCGCGTCTGAAACGACCGTGCAGATCAGCGATACGCAGATTGTGACCTCTAAAATCATCAATGAGACGAGGTTCGAGTATCAGCGCGACGGGACGACGGAGACCGCTAACAGTACGGCACCGACGATCCAGGTGCAGGGCAACTTCGTAGGCGGCGGCGCACCTACCGGCGGTGAGACGGACCATACGGTTCACCTGGAGGTGCAGAACTATACCTCGATCCAGCTGGCGAAGAACTTCATTCGACTGGGCGGCCGATTGCGGTCCAACCGTGACGCCAACAGCACGACGGCAGGAACGAATGGGACGTTTACGTATAACTGCCTTCTGAATACGCTTTGCAATGGTTCGACGGCGTCATATCAAAATATGCAGGCCAGCCAGTTCACCCAATCGCAGATTCTTCATCCTGTGACGGCGACGGTTGCTGATCTTGGTCTTTACGCGGAGGATGACTGGAAGCCGCGTCCAAACCTTTCGATCAGCTACGGTCTTCGCTTTGAGACGCAGAACTATCTTGCCGACCACCACGATGTTGCTCCGCGCGTATCGCTGCGCTATGGCCTGGGCCACGCGAGTACGCCGAAGACGGTCATAAATTCCGGCTTCGGCATCTTCTATGACCGCTACATGCTGGCCAACGCCGTGAATACCATTGAATCAAACGGCACGAACCAGATACAGACGCAGATTACGAACCCGGATGCCGCGTGCACGCCGCAGAATATCGCCGCATGCACCGGAGGCATCGTATCGGGGGGCAACAAGACGTATTCGGCGTCGCCGAACCTTCGCGCTCCGTACACGCTGCACTATGCTGTTGGGGTTGACCAGCAGCTCTTCCGTGGCGCGACTTTGTCGGTCAACTACATTCGCGCTGACGGCGTGCACCAGTTCTACAGCTTCAATGCAAACTCCCCGACCGGTTTTGACGCCAATGGAAATCCCATTTATCCGACGCCACCCGTGGGGAACGCACATCCTGCGGTTCAGGATCAGTATCAATCCGGAGGCATTTTTCATCAGAATCAGCTGATCGCCAACGTGAACATCCGTTCGAGCCGTCTCTTTTCTCTTGGCGGCTATGGTGTGCTGAACGACGCCAAGTCGGATACGAACGGAATCACGTCGTTTCCTGCGACCAACTTTTACAACATCGGCGCAGACTACGGCCGGGCGACCTTCGATACGCGGTACCGGATGTTCCTCTACGGGACGCTGAACCTTCCGTACGGGCTCACGGCAAGTCCGATCATGATTCTGTCGGCAGGTACGCCGTACAACGTTACGCTCGGTACGGTGAACGGATCGGGCCAGACCAACTCCAGGCCGGCGTTCGCTTCTCCCGGAACCGCCGGATCGCAGACGATTCCAGGCTGCGGCACCTTCATCACGCCGTCCGCAGCTAATCCGAACATCATTCCGATCAACCTGTGCACGGGGCCGACGCTGTTCACCACAAACCTGCGGGTTACCAAGACCTTTGGCTTTGGGCCGAAGATCGGAGCTCCATCCCAGGGGCCAGGTGGACCTGGCGGCGGTCCTGGCGGTCCCGGCGACCGTCATGGTCCTGGAGGCGGACGTGGCGGACCCGGTGGACCTGGCGGGATTGGCTCCAATACCGGGCGGCGCTATAACTTTGCCATTGGCGTTCAGGCTCTGAACCTCTTCAACGATGCAAATCTGTCCACGCCGAATGGAACGCTGACGTCACAGCAGTTTGGCGTATCGACTCAGCTTGCCGGAAGACCGTTTACCGGCGTGTCTGGTATCCGGCAGATTTTGTTGCAAACCTCCTTTACTTTCTGAGCCTTTACCGACAGTGGGTGAGGCGCAACCATCTCTGTGGTTGCGCCGCTTCGTTTTTCTGGGGGGGGTGCCCCCCTGGGGTATCTCGCGGATAAACTGCTTGTATTCAGTTACCTACTGTTTTTGGAATTTGCAAAATATAGATTCCAAATGGGTTACACGCAAAAATTAGATTCTAAAGGGGATAGATCTTTAGACAAACAAAAGCCCCGGTGGTTGCCGGGGCTTTCTTGTTCTCTAATTCAATTATAGCTGGTTGGTGGGAACTCATAGGACAGGCGAATGTGCTGGATTGGCGCGGGTTTTGTGGATTTGGGGCTTGACAGCTTTTTGGGGATGGAAGATGGCCCAGGCGCGGCTCACAATTCGATTTGCCACGATTTGAACGCGTAGGCAGGGGCCAGGAAGGCATACCCCAGGGGCTGAAGCCCGCTTTCGTGCCGTGCGAGAGACCCAAGGCTGAAGCCTTGGGGTACCTAGATGCAAGTGCAAAGGCAAGTAAAAAGACAAAGGCAAAGGCAACGGCAACGGCAACGGCAACGGCAACAGCAGATCCCTGCGGGATGACAAACAAAAGGACGGGCAGCCGCAACGGCGTGGCGGAGGAATGGGTAGTGAAGCGGGTTTCTCCACTGCGCTGCTCACAAAAGCGTGAGCAGCTTCGGTCGAAATGACGGTTCTTGGGGTGGGGGAAAGAGGACAGGCAAAGGCAACAGTGCAGCCTTGCGGGATGACAAACAAACGGGCAGACAACAGCGACGGCGTTTTATGGTTTGGGTTTGAAGTTCTTTTTGAGGGTCTGCCAGCAGGTGTAGTACTCGTGCTGGCGGGCGGCGGTGTCCATGGCGAATTTTGTGGGGCGGCAGACGAAGCGAGTTTCGAACATGAAGGCCAGGGTGCCGTCTAGTTTGACCGGCTTGAGGTCGGCGGTGCTGGCGCGGTCGAAGGTTTCGGCGTCGGGGCCGTGGCCTGACATGCAGTTGTGGAGGCTGGCGCCGCCGGGGACGAAGCCTTCGGCCTTGGCGTCGTATTCGCCGGTGACGAGGCCCATGAACTCGTTCATGAAGTTGCGGTGGAACCAGGGGGGGCGGAAGGTGTGCTCCGCGACGACCCAGCGCGGAGGGAAGATGGCGAAGTCGACGTTGGCGGTGCCGGGGATCTCGCTGGGTGAGGTGAGGACGGTGTAGATGGAGGGGTCGGGGTGGTCGAAGCTGACGGAGTTGATGCAGTTGAAGCGGGTGAGGTCGTACTTGCAGGGCGCGTAGTTGCCGTGCCAGGCGACGACGTCGAGGGGGGAGTGGTCGAAGTCGGTGGCCCAGAGGTTGCCCTGGAATTTTGCGACGACCTGGAAGGTGGCGTTGTCGCGGTCATCGAAGGCGGCGTGGGGGGTGAGGAAGTCGCGGCTGTTGGCCAGGCCGTTGGCCCCGATGGCGCCGAGTTCGGGGAGGCGGAAGCTGGCTGCGTAGTTTTCGCAGAGGTAGCCGCGGGCTTCGTTGTCCAGAAGCTCGACGCGGAACTTGATGCCGCGGGGGATGATGGCGATTTCGCCGGGGGCGACATCGAGAATGCCTAGCTCAGTGTGAAGGAGGAGCTTGCCTAGTTGAGGGACGAAGAGGAACTCCCCGTCGGCGGAGTAGAAGAAGCGGTCGGTCATGCTTTTGTTGGCGGCGTAGAGGTGGATGGCGAGGCCGGAGTGCATGGAGAGGTCGCCGTTGCCGGCGAGGGTGGTGAGGCCGTCGATGAAATCCACTGCTTGCGGAGCGGTGGGTATTGGGAGTGGGTCCCAGCGGAGTTGGCTTGGGGTGGTCTCGACCTCGTTGAAGGGAGTGGAGCGAACGAGGCCGTTGGCGATGCGCTCGTAAGGCTTGTGCATGACGGAGGGGCGGATGCGGTAGGTCCAGGTGCGGCGGTTGAGCAGGCGGGGCGCGGTGAAGGGGCTGCCGCTGAGCTGCTCGGTGTAGAGGCCGAGGGGGGCCTTCTGAGGGGCGTTCTGGCCGATGGGAAGAGCGCCGGGGACGGCCTCGGTGGCGTGCTCGTTGCCGAAGCCGGTGAAGAACTTGAGATCAGGCATGTAAATCCTCTCTGGCGATGCGCCGCTCCTCGCGAGTTTTGGCTCGGGCCAGAGACGCTTCGCGGGAACACCGTAGCTTAACCGAAAAGAGGGGTTTCGTGTTTGCGGGAGACTAACGGGTAGGGGGAGGTTCTGTCGCGGAGAGGGTATGGGGCTTGCTGGGTGCTGAGCCGGCAAAGGCGATGACGACGGTCTTGGCGTTGAGGAACTCGCGCATGCCGGCGGCGGAGAGCTCGCGACCGTATCCAGAGCGCTTGATGCCGCCAAAGGGGAGGCGCGGATCGCTGGCGACCATGGTGTTGAGGAAGACGCCGCCGCATTGCAGCTCGGAGACAAAGCGCTGCTGCTCGGCGGGATCGCGCGTCCAGGCCGAGGCGCTGAGGCCGAAGGGGGTGTCGTTGGCGACCTCGATGGCCTCCTTGAGGTTTTGCACGCGGAAGAGCATGGCGACGGGGCCGAAGAGCTCTTCGCGGTAGACGGCTGCGGTGCGGGGGACGCTGGCCAGAACGGTTGGCTCGAAGTAGTTGCCTTCGCCGGCCATGCGCTCGCCGCCGGTGAGGATGCGGGCGCCGGCAGCCTTGGCCGCCTGGACCTGGGCCTCGAGCTTGTCGACGGCACGGGCGGTGGCGAGGGGACCGATGTCGGTCGAGTCCTTCATGGGATCGCCGACGCGCATGGCCTCCATGCCGGCGACGAAGCGGGATTCGAACTCGTCGTAGATGGCGTCGGCGATGATGAAGCGTTTGGCGGCGATGCAGGATTGGCCGCTGTTGACGCAACGGGCGTGAACGCCGGTCTCGATGGCGAGGTCGAGGTCGGCAGAGGGCATGACGATGAATGGGTCGCTGCCGCCAAGTTCGAGGACGGATTTCTTGATGAGCCAGCCGGCCTGTGCACCGACGGCGCGACCCGCCGCCTCGCCTCCGGTGATGGTGACGGCGGCGATGCGCTTGTCGCCGAGGACAGACTCGACCTGGTGAGCTTCGAGGAGCAGGGCCTGGAAGGTGCCGCGAGGAAAGCCGGCGCGACGGACCAGGGACTCGATGGCCAGGGCGCACTGGGGGACGTTAGGTGCGTGTTTGAGGAGACCGACGTTGCCCGCCATCAGAGCAGGGGCAAGGAAGCGGAAGACCTGCCAAAAGGGAAAGTTCCACGGCATGACGGCGAGAACGACGCCGAGCGGGTCCCAGCGGACGTAGCTGTGATGGTCTTCGGTGGGGATGGACTCGGAGGAAAGGATGCGAGCGGCGTGGTCGGCGAAGTAGCGGCAGGTGTCGGCGCACTTGAGGATCTCCTGGCGGGAGGCGCTGAGAGGTTTGCCCATCTCCTGGGTGATGAGGAGGGCGAGGTCTTCGATCTCGTGCTCGAGGATGGAAGCGAGCTTGCGCATGCAGAGGGCGCGGTGGTCGAGCGGCACGGTGGCGTAGGTGCGGGAGGCGTCGTCGGCGAGAGCAATTTTTTTTCGGGTGGCGTCGTCGGTGAGTGGATCGTAGCTGCGGAGGAGCTTGCCAGTCGCGGGATTGATCGATTCGATTGCCATGGGTGCCTGATCGCCTTCCGGGAAGCAACTACTCTGATGCTAGCTTAGCAAGGACTGAGGCAAGTACCTGCGCACCTCGAACTATATCAGCGGGTGCGGCGTATTCATCGGGGCGGTGGCTGACGCCGTTGCGGCAGGGGATGAAGATCATGGCGATGGGTGCGATGCGGGCCATGAAGAGGGAGTCGTGGTAGGCGCGGCTGACCATTTTCTTGTAGGGAATGGCTTGCTCGGCGCAGGTCGCTTCGAGGAGTTGAAGTATGTGCGGGGAGGATTGCGCGGGGGTGTCGGCGTTGACGAGATCTTCGGTGATGGTGACGTTGCGGCGGTGGCGGAGATCGTCGCAGTCGCGGCGGATGGATTGCATGACGGCCTCGCGGCGGGTGGGGTCGGTGTCGCGGATGTCGAGCTGCAGGACGACGCGGCTGGGAACGCTGTTGACCGCTCCGGGATGGACGTCGCAGGTGCCGACGGTGGCGACGGTGTCGATAGCTCCGGTGGCGAGGGTGTGTTTTTCGATGGAGAGGATGAGTTCGGCGGCGGCGCAGAGGGCGTCGCGGCGATCGGGCATCAGGAGGGCTCCGGCGTGTCCGCCGAAGCCGGTGATGGTGAAGCGGTAGCCGGCGGGGGCGGCGATGTTGGTGACGATGCCGATGGGAATGGCTTCGCGTTCGAGCAATGGGCCCTGCTCGATGTGGAGTTCGAGCCATGCGTGGTAGTGGTTGGGCGGGAGCTTCACGGATTCGAGTTCGCCTGAAAAGCCTGCGGCGGTGCGGACGGTGGCGAGGGTGGCCTCCTGCTTGTCGGTGAGGGCGTCGGCGCGGTTGGGATCGAGGGTGCCGGACATAAGGCGGCTGCCGAGACAGCCGATGCCGAAACGGGTTGGCTCCTCCGCGGTGAACATGACGAGCTCGATGGAGCGACGGGGGTTGAGGCCGCTGCGTTTGAGAGCGCGGATCGCCTCCAGGCCGCCGAGGACGCCGACGGTGCCGTCGTACATGCCGGCGTGGGGAATGGCGTCGGTGTGGGAGCCGGCGGCGACGGCGGGAAGCTGCGGCTCAGTGCCGGGCCAGCGCATGAAGGTGTTGCCGACGGCGTCTTCGCGGACCTGCAAGCCTTCGCTGGTGGCGAGGTTTTTCAGCCAGGCGCGGGCGCGGAGGTCGTCGGGGGAGAAGACGACGCGGCTGACGGCGGTGCCTTCGTCGGAGGGTTCCGCGTGTGTGAACGTGGCGAGGGTCTTGAGTTCATCGAGCAGACGGTGTTCGTCGATCTGGATCTGCATGGTGCGAAGCTCCCTGCTTGTGCCGATCGGACTTCAGCGAGTTCAGAAAGATGTTAGACGAGCGGGCTGCGATTCCAGTCCTTGTAGATGAGGTACTTTGCGGGGCGCTTGCCGATGGCGCCGAACCACTGCGGGCAGAAGGGGCCCATCCAGATGAAGTCGCCTGCGGTGACGGGGTACCACTGGTCGCCGAGCCGGTAGATGCCGCCGCCTTCGAGCATGAGCAAGCCGTGCTCCATGACGTGGACTTCGACCATGCTGAGAGCGGCGCCGGGCTGGTAGGTCATGGTGTTGACGGCGAAGTCGAAGGATGGAGAGCTGGGCAGCAGGCCGCGAACCTGCAGATCGGGGTCGTCGTTGAGAGGAACGGAGAGGGTTTTGTCTTCGTGGCCGATGAGGATCTCGGGTGCTGGTGTGTCTTGCAGGGGTTCGTAGGGCTTTTCGATGACGGCAATGCGCGTAGTCTGCTGCGCGGTGAGGGTGTGGTGCACGTCTTCGGGAAGGTAGGCGTAGCTTCCTGCGGTGAGGGTCTGGAAGGTGTTGTCGGTGGCGAGGTCGGCTGCGCCTTCGAGGACGTAGAGGAAGCGCTGGGCTGTGGGTGAGCCGAGGTTGCCGCCGGGTTCGAGCTCGGCGGTGTATTGCGTGAAGGCGGCACCGGCAGCGGGCGAGATGTGCACGATGGCGGCGGCGCGCTCCATGCCGGGGAGGACCGTGCGGACGAAGGTGTCCGGCGTGTGGAGAAGATGATCGCGCTGGTTGGTGCTGCGGGTGTGTCCTAGCCTATGCATGGGGGTCCTTGAGGTTCGCTCTATCATCGCGCAATAACGTGAGGAACTCCATTGCTGTTGCAAGCGCGGCGTCAACATCCTGCGGCAGAACGGTCTCGTCGGGATGATGGCTGAGCCCGCCGGGGCTGCGGAGAAAGAGCATGGTGGAGGGAAGGCGTTGGGCGACGATCATGGCGTCGTGGCCTGCGCCGCTGGTCATTCTGCGGCTGGGGAAGCCTGCTTTTTCCGCGGCGGCGTGGAGGAGTTGAGTAAGAGGTGGGCTCAGCGGGACGGCGGATTGTTCAAGCTGGGTTTGCGCGCTGACGTGCACGCCGCGCTTTGCTGCAGCGGAATTGGCGCTGTGCATCAAGGAGGACGCTGCAGCCTGGCGAGCCAGGTCGTTGGCATGGCGTACGTCGAGCGAGGCCGTGACCTTTCCCGCGATGACGTTGCCTGCGCCGGGCAATGTTTCAACCTTGCCGACGGTTGCGACGAGGCCTGTGTGGGCATTGGCGTACTCTTCGACTGCGATGATCCAGTCGGCGGCAGCGGCCATGGCGTCGTGGCGAAGATGCATGGGGCTAGTGCCGGCGTGGTTGGCGTGGCCCGTGAAGGTGAGTTGCATGCGAGTCTGGCCGACCAGAGCTTCGACAATTCCTAGCGGGGCTCCTTCGCTTTCGAGGATGGGGCCTTGCTCGATGTGGATCTCAAGATAGGCGAAGGCTTCGTCGGGCATGATCGCGTCCCGGAGATTTGCGGGGTCGAGGCCGTAGTCTCGGATAGCTTCAGCGACAGTGATGCCGTTTCGATCCGTGCGTGCGAGCGTGTCGGGATCGAGCTTGCCGATGAGTGCGAGGCTTCCCAGAAATGGTTTGTTGAAACGCACGCCTTCTTCTTCGGAGAAGCCGATGACTTCGATGGCGAAGGGAAGATGCTCGCCGCGCAACTGCTCGACCACAGCGATGCCGAGCACAACGCCAAGGATGCCGTCGAAAGCTCCTGCGTTGAGGACGGTGTCGAGGTGGGAGCCGATGAGCAGGCGCGGGCAGGTTGCGGTGAGACCGGACCAAATGCCGCGCAGATTGCCCACGGCATCGACGCGCACTGTCATGCCTGCGGTTTCCATCCATCCTTTCAGCAGTGCATGTACGTCGTGCATTGGCGGCGAGAGGAAGAGGCGCGTTGTTTCGCCCGGCACCTCCGTGCACGCGGTAAGCTGACGGCAACGGTCAATGATGCAGGCGGCACGATCTAGATTTGTGCTTTTCATCGTTACTTATCTTAGGAAGGTCAGGATTTTCGACGAATGCGCGCTTCGATGTAACCGTGCGGCTCGTCGGTGGGAACGAAGATCTGGTTCGGGTTGTCCTGGCCGAAGCGCGAAAGATCGACCAGAAGGCAGTGCTTGTTCGGCATGGTGAGTTCGATTTCATCGATCTGAGGGGCATCTTCGAGCGCGCTCTGGGCCATGGCGTAGAGCGTCTGCTGCACCGACTTGCTTTCATGGTTCGCAAACGTACGAAGCATCGTCTCGCGAATGGTTGTGCGGACAGAGTCAAAATCAAGATTGCTGGAGAGGTAGCGCCACTCTGCGCGAACGGCGGTCCCGAAGAGGCGATCTTTTGTCTCGGGCAGCGTGGTGAGCGAGTCCTTAATGTAGCCCTCGAAGCCGGAGTTTGCAGTCTTGAGTAGAACGAGGTCGTCGAGGCCGGAGAGGATGTGAAATGCGCCGTGCTGCGCGCGTTCGACGCTGGTTGTCTGGCGTTCGCCGCTGCCCCGCATGAAGGCGCTGGGGTGCGGCTTGCCATCGACGGCGAGGCGCTTCCATAAGGTGCTTTCGACTTGAATGGAGGCGGACCCGATCTGTGGATTGTGCTTGAGAAAGAAGTCAGCAAGCTCTTTTGCGTAGTCCTCCATTGCTGTTGCCGTGGAGGTGCGGGCGATGGAATAGACCGTGTTCTTCATCGTGTCGGTCGGAAGAATCTTGCTGTTGTCACCATCGAGATGAGCGGAGTCGAAGTCGCCTTTGAGCAGCACCTGGACGGTCCACTCGCGCAGGTCCTGACCATGCTCGTGACGCGTGACCTTCATCAGGCGAACGCGGGATTTTCCGTAACGATTTTCGGCGAGTTCGATCATCGATTTTGGCTCCTCGAATCAGCTTCCGCGTTTCAGCTTCCCCGGTACGTGGTGTAGCCGTTGGCCGTGAGCAGCAGGGGGATGTGGTAGTTCTGCTTGGGGTCGGAGACGACAAAGGCAACTTCAACGTAGGGGTAGAAGCCCTGAAGGTGCTGCTGCTCGTAGTAGACGGCTGTCGCGAAATGGATGCGATAGGCGCCCGCCTGAAATGTCTGGTTGGCCGGTACCAGATGCTTGCAGCGGCCGTCGGCATCGGTGTGATCGTCGTTGAGGAGAGACCAGGTGCCGTTGATTAGGCGCGAGAGCGTGATGGGAACTCCAGCAGCTGGGCGCCCGTGAGTCGTGTCGAGAATGTGTGTTGAGATACCCATGGTTAGCTCCCGTTTAGCCATTTGTTCAGGCGAAGTTGTGTGATCTGGCGTTGTTGTTCGGCGGCCTCGCGAAGCTCGGTTGCGTGGTCGTTCTGCAGGCGTGCTTCGAGAAGTGCGAGGATTTCTGCGGACGATTTGCCGGTGGCGCAGACGATGAAGATACGGCCAAATCTTTGCTCGTAGCGGCGGTTCGCCTCTGCCAAAGCAAGCGTGGCTGCGTCGTCTGCACTGACGTTCTGCTGCTCCTTCGCCGACCATTGCAGCGACTCCGTTGTTGCGGGGGAGACAGCGTGCTTCTGTCCGATGCGGGGATGGCTGTCGAACGCCTCGCGCCACGCCTGCTCAGGCAGTCCCCACCAGATCGCGGTCGATGCTTCGACGAGAGCGGCCTCGTCTGCGATGGGTCGTTTGGAGGCGAGCGCAGCAGCCAACGGGTGTGAACCGCAGCAGGGCAGCACGTCGCGGGCGGCATCGGCGGCATCAAGCGAGTTCCATCGGGCGAGCACCTTGTTCATAAGCGTTGGATTAGCATAACGCGAGCTCGCGTCCGGATGGCGTCGCCGCGAAGTTGCCTGCGCGATAGATCGGCTCGCCGCGCAGATAGGTCGCCGTGACGATGCCGCGCAGGGTCTCGCCCAGGTACGGGGAGATTGCGTGGCGATAATGCAACTTGTCTGCGGTTATGGTGTGGGTGCTCTCGGTATCGAAGAGGATGAAATTTGCCTCGCGGCCGGCTTCGAGCTTGCCGGCTTGATCGCCGATTCCAGCTAGAGCTGCAGGGGCGGTGCTCATCCAGCCGACGAGATGATCGAGCGTGAATCCGCGCTGGCGGCACTCCGTGTACATCGCTGAGAGCGCAACAGAGAGGCTGGCAATGCCGCCCCAGGCGAGGTCGAAGCGGCCTGTCTCGGTGTGCTTCATCTCGGGAAGGCAGGGCGAGTGGTCCGTCACCACCATGTCGATAGTGCCGTCTTGCAGCGCGTGCCATAGCGCATTCTGATTTGCCCGGCTGCGGATGGGAGGGGCGCACTTCAGCAGCGTAGCGCCGTCGGCTATGTCTTCTGCAGCGAAGTGCAGGTAGTGCGGGCAGGTCTCGACCGTGATGGGGAGGCCTTCGGCCCGCGCGGCGCGGAGATCGTCAAGTGCAAGTGCTGTTGAAAGATGAACGATGTGGAGGCGGAAGCTGTATCGACGGCAGAGACGGATCATCAGGCGGATGGCTTCGAGTTCGGCGTCATCGGGACGAGAGGCCAAGTAGGTGGCGTAGCTTCGCCAGTCGGCGTCGCATAATTTCTCCATCGCGAGATCGATCGGGCCGGACAGTTCGGCGTGTACGAGGAGAGGCAATCCTGATTCGGCGATGCTGGGGAGCGCGCCTTCTAACTGCTGCTGGTCGATCATGGTCAAGCCGTCGCAGCCGGGGTAGATGAGGAAGCATTTGAAGCCGAGAACGCCGGCGCGGGCGAGGGGAAGGATGTGCTGTTGGTTGTCGGCGACGGCGCCTCCCCAGGCGGCCCAGTCGACGAAGCACTCGCCCTTCGCAGCGTCGCGTTTGGCTTCGAGTGCGGCCACGGTTGTGGTCTCGGGCAGGCAGTTCAGCGGCATGTCGACCAGGGTGGTGTAGCCGCCGGCTGCTGCTGCTCGCGTGGCTGTACGGAAACCCTCCCATTCGGTGCGGCCGGGTTGGTTGATGTGCACGTGCGTGTCTACGAGGCCAGGCAGGATGGCGTCGTTGCCGCAGTTGTGGAGGATGGTGTCGACGGGGAGCTCGGATGCGTGGCAGATGGCGCGAATTTTGCCCTCGTCAACGAGCAGCGCTGCCGGCTGGGTGCCTTGCGGTGTCACAACGCGGTTGGACAGGAAAGCATGTGCCATAATTTGATTATCCCGTGACTCTTCGCGTAAAGCGTGCGATAAGGATACCGAGCTAAATGCAGGGCAACCCAATTTTTATGGAAAAAGCGATCGCCCTGGCGACGGAAAACGTCACGTCAAGAAGCGGAGGGCCGTTCGGCGCGGTGATTGTGCGCGACGGAAACATTGTTGCAACGGGCACGAACCTGGTGACGGCAACCAACGATCCGACTGCGCACGCCGAGGTTGTAGCCATTCGGAACGCTTGCACCGCACTGGCGAGCTTTGAGTTGAGTGGCTGCCATATCTATACCAGCTGCGAGCCATGCCCCATGTGCCTCGCCGCAATTTATTGGGCGCGCTGCTCTGCGATCTTTTACGGCAACTGTGCTGCCGATGCAGCCGCAGCGGGCTTTGACGATTCACTTCTTTACGAAGAGATGAAGCGTCCGATGGATCAACGCACAATTCCTGCGGTGAACCTACTGCCGGAGCAGGCGATCTCAAGCTTTCATGCATGGCGCGCTCAGGCCGGCAGAATCGATTACTAAATCATGGCAACCAAGCGAAAGAAAAAGCCAGCGGTGAAGACGGCTTCCGCGCATCCAGTTGTCAAGGTAGCGATACTTGGCTTCGGAACTGTCGGAAGCTCGGTGGCGCGCGTGCTTGCGACGTCGAAATTTTCAGAACTGCAATTGACGCATATCTTCAACCGCAATGTAGAGCGGAAGCGCAGCTCTGATGCCGCGAGAGTGGTGCCGGGGTCGGTGGTGTGGACCGAGAGCTTCGACGATATCCTTCACTCCGATGTCGATGTGGTGGTGGAGTTGATGGGCGGTCTTACCCCGGCGGAAGGCTGGCTGCGCAAGGCGTTGGCGGCGGGCAAGTCTGTGGTGACGGCCAACAAACAGCTCATAGCCTACCGTGGGCCTAGCCTCGCCAGGCTTGCCGCGCAGCACAACGTTCATCTGGTGCATGGTGCGGCCGTCGCTGGCGGCGTTCCTGTGATTCCCGGCATGCTGCAAGGGCTTGGCGGCGACCAGGTGACACGGTTGAGCGGCATCGTGAACGGCACCTGCAACTACATCCTTAGCCGCATGGAAGCTGGGGCAGATTACGCTACCGTGCTTGCGGACGCGCAGCAGCTTGGGTATGCGGAGTCGGACCCCTCGGCCGATGTCGACGGGTACGATGCGCGGGCAAAGCTGTGCATTTTGTCGCGCATTGCGATGCATGTTGAACTTGATCCTGATGCCGTTGCGACGCAGACAATCTCGACTATTGAGGCGATCGATTTTTCATATGCGAAGGAGTTGACCTGTACGATCCGGCAAGTCTCTCGAGCGGAGCTCGATGGCAAGCTGGTGCATGCGCGGGTAGCCCCCATGCTGGTTCCACTGGCGTCTCCGATGGCGTGGTCGCACGGCACGCAGAATATGGTCGTCGTGAGCGGAAGATTTGGCGGCGACGTCGTCTTCTCCGGTCATGGTGCGGGTGGAGAGCCGACGGCAGTCGCGGTAGTGTCCGATCTGCTGGCGGTTGCGCAGGGTTGCGGATCGGTGCAACTGCCGGTGCGGAGGCGCGAGGTGACGGGAGATTTCGTGGCGCCACACTATCTTCGTTTTGTCGTCGACGACAAGCCGGGCATCGTTTCGGCGATCTCCGGTGCGCTGACGAAGGTTGGCGCGAACATCGATTCGCTCCTGCAACGGCGCGGTTATCCGAAGCATCGGCTGCCGTTCGTGGTGACGGCGGAGCCTTGCCTGACTTCAACGATCGAGCAGGCGCTCGCATCGATCGCGCGGATGGACTGCATGCTGGAGCGGCCGTTGTGTCTGCAGATGCTAGAGGTAGAAGACAAGGCGGAGTAAAAAAAGCGGCGCAGGGTGTGCGCCGCCTGAGTACTCGAGTGCAGATGATTTAGTACTTCGGCATGCTGGGGTCGATCTTGTCGGCCCAGGCGAGAATACCGCCGGTCAGGTTGGAGACGTTGGTGAAGCCGGCGGCTTTGAGGACAAGTGCGGCTTTTTGACTGCGGGCTCCGCTGCGACAGTGGATGACGACTTCGTCGTTTTTGTGCTCGGCGATCTCGGCGATTCGGCTCTCAATGGAGCCTACTGGGATGAGGGGTGCGCCGAGGTTCGCGATGGGGTACTCGTGCGGCTCGCGGACGTCGAGGACGAAGACGTCTTCCTTGGCGTCGAGCTTGCGCTTGAGTTCCTGAACCGAGATCTGCGGGATGCCGTCGACGATGGGAAGATCGCCAACTGCCTTGTCGCGAGCGACCTCTAGCGGACCAACCTTGCTGGGCGGGGTGATGCCGCAGAACTGGTCGTAGTCGATTAACTCAGTCACGGTGGGGTGGGGGCCGCAGACGGGGCACTCGGGATTCTTGCGCAGCTTCAGGGTGCGGAAGCTCATGCCCAGAGCATCGATCAGCAGAAGACGGCCGATGAGCGGTTCGCCGATGCCGAGAATCAGCTTGATGGTCTCGGTGGCCTGGATGATGCCGACGAGGCCGGGGAGGATGCCGAGCACGCCACCTTCGGCGCAGGAGGGAACCAGGCCCGGCGGCGGCGGCTCGGGGTAGAGGCAGCGGTAGCACGGGCCTTCCTTGGTGCCGAAGACGCTGGCCTGCCCTTCGAAGCGGTAGATGGAGCCGTAGGCGTTGGGCTTGTTGAGCAGCACGCAGGCGTCGTTGACCAGGTAGCGGGTCTGGAAGTTGTCGGTGCCGTCGGCGATGATGTCGTAGTCTTTGAAGATTTCGAGCGCGTTGGCGCTGGTGAGCATGGTGTTGTGCTTCACCACGTTCATGTGGGGGTTGAGGCCCTTCAACATGATCTCTGCGGAGTCGACCTTGAGCATCCCGACGGTTGCGGTGGAGTGGATAACCTGGCGCTGCAGATTGCTGGCATCGACGGTGTCGAAGTCGACCAGGCCGAGGGTGCCCACTCCGGCGGCTGCCAGATAAAGTGCCAGGGGAGCGCCGAGTCCGCCTGTGCCGACACAGAGGACCTTCGCGGCCTTCAGCTTCTGCTGGCCCTCCATGCCGACCTCGGGAAGGATCAGGTGGCGGGAGTAGCGGGCGATCTCTTCGTTGGAAAGCTTGGGGAGTACGGTCTCTTCTACGGCTGCTGGCATCTTCGTTGTCCTTCGTTCCGCAGAGTGGCGGACCCTAAATCTTCTATCCTAGAAATAAGCTTCGTTGATGGTTACAAAACAGAACATTTTCGGTTACAAATGTGTTCCGCCAGCGATGGACGGGATGATCGTCAGTTCGTCGGAGTCTTTGACCGTTGTTTCTTCCTTCGATTCCAAGTAGCGGATATCGTCGTCGTTCAGGTAGACGTTCACGAACGAACGGAGCTTGCCTTCGGGAGTGAAGAGGTGCTGCTTCACCTCGGGGTATGTGACCGTGAGCTCTTGAAACACTGCATGAATGGTGGCGCCGCCGATGCTGACAGTCTCGAGACCGCCGGTGTAGGAGCGCAGCGGAGTGGGGATGTGGATGTTCATGCCGGACCTTTCTGGGTGTGCGCCGCTGTGTCGCTGACGGCGGAGGCAATATCGATTTGTATGGCTTCGTCCTCAAACTTTTTGTTGTCCTCGCCGGTGCCGCTCAACAGGAAGGAGTTGGTCAACACGGCTTTGCCATGCTCGACGCTGGTGATGATGTAGGAGCAGCCAAGCCAGTGGGCCTCGGCGAAGTCGGTCGGGGACCACTGCGCGGGGTGGTCGGGGTGCGAGTGGTAGAAGCCCACGATGTCGAGTCCGAGACCGCGCGCCTGCCGCTGAATTTTGACCAGCTCGTGCGGGGCGATGTTGTAGCGGTTGTGTGCGGAATCGGTGCGGGTGTTGCCGGCGCGGACGATTTGGTGGACGTGATTTCCCTCGCCGGCGATGGATTTGCCGAGCAGAACGCCGCAGCACTCGTTCGGGTAAGTCTCTTCGCCGTGCGCGCGCAACGCTTCGTAGTCGGGATATTCGATGCGAAGCATTCTCTACTCCTCCGTCCAGAAGCGTTCGCTCATATATTTGTCAGCGCCATCGCAGAGGATGGTAACGATCACCGCCTCGCGTCCGTTCGCTGCCTCTTCCTCGCCTAGTTGCACGGCGGCGGCGGTCGCGGCTGCAGCGGAGACGCCGACTAGCACGCCCTGGTGGCGTCCCAGATATTTCGCCATGGCGTACGCGCGTTCGGTCGCCATCTCGATATTCTGGTCGGCGAGATCGGGGTCGTAGATCTTCGGCACGATCGCCGTCGCCATGTGCTTCAACCCCTCAAGTCCATTGAAAGGCGAGTCCGGCTGCATGGAGACGCATTGGATCCTGGGGTTCAGCTCTTTCAACCGGCGCGTGGTCCCCATAAAGGTTCCGCTGGTGCCGAGGGCCGCGACAAAGTGTGTCACCTGCCCTTCGGTCTGCTCCCAGATTTCGTTGCCGGTTGTCCGGTAGTGGGCACGCCAGTTTTCGTTGTTCGAATACTGGTCGGCGTAGTAGTACCGCTCCGGCTCCGCTGCAATCATCTCTCGCGCTTTGCGAATCGCCCCGTCCGAGCCATCCGCCGGGTTCGTCCATACCATCTCCGCGCCATATGCCTTGAGGTATTGCTTTCGCGCCTCGGAGACGTTCGACGGCATGCACAAGGTCACGGGAAAGCGCATTGCCGCGCCCAGCATGGCATAGGCGATGCCGGTATTGCCGCTGGTTGCATCGAGTAGGCCTCGGCTGCTGGTGAGCAGTCCACGGCGTTGCGCGTCAGTCACAATGGACGACGCCGCGCGGTCCTTCACCGACCCTCCGGGGTTCGTCCATTCCGCCTTGCCCAGAATTTGAACTCCCGGCAGATGGGCGGTCAGTGTCTCCAGCCGCACCAGCGGCGTGTTCCCGATACGTTCGAGGATGTTGGTTCCGAGCTGTTTGACGGTCGTAATCATTTGATTATGTTTCGTTCGTATTGCATTGCAACAGTGTGGATCGAGCGTACATTGAACGACATCAGCGAATGTGCGACAGTTAACCAAGTCTAACGTATGGCAACTATGGCAAAGAAGACCCCGCTCCGAACTTTCAACGAAGTGCTTTCGATCCTCGGCGGTCAACGATTCGATGTTGCCCCCGCCCAGGAGGGTGCAAAGCGCAACCCAAACGCGTTTCAGGTGCGCAAGCATGGTTGCGCGGCGGAGATCGCTGCTGCGCCGGACGGCTCGGTGGAGGTGCTGGCTCGTGCCGGCTGGCTACTGAACGGCGAGATCGCCTGCCTGCTCGACCGTGGCTACCAGAAGTTCATCAAGACCAGCAAGTTAGAGATTCCCGCGACTGCCGACCGTCTGCGTGCGCTTCACGACTTCAGCGAAGAGTTGAACGAGGCGATTGGCGCGACCAGTCTCCACAACGAAGCGCTCGGGACCACCAGCGATGTCTACAACTATGACCGAGTTAAAGGCCGCGAATAGTAAAGGTTGCGCGCTGAACGAAGGACTTAGCGGAGGCGATTCTGTTCTCGTTGCAACTCGCGATAGGCGTCGCTTTTGCCTATTCCGCGCTCGCGGGCGACTCGCTTCAGAGCATCCATCTCGCTGATGCCTGCGGCCTTGATTAAGGCTGCTACGTCGGTCGCAATGCTTGGCCGCTGCGTTGCGGTTTCGTTTTCAGCCAGCGCCGGTGCCAGCATCAGAACAATTTCGCCACGAATGCTTGGACGGGCGGCCAGTTGGGTCCGCAACTCACTGACAGAGCCGCGTAAAAACTCCTCGTGGAGCTTCGTCAGCTCTCGTGCGATGACGACATGCTGCGCTGGGCCGAAGACGTCTTCGATGTCGGCGAGGGTGTCCAGAATTCGATGGGGAGCCTCGTAGAACAGGTGCGTTGCATCGCCGCGCGGCAGCTCCTCCAAGGTTGTTTTGCGCAGTCCGGCCTTGGCGGGAAGAAAGCCGTGGAAGGTGAATCGTTCGGTCGGCAGTCCGCTAGCGATGAGTCCGCTGATGGCCGCGTTGGCGCCGGGGACGGGAAAGACGTCGATGCCCGCAGCGATGGCCGCATTGGCGATCTGTCCGCCCGGGTCGGCGATTCCCGGAGTGCCGGCATCGCTGACGACGGCGATACGCGCGCCCAGCTTCAACTCTGCGACGAGTTCCTCGGACCGCGAGCCCTCGTTGTGCATGTGGTAGCTGACGGTCGGGGTGCGGATCTCGAAGTGGTTCAACAACTTCTGGGTTTGCCGGGTGTCTTCGCAGGCGATGCGATCCACACTTCGCAAAATGCGAAGCGCCCGCAAAGTGATGTCCTCGAGGTTGCCGATCGGAGTGGCCACGAGGTAGAGCCCTGGCGCGAGCGGCTTGTCTGGATTCTTCTCGCGGGCCTTCTCTTGAGTCTCTTGATCGGCGGACATTATTCCTGTGGCCGCATCTTGCGGCGCTGGTTTAGCATGCCCATGGAGTGGGCCAGATTCTGCGGCGTGATGATGCCGACGATGCGGTCGCCCTCCAGTACCGGGACCAGCTGAGCTCCCTGGCCGGCCATGATGCGCCGCAGCGTCTTCACCAGCGAGTCGTCCGGCTGCGCGGTCTGGAACGAGCGCGTCATTACACCCTGCACGTATCCGTTGCCGTTGTTTTGCAATGCTTCCACGATACCCTGCCGCGAAACCGCGCCCACCAGGTTCGAGCCGCGCACCACGGGGAAGACATCCTGCAACGAATGCACCGAACGCTGGAGTGCGTCCTCGAGGGTGTCCGAGGCGGAGAGCATGCTGAATTGCGTCAACATCACGTCGCGCATCCGCACCGCGTCCACGTCGGTCTGGAGCAGCAGACCCTGGTCTTCCATGTGCGCGCCGATCATCACGAAGACGCCGATCATGACCAGCCACATGTTCGGCACGAGCAATCCGGCAACGATCAGTCCGATGGCAATGGCCTGCCCCAGTCCCGCGGCAGCGCGTGTCCCCTTGATGGCGCCGCGCGCTTTGGCGAACTCACCACGAGAGACGCGCCCACCATCGAGCGGCGACGCGGGCAGCAGATTCACCACACCCAGCAGGAGGTTTACCCAGACAGCGGCGCGCAGCAGATGGGTCGGCGTCATCCATGGCTGTTCGAAAAGATTGATTTGAGGTGCGATCGTCACCACCATTGCAGCGAGCAGAAGGCCGAACCCAATATTTGCGATCGGGCCAATGACGGCCATGCGCTTCTGCATCTCGGGCGTGGTTGCGCGCTCAGTAACCTCGGTGGTGGCGTAGCTGAATAGGCCGCCGATGGGCAGTAAGAGTACGCTGCGCAGCTCCAGACCGAACCATGCAGCAGCGACAGCGCGCGCTACCTCTCGCACCACTACGGCGAGCAGCAGCAGCAGCCATAATCCCAGCCCACGCCCACCTGTTGCGCCAGACATGGACGCATAGCTGATCGACGCAACGAGCAAAAGGAGAAAGAAGGTGTGGATGCGAACATCCACGCCGAGGTACCTGCCGATAGGAAAAGACCACCCACGCATGTCTACCATTGTATGCGCTGCCGTCATACCATCCAGAGATGCGCGTCATTGCTGGAACTTATCGCTCCCGTCAGCTCCTTGCCCCACGTGGTCTTCAGACCCGACCTACCAGTGATCGCCTGCGCGAAAGGCTCTTCGATATTCTCTCTCCGCGGGTCAGCGGCTGTCGCTTTGTCGATCTCTACGCTGGGACTGGAGCCGTTGGCATCGAGGCGCTGAGTCGAGGTGCTGCCCATGTGTGGTTTGCTGAAAAAGAAGAGGCTGCGCTGGCGTCGATCCGTCAAAATCTGGCGGCGTTGAAGATTGATCGAGGGTTTACCGTAGAGGATCGGGGTGTAGGAGCGATGCTGCAACGGCTCGGCAAAATCTCGCAGCTTGTCGATCTTGTCTACATCGACCCGCCCTACGAGGCGGAAGCAGAGTACGCCGGCACGCTCAACTTCCGCGGCAGCGCATGTGGTCGTGGGACGCTCGCGCCCGACGCGATCGTCGTCGCAGAGCACAGCAGCAAGGCCAAACTGGCAGGGCGCTACGGAGCGCTTGAACACACACGCCTGCTGAAACAAGGCGACGCTGCCCTTAGCTTTTTTGCCTTCCCGGCGGCTGAGCAAAGCCCCCGCCTTGATGAAGACCAGTAAGTAGGTCGAGGGAGAAGGCGACCTCGCGATCGGTCAGAAGATTCCATCCAATTCCGTGCAGCGCATCGCCTTCGATTTCAGTGATGCGCACGCCCTCCCAACTTAGCCGAGCGGACTCCCACGCGAGCCCTTCGCGTCCCCAGGCCACGATGGCGTGAAAGCCCACAAACAGCAGCAGCCCATGTGCCACCAGCGGACGGACTTCGACGACGGGTTTCAACTCAATGTGCGTGCAATGCTCCGGCTGCGCGGTGTTGACCACGTAGGCATAACCGCCCGCCACGGCGCACATCTGCTTCGGATTCGGGCAGGCAAAGACTCCGGTGGGCATCGCGGGATTGGTGAATCCAAGCGCACAGGTAGCGAGAAAAATTCCTCCGGTAGCGGGGCGAACGAGCAGTTGCAGAGCGCCGCGAGCCAACGCATCCTCTTCGCCAGCAATCTGCTGCGGATAGATGAACTGACGTGCCGGCGCGATCAATGGAGCCTTCGGCAAGGCCTCGGCGCTCCAGTCCTGCGCAAAACTTTCTTCAGGTGTAGCTGCGTCCGTCATCGAGTTGCGTCCAGAGCCTGCGCCATATCTTCGATGAGATCCTCGACGGCTTCGCACCCCGCGCTCATGCGGATGAAGCCTTCGGCGATGGCGTCTCCACCCCAGCGCGCCCGCCGTTCTGCCGTCGTGGTCACGCCGCCGAAGCTGGTCGCCTCGGTCAGCAACGCCGACTTCGCCAGGAAGGTTTCGGCTGCTTGCTTATCACGCAAGATAAAGCTCAGCACGGGGCCGAAGTAGCGCATCTGCTTCGCCGCAACGGCATGACCCGGATGCGTCGGCAGGCCCGGATACAGCACGCTCACCACCTCGTCGCGCGTTGTCAGGAACTCCGCGATGCGCTGGGCATTTTCGCTAGAGCGTTCGAGCCGCAAGGGCAGCGTCGCGATCGAACGCAGCGCCAGCCAAGCCTCCATCGGCCCCAGGACGCCGCCGGTCAGGGTCCGCCACTGATCGAGCTTCGCCCGCAGCTCGAGATCACGCACCGCGACGTGTCCAATCAAGAGATCGCTGTGGCCGGTCATCGACTTGGTGTCCGAGGCCACGGAAAAATCCGCGCCCAGAGCCAGCGGAAGTTGTCCCAGCGGCGTGGGTGTCGTGTTGTCCACGGCCACAAGCGCGCCCGCACGATGGGCCGCCTCGCTCAACGCAGCGATGTCGCAGATCTCCATGCCTGGGTTGCTGGGCGATTCCAGCCATAACAGCTTTGCGCCTTCCAGCAAGTCAGCCTGCGCATTTCCTGCTGTGGGCGCCATACGTAGCTGCACGCCCATCTTTGTGAAGTAATCCTCCAACAGGAGACGAGCGGTGAAGTAGGCGTTCGAGGGCAGCACGACAACGTCTCCTGGCCGCAGTACCGCTCCAAAAACCGCCGCGCAGGCCGCCATGCCAGAGGCGAAGACCAGCGCGCTGGCACGATAGCTTACGCCCGAGGCTAGCTGCCCTGACTCCATCTGGCCAATGGCTTTTTCGAGTGAGGTCCAGGTCGGGTTGTGCGACCGGGCGTAGCTGTACGGTGTGTCGGAGGGGTCGCCCGGCGTGTGGAACGGCGCGGCAAACACGGGCCCTGCATGCAGCGGCTCGCCGGCCGCGGTTCGTGTCAAGGTAGAACGGATGATTTTGGTAGCGTCGCGCATAAGTTTGAAAGGGGCGGAAATCGGAGTGAGAACCGATTGATGGTAGCAGGCTTAGCGCGGCCTCTTCTTCAGGGCCTTCTTCGCGGTGTTCTTCGTTGGAGAGAAGTGTTCCCACCCGCTGGGCTTCAGCGTCTCGCGGCTGCCGTCCGGCGCAACGAGCGTCATGAGCGGCTGGCCCGGGCGTCTCTTCGTGAGCGCGCCGATTCGTGTGACCGGTACGCCGGCGATGGAACTGGGCATTCGAACCGAAGCCGGCGCAGTGAAGAGTAACTCGTAGTCCTCGCCACCATGCAGCGCATCCTGCAGCGCAGCCTTGGCCCCACGCTTGCGCGAGAGGGGATGAATCGGGAGTGCCGCCTGCTCGATCTCCGCGTTCACGCCCGAGGCGCGGCAGAGGTGGGCCAGATCGGTCGATAGGCCGTCGCTGACATCGAGGCAGGCCGTGGCGAGGTTTCGTCGCAGCAGAGCGTCTCCTGCATCGAGGCGCGGCTCGGGAAACAAATGCGGATGGCCGTCGGTCGTGGTGACTCTGGCAACGCGCTTGGGCCGTCGCCGCTGTATGGCTGACAGTTCCGCCGCCGCTCCGCCGAGCTGTCCTGTGACATAGATTGCGTCGCCGGCAGATCCGCCGGACCGCCGCAGGGCCTTTCCTCGCGGGGCCGACCCGATCAGCACGATGTCGGCGAGAATTAGCCCAGCTTTTCCGCCGGTCGATTGTGAGGTGTCGCCACCCGCCAGCGGGACCTCGTGCATCTCGCCAAGTGCCTGGAAACCATTGAAAAAACGGGTGATCCAGGCGCGACCGGCGGATTCTGTGAGAATTTGTGCCGGAAGGGCGAGGGACAGGAACGCGGCCAACGGGGTTGCGCCCATCGCAGCGAGGTCGCTGAGCCCGCGCGCCAGGCAGCGGTGGCCAACCGATTCCGGTGGGTGGAGATCGCGGCGGAAGTGCCGCCCTTCGAGGGTAAAGTCCGTGGTGACAAGCACTTCGCAGCCTTGCGGAGGATGCAGGATGGCACAGTCGTCGCCAATTCCCAGGGCCACGGATTTGCTGGATCCACAGGCAAAGTTATTGCGAATCTGTTCGATCAGGTCAAGCTCACCCATCGGCTGAAGTGATTTTGTCATCCTACAGGCAGAATATATCGTCTGTTATGACGTGGACCATTGTCTGCGAGACATGGACACGGCATGGCTAAATTGTGGTAGACCGCTGGGGGGAGTTTGGGTGTACTTTGGTTGCGCCGGGGTATCCGGTTTGTTACCCTTTAGAGGAAGCTCAAGAGAGAATTGCAATTCTGAATGGTGATTGGTGAAACTCATTTGCCTTGGATCATTATTCGGAAAGACATTCTCTCCGAGCCGCGGTTTCGCTTCGCGGACATATCTGGGCCAGGATCTCTGATTGAAGCATAAAAAACGTCATTACATCATGATCGTCAGTCGCGACGAAGACGGAAGCCTGAATAAGGTTCCGGTTCCTCTTCACTACGCGTACCTCTTCGTTGCGGCCGCCGTCATCGGGTTGTTTACTATCACGGGGTTGGCTGGTTCGTACTCGCGGATGCTGATTAAGACCGCACGCTTCAACCAGTTGCGGCAGGACCACAACTCCCTTCAGAAGGACTACGCGCATCTGGAGAATGCCGCACATGAGAAGGACATCGAGGCGGCCTCGCTGGGTTCTTTGGCCAGCGAAGTGTCTGCGCTCTATGGTCTTACGGCGAGCAAGCTGGCGTCGCCCATGGGCCGTCTGACCGACATGCACCACGCCAAATCTGCCGGAGTTGCTGAATCGGTCGCTACCGCGCCGCTGGCCGACTCCGGAAATGACACCTCCGGCGACACGTACGATAAGTCGATCGACGCCTTCAACGCCCTCCGCAACTCGGCGTTGAGCGGGAGCGCGACACGTGCTCTGTCCAGCATTGGAAGCCCACGCTATAGCTCGAGCGACCTATTTGGCGGTTCGGACGCTGGCGATCAGGACGCCGCCTCGTACATTCCGTCGCTGTGGCCCATCATGGGACCAATCACTAGCGGCTTCGGCCAGCGTGAAGATCCGATCCTGGGCAATGGCGAGGGCGAGTTCCACACCGGAATCGACATCGGCGCGCCCAACGGAATTCCTATTCGCGCTACCGGCGATGGCACGGTGAAGACGGCTGAGATGGCTAGTGGCTATGGCCGCGAGGTCGTCATCGACCACGGCCACGGGGTTGAGACGCTCTACGGGCACATGTCGGGCTTTGCGGTCAGCGCAGGCCAGACGGTGGTTCGCGGCGAGGTGATCGGCTACGTCGGGCACAGCGGGCGCACCACGGGCTCGCATCTGCACTACGAGGTACGCATCCACAACACGCCGGTCAACCCGCACAAGTATCTGCGGACGACGCTGGCGGATCTGGGCAGTGAAACCCCGCTAAAGGTGGCTGGGAATTAGAGATTTGCAGGGCTGATCGAATAGGTCACCCTGCCGTTCTTCTGCTTTGAGCCTGGCTGTCATTGCGGGAACGCATCTGCCAGCGAGACGACGTGGAGGTTCTTCGTGACCTCCTCAAGGGAAGCGCCACTCTTTAGCGTGATGGTCTGGGGTCCCCCCGGCAACAGGTTGAAGTAGTTGTCCGATACCGCAACCTTGGCGTCCCCAAACGTGACATACACGCTGCGTGCGAGCACCTTTGACGACAAGGTCAGCGAGTAGCCTGAACCGGCCTTCGCGATCGTGTGGCTGATCTCGGCTGCAGGGAGATGGATCTCTTTTGTAGGGACCAGGTAGATCAGATTGCTCGAGACAGTCTGCTGGCCCACGACTAGATCCGTTGTGACGAAGACCTGGGAGGCTTTTGCGCCGAGCTTTTCTATCGCCGCCATAAGGTCCGTCATAGGTTGCTGATAGCAGATTTCGCTGGCCAGCGGTTGCACTTGCAAGTCCTGATTGTGCTCCTCCAACACCTTGCCGTTGAAGTCCATGATGCGCAGACGAAGATGCGCGGCGACCGGGGCAGTCTTGTCCGAGACCACATAGACAGCCAGATTGCCGTCCTCAACGTGTGGCGATACGAGGATCGGGCTATAGAAGCGCCGTGCGTAATATTGCAGCGCCTTCCAGTTGCCAAAGTAGTCGATGCTGGACCACGAGGCGACCGGCCAGCAGTCGTTCAACTGCCAAAAAATGGAGCCCATCGTGCGGGGCCGCTCTCGCCGCATATGCTCGGTGCCGATCTTGATGCCCTCCGCCTGCAGGACCTGGCTGGCGTAGAGAAACGAGGGGAAGTCTTTGGGCTCGGCGTAGTCCTTCAGCATGTAGTCCTGAATGAGGGAGTTGCCTTCCTTGTTCTTCTGGTGTGCCATCATGACGGGCGTGAAGATGTTGGCGCGGTCTTCGGGCACGGTGAAGGCATCGATGGTGCTCTGCTGCGGAAACGATTGGAAGCCGTACTCGGTCATGAAGCGGGCGTGGTGTTTTTCGTACTCGGAGAAGGGTACGCGGCCGTGCCACACGCTCCAGTCGTGCATGTCTCCTGAGGCGTAGGTGTCGGAGACGTCTTCGTAGTCCGCGCTGGGCGAACTGGGCCAGTAGGGGGTCTGCGGATCGAGCCTTGCGACGGTGCGGGGCAGGATGCCGCTGAAGACGGTGAGGTAGTCCTCCCACATACGTTTTCGCGTCTCTGGGCTGAGGGTCTTGGTGATGTCTTCAATGATGGTCCAGTGCCACGAGATCTCGGTCTCATTGTTGCCGCACCAGACGACGATGCTGGGATGATTGCGCAGTCGCGTGACCTGATACTCGGCCTCTTTCTCGACATTTTGTTTGAACGCGTAGGTTCCCGGCTGCCAGTCGTTGCCGAACATGAAGTCCTGCCAGATCATCAGTCCGAGCTGATCGCACATCTCGTAGAACTCGTCGGTCTCGTAGTAGCCGCCGCCCCAGTCGCGGATCATGTTCATATTGGCGTCGACGGCGGACTGCAGAATGCGCTTGTAGTTCGCCGTGGTTACGCGGCTGGGAAAGCTGTCGAACGGAATAACGTCCGCGCCCTTCGCAAAGATGGGGATGCCGTTGACGACCAGCTCGAAGGATCGTCCCCACTTGTCCTGATCGCGCCGCAGCACGATGGAACGCAGCCCTGTCTTGACTGTCTTTTTGTCCGGTACGCGGCCGCCGATCACAACCTCAGTCGTGAACTGATAGATCGCCTGCGCCCCATAGCCGGCAGGAAACCACAACGCGGGCTTTTTGATCTGCACCGGTAAGCTGACTAAGTTCTCGCCGGGATGAAGTTCAACCAGCAAGGTGGTCTCAACCTTCTTCCCGTCGTGCAAGTAGCTCAACCTCACGCTTGCAGCCGTGTTGATCGACGAGACGATATCGACCTGCGCGTTGATGCGGGCGACAGCCGGGGTAATGTCGGCCTGTTCGATATGGAGGTCGACGATTTTGGCGTCGTCCCACAGGCTCAGGCTGGCCGGCCGCCAGATGCCGCTGGTGACAAACGTCGGCCCCCAGTCCCAGCCGTGCTCATACGCCGCCTTGCGCAGGTAGCTCTTGGCTGGGGTTTGGATCTGGCTATGCCATATGTCCTGCGCGGCGCGCTCTTCCGCGAACTTGTCGGGAGCGGGGAAGATGATGCGCAGCTCGTTCGCGCCGGGCTGCAGGTAGGGCTTCGCATCGGCCTGCCACTCGCGGAACATATTGTCGGCGGTCAATACGAGGTGGTCGTTGAGAAAGACCTGGGCGTAGGCATCCAGCCCCTCGAAGACCAGGTCGATGTGCCTGTGATTCAGCATGGCGCTATCTGCGACGATGCTGGTGCGATACTCCCAACTGGCTTGGCCGACCCACTGGAGTTTAGCCTCGTTGTCGCGGCAGAAGGGATCGGGAATCAGTTGGTTAGCGATGAGATCGAGATGCACGTCGCCGGGAACGGTCGCCGGATGCCACTCCGTTCCGGCAGTCGTGACCGCCTGGGCATCGATCTGCCGAAACTGCCAGCCTGCGTTCAGAGGAAGGCTCTGGTGTGCATGACGCGCGGTCTGTGCGGGGGCCATGCTGCAGAACCATATCACCAGTAGCAGCAGTGAGAGAGCAGGATGCAGGCGGCGATGACCACGTTTCTTGCTCTGATTCGGCTGCAGATGCTGACCAAAAAGATCCATGCGACAAGAATCATGCAGAAGCCACTTTTTCGCAATCCCGCCTGATTCGGTTCCAAGATGGGCCGTCACGGGAAGAAACCTGGGCACGGAGAGAGAGATCGCCCCACCAAACCGGCCAAATCTATATGATTTCAAGTACTTCGTGCGTCTTTTGGGGAGTATCAAAAATGCGTTGCCAGCCGATATAGTCACCGAGGTAGTACAAGGTCGCCGCCCGCGGATATCTGGAAATGCCACACAACGGTGGCTTTCCACCGCCGGGCCAGGCGAGGAGGCGGGATTTTACATGCTTCAGACTTCAGCTTCTTTTCGAAACGATTTGCAGGACTGTGACAACTCCATCTCGCTGTCTGAGATCATCTCTGCCCTCTCCTACGCCCTGGATTTGACCGAAGGCGCGGTGCATGGGCACGCGCTGCGAAGCTGCTTGCTGGGGATGCGGATTGCCGCCGAAGCGAAGCTGCCAGCGGACCAGACCGGTAGCCTCTACTTTGCTCTCTTGCTCAAGGACATCGGCTGCAGCAGCAACGCGAGCCGCATGTGCCAGATCGTCGGCGGCGATGACCGCGTGATGAAGGCCGGGGCGAAATTGGAAGACTGGACCAAGCCGTATAAGCCCAGCGTCACGGCGGTCAAGCTTCTGTGGAACAACGTTCTTCCGGACTCCGGTCCGGCAGCACGAGTCGCCCGCATCCTCCGCATCGGCGTGACGCAGTACAGAAATAACCAGGAGATGATCGGTCTGCGCTGCGAGCGCGGAGCCAGCATCCTCAGCAAACTTGGCATGGGGCAGCCCGCCGCCCAGGCTGTCCGTAGTCTCGACGAGCACTGGGATGGCGGTGGCTACCCGGACAGTGTGAAGGGCGAGCAGATTCCGTTGCTTGCCCGCATCTGCGCCATCGCACAACATCTCGATGTGTTCTCCTCGGCGCGCGGTGCCGACAATGCGATCGATGCGCTGAAGCGACGCAGCGGCACGTGGTTCGATCCTCAACTGGTACGAGTCGCTGTCTCACTTCACCGCCGCAGAGCGTTGTGGGCGAACTGCGCACACACTGACAGCGAGGGGGATACGCGGCAGGCCGTGCTTGATCTTGACTCCGGCTGTAGGCATCATCTGGAAGCCGCCCAGATCGACCAGATCTGCGAGGCGTTCGCCGACGTTGTCGATGCGAAGTCTCCTTTTACCTTTAGTCATTCCATCGGGGTTGCGGAGGTGGCGCTCGGAATCGCCACAGCGCTGAATCTCTCTGCGGACCGTGTGCAACTGGTTCGCCGCGCCGCTTTGCTGCACGACATCGGCAAGCTGAGCGTTCCGAACACCGTCCTCGATAAGGGCGGCAAACTGAGCGAAGAGGAGTGGAAGACGGTCCGTCGGCATCCGGGGATCTCACGCAACATCCTGGAGAGAGTTGGTCCATTCCGCGAGATGGCGGTGGTCGCGGGCGAACATCATGAGAAGCTGGATGGCTCTGGCTATCCCAATCGCCTGATGGCGCCTGACCTCTCGATTGAGTCCCGTATTATTGCCGTTGCGGATGTCTATGGTGCTCTCTCCGAGGATCGGCCTTATCGCGCGTCGTTGGATCTTGATGAGATCGTGTCGATCATGACGAAGTATGTTCCCGACAAGCTGGATGTAGATTGCTTCGATGCTCTGGTCCGAACGATCTCCAGCAAGAGCGAACAGGCGATGGAGCTGTCGATGAGCGTGATGAGTGCGGAGAGCCAGGCGAACGCCACCGTCGTCTATGCGTAAAAACTAAATTCGTGCCCGGCAACAATGGGTCGGCGCGCAGACTACATTTTCTCTTAAACTGTTCGAGCGGCCCAGGATATCGGCCGCTCGAATTTTGGTTTGCGAATTATTTTCCGGTGTATGTGACGTGCCAGACACTTTTTGTACCGTCGTCGGTTACAAATAGGGACCCATCGTTGGCAACTGTAACTCCGACAGGCCGCCCCCAGACCTTGCCGTCTGGTGTCACGAACCCGGTGAGGAAGTCCTCATACTCTCCGGTCGCGTGGCCGCTGCGCATCGGGATGCGGATGACCTCGTAGCCGGAGCGGTGTGCGCGGTTCCAGGAGCCGTGCTCGGCCGCGAATCCGTCGCCATCGTACGCTGCGGGGAACTGCTTGCCGGCGTAAAAAGTCATCTCCAGCGAAGCAAAGTGAGGCTGCAGAATGACGTCCGGCGTGATGACCTTGGACTTCAGCTCAGGGTGTTTGCCGACCAGGCGCGGGTCCTGATGTCCGCCCATGTACCACCACGGCCAGCCGTAAAATCCGTCCTCTTTCACGCTGGTGATGTAGTCGGGAACGAGGTTGTCGCCCAGCCGGTCGCGCTCGTTGGTGGAGCACCAGAGCTGGCCGGTCGTCGGGTTGATGGCTTCGCCCACGCAGTTGCGAATGCCGCTGGCGTACACCTTCAGGAACTTGCCCTCAGGGGTGAACTCGAGCACGTCGGCGCGGTGAAACTCTTTGGGGTGTGTGTCCGGGTCGTCAGCGTTGGAGGCAGAGCCGACCGAGACGAGCATCTTCGTGCCGTCGGGAGTGAAGACGATATCGCGGGTCCAGTGGCCGCCGCCACGGAGCTGGGCGAAGCCCGGAAGCTGGGGGACAATCTTCTCGGGCGCCCCCGTTGCGACGAGGTCACCGGACTTGTAGGGAAAGCGAACGACGGAGTCGGTGTTTCCGATGTAGACCCAACGCGGGTTTGGTCCGGTGGGATAGAAGGCGATGCCGAAGGGCAGGTTGAGGCCAGAGGCGAAGGTGGAGACCTTCTGCACCTTCCCGTCGGCGCCTACGCCGCGCAGAACCATGATCTTGTTCCCATGCGAGTCGGCGAGGAAGATATCACCGTTGGGGGCGGTGCGCATCAGGCGTGGCTCGGTGAATCCTTGCGCGTATAAATCGACCTTGAAGCCTTTTGGTGCGATGGGCCACGCACCTTCGGGCCGTGGAACGACGCTGGGGCCGTTGTCGACGGATTCGCCCGGATTTGGTTCCGGCAGGTCGGCGAGAGTGATCTTGCGGCGAACGCCGGGATGCTCCTGCGTGTAGTCGGTGAAGGCTGCATGTCCAGTGATGGTGGTCCCGGATTGTGCGGACAGAAAAGCTGGGAATGCTGCTGACGCGATAGAGGCGAGTACGAGGGTTCGAAGAAAGAAGGGAGCAGATCTAGGCATGCGACGTTTCTCCTTGAAGTGCGAAAGCATTGAGATGCGGCTGGCCGACCATTCGAAGCTGGCCATTGACCGCCTCCAGCTCGACTGACTCAGTGTTCTCTATGAAGTGGACGAAATGAAAGCGGCGAAAGTTTGACATCAGTTCGGCGTTCGTCGCATGGGGGAATAACAGGAGCAGCCGAAACGCCTGCATCATGAACCCATGGGTAAAGACGACGACGCAACCTCCCGGAGCAGTGTGAGCAAGACGTTGGATGGCAGCACGGCCGCGATCGAGAAAATCCGCGAATGATTCGGCGCCAGGGCCATCGAGATACGCGGGGTCCTCACGCTTCCAGTAATCGAGAATATGCGGCATCTGCTGTTCTATGCTCGTGCCGTTGTGGCGCGTTGGCTCCAGGTACGTGAACTCATGGATTGGCCACTCTTCGACCGCAACGTTGGGGAATCGCTGCAGCAGAGGCTCCGCCGTCTGGCGCGTACGCAGAAACGGCGAGTGAAGAAACAGCGTTGGCGTGCAGGAGAGGCCGCCCGCGAAAGTCTTCGCCTGCGCGTGGCCAAGCTCGGTCAGCGGAACGGTGATGTGGTCGGGCGGCGTGCCACCTGCGTTCGCGAGGCTCTGGCCATGGCGAACCAGGAGAATTCTGGTGGGCTTGCTGGAGGTAGAGTCGGTCATCCTTATGGCTGCGGCTGGCTGTCGGTGGAGGGCGCGGCCATTTGTTTGACGAGTTCGAGTGGGATGTTCGCGGTCAGAACAGCGCGGTCTTTATGCTGCTCGATCTTCATCGAATCCGTCATCTCGCGAAACGCTGTGTCGGAGGTGTGAGGCTGCAACTGCGCCTGACTTTGCTCCACGGAGCGAAGCAGATTGAGCAGTGAACGCAGAGTTTTCGTCGCGTTGGCTGCATCGGCGTCGGTGGGGACGATCTGCTCAATGCGCAGATGCAGCGTGCCAAGGTAGCGCAGGCTGGCGACGAAGGTGGTGTCCTCGGGCAACGGAAGCTGCAGGCCAAAGACGCTGATAAAGCCACGGTCGGAGAAGGGAAGGCCGATGTGTCCAATCGCCCACGCGCTCGAAAACGCAGGCACATCGCGGTATCGTGCCGACAGCAGCGACGAACCCGAGAAAGGCGAGGCCGCTGCACGATGTCTGTCGAGGATCGAATGGATCTGCTCCGCCGTCGGCATATTGGAGGCGGCGATGGTGTCGTATCCAAGCTGCGCGATCCGCAGCGGGCGCACGGCCTTCCCATCGCCGACGGAAATCGTAAAGATATCGTGGCCCGCGTAGGTCTCCTTCGCGGTTGCAATCGTCGCCAGATATTGCGCGAGGCGTTGCCCATCGAAGCGCCCCTCAAAGACCTCGGAGTAGCCTACCGGTCCGTTCGGCCCATTAGGGTCATCCATGCGATGCAGCGCGAAGGCAGCGGAATCCAGGTCGCGCTCCGGCACAATTCCTGTCGCGTCGATAAAGTGCTGATACTCCGGACTGCGCGAAACCGGCGAGCGGTCGAAGTGGGTGGCGGCCCGCAGCGGCTTCAGGTTCGCGTAGACGATCGCGTCCGACTCCGGCAGCAACCTCGCGGCCTCTGGTGGAGCGGACTTCCGCAGCATCAGCGCGAAAGCCAACGCGGCGACCAACGTCAGCATCAGCAGCATGGAGTAGCGGGTGCGTTTACGCATCAGGCCACCCGGAGATATGGGCTTCGTCGGACGGAGGTGCGGAGATCAATAGAGGTTTCACCTTGCCTCGTAATCAGGATAGCTGATCCGGACAGCATGGCGAGCAGGCGTTACGATTTCCACTCGGCAATCGCCGCGCAAAGCATTGCCGCGAACCCGAGGCTATGCTAAAGTTACCTCTGTGGCGCACTCTGCGCAGGCACTGCTGCGCGTCTGTGGCTGG
>Ga0182024_10002019_pt1 | contig 51159 bp, 40 predicted proteins | sample P32metaG_FD_120480 | JGI IMG/M metagenome (GOLD analysis project Ga0182024, IMG submission 120480) | Permafrost microbial communities from Stordalen Mire, Sweden - P3-2 metaG (Illumina Assembly) | ecosystem: Environmental > Terrestrial > Soil > Wetlands > Permafrost | place: Sweden: Stordalen... | reverse complement strand
TCGTCGACTCGCTGCCGGCGATCGGGATGGCGGAGAATTCGATCACGAAGAGGACGCCGAGAACCGAGGCGACCAAGGCGCGCCCGCGCGGCGAGAGACGAATCGTCGAGCGATCCAGCGCGAAGCCTGTCAGCACGGCCAATCCGAGGACGACAAGGATCGAGAAACGAAGCGGCGCGCGGATGAAGCTGAGCGGCGGAACCCAGTAGACGTACTGCCACAGTCCGAAGGGCGGCCCGACGAGGAGCGCGCACCCGACGAGCGCGAGGAGGCCGTAGAACAGCACCGCATTCTGTCGATTCGCCTGCCGCCAGCGCGTGAGGCCGCGCCACCAGGTGCCGGGATGGACTTTGAAGGCGACCCACTTCGACAGGCCAAGGCGGAGCGCCACGGCGACGCCCGCGATGACCCAAAGCCGCCACAGGTGATGCACGGTGAGGATGACGAGGTCGCCGGCCATGAGGCGGTGGATGCCAAACCAGGCGAATGCGATCGCCGCGGCTATATAGCCGGCCGCGACGACGTCGAGCGTAACCGCGCTGCGGCGGAGCCTGCGGTCGCGCGCGGGCATCGTCGATGCGCGGCGGCCGAAGAACGGCGCGACCGCGAGAAAGAGGAGGACGAGATAGCCGGGAAAGAGGTAGGCGTTCGGCGAATCCTGCAGCCACAGCGGGTAAAGCGTCACCAGGGCCGAGTCGATTCGCGACGGCGTCGCCAGGAAGCTCGCCGGCGCGGTGTACCAGCCAAGGAGATTGCGAGTGAGGCCAGCTTCGGCCTGCGCCCGATGGTAGGGCAGGAAGATCAGCAGGGCAGGCGTAAGGAGCACCACGCCCGCCACGCCGAAGTCCCGCAGACGGCGCCAGGCCGCCACTGGCTCGCCGAACAGGACGCGATAGGCCAGCAGGGACAGGATCGCGACGAGCAGGAACGCCGTGCCGTGGCCGCTCGTCACGGCTTGCGCAGAGAAAAACGTAAGCGCGACCCAGAGATCGCGGCGCCGCCCATGATCGAGGTAGTCGTGGAGCCAGGCAAGGCAAAACGGCACCCACTGGATGGCCGTGACGTGGAATTGCTCGAGGCGAAAGAACCGTGGCGGATCGAGCGCGAAAACCAGGCCGGCCAGCACGGCGCCGGCTTCGCTCACGCGAAGCTTTCGGGCGAGGACGTAGACGCCGAGGCCGCTCAAAGGAATCGTCAGCAGGGCGGCGAGGTTGGCGGCGAGGTTCACGTTGTGCGTGATCCAAATCACCGGCGCGACCATCAGCGCGCTGCCGATGGCGTTTTCCTCGTAGCCAAGCGTGTTGGGCAACGGCGCCATGATGTTGGCGTCGAAGATGTGCCAGGGCTGATGCAGAAAAGCGTGGACGTCCCAGGCGAACACCCAGAGCGTGAAGTTCCAGTCCGATCCGGGCGACATCGCGCGCGTGCCCAGATGAAGCGAGAACGGCACGAGCAGCGCGATCGTCAGAGCCAGATACAACAGGCCGACGAGCGCCGCGCGGCGAACGCCGACCCGCACGCTCGGCTCCGTGATCGTCGTCGCTGGCATCCGCGCGGTATTCTAGTACATCCCATCGCCTAGAATGAGCGGGCCGACGCGATGCTTGCGACCAAGACCAAACTCGCGCTCGCCGCCGCGGCGAGTTCGCTCGTCTCAGGCGGGCGTGCCCTGATCGGCAGGGACTCATCGGCGACGGTACGGCGAGGCGGCCACCGGTGGCAATTGGACCTCCGAGAGGGGATCGACTTCTCGATCTACCTGCTCGGCGGCTTCGAACGTGGGACCGCGGCGGCTCTCCAAAGCCTCGTTCGGCCGGGCAGCGTGGTGTTCGACATCGGCGCGAACATCGGCGCCCACACCCTTGGGATCGCAGAAAGCGTCGGGCCCGCTGGGTGTGTCGTCGCCATTGAGCCGTCCGACGAGGCGTTCGCCAAACTCTCGCGCAATGTGTCGATCAACCCGGATCTCCAGGGGCGGGTGCGCCTCCGGCAGTTGCTGCTGGCGGCCAGCGTCGACACTGCCGCGCCGCCCGCACTCTACGCGAGCTGGCCGCTCCATCCGAGGGGTCCCGTGCATCCCAAGCACGGCGGCCGCCTCGTCACGACGGCTGGCGCCTCGGTCGATACGCTGGACCTCGTGATGGCCCGCGAGAGCCTCGACCGGCTCGATGTCATCAAGCTGGATGTCGACGGGTTCGAGGCGCGCGTCCTCGAGGGCGGCGTCGGCACCCTACACCGATGCCAACCGGTGATCGTGATGGAACTTGCGCCGTACGTGCATGCGGAAGCCGGCGGCAGCTTTGCCGATCTCATTCGGATCTTGAGGGAAGCGGGCTATCAAGTCGTGGAAGCCGGGAATGGGCGGGCCGTACGCCTCGACGTCGGAGAATTGAGGCGCCGGATTCCGGACGGCGCCAGTTTGAATGTCATCGCAAGCGCGAGCCGCGCCGGAACCTGACCTGACTCTCCGACGTCGAAGCCTTCCAGCCTTCCAGCCTTCCAGCGCCGTCAACCTGTCCGCGAATAGACACGCGGCGCGTCAGATAACCCTCAATGTTCCCGGTGAGCGCCAATCCGTCGGTGAAGCTCGGATCGGACGGTGGGGCAGCGCCAATCGATCCGCGCCGAGACATACCTGTTGTGTGTCGCGTCACCGCGACGATCCACGCGTATGCGCGACCCCGATTCAGGGATTAGGTCAAATCTACAAGCGCCAGCGAAAGTCCCGCGCAGACAATCCACCAACCCGCGTGTCGGAGGACAACGTCGCGATAGTCAGTCCCCCGCCGAAGGCGAGAGCTGCGGTGCCGAGGAGGCCGGCACGGGGCTCTTGCCCCGAGCCGATCCTGGTCCGCTTAGGCGATCCGCACGTTCTCAGCGCGCGGGCCCTTGGGCCCCTGGCCCGCCTGGAAGGTGACTGCCTGACCTTCGCGGAGCGAAGCGAATTCCGCGCATCCGGACTGATGAAAGAAGTATTCGCTGCCATCGGCCGCGGCGACGAAGCCGAAACCTTTGTCACTAACCAGACGCTTGACCGTGCCGTTGAGAGTTGTCATAGGAGTCTCCTGTGTGCGACCTCGTCGCGCCTCGCACGAGGCGTGCCCCTCTCGCACGGCGGACATTCGTATCCGCGCCAGAGGGTGAGTGAGCCTTGATGAGGGGAATACACCGGTGTTGCCGGCGACTGTATATTCAGGAAGGCGTACCGACACCCAGACTATACCTGGATCCGGTCCGGCTGCCAACCCGAGAGCTTGCCCAGGCGAGACGCCTGGCAGGCCGGCGCGGGGCTCTCGCCCCGGGCCGGCCCACGTGCCGCTCAGGCCGTGCGTACGTTCTCGGCCCGAGGGCCCTTGGGTCCCTGGCCCGCCTGGAAGGTAACTGCCTGACCTTCCCGGAGCGAGTCGAATTCCGAACAACCGGACTGGTGAAAGAAGTATTCGCTGCCGTCTGCCGCGGCGACGAAGCCGAAGCCCTTGTCGCTGACCAGACGCTTAACCGTGCCATTGAGTGCTGTCATGAGAGTGTCTCCTGTGCGATGGTGCCGCGCCTCGCACGTGGCGTGTCCTTCGGTCCAGCCGGACACACTCGTCCGCGCCAGAGAAGGTGAGCGAGCCTTGATGAGGGAAAAGACGCCGGTGACACCGACGACAATTGCTCAGGAAAGCGTACCGACCCCTAGAGTATACACGGTTTCGGCTCAAGGCGTCCGGAGACGTCAGTTGGGGGGCGCTTCCAGGCCGACTGGCACCACGGGCTGCTAGCTCTAGTCGCCCAACCGGGTCACGACCTCCAGGGCTGCCGCGTGGCCCGCCTCGGCTTCCTCCAGAGTGGCGTACCGATGTTGCCGCCCGTCGAACGGGCCGCCGCAAATCGTCGTCTCGAACAGCTCACGCGGCCCGTTCGGTTTGGCGGCGTAGTCGAGTCCGAGGAAGGTCGTCTCCACCCTCGTCTGACCGACCACTGAGCTGGCGACCGAGCGGCTGTTGACTTTGAACGGCGGATAGCCGTCCGACGGCGCAAGCGGCCTGAGCGTCCGGCCCTCGAGGATGTACCGATCGCCGATCATCGCGCAATCACGGTACCACAACGCCGAGTTACAAATAGGCGGCCTCGCCGTGCAGGGTCTCGTCCAAGCCGGCATCCTCCTCGTCTTTGCTCAGCTTGACCGGCGTCACCTTGTCGATGACGAAGAGCATCACGTACGTGAACAGAAACGCGTAGACAGCCGCGCCGACAACCGACAAGAGCTGCTTGAGGAAGAACACAGAGTTCCCGTGAAACAGTCCGTCGGCGCCCCCGTCCGGGTTGACTGCCTTGTACGCGAGAAGCCCCAGGCAGATGACGCCGAGCATGCCGCCCACGCCGTGCACGCCCCACACGTCGAGGGCATCGTCCCAGTCGAGCTTCGTCTTGAGATAGATCGCGTAGTAGCAAACGACACTGGCCAGAACGCCGATGAGGACCGCGGTGCCCGTGGTCACGTAGCCCGCGGCGGGCGTGATCGCCGCCAGGCCCGCGATCGACCCGGTGAGCAGGCCGACGAACTTTGGTTTCTTCTCGATGATCCAGGCGATGGTCAGCCAGGTGATCGCCGCAAAAGACGCGGCCACGTCCGTGTTGAGAAACGCCAATGACGTGACCGGGTCCACTTTGAGTTCACTTCCGGCGTTGAACCCGTACCAGCCGAACCAGAGCAGGCCGGTGCCGAGCGCCACGAGTGGAATGCTGTGAGGTCCCTTGTCCTGCGACCGGCGGTGCCCGACGAAGAACACGGCGGCGAGCGCCGCGAATCCCGCGGTCGTGTGCACGACGATGCCGCCCGCAAAGTCGAGGACGCCGTGTGCTTGCAGAATGCCGCCGCCCCAGATCATGTGTGCAATCGGGAAGTAGACGAGGAGCAGCCACGCCACCAGGAACACGAGGTAGGCCTTGAAGCGCACGCGATTGGTGAACGCCCCAGTGATGAGCGCCGGCGTGATCTGCGCGAACATCATCTGATACGCCACGAATACGATGAGCGGAATCGTGGGGGAGCCCGGGAAGGGCGTCGTCGGCCCCAGGTCGGCGAAGAACGCGTGTCGGAGGTTGCCGATGACGCCAAAGAAATCGGGGTTGGCCGCATCGCCGTAACTGCCGCTGAAGCATAGCGAGAAGCCGCACAGCACCCAGAGCACCGTCGTCACGCCCATCGAGACGAAGCTCTGGATCATGATGGTCAGCACGTTTTTGCGGCCGACCAAGCCGCCGTAGAAGAAGGCCAGTCCGGGTGTCATCAGCATCACGAGGCTGGTCGACACCAACATGAAGCCGATGTTCCCGGTGTCCCAGTGCATGGAGGGTCCTCCGTGGCTGGCTCGTCCGATTCAGCGAGCCTGGCCCGGCCAAATGCTACACCTCAAAACGCCAGGACGGCCCCGACGCTGGCACGCCAGAAGTGAAAGGAGCCGAAGTCGATGGCCGAGTTCGTGCCGCTGCTGGATCCGACGAGATCCTGGAAGTAGCGCACCTCGAGTCGCACGCCGAACGACTCGCGGGGCAGGGCCATCACGCCAAGACCGAGGTTGATACCCAGATGCTGATTGGACACCACGCTGGCCGGCGAGGCCGTGGCGATGCGCTCGCTCATCAGGCCGAAGCCGCCGGAGACGTACGGCCGCAAGGCGGTGTGAAGACCCGGTCGAACCGGGCCCCGCCGGCGATCCAATCCCGCGAACACGACGTTCCCCATCACCGTGGTGAGGCGGTTCTCGGTGAGCGATCCCGGGTTCTTGAAGAAGCTCGGCGCATAGGTGAAGTCGGCTTCGACCCCGATCGGTTCCCGCGGCGGCAGCAGCCGAGGGCTCCGACCAGGTTCGCGCGGCCGTCCGCCGCCGGGCTGCCAAAGCTGACGCCCAGACCCGCGCTCAGGTAGCCATCCGCGCGCGCCGGACGAGGCCAACAAGCGATCAGTAGGATGGCGAGGACCGGGATTCGATTCCGTATCGAGCACGTCATGGGCTCTCCTCGAGACGGCAGGTCCGGCACGCCCATTGTAATGCCTCAACAGCGCGGATGCTGATACTCTGACCGCCGCCTGAGGACTCGACCATGGAACATGTGCAGACGCTCTTCAGCGGGAGCGGCGCCTTCGCGTTGTGCTTCGTGGTGTCGTTGGCGCTGCTCGCGGTGTTCACCGCGCTCTATAGTGCCCTGACCGCCCACCGCGAGATGACCCTGATTCGCGGCGGAAACAAGTCTGCGGCACTGTCCCTTGGCGGAGCGGTCGTGGGCTTTGTGATTCCTGTGGGCAAGGCGGTGGCTCAGAGCGCGAACCTGACGGACTTGATGGTGTGGGCCGCGATCGCGTTTGTCGCGCAGCTCCTCGCCTACGGGGCTGCGGCGCTCCTGGTGCCCCATTTGCGCAAGGCCGTTGCCGAGGATCATGTGGCGAGCGGGATTCTCCTGGCCGCCCTCGCCGTGGCCATTGGCATCCTCAACGCCGCCAGCATGACCGCCTGAGCGCAGCGCGTCCTCACGGCAAGACGCCCGCCATGAAGCGTTCCCAGCGAATCTCGCTCGGTCTGGTCCCGATGGCGTCCGCCGCGTTCCTCGCGGCCTGCGAGACGCCGCAGCAGCGGACCTGCGTCGACCAGAGTGGGCGCGTCGTGGCCGATGCCAACTGCAACACGTCGTCATCGGCCGGCGCGTCTGGTGGGTGGACCGCCGGGAATCCCGGCGGCTATCGGTGGTACTGGTATCAGGGGCCGGGTCCCGTCATCGGCGCCCGAGCGCCAAGCGGAGGCCAGTTTACCGCGCCCGCGTTGACCGACACCGTGCGTGGCGGATTCGGCGAGACCGCGGCGGAACACGCGGGCGTCGCGAGTTAGCGCGTGCAGCGCCGGACCATCGACCCACGCGCCACGTGGGTCGACGACGTACGGGCGCTCGGGTTGGTGTACTGCTGGACGGGCGATCGTCCGTATTGGGATGAAAGCGCGTACTACGAGTTCACGGCGGACGAGATCGACCGGCTCGAGGCGGCCACGCGGGAACTCCAGCGCCTGTGCCTCGAAGCCGGCCAGCACATCATCGATGGGAATCGTTTTGCCGAGCTGGGCATTCCCGCGGCGGCCGTGGATGCTATCCGCCGGAGCTGGGATGCCGAGCCGCCGGCGATTTACGGCCGGTTCGATCTGGCCTACGACGGACGTGACGTCAAGCTACTGGAGTACAACGCCGACACGCCAACCGCGCTCCTCGAATCCAGCGTCATTCAGTGGTTCTGGATGGAGGCGCGGTTCCCCCACGCCGACCAGTTCAACTCGCTGCACGAGCGCCTCGTCGAGAAATGGCGCGACATCAGGCCAACCCTGACCGGGCCCCTCTACTTTGCGCACGCGGACCAGGGATCGGGCGAGGATCTCATGACGGTGACGTACCTTCGCGACACAGCCGCTGAGGCGGGGATTGAGACCCTCATCGTGCGCATGGATCAGATCGGCTGGAACCCGCGGCAACGGTTCGTGGACATGGAGGAACGCGCTATCCGCGCGATCTTCAAGCTCTATCCCTGGGAGTGGATGGTGCGCGAAGCATTTGGCGCCCGCGCGCTCGACGCCGGCACGCAAGTGGATTGGATCGAGCCGATTTGGAAGATGCTGTGGTCGACGAAGGGGCTGCTCGCCATCTTGTGGGATCTCTTCCCGGGCCATCCAAATCTCCTGCCGGCCCACCTCAACGACCCCGGTGGTATGACGACCTACGTCCGCAAGCCCCTGCTCTCTCGCGAAGGCGCGAACGTCTCGGTCGTGACCCCCGCCGGCACGACAGCCACGAGCGGTAGCTACGGCGCGGAAGGCTTCGTCTACCAGGCGATCGCGCCAATCCCGTGTCTGGACGGCAACTATCCCGTGCTGGGAGCCTGGGTGATCGACGGCGAGCCGGCCGGCATCGGCATTCGGGAGTCGACGGATCGAATTACGAGCAACACGAGCCGTTTTGTGCCCCACCTGTTCCTGCCGGCGTGACGGCGCAGGCCGGGTTGGTCTGGTCCCGCTTGGCGTGTCAGCCTGCTTGACCGCCGGAGCGCCTATTCGCTCCGCAACGTCGTGACAGGATCGACGCGCATCGCGCGCCGCGCAGGGCTCCAGATCGCGAGGCACGCGACGACGAGGAGAATGGCCACGACGGCGCCGAACGTCTGCGGATCGTGCGGCGTGATGCCGACGAGGAATGAGGCCGTGCCCTGGGCGAGCAGCGCCGCCAGGCCGAGGCCAACTACCATGCCGAGACCCGTGACCTTCAGGCCCTCGAACATCACCATGCGATGAATCGTGGCCGGCCGAGCGCCGAGCGCCAGGCGGACGCCGATCTCGCGCTGGCGCTGGCCGACCGAGTAGGAGATCACGCCGTAGAGCCCGGCGGCCGCAAGCGCGAGAGCCAGGAGGGCGAATCCCGAGAACAGCCCCGTCAGGATCGAGTCGTCGGCCAGCACGTCGCGTACCTGTTTGGCCATGGTCACCGGCTGCGAGATCGCCACGGCAGGATTCAACCGGCGCATCACGATCTGCACATCCCTCGCGCGGGCGTCGGGAGACTCGGACCGGATCACGAACGTCATCGACTGCAAGGGCTGCTGGTCGAATGGCAGCCAGATCTGCGGACTCGTCTTGGTGCCCTGCGAGTTTTTCGTGTCGGCGACGACGCCGACGATCCGGAGGCTGGTGTCGATGGCGCCTCGGCCGTGCATGGTGATCGTTCGGCCGAGGGCGCCCCCGACGCGGTCGAAATACCGCTCTGCGGTCATCCGGCTGACGACCGCCACCGGTTGGCTAGCGACCGTATCTGAGGCGTCGAACGTCCGGCCCGCGAGCAGCCCGATGCCGGCCGCGCGGAACACGTCTGGCGACCCCTCGAAACACGTGGCCCACGGGCGGTCCGTGTCCTGTGTGCCATCGTGGAACGTGCCGGCAAGGAAGCGCACGGATTCGGGGTCGAAGACCGGCAGGCCGCTCGCGACGCCGGCGGCCTCGACGCCTGGCACGGTGCCAAGCGCTCGGACGGCCTCACGTGCGAACTGTCCCCACGCCGGGGCATCGCGATATTGATCTGGAGGCAACGTTACCTGGAAGCTCAACAGCCGCTTGACGTCGAGCCCGAGGTGGATCTCCTGAACCTTCTGCATCGTCCGCACCACGAGGCCGGCGACGACGAGGAGCGACAGCGCCAGCGCGACCTGTGACCCGACGAGCACGTTCCGCTGCCAGCGCGCGCGCGGGCCGCCGCTCGATCGCGCGCCGCGGAGCGTCTCGGCCGTGGCGACGCGCCCGGCGCCGATGGCCGGCCACAGACTGAAGATGAACGGCGTCAGGACGGATAACCCGAACGTGAACGCCAGCACGTAGCCGTCGATGTCGACGTGCTTCAAGAACGGATCGGCGTCGGTTGCCGTCGCGTTGATCACGCGCAGGCCCCCGTGCGCGAAGGCCAGCCCGGCAAGGCCGCCCACGAGTCCAAGCAGTAGGTTCTCGAGGACGAGCGGCCGTACGACCTGCAGCCGCGACGCGCCAAGCGACAGACGAACGGCGAAGTCGTGACGTCGCGCGACCACCCGGGCGAGCACGAGGTTCGCGAGGTTCGCGCACGCGATGAGCAGGACGAACACAACGATGACCGTGAGGAGCGCCAGCAACGCCCGGGTGTTGGGCCCGAGCATGGCTTGCCTCGTGGAGACGACGTGCGCGTCCCAGTTGAGATTGGTGGCAGGGTACTCGGCGGCAAGCTGCAGAGCCAGGCCGTGAATCTCTGCGTCGGCGGCCTGAACCGCGACGCGTGGTGCCAGGTGTCCTGTGAGCCTCACGGTCCGCTGGTCGCGCGCGAGGGCGGGATTGAGCGGCAGCGGGACCCACATGTCATAGGCCTGCAGCGAGCCAATCTCGATCTCGGGCTCCATCACTCCGACGATGGTGATCGGCCGGCCGTCGAGAAAGAACGTCTTGCCCACCACGCCGGGGTCGGCGCCGAAGGCCTTCTGCCAGTAGTGATAGGCGAGCACACCGGACAGCTCGTGCCCGACTTGATCATCCCGCGGGAGGAACAGATGGCCGACCACGGCGTGCAGGCCCCAGATCTCACAGAGGTCGGCCGTCACGCGCGCCAGCGTGACCTGTTGTGCGTCGCCGTGTCCGGTCAGGGTGCCCGCGGTTTGTTCCATGCCGCCGAGCATCGTGAAGCTTTTCGCACGCGCCCTGAGGTCGAGAAAGTCCGGGACCGACGTCGCGCCCCGATCGACCTCGCTCGGGCCGTTGACTTGCCAAATCCACCCAAGGTGGCCGGGATCCTTGATCGGCAGTGGACGAATGAGGAGCGGGTTCGCGATGCTGAACAGCAGCGTGTTCGCGCCGATCGCGAGCGCCAGCGTCAGCACCACGATGAGGCTGTAGCCGGGCGACTTCAACGACGTGCGAACCGCAAAATTGAATTCGCGAAAGAGCGTTGCCATCTCGATCCCCCTGTGGCCACCCTCAGCAACCCGCTGTGCGCGCGCGGCAGCTCTCCGCCACACCGCGATCTGCCGTGCCTGCCACGCGCCTCTGACCGCCTGACTCCAGTACCAACGCCACGCGGCCAGACGCCTTCCTGCCCGAACCGAGGCCGCGAATTGTTCAGAGAGATCGCCGAGGAGGAATTCGCGCTCCGGCTCGCCGACGAGTGCGGTCACCAGGAGCTCAGCCAGGCGAGGCGGATGCACCGCTAGAGCTCCAGGCCCGCTTCGAGGCCCGCCGTCATGCGCCGCAGGGCGGCGAGGGAGCGCTTCAACGCACCTTGGCCGGCGGGGCTCAGGTGGTAGTGCTTCTTGCGCCGGCCGCCGCGCTCGGCCGTCGGCAAACCCACGGCGCTCGTCACCAGGCCTTTCAGTTCGAGGCGCTCGAGCGTCTTGTAGACCGCGCCAAGCGACACGTCGCGCTTCGCTCGCTCCGCGATGTCGCTCGCAATTGAGACCCCGTACGCGTCGGGTCCCTGCCGCGCCAGGGTCAGGAGCACCAACTGCTCGAACTCGCCCAGCCCGGGGTCCTTCATCCCGATATCATAGACGATGTCGGAGAAATAAAGTTCCGCGCCCGGCGGGCCCCGGCGGTGACGACGCTTCGCGGCGGTTGCGGAGATACGACCCGAAGACGCACTCCAAGCCACAGCCAGCGGCCGCCGCGATCGGCATCACGCCGCGGATCCAACTCCAGGACACGTGCACGAGATCGAGGCCGCGCATCATCGACAGAACCGCGCCGACGAGGAACACTGGGTCCGTCAGGTAGCAGTGGAGGCGACGGCAGCGGGCCAGGTTGATCAGGCGCGCGACCGCCATGATCGTCAGCGCGGGAGACCAGATCCACCAGCGCGCGCCGCCCATCGGCGCCGAGAGCACCAGGGCGGCGGCCGGGAGGCACCATAGAGCGACGGCACTCCCACCGCACGCCAAATCACGCTGGCGACATTCCGTCAGCGTCGTCATATCCACTGGTCGACAATCTACCCCATCGCGGCTAGCAGCCCGGTTGTATGATGGCCGCGCGCGGGAGCCCCCTGGCGCAAGCCATCCCCGCGATGAAAACGCTTTTCACTCCGAGTCGCATCCTGACCGCAGGCCTCCTGGCGAGCGTCCTCGCCACGCTGGCAGGCGCGGCCCGGAGCTCTGACCAAACGGCCCTCGCTCGGGAAATCCTTGCGGACCGGAGCCTGCGCGACGTGCACGAGATGGCGCGGCACCTCCTCCAGGACGATCTCACGGCCGGCAGCGGCTATGGCGAAGTCTGGATTCGCGATCTCAACACCTTCATCGAAATGGCGCTCGAGGTGAACGACCCGCGACGCCTCCGCGAGTCATTGCTGACGTTCTTCACGTTCCAGGGGGCGAATGGGGACATCGCGGACGGGTACGTCCCCAAGGACCGCGCCAAGCCCTACTACGACTACCGGTCCTCACCCCTGGCCCCGACCGTGGTGGCTCACAAGAACACCGTTGAGACGGACCAGGAATCATCCTTGGTGCAGGCGGTCCGCAAATACATCAGCGTCACCGGCGATCGCGCCTTCCTCGACGAGACGATCGCCGGTCAGCCCGTGCGGCAGCGGTTGGCCGAGGCATTGGAGTACGTGCTGAGGGAGCGCGTTGACCCGGCCCACGGCCTCGTCTGGGGCGCGACGACTGCGGATTGGGGCGACGTGCAACCCGAGCCGTCTTCGGGTGTCGAGCTGGATGCCAGCTCCCACCGCGCCATCGGGATCTATGGCAACGCCATGTTCGTGATCGCCATCGACGATTACATCCAGCTCGTGGGCGAAGACGCGCCGGAGGCCGCGCGGTGGGAGTCGATTCGCGATGACCTGAAGCGCAATGTGCGAAAACATCTCTGGGATGCCGAGAGACAGCAGTTCGTGCCGCATCTCTATCTGGCCGGTTCGCCATTTCCGGCCGCCTTCGACGAACGAACGATCTACTACCACGGGGGGACCGCCGTGGCCATTGAGGCGGGCTTGCTCACGCGAGAGGAAACCGCCGGCGCGCTGGCGCACATGCGGGCTGACGTCCGTCAGGCGGGGGCCGGCTCCATTGGGCTGACCATCTACCCGCCCTATCCCGCGGGCTCATTCAAGAAGCCCGGCATGGTCCCCTATGCCTACCAGAACGGGGGCGATTGGTGCTGGTTTGGCGGGCGGATGATTCAACAACTCATCCGGCAGGGCTTCGTTGCCGACGCCTATCGCGAGCTCAAACCCATGGTGACGAGGGCCGAACGCGCCGGCGACTTCTACGAGTGGTGGTCAGTCGACAGCCAACCCCGCGGGTCGGGCCAGTATCGAGGGTCGGCGGGTGTCCTGGGCCGCGCCATCGAGATGCTCCAAACCTGGGCCAACGAGAACAAGAGTTCAGGCGGGTGACGCCGAACGGGGCCGCCCCGCCCGGCGCGGAGCCCACACCCGTGACACTCGGCTTGGCGGCGAGCACCGGGTGGGGCTGTTCGGCGGCAGGACCCGCCCGGACAAGTTGACGAGTTCTAAGACGCGCTCTCAGTCGATGTCGCGCGCAGGCAGCAGACCCATGTCCTGGTAGATCGGCCGCATGATCGGGCCGACCTTTGGCAGCTCGACGAGCGTGAACCAGAGCGAGCCGGCGAGACAGCACGCGCCAGTCACGATGACCGTGTGCGGCGCGCCGACCCGGTGAGCCAGCGTGCCAGCCAGCAGGCTGCCGAACGGCGCCGCGCCAAAGAACGCCATCGTGTAGTAGCTCATCACGCGGGCGCGCTTGTCCTCCGCCACGAGCGACTGGATGATCGTGTTGCTGACGGTCGCGCTCTGCATCAGGCCGAAGCCGACGAAGATCATCAGGACCAGGGACAGCCACAACGTCTGCGACAGGCCGAAAAGAATCAGCGCCGCTCCCAGCATCGCGGTTGCGAATTGGAGCATGCGCGGCAGACCGAGGACCGACTTGCGCAAGGTGAGCGAGAGCGCCGAGACGAGCGCGCCGATCCCGGAGGCGCCTGTGAGCCAGCCGAGGGTATGCGGGCCGCCGTGCAGCACCTGGCCGGCGAAAACCGGCAGGAGCACCGCGTAGGGGTAGCCCATCAGGCTCATGAGCGCAAACAGCAGGAGGATCGTGCGGATGGGGCGAAAGCGACGGACGTAGTCCCAACCCTCGCGCACTTGTTCGCGCATGCTGCTCGCATGGCGGCGGATGTCCAAGGGGGTGACCCGCATCAGCAGCAGGGAAGCGATCACCGCGAAGTAGCTCACGCCATCCACCAGGAAGCACCAGCCCTCGCCAACGGCCGCGATCACCAGGCCGGCGATGGCCGGTCCGACGAGCCGCGCGCCGTTGGCCATCGAGGAGTTGATGGCGATGGCGTTGCTGAGATCCTGACGGTCCTCGACCATCTGGACGAGGAAGGATTGGCGTCCCGGCATGTCGAACGCGTTGATCAAGCCCTGCAGACCCGCGAGGGCAATGATTTCCGAGAGGGTGATGACATGGGCCAGCGTGAGCGCGGCCATGGCGAGTGATTGGACGGCGGCGGCACTCTGTGTCCAGAGCAGCAGCTTGCGTCGATCGAGACGCTCGACCCACACGCCCGCCCACGGTCCCAACGCAAACGAAAGAATCTGTCCCGAGAAGCTCACGACGCCCAGCAGCAACGCGGAATGGGTTAGCCGATAGACCAGCCAACTGGTCGCCAGCCGCGTCATCCACGTCCCGATCAGCGAGATGCTCTGACCAAAGAAGAAGAGCTTGAAGTTGCGGTGTCCGAGCGCGCGCCACGCGTGCGACACCCCGCCCCGCGTGTTCATCGCTCCGCTGGGCGCTTGGCGCTGAAAGCCAAGGCGACGGAATCGGGTTGTCAGTCTGCCGCGGAGGTGAGATCCACCGCGGTGATCATCAGTCGGCCGTCACTCGGGATGAAAGAGTCCTGACCGGCGTACTTGCGCTGCAAGGTCGTGCGGATGCGGTCCCAACGCTCGGCCGGGGGCATCGCCAATAACTCCACGGTCGCGCTCGCCGTGAACTTGAGGGCCGAGGCTTCGGGGACATCAGGTGGACCGGCCTGCCACGAAAAAGGGGCGACTACCTGCCCGCTGGGATCCGCTCCGAATCCGTGTTCGAACGTGAGGCGGTACCGCATCGAGCCCGTGCTATCGGCGAGGGCGAGGGACGCGGGCATATCGGCGTCGAGTGGGTGATGTATCAACACAGTCCTCAAGTCTGGGGGGTGTGGCCCGCCCCCTCGGGATCGCGCAGCGATCGCGCTGTGGACTGCACGGCAGGCAGCGGAATGAGTGAGCGGGCGCTATCGTTCAAGTATGACCGATCCGACGAGCCCTTGCACGACGCGAGTCGGCCTACTCCTGCCGCAAGGCCTCCATCGGATCCGCACGCGTCGCTCGCCGCGCCGGCAGGTAGCATGCGAGCGTGGCGACGCCTACTAAGAGCGCGATCACGGCGGCAAAGGTCAGCGGGTCGGTCGGCTTGACGTCAAAGAGCAGCGTCTCGAGAGTCCGTGTGAAGCCCAGCGCGGCGACGACGCCAACGGCGACGCCAAGGGTCGTGGTGGAGAGACCTTGCCCGAGGATGATCCGAAACACCTGACCCGGGGTCGCGCCGAGCGCGACCCGCACGCCGATCTCCCGCCGGCGCTGGGTGACGGTGTACGCCATCACGCCATAGATGCCGGCTACCGCGAGCAGCAGCGCGGTCGCCGCAAACACGGAGACCAACGTGAGGTTGAACTGGCGCGCGCCGAGCGATGCGGCATAGATCTGCGTGAAAGTGCGGAACCGCGGGGGCACATCGGGCGCGACAGCCTTCAAGACGCCGCGCGCGGCGGCCGTAACGGCGCGCGGGTCGGCGCTCGTTCGCATCACGACGGTCGTCTCGAATCTGGGCCGCTGCATCAGATTGACATAGACCGTCGGGCGCGCCGGTTGCTCCAACCCGTATTCATGGGTGTCGCCGACGATGCCGACGATGGTGAGAGGCCGCAGGTCGCCATCCATGTTGCCGAACTCGATCGCCTGGCCCAGCGGATTCACGCCCGGCCAGCGCGCGCGGACAAGCGACTCGCTAATCACGGCTACATGGGGTTGGTTGGGGCGATCCCGATCATCGAAGAGCCGCCCACGAATCAAGGGAATACCAAGTGCGTGGAAGTACTCCGGCGACGCCGCGCAGTAGTCAGCCGTGCCGGCCCGGTCCTTCTGTTGAGGCCACAGCTTCACAAGGTCGTCCATCGTCTTCGGCACGTCCTGCGGGGCGATCGGTAGGAACAGACCGTCCGGCAGTCCACCGTCGAGAGGCACGGCATTGGCTGCGGCGACCTCGTCCACGCCCGCAATCGCGTGCAGCCGATCGAAGACGTCCGCGTAGAACGGCACGAGCCGCGCCTTGGCCGCTGGGTCGTCGGAATAGGGCAACGCCAGGTCCATGGCGATGATGCCGGTCGTCCGGAACCCCGGATCGACCGACAGGACGCGCAGCAGACTGCGGCCGAGGAGGGCCGCCCCGATCAGAAGGACGACCGTGATCGCCAGCTGCGCGGCCACGATGATGCGGCCCACGCGCTGACTCGAGGCACCGGCGGTCTGACCGCGTGCGCCGTCGACGAGCGTGTCGCGCGGGTCGCGGCTCGTGGCCCGCAGGGCCGTCACCAGGCCGAGCGCGATCGCGACGAGGCCCGACAGACCCATCGCAAACCCCAACACGGCCCAGCTCATCGAGACGTCCTCGAGCCGCGGAAGATCCGCGGGCGCGAGAGAGAGCAGGGCGCTGATGCCAAGCGACGCGATCGCCAACCCCGCGAGGCAACTGGTCGTGAGGAGCACGAGGGCCTCGGTCACGAACTGACGCACCAGTCGGCCCCGTCCCGCGCCAAGCGCGTGACGAATGGCCAACTCGCGCTGGCGAGCGGCGGCCTGCGCGAGCAGCAGATTCGTGACGTTGGCGCAGGCGACGAGCAGAAGGAAGAAAACGGCCCCGAGCAAGATGTACAAGGTCGAACCGACCCGACCGGTCAGCGAGGTCTGCAGCGGCACCACAGCCGCGTCAGTCATCAGATAGTCGCCCTGCTCGGTCGAGTGGCGAACGATGTCCTTGGCGATAGCACTGACATCGGCCGCGGCGTGGGCGACGCTGACGCCGTCTCGGAGGCGCCCGATCGCCCAGTAATTGTGAGACGTCCGGCTCGTGTTCTCTGGGTCGAGTTCGGCGGGCAGCCAAATGTCGACACTCGCGGGAAACGAGAAACCCGCGGGCATGACGCCGACAACCGAATAGACGCGGTCCTCGATGCGCACGTGCAGCGCCGAGAGCGGCTCGGCGGCACCGAGCGACACCGTCCAGTACTGGTGGCTCACGATGACCACGGGGCCCGCCCCCACATGCGCGTCGTCGGCCGTGAGACCTCGGCCGAGAAATGGCTGGACGCCGACAACCCTGAAGAAGTCCTGTGTCACCGTCGCGACCGTCGTGCGCGTGGGTCCGGCGGCGCCGGTAACCGGCGTAACCCCGTCGGCATACTTCGCCATCGCACTGAATGTGCGATTACGATCGCGAAGATCGTCGAAGTTGGGGTCGGCAAGGCGCGAGTGCGTGCCGCGGTGGTTGACTTCCCAGATGGCCATTAAGCGATCGGGCGCCGGGTACGGCAGCGGACGCAGCAGCACGCCGTAGACGACACTGAAGATCGCCGTCGTCGCGCCGATCGCGAGGGCCAGCGTGAAAATCGCGATGGCCGACACCCCGAGCCTCTGAATCAGAACTCGGGCCGCGTGGCGCAGGTCGAGCAGAAGAGACGTCATCGCTAGAAGCGGAAATTCGCGAGGAACCGGACCGTCCGCATGTCCCCAACAGCAGGCGCGAGCGAGCCAGGACCATTGTTGAAATAGGGCGTGCCGATGATGCCGCTGTAGCCGGTGTAGTTGGCGTGATTGGTCAGGTTGGTCACGTAGAGGCCAATGTTGACGTGGAATCGATTGGGATCAGCGGCAAACGTCTGGGCCGAGATCTGGCCGTTGTTGAAATTGAATCCCACCATGCCGGGGATGTTCTCGATCGATCGCTTGTGGAACCCGAAAGTGTAGCTGAACGACCCCGACAGATCCCATTGGCTCGGCTGACGGAGCGTGTTGCGGCCGACGCCGGCCGGCCGGAGATCGAACAGAAAGTCATTGGGATCTTCGGTGTTGAGGGTCTCGTTATAGGGCGCCCCGCTCTGCGCGTTGAAAAAGAGGTTCACGTTCAGGTTCTTCAGGGCGTTGCTGTAGACGCTGACGTTGACGTAGTTGCGGATGTCGTTCGAGGCCGGCCCCCACTCGGTGGTGAGCGTCCCGGTCGGCGAGGGCGTAAATGCCCCGAGCGCATCGGTGTTGGCGTGCCCGTACCGGTCATAGACGTAGAGGCCACCGCGCGTCCAGTTGAACCGGTCTTTGTTGAGGGTCGGCGACGGCGGGGCAAACGAGATGCTCAGATTGGTCTGGATGTTGTAGCTGAGCGTGGTCGCGTCTGACTGCGCCTGCATGATGGTAGTAAAAGCCGGATTGGGGAGCACGCCGTCAACCGGCGCATTGAGATTCACCCCGCTCAGCTGGTTGACTGCTCGGTTGTGGGCATAGACGACGCCGATGTTGACGCGCTTGCCCAGGTTCTGGCTGATGGCGGCGCTGAACCGCAGCGTGCGGGCCAGCTGCAGATTCGGCCCGAGCAGATCAATCCCCGTGGCGGGAATCGTGCCTTGGTCGGCGGAAATTTCACCGAACGTCGGATCGACGATGTTCAATTGCTGCTGCCGGATGCCATCGTCCCGGAGTGACGTTTCATACGTGGAGTTCGAGATCCAGTCGTAGAAGATGCCGGCCGAGGCGCGGACGGTCGTTGCGCCACCTTTGAAGGGTGCCCAGGTGAGCCCGATGCGCGGTGCGACGTTGTTGTGATCGGTCGAATGGTTTTGGAGCTCGTAGCGCACACCCGGACTAATCGTGAGGCTCTTCTTCACGCGGATGTCGTCCTGGGCGTAGACGCCGCCCTCGAAGTAGCTGTAGCCGATCGTCGGGTCCCCGATATTCTGGGTGAAGAGCGCGGGCGTGTTGGCCGCGTAGGCCGCCCAGTTGAGATACGAGTAGGTCCCCAGGTAATTCGAATCGGCGTCGGTGTGATACCAGGTGCTTTGCAGCTGGGTGCCGAACCGGATCGTGTTGATGCCGCGGATGTAGTCGATGTCCGACTGCACGAGGGCATTCTTCTGCTGGGAGCCGCCGGCCAGCTGCGCGCCGCCCAGCGTCTCATTCCCCTCCACGATTACTGTCGGCGCATTGGTCACCGAATCATTCGACGTGCCATTGGCCGTCACGAGCACGCGAGTGTTGATGAAGAAGCGGCGCCCGAGCGGGCCGGCCTCCTGGAGCCGTAGCGACTGCTGCGTCGACGTCGTCGAGTACGCGTGATCGAGCGCGCTCATGCCGCCCACGCCCTGGTCGTCAAGGGTGTTTTTGTTCGATTGGAGCCACACCTTCAGCGTCTGGTCGGGGCTCAGCGCAAAGTTGATGCCGAGGTTGCCGCCGAGAAACGTGGTGGGCGCATGGAGACCGGTGACCTGCGAAATCGGACCGGTCGGCCCTGTGGCAATGATCGCCGGGGTCGTGTAGGACGTGTTTTCATTGATGTTGAGTGTGAAGTCAGCCCGGTTTTTCAGCAGCGACTGCCCATAGTTGTAGTTCATGTACTGCGTGTTCATGGGCGTCTTGGTCGCGAGCAGCGGATTACGCCCGTCGAAATTCCAGTTCTCGTCGTTGGCATTGACGCCGCCATGCGGCGGCCCGATCCCGGGCTGCGTCACGATGTCGATGAACACGCCGCCGGCGTAGTGGTTCTCGGCCGCAAACTGGTCACGCGTGATGTGAATCGCCTTGATCTGCGACTTCGGCGGGAGCGGCGCGCCTTCGAACCCGTCGACGCGAATCACGGCGTCGGGCCCGGCCATGTCCTGAATCTGTCGCTGGAGCTCGGTCGGATCGTCCGACAAGGCCTGCACCTGATCGGTGCTCACCGTGGTGCCAAACCCGACAGCCGACCGGTCCGCGGCGGCCGACTGCTTGTCCTCGGTGACGGTGACTGATTCGGTGACTTGCGTCAAGGTCAGGACGATCGTGCGCGCATTGTCACCGGCCTTGAGCCGTACGTCCTTGAGAATCGATGGGTTGAACTGCGTGAACTCGCCTTGGATCGTATAGAGGCCGGCCGCGAGATGGTCGAAGATCGCAACGCCCTTGTCAGAGGCCACGACGGGCTTCACTGGGGTCTTCTGGGTGGCCGGCTCGGCGCCGGTGACTGTCACTGTGGCGGTCGGCAGCACGCCGCCCGTCGGGTCGACAACCGTGACCGCGAGCTTGGCGTCACCCGTCTGGGCTGACGCGAATGTTGCCGCCGACAACCAGGCGGCTACGCAGAGTCCCACCAGGCGAGCGCGGCTCACTTAATCACCTCAAACTTCTTGGCATCGATACGCGCGTTCAGCTTGAATCCATCGAAGTCGGTTTGCTCGATGGTGTCGGCGCCGATGGCCTTGCGCAGCCGGAAGGGGAAGAGGACGCCGCCGCCGGCGTCCCGATAGTCCGAGTAGTACAAATAGTTCGCGATCGGCTTGGCTGAGGCGATCGTCTTCGCGCGCAGATCTTGAATGGTCTTGGCGTAGGCGTCCTTGTCGGCCTGCGCCGCCGTGGCGTCGGGCGGAGCCGGAGCTTCGACGACGATCGCGCCAGGCGCCAACGTGGCCGGCTTCGGTTGACCCGGCGCGACGAGGACGATGTTGGCGGGCGTGACCGGCGTTGTCCACGAGACCATGAGCGGAAGATGGGTGCTGGTGCTGACAAAGAGCCGAATCGAAAAATTGCCCGCGCCCTTCACGTCGAGCACGTCGGCCGTGCCCTGCGGCGACTCAGCGCGCCCGGCCACCGTGAAGGTCAGCGGATACCCCTCAAATGAGGCGGCAAACATCCCGAGCGTGAGTTTGGCGAAGTCCTGTTTGATGCCATTCACCCGCGCCAGCCTCGCGGCTTCGGGGGAGGGTGGCGCGCCAGCGCGGCGCCCCGCCCCGGCAGGAGCTGGCGGACCGGCGCCAGCCGTCTGCCCAGGGGCCCCGGCCTGAGTGGACGCCGGGGGCGGCGGTGGCGGTGGCGGGAACTGGATCAACCCATCGTCGTTGAAGCCCGTCGACGTGGGCCCGCTCTCCTGCACCGGAATCTCGTCCCGCCGCACGTACTTGTCAGGCAGCTCGCAGGCAATTTCGAACTCGATCGGCACGAGCATCTCGCCGCGCACTTGGCGCGTGCGGCCCGTGCCGACAAACGACCTGATAGCGGAGAGCTTGGCATCGCCGCCTAGCGCTTGCCGAGCCTGGCTCAGCACCGCGCCAGCGTCGGCGGGCGACTGAGCGGCCAGCGACAGGGCCGTCCAACAGACGACAGCAGTCAAGGTGCAGACGGGCAGTATCCAGCGTTGCGTGGTCACGAAGGTACCTCGATAGGCAGAAGGGGCACCCGTGCTTTGTCCGACTACGGACAGTTACCGCCCCCCACAACATCTTATCTAGAGGGGTGCTTTCCCTTAGACGAAGTAAGACACCGATTCGACGGGTTTTGCCTCGATAAGTTGTGCGCTGTGCCGGATGACCTATTCGCTAGGCCAGCCCGAGATCTCTAATCGCTCGGCCGGCCGCCCGAATGTTGTCCAAGCGCATCTCCGAGTACTTTCGAGATAAGAGGATGCCGTGTGCTCCGCCTCCGAATGCGGCTTTGACGGCATCGTACACGTCCTGCGGCTGCGTCTTCTTGCTCGACCCGCCGGTCGGCACGTCGACCTCCAGGCCCGGCCAGATCTTCACGGTCGGCCCGGCGCCCGCCACGGCCCGTCGGGTCTCCCGCAGAACATAGTCGGCCGACAAACCGGAGGCCGCGAGCGCGTCGAGCGGCGCGCCCTGAAACTGCTGCAGGCTGTAGGTCAGGTCGAGCGTTTGCTCGGCGGTCAGATCGGCGAAGACGGATCGAGTCGAGGCCCGGACGTACTGGGCGAGGCGTTCGCCGCCGCACAAGTTGTACATCACGACCTTGAGGAAGTCCGAGTAGTCCGCGAAGTCCGAGTAGTCCTGTTCTGCGCGATAGAACGGCGAGAACGAGTTGTTGTGCCAGATGTGCCACCCGATGCCCTTGGACGGCGCGATCGCGTGCGCCAACCGATGCATGTCACGGTAGGTGTCGTTCAGGGACTGGTTCCAGAGGCGCTCCCAGGCGAGGATCTCCGGGTACTTGACGAGGAGGCGCCAGAACGTCACGAACGCGCCATCCGCGGGCTTGCGATCGCGTCCGACGGCGGCCGCCCACGCCGCGAGTTGCGCGTAGCCGGCCTTCGCGCGGTCCACGTTGATCCCGTCCTGTTTGGCTGCGTCGAGGCAGAACGAGCAGAAACACGCGAGACGTCCTCCCGCTCCGGCCCCGCCGTGGTTGGTCCCGAGGACGTTGCCAAGCGGCCCCTGCCGTTCGCTGCCCCACATGAGGCCATCGACGTCGTACGATCGCAGGTAATCTTCGACGAGGCCCAGCCAGAAATTCCGGGTGTTCGGGTTGCGCGCGCAGGCAAAATCGGATTCCGGTCCTGAGAGCACAACCTCGCGGGCATGCGCGAAACCTGGCGCCGAGATGGCATTCGTATAGCGCAGCACGTCCTCGAACCAGCCGATGACCTTCATCCCCCGCCGATGTGCCGCGGGAATTACGTCCGCGAGTACGTCATAGCCAGGATGATCGGGCGCCTTCTCTGGAACGAGCGCCGTGTTGCTGTAGTACTGCGGGTGCGGCGTCGCGTAGTTGCCGCCGTGAAAGGTGTCGGTGTCGTACTGCTGCTTGCCGTGGTCGGGCAACGGCTGATTCGGCAACTGACGCCCCGCGATACCGCGGCCGTACGTGAACGTCGCCACGAACAGCGTGTTGATGCCCGCCATCTTGCCAAGGGAATCGAGCACGCGGTCCGTGCCTTCGTCGACGAACGACACCGCGCCGATCTGGATGCCGGTCATGGGCGGGTCAGGCGCTCGGCCAGCCACCTTGTGGAGGAGTGCGCCGCTCGCGATCACGGTCGAAGCCTCGAGGAACTCGCGTCGATCCATCGTGTGGGTCCGGTTGGCGCAGTGTACGGCCGGTGCGGCTGCGAAACAGTGTACTATCCACGGTCGTCCTCCACTGTGCGCACCTCTTCTTCAGTTTCGGTTCTGTTTCGGGGAGACCCTTCATGAAACGTCTGTTGTTTGTCGCCGTGGCCGCAAGCGTGGCCTTGGCCACCGGGCTGGCCGCCCGCCAGGACGCCCAGCGGCTCACGGCCGATGCGTTCAAGGACATCCAGCTCCGCAGCCTCGGTCCCAACTACACGACCGGCCGCGTGACCGACCTCGCCGTCGACCCGAACCACCCGAGCACCTACTACGTCGCCGCCGCGGCCGGGGGGTTGTGGAAGAGCGAGAATCGCGGCAACAACTGGACCCCGGTGTTCGATACCGGTGGCAGTTACAACCTTTGCTGCGTCGTGGTCGACCCCAAGAACTCGGATGTCGTCTGGCTCGGGACCGGAGAGAGCTCGAACCCGCGGAGCGCGATGGTCGGCGCCGGGCTCTACAAGTCGACCGACGGCGCAAAGACATGGACACGCGTCGGCCTCGCCGACTCGGAGCACCTCGGCCGGATCGTACTCGACCCGCGCAACAGCAGTGTCGTCTATGTCGCCGCGCAGGGACCGTTGTGGTCGTCCGGCGGCGATCGCGGCGTCTACAAGACCACCGATGGCGGCGCGACGTGGAAGGCCGTTCTCACGGTCAGCGCTGACACGGGCGGCAACGACCTGCAGATCGACCCGAACAATCCGGATGTCGTCTACGCGTCGACGTGGCAGCGGCGCCGCGGCGTCGGGCAGATGATCGGCGGCGGTCCCGAGAGCGCGATCTACAAGTCCGTCAATGGCGGCGCGACCTGGACCAAGCTGACGAAGGGTCTGCCCACCGGCGACATGGGCCGTATTGCGCTCGGTGTCGACCCGAAAGCGAAGCCCACGCGGGTCTATGCGCTCGTCAACGCCCTGCCGGCGGAAACCGGCTTCTATCGGTCGGACGACGCAGGTGCGACGTGGGAGCGCATGGGCGCGCCACTCGGCAAGCCCTCGTCAGCGCCGCCCGACGTGCAGGCTGCGCAGGCCCAAGCCGCGGCGGCGGCCGCGCAGAGTGCGGCGGCTGCCAGTGTCGCGCGAGGGCGGGCCGGAGCCGGCGGTGCGGGCGCCGGCGGCGGCGGCGGACGACGCGGCGGCGTGGCGGGCGTCTACTCGGGCGGCGATCCCGGTTACTACTACAAACTGTTCGTCGATCCTGTGCGCCCGGACACGATCTGGTCCGTGGAAACGAACCTCCAGTGGAGCCGCGACGGCGGGAAGACGTTCACGCCGGTGCCGTCGATGAACGGCGTGCACGTCGATTTCCACGTCGTGTGGATCGATCCGAAGGACTCGACGCACATTCTCGTCGGCTCCGACGGCGGCGCCTTCGAGTCGGTCGACGACGGCAACACGTGGCGGCATTTCGCGAACCTCCCGATCACGCAGTTCTACCGCGTCGCCGTCGATAACGCGCTGCCGTTCTACCACGTCTGCGGCGGCGCGCAGGACAACGGGTCAATGTGCGGACCCTCGCGATCCGTCAATCGCTCCGGGATTCCCACGAGCGACTGGCGGACGTCGGGCGGCGGCGACGGGTTCTTCAATCAGATCGATCCCGAGGACCCGAACACCGTGTACTCGTCTTCGCAGGACGGCGCGATCGAGCGGATGGACATCCGGACGGGGCAGTCGAAGGGCATCCGGCCGCCTGAGTCGCAGGGGCCGGGGCGCGGCGCGCGCGGCGGTGGTGCCGGAGGCGCTGGTGGTGCCGGGGGCGCGGTCGGCGTCGGCGGGGCGGGCGGCCTCGCGGCGGAGACGCCGGGGCACGCCGACCGCACCAACTGGGACTGCCCGTACATCATCAGCCCCTTCCTGCACACGCGCCTGTACTGGGGCAGCCAGTATCTGTACCGCTCCGATGACCGCGGCGATCACTGGACGAAGATCAGCCCGGATCTGACGCGCAACCTCGACTCTCGCGTGATCCCCATCATGGGCAAGGTGTGGGATCCGGGGACGACCGTCGCCTACAACAACGCGACGACGACGTTGAGCGACATCGTCGCGATCGACGAATCCCCCCTTCTCGAGGGCCTCATTTACGTCGGCACCGACGATGGCAACTTGCAGATCACCGAAGACGGCGGTAAGTCGTGGCGGAAAACGACGCAGTTCGCCAACATCAAGGACGGCATCTACCTGACGCACGTCATCGCGTCACCCCGGGATTCGAACGTCGTGTTCGTGTCGCTGAACAACTGGCAGCGCGGTGACTTCACGCCGTACCTGGTTCGGAGCGATGACCGCGGCCGCACGTTCAAGTCGATCGCCGGCGATCTGCCGGCCAATCAAGATGTCTGGACGGTCCTCCAGGATCCGCTGAACGGCAACCTGCTGTTTGCCGGCACGGAGTTCGGGTTGTTCTTCACGGCCGACGGCGGCACGCACTGGACGCAGCTCAAAGGCATGCCCGTCGCGCAAGTGCGCGAGCTGAAGGTCCAGAAACGCGAAAACGACCTCGTGATGGCCACGTTCGGCCGCGGCTTCTTCATCCTGGACGACTACAGCGCGTTCCGTGAGATCACCGCGCAGTCGCTCGGCGACGAGGGCGCCCTGTATCCGCTGCGCACGGCCTACCAGTACGAAGAGGAGACCAACGCGCACACGGTATGGGGCAACACCACGACGCCGAACCCGCCCATGGGCGCGATCCTCACGTACTCCCTGGGCGCGAACGCGACGGGGAGCTACGCGATTAGCATCGCCGATGACGCGGGTCATTCGATCGAGCGCATCGAAGTACCCAGTCAGCCGGGTGTGCGCCGCGTCGACTGGAATCTCCGCGTCCAACAGGCCGGGGCCGGTGGTCGCGGCGGGGGCGGTGGGGGTGGCGGACGCGGGGGTGGCGGTGGCACGCCCGTCGTGCCAGGCCGCTATACGGCGACGCTCGTCCGCGGCAGCGGCGACACCACGACGGCTGTCGGCAAGCCGCAGTCGTTCTCGGTCATTCCGCTGCCGCTGCCGGACCGGAACTGAGCCGGATGGGGTCTGACCCCGCTGGCGTGAGCCGGGCCTGACCCCCTGACGTTACGGATGGGGTCTGGCCCTGCTGGCGTAAGCCGGGCCTGACCCCTTGCACAATCGAAGCGTCCGAGGAGACGCCTATGCGTTCCGTCGTGCTGTCCCTCCTGGCGATCGCGGGCGCGGCCGCCCTGGCGGCCCAATTGTCCGCACAGTCCAAACCGAACTTCTCGGGGGAGTGGACGCTGGTGCCAGAGAAGAGTTCCTTCGGCACGATGCCCACGCCGGCCACGATGACGCGGACCATCACGCACAAGGATCCGGCGATCAAGATCGTCACGACTCAGACCGGCGGCGCGCTGGGGGACACGACGATCGAGACGAACTTCACGACCGACGGGAAACCCCAGAGCAACACCGTCAGCGGCACGCCCATGTCGACCGTTGGCGTGTGGGATGGCGCGACGCTGACGTTCCACAGCGTCCTCAGCCAGCCGGGCGGCGATATCACCGTGGACGATCGGTACGAGTTGTCGGATGACGGCCAAACGCTCACAGTCACACGCAAGTTGGGCAGTGCCGACGGCGGCTTGGAAGCGAAGATGGTCTTCAAGAAGAAGTGACGCCGCTGCTAGAATCACGGCTTATGGCGAGCGTCTCACGGCTGCGTTTGACCGCCCAGTGCGCGGTGGTCGTGCTCCTCACGGTCCTGTCGGGTCACGCGCGCGCATGGGGAACGGAGGGTCACCACATCGTGGCCCGCCTGGCGTGGAGCCAGATGACGCCCGCGGCGAAACGCGCCGCCCAGGACCTGCTCGGCACGGAGGATTTCGTCGCCTCCTCCACGTGGGCCGACGAGGTCCGCGCCGAACGGCCCGAGACGTACAACTGGCACTTCGTCGATATCCCATACGACCAGTACGGCTACGATGCCGCTCGTGACTGCGCGCCCTCCCCTCGAGGGGACTGCGTAGTCGCGGAGTTAGAGCGCGCCCGTCACGCCCTGATGGACAAGGCCCTTCCAAAGGCGCAGCGGGCAGAGGCGCTCAAGTTCGTCATCCACTTCGTGGGCGACCTCCACCAGCCCCTGCATGCCATCGACAACCACGACCGCGGCGGCAACGACGTGCATGTGACGCTCGCGGGGCACGCCTCAACCGCACGCGGCGACCTCACGCTCCACGCCGTGTGGGATTCGACCCTGATTGGCGAAAGCGGGATCGACGAGAGTGCCTACGTGGACAAGCTCATGCAGGAGCTCAACCAGTACCCGGCTTCCGCTGGGGCGATCGATTTCGCCGCCTGGGCCAATGAGGCACGTCAGCGGGCCGTCGAGTATGCCTATACGTATCCGGGATTCACGCCCGGCCGGCCACCGTCAGGCGTCGTGGAACTGAGCGCCGACTATCAAAAGCAGGCGCTGATGGCCATCGATCATCAGCTCGAGCTTGCGGGCATTCGGCTCGCCGCCGTTCTGAACGAGGCGCTAGCCACGGGTACCCCTCCTCGTCCCTGAGGCGGGCAGGTCGAAGCGCCAGCTCCCCACGGCAGCACGATCTTCACTTAATCGAAGAACAGGGCGGAAGGTCCCTGTGCCCGTCGAGAAACGCCGCATTCGCGGCGTCGATCGCGGCAATGAGATCGCTCGCCGCGGTGGCGATGTCCGTGTTCATTCGCGCGCGGAAGCCGCCCAGATTGCCGCCGCCCGACCGGGCGAGCGAGTCGAAGGCAGTCTGGAGATTGTGGAGAGCACCTTCCAGCATGACGTTGCGTTGCGGCGCGGGCCGTGCGGGAGGCGTAAAGTTGGGGCGCGCGGCTGACTGAATAGGCGATGTCGGGCCGGGGACGCCATTGAAGCTCGGAGGCCCCGCGGCTTCCGGGTAACGGTTCAGGAAAGTCATGGCGCCGTTGAGATCGCTGTTTGCCACGTTGATGTCGGCGATAGTTTTTTGGACGGGGCAGCTTTGGTTCGCCGCCCGCTGGAGGGCACTCACCGCGCTGTGGAGCGCATCCCGGATCGGGCTGAGATCACTCTCCGGCGGCATGAAGCCCGGCGGCGGAGGAGGTGGGCCTAGTACCGAGACGACCCCTGGCCCCGATGGTCCCATTGGCCCCGGAGGTCCTGAGGGCTCAAGCCGTATCTGGACCAGGATGTTGTTCGCTTCCTCTGAACCGAGGGTGTAGTGGGCCGCGTCGTTCAGATGCAGGACCCAGATGTTCGTGCCCATCGTTTGGAGGACGCTACCGCCCCATCCGAGACTGTTGTCCATATCGGTGAACGACACGAGCGAGCCCGGATCGGTGCTGGTCGAGAAGGCCCAATAGGACTGGCCGCTCCACCACGTCTGGATGCCGAAGGGCACCGTTTGTCCGGCCCTTACGCTCTCAGCCGCCACTTCCGTTGTCGGGCACGCTCGCGGAAGCGCGCTCAGGTACGACACGAACGTGCTCGGTGAGGCGCCGATGCCGAACTGACTGATGGCTCCCGCGCTGCCCCCGACGCACTTGAGGTAGAGCGTGCCGCTGGTCGGTGCGCCGAAAGATCGGCGCGGGGCAGAAGCGGGAGGTCCTGGAGGTGGCGGTGGAGACGTGGCCGGCTGCGTCGTCCACGTCTCGTTCGGACTGCCCACGCACGTCCACTGGATGATCGCGGCGCCGTCGGCGGTCGAGGCCTGGCTCACGTTCATGCATTTCCCGCTGTGCACGGCCATGAGCGTGTAGGCGTCCCCCGCCGCCTCGGGACGCCAGATCTCCCCGTCCGTTCCTGTGGCTGAGCACGACGAGCGCCAGATGCGCGCGCCTTCCGCGGCAGTGGCCACGCGAAGGTTGAGGCACAAGCGCGAGTCGATCGCCGACACGATCTGGTAACCGCCGGGCACCGGCTTGAACGACCAGTGCTGCTCAGAGGCGCTGTCGCACGTGCGTTGAGCCGCGGCGACCATCTGTCCCGGATCGCCTGTCGCCTCCAGACACTTGCCGCTATGTTGCGCGACAAAGCGGACCAGCCCTGGCGGGACGACGCGTGGAGGGGCTTGAGCGGCGACAGGCTGCGTCACAGCCAGCAGGCCACTCGAAAGCAACCCGGCAGAGAAGGCGTAAACGTATTTCACGGCATCACCTCTTCGTGCCCCGCCCGATCCTAGCAGCTGGCGGGGACGCTGACGTTCAGCGGCGCCAGATGGCCTCCTTCGGTCCCCACACGTCGCCAAACTGCCGAATCTCGCCTCGTTCGGTCGTTACGGTCCGGCGGCCGTGCAGCACCGAAACCGTGAACGGAATCGGGAACTCGGCACCGTGAGCGTTCGCGAGACTCACGAGATAGCGATATGTGCCCGCAGGGGCCGTGCCCTTCGCCCAGAAGACATTCTCGACTGGGTGTGGGCAAATCGTGACGAAGTTACAATCCACATCCAGGAGGCCGCTCGTCGCAGAGCGCCTCGCCCCGAACCAAATCTTCTCGCCTGACGGCTCGACGACGGACAAGTCGAGATCGGCGGCTCCTTCCCATTGAAGCCGGAACGCGATGTCCCCGACGCCGGCGATCTGCTGGCCGGTCGCGCAGCCTGAAGCGCCGCACACCAGCGCGAGGACGAGAGCCGTGCAAGACGGCCATCTGGAAGGGAGGGACGCGCCGAGGCGTGTGCACATCGACCCTCAGCGGACGACGGTGAGCGCCACCGCTCTTGATTCGCCTTCGCTCAGCGAGAAGGGTGTGGCCTCGCCGCTCGTGAGGCGCGCGCGCAGATAGTCGGGGTCTTGCCATTCGTTGCCGGCGAGCGCGCCGACCGGAATCGCGTAGTACTGACCCGGCGGCAGCCCTCGAGTCACGAAGGCGCGCTCCTGGTTCGGGCGGAGGATCGTCACGTAGCGCGACGCCACCGTCCATTTAGTGTCGTCGGCCGCGAAGACGAGCACGGTGTAATCAGCGACGACGTGGTCCTTGGGGATCGCGAGGGTGGCGGTCAAGGTCGTCGTGCGCGTTGTGAAGACCAACTCGACCCCCGTCACGTCGTGCTCGCGCAAATCGAAAGGTGAGTCGGTGACGTCCTGCCCGTCGACGGTGACGCTTTTCAGCCACCACCCCGGGGCGAAGGCCCTCACCGTGCGCCAACCCGACATCGCGAGCACTTCGAACGTCCAGTCGTCGTGGACCGTGAACGGCGCGGGGCCGCCACCGATCGGCGCGGACTCGAACTCGATCTGGATCGCCGTGACGGCGACGGCCGCCGGCTTGGGCACCGGGGTCGTGGCGCCGGTCTCGAAGGTGACGTGCCCGCGAAGCGCGCGCGAGCCGGGCACGCGCACAACCAAGTGCCCCGTGTCGACCTGCTCGCCCGCGCGAAACGTGAGGTAGCCGAACGGGCTGGCGCCGAGATTCAAGGCATCGCTGAGCCGAACGCCGACGTTAAACGCCTGGATCGTGTAGCTGCCGGGCGGCACGTTCCGAAACGCAAACTGGCCGTCCGGCCCGGCGCCGCTGCGGACGATCGCCATGAGCTGCGGCCCGTTCGTGAGAGCGGGCATCAGCTCGAGATTGGCCCCGCTGATCGGTTTGCCCTCGCCGTCCACGACCATACCGGCGACGGGCACCGTGGGTGCCGGCGTGAGCGCGAAGGACACGTCCTTCGCGTCTTGACCGGGGGCGAGCGTCACCAGGCGCGCCGCTGATGTCTCGGTGGTCCCGGGGAAATACGTGACAGCGAATCCGCCAGTGGCACTCGGATCAGCAAAGGCCCCCGAGAGGGCCTCAACGTAGTATTCGCCCGGCGGCAGGCCGGCGATCCGGAAGTGCCCGTCGTCGTCGGTGGTTCGAGCGGGCCCCGCATCAAGACTTGGAACAACCGGTATCAGCCGGCGGCGGCCGACGGCGAACTGAACTTGCGAAGCCTGCACGGAGATGTTCGGGGCCGGATCGCCGAACTCGTCGGTGACGACGCCCTCGATCGCGTTGAAGTGCGCCAAGGTGAAGTCCGCCGCCGTGAACGCCTGGCCGTCAGCCAGGCTAATCGTCTGCGCCATGTTGGAAGTCGTGACGGGCCCAGGCTGCTGTTGGCCGTACTGCATGCGAATGTAGCCGGTGGCCTGAGCGGCGATTCGAAACACGCCCGCCGGGAGTTTGTCGAACGTGTACTTGCCCTGGGCGTCCGTCGTGGCCTGTCCAAACCGGCCGGAGAGGAGGCTGTCGCCCGGGGGAGCGCCGTAGATCACGATCTCGACGAGGGCGTTCCGGAGCGGGCGGCCCGTGTCGCCGGCCACCACATGACCCGAGATCGACCCGGTCCCGGGCGGCATCGGGCTCGGTCGCTGTTGAGCCGCGACGACCGGCGCGGTCGCGAGCGTCGCGACGAGCCCCAATCTCGGAAGCCCAGCGTGTCGAAGGACCGTGCGAGTCCATCTCATCGGGCTCATCGAGGCCTCCAATCGAGCGTCGCGGTCGTGCCGGCCGAGATTGTGACGGCGGTTGCGGTCGGTTGGAGCCGCGCGAGCCGTTCCGGGTCTTCCCAGGCGCCATCCGGTACGTCGCCGACAGCCGCGACCAGGTAGTGGCCCGGGAGAAGGCCGTGCAACAGGTAACGCCCAGTGGCGGCGACTTCGCCCGTCACGATGAAGCGCGAGCGGGCGCCCCACGTCCGTGGGTCATTCGAAAAGACCACGACCCGCGATCCCACCGCCGGTTGACCGGTGACGTCGAGGACCGTGCCCCGGATCGAGCCCGTCTGCGACGTGACGACCAGTTGGAGGGGCGCGGCCGGCGCCGCCCCAAGCGTCGTCGGCGTGTCGGTGATGTCGGTGGCGCCAAGCCGCACGCTTTTCACTATCCACCCGTCAGGCAGCCCGTTCACGCGGAAGAGCCGCGGGCCGACCAGGCCCGACAGCGTGAAGGCGCCGCTCGCCACAGGCGCGCTGGGCGGCGCGGCTGGTTGGCCAGGCACCGGAGAGGGCACTTCGTACTCGGTGTCGAGCGCGACGACTTGGAGCTTTGGCGGCAGAGGCACGCCGCCGTCCGAGTCCACACGTCCGCTCACGGCGGCACCCGGAACGGTCGCCGCGACCAAATCCTGATCGTGTCCGTTCACCGTCACACGGGTCGTCGAGTATTCGACGGGTGCGGCGGAGCCGGGACGAGCGGCGACGATCACCCAGTAATCGCCCGGCGGGACGTTCCGGCACTGCGCGGCGCCCGCGGGCGGATAGACGCACCGCACGTCGCCTGCCGGCGCGCCGACACGCTGAAGACGGGAGATGAAGCTTGCGGGCACCGCGCCCGCGGTGGTCGTGACCTTGACCGTTAGAGTCGCGAGGACGTCCTCAACGACCGAGAAATCCAGGCCGCTCGTCTGCTGCCCGACATCAAGCGTGACGACGCGCGCGTCGTCGACGCGCGCGGTACCCCCGGCCGTCCCACTGAAGTACGTCCGCGTCGGCTTCGGGACGGGGCCTTGTAGCCCGGACACCTGCAGCGCCCGCAACGGGTCGGGCGCCGCTTCGAGGTAGTACTCGCCCGGCGGCAGCGTGTGCACGCGGTATCGGCCAAGGTCGTCCGTAGTCGTTTGTTGCGTGGCCACCACGAAGCGGCCGTACGGGCCATACCCGAGTCGACCGGCCGAGACCGTGAGGCCAATCGCCGGCTCCCCGTCGCCGGTCGTGAGGCGCCCCTCGATGGCCGCGCCGCGTTCCATGAGGACTGTCGTCGTGGCGCGGTCGTTGTCCTTGAGTTCGACGATCGTGGGACGGTCCGCTGGAACGAACCCAAATTTGTTGACGACCACGTGGTAGCTGCCCGCCGGGAGATGGTCGAGATGAAACCGGCCGTTCGTATCCGTGTCGGTCACTTGCGAGCTGTCGCTGGTCGTGACGACGACACGCGCGCGACGCACGGGTGACTGACGTCCCTCGGCAGTCAGGACGACAGAGCCATCGAGTGTCGCTGTGCCTGCCGCTGTCGCGTGGACGTCCCGGGTCGGGGGCGACGGCACGGCCTGCTGCACCTGGATCAGGGCCCCGCTCAACACGAGTCCCGCGAAGAGTGCGCTGCGCATCCTGCTGGCTTTCCGTGGGCTGACCATCAGCCAGTCGGATGATACGCCCGAGGCGGGTGACGCCGAACGGCCGCCCCGCTGGGGTCTGGCCCCGCTTGGCGTAAGCCGGGCCTGACCCCCTGACGTTCCTCGGCGAGCGCCGGGTGGTGCTGTTCGGCGGCTGGACCCGCCGGACCGCCAGCACTCAATGTCTCAACTGGGCGTGCAGCTGAAGATAGTTGAAGACCTGGGCTCGCGACAGCACGCCTTCCAGACGGCCGTTGGCAATGACCGGAAGTTGGTTGAGATCGTCGCGGCTCATCGACGCCAACGCGCTCATGAGAGGGGTCTCCTGGGTCACCGCGTGTAGATTCGCCAGCGGGCGCATGATGTCGCGTACGTGCATCACGGACCACTTGGCGCGGTCGACGTGTTTGACTTCGTGAACGGTCACCATGCCGGTGATCTGGGTCCCGTCGACCACGATGAAGCATCGGCGGCCCGTGCGAAGCAACTCCTGCTCGACAAACTGCGCGACGGTCAACCCGCCGTCAACCGTGGAGCAATCCTGCGTCATCACGTCGGCGACGCGAAGACCCTCGAGCGCGTGAGCGAGCCCGACCCGCGCGTAGCTCTCGCGCGAGGCTTGCAGGAGGAACCACCCGATGAACGCGATCCACAAGCCGCCCAGGCCGGCGCCGCCAAAGTAACGAAACACGCCGAGGGCGATGAACCCAAACGCGACGACTTGGCCGACCATGGCGGCCGATTTCGTCGCGCGGTCCGCCTCGCCGGTCTTCCACCAGATGAGGGCGCGCAGGACGCGGCCGCCGTCAAGAGGGTAGCCCGGAATGAGATTGAACACCGCCAACGAGAGGTTGATGTAGCCCAGCCACAAGAGCATCGCCACCCACGGGTCTGAGGACGGATCGCCGAGCACGCCAGCGAGGACCAGGCACATCCCGCCAATCACCGCACTGGTGAGCGGCCCGACGAAGGCCATCCAGAACTCGACGGCCGCGCTCTCGGGCTCCTTTTCGATTTGCGAGACGCCGCCGAGAGCGAAGAGCGTGATCTCCTTGACCGGCAGGCCGTGCGACGTCGCCACCAACGAGTGCGCCAGTTCGTGAAGCAGCAGCGACACGAAGAACAGGATGGCCGTCACGATCGCCAAGGTCAGAATGACGGAATCGCCCCACTCGGGATTGCTGGCGTGGAATTGCGACGAGAGCGAGAGCACGATGAGCAGCGCGATCAGGAACCAGCTGTAATGCAGGCCGATCTTGATCCCAAACACTCGTCCGAGCGGAATTTGTGATCGCACGCCTTGCCTCCCTGATGGCCAAGTCGCCTGTCTCCGAGCAGGGGACACAATAGGCCACCACTCACGCGGCGGCAAGCCTGCAGCCGCTACAGTCCCGTCATGCCGCTCCTCTACCATCAGGACCTGCGCATCTGCCGGCCTCGCCCGACCTTCGGTAAGGTACCTTCAAGTACGGACCGCGAGCATGCCACCCGTCCAACCCCACCGGCGTACCGATCCGATCCGAGGCCTCGTTCGCGCGGTGGTCGCGGTTTGGCTCGTCGGGCTTGCGTCCCGAGCCGCCCATGCGCAGACGGGCCAGCCCCCGGCGCAGGGCGGCTTCCCGGACGCGTCGTTCGACCTCATGTTCCGGAAGTTCACGCCGCCGGCGAACGTCTTCGCGCCGTACTACTCGTGGGATGCCCAGATGGGGCTCGATCTCACCGTCGCGCGGAACGGCGCGAACGCCGTTGATTTCACGACGGTGTTCCAGACGGTCGGGACCGAGAACATCGGGACCAGAGTCAGCGTGGGCGGCACCGGCTACATCATCAGGGCCAGCGACGCGTGGACGTGCTCGCCGGATCTGACGGTGTCGGCCGGGGTCAGCCACCTCAGCTCGCACCTCACCCGGGACCTCGACACGAAGACGGCGGAGGAGCGTGCGCTCGGTCTGCCCGTGCCCGTCGTGCAGGATCCGTCCGAGTACAACGTCGTCTTTGTCCGTGCCGTCCGGCGGTTCCCGAAGTGGCGGCTGACGCCGGTGATCGACCTCGTCGTCGAGCCGTACAACTTCCGCTTTAACGGCAGCATGGCCCCAACGGCGCGTCCGGTGTACGTCGCTACGCAGTGGACGCTCTGGCACGGCTCTGGCGGGGCGCTCGTCGCCGAGACGCAGCAGGAGTTCGGGCCGCGCCCTTGGAACCAAGTGTCGCTCTTCCTGGAGCTCTACCGCCGTCAGCAGGCCGAAGGCCGGTTCCAGTTGTTCGTGACAGCCTCGCCCGGGGACAGCCTGCACGTGAGCCCGAACGTCGGCGCCTTGCGCGACGGGATCGCGGCCGGCGTGCGCCTGCGGTTCCTCGAGCGGTAGGATTCGCCCGGCTAGCCCCCAGAACCACCAGGCCCGTTTGAATCACTCCAAATGATGGAACAGATCCGTGATTCGGCTAAATGTGTGCGTGGGCAAGCGGGCGGTGCGAATCTCTGAGCTGGAATCGCGATTGAGCCTATTCCTCCGCGAGCACTTCGGTCGGCGGAATTCGAGCGGCGCGCACAGCCGGCAGCGCACACGCCGTCGTGGCGACCAGGGCCATGACGACCGTGGTTGCGGCGACCGTTTCCGGGTCGAACGCCGCGACGCCGAAGAGCAGGTTGCGCAACGCGACTCCCGAGAGCTGCGCTCCGACCGCACCCGCCAGCGCCCCGATGCCGACCAGCCGGAGGCCGAGCCAGAGAAACTGCTGGCCGATCTGAGCGGGGGAGGCGCCCAGGGCCATCCGCACGCCAATTTCCCGCCTCTGGCGAGCGACAGCCGCACTGACCACGCCGTACGTGCCGACGGCCGTGAGGAGCAACGCCACGCCGGCGAACGCAACCGCCAGCAAGGCCGGCGATCGCCGTAAGAACAGGTCGTCAGCCACCCTCGCGTTCATCGTCTGAACATCGCTCACGGGCACCTCGGGGTCGATGGCCCGGACGGTCCGCTGGAACGTTGTGACGAATGACTCGGGGGCCACATTCGTGTGAGCGACCACGAAGAAGGTGTTGTCGGGGGCGTTCGGGAACGGAAAGTACACAGCGCCTTGCCGCTCGTCCGCCGTGATCCCGCTCTGCCGGACGGGGGCGACGACGCCGACGACGCGAAATGCCTGGTCATCGGTCTGAACCCTGGACCCGTTGAACAGCCACTGATCGATCGCATGTTGTCCGGGCCAGTAGCGCCGAGCGAAATCTTCGTCTACGACACAGACCCGCAGGCGGTCGCGCGAGTCGTCTGGCGTCAGGGTTCGCCCCTCGCGCAGCTCAATCTGCATCGCCTTGAAGTAGTCTCCGCGGATCCCGTAGGTGTAACTCCCGTGAAGCGATTCGCCCGCCGGAAGGACATAATCCTTCACTGTCACGGCGCTCTTGATGTCGCCGGTCAAGGGCAGCTTCGTGGTCACGCCCACCGCGTCGACGCCGGGCCGGCTCGAGAGGTCGTCCGTCAACCGATTGATAAATGCGAGTTCGCCCGCCGCACCGGCGTGCGTCGTGCCCGCGAGTGACACCCGCCCTGTCAGCACGTGATCGACCCGAAAACCTGGAGCCACAGCGAGCGCACGATTCAAGCTCACGCTGAGCAAACCCGCACTCACCAGGAGGACAAAGGATAACGCGACCTGCAGAACGACGAAGACATGGCTCAGACGCTGAGCCTCCCGACCAGACGTATGGCTGCGCGACGTGTCGCCGAGCCGATGGCCCGGGCCGCTTCGCAACAGGAACGCCGCGACGGTTGCTGCCATGGCCGCGCCGATAGCCAGAGCGGCGGCGAAGCCAAGCGCCGCGGTCCGACCGTCGAACGACAGGGACGCGCCAAGCGGCAAGCGATCCGCGCTCACGAACGCGAGGAGGCGCACGCCGGCCATGCCGAGCGCGGTTCCAACGGCACCGGCGCACACTGCCAGCAGCAGCATCTCGGCGAGCACCTGACCCACGAGTTGTCGGCTGCTCGCACCCAGTGCACGGCGCGTCGCAAACTCCTTGATTCGACCGCTCGATCGAACGAGCAGCAAGTTCGTCAGATTGACGACGCCGATGATGAGCAGAAGGCCGACGCCCGTCTGAAGCAGCAGGAGGATCGGGCGAACGGACGAGACGTGATCAGCGCGAAGTGGCCGGACGATCGTGCGGAAGCCGGCATCGTTCATCTGCGGGGCTCGTGGGTACGGCGCGACCAGCTCGACGGCCGCGTTCCGCGCGTCGACCTGCGCCTGAGCGTCTTCTATCGAGACGCCCGGGGCCAGCCTCGCAATCATCGTGGCCGCGCTTCCGGAATGTCGCTCGGCCGGCGCTCTCCGCGACAGTTCGGACGCGAGGGGCACGTAGAGTTCCGCCTGCGACGACAGGAATCGGAACGTCGGCGGCAGGACGCCGACGATGGTTCGCGAGACGCTGTCGATTCGAATCGGCCGGCCGAGGATGTTCGGGTCGGCGTCGAAGCGCTCGCGCCAGGCCCGATCGGTGAGGATCGCCACCCGATCGGCGCCAGGAAGGGTCTCCTGCTCGAGAAACGGACGTCCAGCAGGAAGCGTCACGCCGAGCGTCGCGAAGAAATCCGGAGAGACATGCATGACGGGCTCGCGAGCGGTCGACGAGGCGTCGCCGGTGGTCGCGGGCCACTCCTGATAGATCGAGAGGTCACGAAAGGCGGCGATCTGTCCGCGCCGCTCGTAGTAGTTGGTGATCGACGATTCGTCGCGAGTCACGCCCGCCCGCGGGTACGTGTTGAACATCGTGACGAGTCGATCTGGCGCGGGAAAGGGGAGCGGCCGCAACAGCACCGCGTCGACCATCGCGAAGACGGCGAGTGTCGCGCCCAGGCACAGGGCCAGCGTGAAGACCGCGGTCGCCGCCACGCCAGGTGACCGGCGCAGGCCTCGCGCCGCGTAGCGGAGGTCGCGCCACGCAGTTTCCACGACTGGGACTCGCGCGAGGTCGCGGTACGATTCGGTCACGCTCGCCTGGCTGCCAAATGCCGCGCGGGCCCGGCGCTTCGCCTCGTCGGGCGAGACCCCCGCTCGGATCAGCTCATCGGCGTGCGCATCGAGATGGAACTCGAAGTCAGCGTCCCATTGCGCCGCGTCCCGCCCGCGGTGCGTCACCGAGCGGAGGCGCGCCCGCAGGATGTGCCACCACCGTATGAGTGTCACGACGTGGCCCTGATAACTTGGTCGATGGCCGACGACAGCCGGTCCCAACTCGCCACCTCGTGCCTGAGGTGCGTGCGGCCGGCGCGCGTCAACGCGTAAAATTTGACCGTGCGGCCGTTGTCGGCCTCGCCGACCGTCGCCGTCACCCATCCCTGTCGTTCGAGTCGGTAGAGCGCTGGATACAGCGAGCCCTGCGGCACCTGCAGTACGTCGCCCGACATCTGTTGGATGCGCTTCGCGATGGCCCAGCCATGTCGGGGCTCGAGCGCGATCGCCTTCAGGATCAGAAAATCAAGCGTGCCCTGGACGAGGTCGGCCGGCTTGCCCATGTACCTACCTTGACGTTCTACAATACGCGAGACAATTGTCGACCGTCAAGGTAGGAGCCGCCGCCTCACTGCACGCCTCGCCCCAACCGAGGACCGATGAGCGGGAACTACGGCAACAACGGACCGCCCGCCGACGCGCGAAGGCGGGGTTAGCTACCCGAGTTCGCGGTGATCGTCCCGCTGAAGGTGCCGTGGTCTGGGTCCCAGTGCACGTACTCAACGACGCATAGGTGCCAGAGACAGACGTGTTGGTTGAGTTCAGTGTCCCGGTCTCGGTCACCGCGCAGACGAGGCCGCTGACAGTGGGAGTGATCGTGAGCGTCACGCTCGATCCGTTCACCGTGCCGTTCACCGTTTCGCTAGTGTCGAGCTTCGGAAACGTAGCAGCATACGAACCCGCGAGCGACGTGCCCTCCTCGGCAATCGTCGACGTGAATGTCCCCGCGCCATACACGCTGTCGGTCAGCGTGCCGGCCCAGGTTGCCGAACAGCGGCGGCGGCGAGGGGCTCGTCGTGCCGCAACTCACGGCGAAAGCGATCGTCAAGATGATGAGGACCACGCGAAGGCGATCCGGCATGACAAGCCCTCCATGGGCGCTTGGCGTCCGTCATTCTACGACGGGCATCCGGGCGAGACCTACCGGCGTATGCACGGCCAAACCGGCGCACGCCTCCAGCGCCAAACACCGGATCGCGCCGAACCGTCCGCGTTCCGCTCTATCTATTTCCGCATGAGCGTCTCGCCGAGCTTTCCAGCGGCGGTTGAGACGTTGTCCAGCGGATGCGCGGCGCAGGTCCCCTTGGCCTACCTGACGCTGACGGCCGTCACGACGCACGGGCGTGTGGCGAGAACCGTGAGCGACCCGCCATCCAGGCGAGCGAGCGCGATCGTGTCGTTTCCTGGTGCGACGAAACGGCTGCCGGCCTGAGTCGCGTCGCCCCCGCCAGGGCTGGCGAGCATGGCCGACAGCGTCGCGGCCAGCCCCGTCGCCGCGGCCTCGCTCGGCACGTCCGTCGCGAGCCGGATGGCGTCGGCGACAATCGTCGCCTGCGTCTCGGCGACCCGGAGGTCCTGCTCCGTGGCGCTGTTGTCGGCCGCGGTTGCCCGTCCCGCGCCGGTCGGCCGGAGGTCCCACAGAGCCACGTGGCGGCCTGGTGTAGCGATGACCTCGAATTGGCGGAGCGGCTGTACGGTCGCGTCCAGCGCCAGCACGAAGAGCCGGCCCTGGAACGTGGGCTGCACCTGATAGCGGATGAGGACGAACGCTGGCCGAGGCACAGCCGCCTGCGGGCGTGCGGCGGACCCGTCCGGCGGTGATGCCGGCACGACGGCGGCCCGGTCCTCAACCGATTCGAGCGTCACCGTGTCATCGGACGCCACACCGGCCAGCGCCGCGGGGGGTGCGGCCGAGAGGTCGGAGGACACATACCGCGCCGTGAACTCGGTCGCGGCCTCCGGTCCGAAGAGATCGTTCAGGCTGGAATCGGAGGAAGATAGACTCGACAAATTCACAGCGGTGCGGCGGAAGTCGATCGCGTCGGTCCCGAGCCGCACGCCAGAAAAATTGACGATGCGGGTGCCATCCGGGGACCTCACGGTGAAGGACAACCGGCGGGCATCGGCCTGGCCGCTGGCGATCGCGACCGGTCCGGTCGGGACGGGGCCCGACCGGGTCGCCCGATCCATCGCACTCTGCGCGACGCTCCCGGTTACGACGCCGTGCAGCCCAATCGTGAGATCAAAGGTCCACGGCGAGAACCCGATGCCCTCTGTCGCGACCCATCGTGATGTACCGGTAGCGAAGGGCGGGGCTTGCGGATCCGCCGTTTCGCAGCGCGCCATCGAGACCCGCTCGGTGGCCGGGCTTCCGTCGGGGCACCCGTTGCCCGCCGGCGACGGCACGCGCTGAACCATGAAGTACTTCCCGTAACTCTCGCTACGCGTGTTGAACGGGCCGAGATTGTTCGGCGCGGGCGCTGCGGCACCCGGCGCGACCGGGGATCTCGTGAAGGCGATGGTACTGCCGTCGGCCTCGACGACGCCGGCGAACTCGATCGTGCTCCCGGAGGGGGTCTCCACCCTGAAGGACAACACGTCGCCCTCGATCGTGCCGTCATCGATCGGCACTGGGTCCAGCGTGCACCGGTTGTACGGCCCGCTGTTCTGCAGCGTGCCGGACAAGGTCGTGCCCACCTGGGTCAGCCACAACGTCCAGGGGGTCCCGGGCTCCGGGTTGCGCACACTGAAGCTACTGCCCTCCCGGATGCACTGCGTGACGTTGAACGGGTGCCTGATGTCGTTGGTCATCGTCTGCCAGACGCCGGTCACCTCGATCGCCGGGGCGCTCCCTTGAGTGGGCCGGGACGCGTGGACCCCGCGGTCATCTGACGTCGCGGGCATGGCGGCCAGCGCGCAGGCGGCCAGGGACAGCGCCGACACGGCCCATCCCCGAGTCACCGGCCGCCTCCGGCCCTGACTTCGAGTGGCAAGGTGGCGACCGTCGTCGCGACGCCCGCATCCACCCGCGACAGGGCGCAAACATACGGCCCCGGGCCGACCGACGGATTTGCGGCCGTTGGGGCGTCCACGGGTCCGGCGAGGAGAGGCGCCACCCGGCCCAGGACTCTCGCTGTCCCGTCCGGATCGTCGGCGGCGAGACGGACCAGGTCGCTGGCGAGCGTGGCGCGCGCCTCGGCGGTCTCGAGCTCCGCAGGCGTATGCGCGGTCAGGAGCCCGCCCTCAGTGGAGCCCACGTCGGCCCGCAGGTTCCACAGGGCCACGTGATCGCCCGGCGTGGCCGTGACCTCGAATTGCCGAACCTGCGCGCCCGTGGCATCGGAGACCGTCAGGACCAATCGGCCCTCAAAGGCTGGACCGACGCGATAGCGAGCGAGGGCAAAGCCCGAGGGCGCGGCACGTGTGCTTCCGTCGCCAGGACCGGCCGGGGCCGCCGGCACGGCCGCATACCGCGCGTCAACCGCGTCGAGCGTCACCGTGTCGTCGCCTCCGGCTCCGCTGGGGATGGTCGCCGGAATCACGGGCGGCGGCTCTGCCGACGGGTCCAGGACGGCGGTGAAGCGCGTGGCGCTCTCGGCGCCGAAGATCCCGCTCAGGCCGGGATCGGCACCGCTCAACACGCTCACGACCGTCATCCGACGCGTGAACGTGATCGCCTGGACTCCGCTGCGCGTCCCGTGAAAGGTCACAACGCGCGCTCCCTCGCCGAGGGTGATTGTGAAGTCGACGGAAGAAGAGTCCGAGTGCCCGTTGGAAATCGGGAAGGGCCCAGTGACGACCGTGGACATCCTGGTGGTGGGGTCGGTCCGGCCTTGGCTTACGATCCCCGAGGCCCGGCCGTTCGCGATGACGAGATCGAACGTCCACGGGGGAAACCCGATCCTGGCTGAGGCCACGTACCGCCGGAATCGGGGGGCTTCGGGTCGGCTGGGGGGCGTGCCGGGTATCTGGCACCCCGGCGGCGGGGCCGTCGTCGGATCGACCCGGTGCGCCACGAAACGGATCTCGCCATCCGGACTGAGGAACCCGGAATCATCTTCAGGCCCGGCAGCGACGGGACCGACGAGCGAACCGACTCGTCCCCGCGCTGGCGCCGCTGCGCTCGGGAGCACGGTGGAGGACCGGCTGAACGCGATCGCGTCCCATGCGCTGGCGACGAGGCCCCTGAAGGTAATCGTGCTGCCTTTCGGGCTCGCCAGGTCGAACGAGACCACGACACCCGCCTCGGTCGTCTCGAGGGTGCCGTCCTCGAACGCGACCGGCTCCGTCGCGCAGATGACGGGAAAGGACTGCTGAATCGTGCCCGCGACGGTCTTGCCCGTCTGCACCAGCGTGATCACCCACGGGACCCGAAACACGCCCGTCCGGACCTCCCAGAGGCCGGTGACGGTTCCGTCCTGGGTAGACGCTTGTTGAACGAGAGGCCCAGCCGCGGCCGGTTGGCCGGAACGCAACGGCACGACCGCGAAGAACCACGCCGAGAGGATTCCCGACAGCGCCGCCGCGATCCACCGATGCGTCACTGATGGCTCCTACACACGCGTTTGAGAACACGCTCGTAGCGTCGCGGGTATTCACGGCCCGCGAAGCCAAATATCCGCCCGTTAAGGGCCACGTGCAGTGTCCTCAACGCATCGCCATAGCCACCGTCTGTCGGTGGAGGGGAGGCGGGCAAGGGATTCACGCCACGCCTCGAATGCCAGCCCACATCCGCGTGAGGAAGGCTTTCGACTGTCGCAGCGCGCCGAGGCCCACCGTGGTCACCCGAAAGTGCCGTTTCGCGCGGCCGCCTCGCTTCGCCGTCGGCGCCGAGAGCGTCGACGTCACGTAGCCCTTGTCCTCGAGCCGATCCAGCGCCGTGTACAGCGCGCCCACCGCGATCTGCCGCTTCGTCCGCGACTCGATCTCGCGGCGAATCGACACGCCGTAGGCCTCGTCATCCAGATGGATGATCGCGAGCCGGCGACCAACCGAAGGGTGTATTCGCCCGGTTTAAGTCCGCCGAGCGAGACGACGACCAGCGAAGGAGCCGTTCGGCCCATAAGGGCGGCGCGGGTGTCAGTCGTGTTATCCATTTACTACGCAGCGCCCTCGGACCGGCCACCGCCGCCGAGGGCCGTCAGCTCATTCACCGGAGCGAGCCACCCGCCATTTTGAGATCAAGCCGGCGCTGTTCGCCGTCGGCAAGCGACACCTTCATCGCCAGCGCGGAAATCTCTTCCAGAAACGATGGATCGCCGAGCTCGGACGGATCGAAGTCCGGTACCGCGGCCACGTAGTACTCGCCTGGCGGAAGCGCCGGAATGTCGAAGACGCCGTTGGTCGCGGGCTGGCTACTCTTCGTCCGGCGGGAGCCGTCGGTCCAGAGCGCTCGGTTCGTTGGGAAGGCGACGATCGCGACGGCAGAGCTCGGATGACCCTGCGCATCGAGGACAGTTCCGGTGAGGTCTGTCGCACGATCAGTGAAGGTGATGGCGAGCCCAGCCACATCAGCGTCGCTAGCGATGTCGAAGGGCACGTCAAGCAGATCGTGGCCATTGAGCATCGCAGACTTCGGCTGCCAGGACCCCGTCGGTCCCGTATCAGCGGATGATTGGATCTCGCCGGTTCCAGCTCCGCCAAGACGCACGCCGAGACTCGCCAACGCGGCCGCCCGTGTGGCCCCCGCAGTTCCGACGAAGACCTTCAGGGTGTAGCGGCCGGCCGGCACGCCGGGAATGGCGAACGAACCATCCGGCTGCGACCGGGTCGTGAGCTGAAAGATCGGCGTCATCGGGAATTGCGCCACGGGAACAAGCGAAATCGTCACGCCACCGCCGTTCGGCGGCGCGGCATGCGTGCCCTCGAACGTGGTCGATCCTGAAAACCTGATGCCAGGCTGCAGCTGCAGGACGAGGCTGGTCTGGTCCTCGCCCGTCACGGTCACCGGGAGATCACCCCAGAGCGGGGCTGGCGGCTCGGCGGACGGCGGCGCCGCACCACCCGCGCGAGGAGCAATCATGACCGCCGCGGTTCGCGCGACCAGCTCGTAGGTGCCTGGGCCAAGCCCCGAGAAGCTGAAGCTGCCGTCCACCCCAACGGGGTGCTGGATCGGTCCTGAACCAAAGATGTTGGGGCCCTGCTCTGGTGGCGCGCCATCGCCAGCGCTGCGGACCATCGCCACCACAGCACGCATATCGCGCCCCAAGAGTCCGCTCGGATCCACAACCATGCCGGCGACTCTCACCGCCGGGATGTACTGCAACGCGAAACTCGCCGTGGCCTCCTCTCCCGCATTCGGCGTCACGACGGCGGCCGCGCCGGCATCTGCGGTGCCAGGAAAGTACACGGGCGCGTAACTCATGGCGCGCCCGAACGGCGGCGCGGGTGAGGCTGTGGGTGCGTGGCCTGTGACCTGCTGTTGAGCCCATTGCACCTCGGCGTTGGTCACCTGGTGCACATCCGCCTGCTGCATCATCAGGAACCCCGCCTGCACGGTGGCGCGGACGTGGTAGGTGCCTGGCGCCAGCCCGTAGATGCGATAAACACCGCGATCGTCGGTCGTCGAGACCCCGGTGTTCGACGAGCCCCCTGATCCTCCGCCGGTCGTCGCCAGCAACGCCTCAACACGGACGCTCGGCATCGGCCGGCCGTAAGGATCGACTATCGTGCCGGTGATCACCGCGCCTCGCACGATCGTCATCGTGACATCTATGCGCTGGCCATCGCCGACCGCAATCGGCACCCCGGGACGCCCGGGCCGGCGCGCCCCGTAACTTACTGTCACGTACCCTGGCCGGGTGGCGGTGAGCGTGAAGCGCCCGGCAGGAAGGCCGACAAAGGCAAAGTGGCCGGCATTGTCCGTCACGGTGACGCGCCCGTACCCTGGCACCCCGCCGAGAGTCATCGTCGCGCGCCGGACCGGATGCGGAGTCGCTTCGTCCGTGACGAGCGTCCCGCTGACGCTCGCGGTCTCGACAACGGCTGGGCCGCGACCCGCGTCCCGGACCTGCGGCAATGCTAGAACCGCGTCGGCCGTTCGGGTGTCGGGACCCGGCACGGCAGCCCGTGGCACTGGCGCCAAGGCTCCGACGACAAGCGCCGCTCCTGCGGCGGCCGCCACCGACGCCGCTCGCCGACCCGCGAGTCGCGCGGTCATTTGATCTCCGGCAGCGGCAATGCCCGCAGCGCCTGCGTTTTCTTGTCGCCTTCGACGAGCGGCACTCGCGTAGCGATCTTCGCCAACGCGATCAACACCGCGGGACTCTGCCAGTTGTCCGGCACGCCGCCGGCAATCGCCGCCACGAAGTACTCGCCGGCTGGCAGCCCGTCAAACTCAAACGCGCCGATCTTGGTGACCTGCATGCTCCGCGTGCGGCGCTGGCTGAAGGCGCCCGTCTTCCAATCGTCCGAATCCGCTGGAAAGGCCACGACCGCGTCCTGCAGGTCGGTGCCACCCGAGGCATCGGTCACCTGGCCCGCGAGCTGGGTCGTCTTGTCCGTGAAGGTCGCGACGACGCCCGTGAGGTCGCTCGATTCGAGGTCGAATGGGGCGTCGGTAACGTTGCGGCCGTTGTAGGTCACGGCCCGCAGCGTCCACGGATTATTGGGCCCCAACACCGCAGTGCCCCCTGCCGGCCCGCCGACGACGGCAAAGTACTTACCCGGGGGCGCGCCGCTCGTCGCGAACTGGCCGTCCGGCGAGACGGGCGTGTTCGGCACCGTTTCTGACGGGGTGAGCGGCGTCAGGAGAAGGAGGAGCCGCGCCAGGACGTCAGGCGTCGGTTTGGCTGAGGTGCCGTCGAACTCGACGTGGCCGCTGATGCGAATGCCCGGCTGAAGGGGAACAGTCAGATCCGACACGTCGGCGTCGCCCACGGTGATTGGCAATCGGGCCCAGAGAACGGGCGCCAAGGGTGTCGCGTTCGCGACGGCCACTCCGCGACCCATCTCATTCCGACCGACGACGAGCGTGAACCGCCCCGCCGGCACGCCGATCAACTGGAAGCGCCCGCGCGAGTCGCTCGTCGCCGAGGCGACGTCCGCGGCTGCCGTCCCCGCGGCAAACTCGTCGACGCTGCTCGTAACGGCACGAACCAACATCCCGCCGACAGGTCCGGCCGGGCCAAGGATCGTTCCGGAGATGCGAACGGCTGGCACGAGGTTCAGCGCCAGATTGACGCCCGTGCGCTCTTGGCCCGCGGCGAGGGTCACGACCGTCGCCTGCCCAAGCGTTGTGGCCGAGGGAAAGAACGTCGTGGGATAGACCTGCATCGGCCCAGTCGCGGGCGGTGGTGGCGACGCGTAGCCAGTAGTCTGGGCCGAGGCATCCACGACCTGATCCCCGACGAGAGATCCTGATGCGACGGAGACCGAGGAACTCATGGAGATGATGACACCGTCCATCATCATCATCGCGCCGCCGGCCGCCCCTCCACCCCGAGTCGCTGCGGCGCTCGCCGCCTCGACCGGCGCGCTGACCATCATCGCGGTCACCCCAATCAAATAGTCCCCGGGCTGCAGGCTCGACAGGCGATAAATCCCTCGATCGTCGGTCAGCGTGGCGCCTCGGAGGGCAAGTCGCGTGCTCCCATTCGCCACGACCTTCATCAGCACCTTGACCGTCACTCCGACGGCCGGCTCGCCTGCCTCGTCGACCACCGTGCCGGTAATCACCCCGAACTTCCACATCCGCAGTTCGACGCTGCGCCGCTCGGCGTCCCTGAGATCCAGCAAATGCGCAGTACTGAACGGCTTCGTCTGGAGATAGCCGCCCCCCGAATACCCCGGCCTGCTCGCATACAGTTGGTAACGACCGCCTGCCACCTCCCGAAAGACAAAGTTCCCGCCGTCATCGGTGAACACTAGGCGCGGCGCGTTGGTCGGGGGCGCCGGAGTCATTGGGCCGGTGACGAAGACAGATTCCGAGGGCGGCCCGAGGTACTGCAGCTGGACGGTGGCGCCCGGCAAGGGCTGACCGCTCACGACGTCGGTCACTGCGCCGACAACAATTCCGGCGGCCGGCTGGGCGCCGACTGGCAACTGGTCCGTGGATGGCGGGTTCTGGGCGGCTCCGCCCGCTCCGCCTCCCCGCTGACGGGCGCGAAGTCCGGTCGCTGCCAGGGCGCAGGCGACCAGAACGAAAAAGGCGACCGGCAGGGCGCGACGGGCAGGCACGCGCATAGGTCTCCCAGGCGGCCGAGGTCTAGGGTGTAGCCCCGGCTATGTCTCTGATACGTCGGAGCATTAGACTCTGCTCCGGCCTCGCTGGTTCCTCATTTGACCGCGAGCCGGCGGGGAGCCTCGCGCCACAAGGTGACGCAAAGCCATTCGCATGGCAGAGTCAAACCGCGTCACTACCCCCTGAGGCCGCGAGCCGTTCGAACTCACCGTAGCTTTGAGCCACGGGCGGGATTCGCACCTCGGTTATGGAGCCATCCGGATAGTGGATCCGCTCGTCGTTATTCCAGGTCGACATTTCTCCTCGACGAACGACAACCGCGTGAAAATGGCGAGTGATGCCGGCGTGGGGCCGATCCGTCACTGCCTGGGATCTCCTGATGGCTTCCGCGAGGCTTTCAAGCAGCGTGAATCCGATTCTTACAGATCCCGAGTAACCCGCAGGCGCGCCGTAACCGCACGCGCTGGTGGCGCCGACGACCCAAGTCATTCCGGAGTCCGCGGATCGAATCTACCCTTGACGCCCTCGGCTGCGAAGGATTCACCCCGCCAGTCGCGGCCGAACACTGGCACCGGCGCGGGCCTCGCCGGAAAGTCGAACACGAGTCGAACAATGACCTGTTGTGCTCGTGCCGCGCGCGGGCAGGTTGGGTCTAGAAATCGCGATTGAGCCCGTGTTGACGGGCCGGAATTACTGGTGCGGAAGGGCGAGTCGAACCCCCACTGGATTGCTCCAACAAGCTTCTGAGTCGCGACGCGAAGAAGGTCACACCAGATCAGGCCAGTATTTACGGCCTGGTCTGGTGATTGACCAAGTCAGAAAACGACACTCCGGACGACGCGAATCACACAAATTCACACATGCCAAACCCCTCGTCGAGCGCGGCCGCGGGCTGGGGCTTGGACAGGCCGAGCCCATCGTAGCCGCTCGACGGCACATTCCGGTCGAGCGTCACGATGCGATCCGGGTCCGGAGAGGGCAGCGCCTTGAGGAGCACGCCAGACAGGACGCTGAAGAGGGTGGTGTTGGCACCGATGCCGAGAGCAAGTGTCAGCATGGCGACAGCCGCGAAGGCGGGGTCCGGCCCAGCACTCGCAGCGAGTCAGGATTCTCGCAGCGCTCGCATCGGATCGATTTTTGTCGCCCGGCGCGCAGGCAGGTAGCTCGCCAGCGCTGCGAACGTCAGGAGCAAGATGGGTACGGTCACAAAAACGATCGGATCGTGCGGGCGTACGCCGTACAACACACTGGCGATCATTGAGACCGCGGCGGCCGAGAACAGCACGCCGGCCGCAATGCCGGTGGCCGCGAGCGCTACGCCCCGCGAAAGAATCGGCGCGAGGACATCGGAGTGGCTGGCGCCCAACGCCATTCGCAATCCAATCTCGCGAGTCCGTTGCCCGACGAGAAAGGCCAGCACGCCGTAAATGCCGAGCGAGGCAAGCAGCACGGCCGTCGCGGCAAAGCCGCTGAGGAGGTCGGCGGCAAACCGCCGTGACGCGAGCGACTGATCGATCCACGTGTCCATCGACGTCACGCCGTACACCGGCAACCCGGGATCGACGCGCTCGACCTCTCGCCGGATAGCGGGCTCGAGCGCGCTGGCGGCGAGCGGTGTCCGGGCGAAGATGACGGCGTCGCGGAACACGTAACCCGCAGCGACATCAAACGGTTGATACATCGGCACGTAGACCGTCGGCTCGCCGGTCATGTCAATACCTGCTTGCCGCACGTCTTTCACGACGCCCACAACCGTCATCCAATCGCCCTGGCCCATGCGTATGCGTCGCCCGAGTGCGCTGGCGTCCGGCCAATAGCGGTGCGCCGTCGACTGATCGACAATGGCGACGCGCAGCCGTCCTTCCTTGTCGTCCTCGTTGAACTCGCGCCCGGCAGCCACCGGCGTTTCGAGCACACGAAAATAGCCGGGGCTGACGAGGACCTCGCGCGCACGAAACGTTTCGCCCGCGACGGCCGGCCGGTCGTCGATGGCGAGTGTGAAGTGGAGGCCGACGTCCGTTGCGGGCACTTGAGAGCCGAAGGCCAGATCCTGAACACCGGAAATCGCCCGAAGGCGATCGGCCAGTTGGTGGTACAGGACAGACTGCTTTGCCAGCGTGCTGTACGGATCATTCTTCGGATCGCTGGGGAATGGCAGGTTGACACCCGCCGCGACGATCTGTGTGGGATTGAATCCGGGATTCTCCGCGAGCAGATCCTGCATGGTTCGCAGCAATAGACCTGCGCCAATGGTCAGCACGACTGCGAGCGCGAGTTCGGCGACGATCAACACATCCCTCATGCGTCTCGTCGATGCGTTGGTGCCGGATCCGCCGGTGCGTTCGCGTATGCCGCCGGCCAGCGCGCCTCGCGATGCGTGAAGCGCCGGCGTCACGCCGAACAACGTGCCGGTGACGAGCGACGTCAGGACCGCAAACAGCAGGACGATCCAATCGAGTCTGATCTCGCGCACCCGCGGGATTGTGGACGGCATGACATGAACGATGCCATCAAGTGTGAGAGAGGCTACGACAATGCCCCCAACGCCACCCAGAAATGACAGCAGCATGGACTCGGTCAGCATCTGGCCCGCGATGCGTCCGCGGCTGGCGCCGAGCGCGGCGCGAAGGGCCATTTCCTGTTGACGGCCGGACGCACGCGCGAGCAGCAGGTTCGCGATGTTCAACGCGATGATCAGCACGATCACGCCGACCGCGCCCTGCAACACGTACAGCATCGGCCGCACGTTACCCACGATGGCCTCGTGCAACGGCGTGATCTCGACGGTCCAGTCGGATGGCGCCGGAAACTCTGCGGATGTCAGCCGCCATCTCGGTGAGCCTTGTCTGCGCCTGTTCGAGAGTGACGCCCGGCTTCAGGCGTCCGACGGCGCCGGGAAATGCACGGCCGCTGCGCGTCGGCAGCGGGTCAGCCGGCGATCGAAATCCCGATGCCAGCCACACGTCGACGTCGTGGGTGCGCGGCAAACCGGGGTGATGAAAATCCGGCGGCAGCACGCCAATGATGACGTGGGCATCGACATCGAGGTGAATCGTGCGGCCAATGACATGCGGATCGGCCGCGAAATCGCGACGCCACAGGCTGTCACTGATGACGACGCCTGGCGCGAGGGCGGGCGTGTTGTCCTCGGGTCCGAACAGGCGGCCGAGTTCGGCTGTCGCGTCGAGCATCGAAAAATAATTGGCGCTCGCCGTCAGCATCTCGAGACGCTCGGTCTCGCGACCACCGGTCATGTCGATGCTGCCGCGCTCGGTGCCGGTGACGTAGTCGAAGACACCGGCGCGATTTCTGAGGTCCTCGAGCTCCGGCACCGAGTAGAGGAGGTTGCGCGAGCCGACGGCAGGGTCGCTGAAGATGATGCGGACCAGACGCTCGGAGCCCGGGAACGGCAGCGCGCGCAGGAGCACCGCGTGCACGATGCTAAACATCGCGGTGTTGGCGCCGATGCCGAGCGCGAGTGTCAGAAGGGCGACGAGTGCGAACAACGGCCGGCGCCAGAGTGTGCGCCATCCGTATCGCACGTCCTGCAGAAATACTTCGGCGAGCCGTGTGCCTCTCGCATCCCGACACGCGTCCTTGATGTGATCGAGTCCGCCAAAGGCGAGGCGGGCGCGCCGTTCGGCGTCGGCTCGCGTGAGACCTAGTCCCAGATGCTTCTGGACTTCCTGGTCGACATGCCACCGCAGCTCGTCGTCGAGGTCCAACTCCACGGTCTTACCGCGAAATAACGCGCGAAGGCGAAACAGTACGTCGCGGAACATACGGGCCTCAGTCGATGCCGAGCACGCGCGCCATCGTGCCGGTCAACCGCACCCATGCGTGTTTCTGCGCGTCGAGCTGGTGCCTGCCGGCGGCGGTCAGCTCGTAATACCTGGCGCGGCGATTGTTTTGGGTTACGCGCCAGCGAGCTTTGATCCAGCCGCGACGCTCGAGGCGGTGGAGAGCGGGGTACAGTGACCCTTGCTGCACCTGGAGCACGTCGCGCGACATCTGCTGCACGCGCCCGGAAATCGCCCAGCCATGCTGAGGCTCGAGGACTAGCAGCCCGGGGTGAAAGTCGATAGGCGCTGACGACGCGGATTGCCGCGGTCGTCCGCGTACTACAATGCCACGCATGTCGATGGGCACGCGAGAGACCGACCAACCGCCGTTGTGGATCG
>Ga0182024_10002018_pt1 | contig 51166 bp, 38 predicted proteins | sample P32metaG_FD_120480 | JGI IMG/M metagenome (GOLD analysis project Ga0182024, IMG submission 120480) | Permafrost microbial communities from Stordalen Mire, Sweden - P3-2 metaG (Illumina Assembly) | ecosystem: Environmental > Terrestrial > Soil > Wetlands > Permafrost | place: Sweden: Stordalen... | reverse complement strand
GGTTGTTCTTCGACAATACCTTTGTGATCGCCGCCGTCAGCGTCGTCTTGCCATGGTCAATGTGGCCGATCGTCCCGATATTGACGTGCGGCTTTGTTCGCTCAAATTTTTCCTTCGCCATTTCTCTCTTCGCTCCTCGACCCGCTATTTCCGCGCATCAAAAACCGTTTTAGCGTGTGGCCCGGCCCGTGGCTTTTGAGACGACTTCCTCAGCAATAGAAGCCGGCGCCGGCTCGTAATGCGAAAAATGCATCGTAAAGCTGGCGCGCCCCTGCGAGCGGCTGCGCAAATCCGTGGCGTAGCCAAACATCTCCGCCAGCGGCACCAGCGAACGGATCACCTGGCTGCCGGCGCGCGACTCGCTGCCCTGAATCTGGGCGCGGCGCGCGTTCAGGTTGCCAAACACCGCAGCCTGGTATTCATCCGGGACGACCACTTCGATGCGCATGATCGGCTCGAGTAACGTCGGGCCAGCTCTATGGCAGGCTTCCTTGAATCCGATCGAGCCGGCGATCTTGAACGCCATTTCCGAGCTATCCACTTCGTGATAGCTGCCATCGACCAGAATCACCGCGACATCCACCATTTCGTAGCCGGCCAGAACGCCGGTCTCCATGGCTTCGCGAATCCCCGCCTCGATCGGACCGATATACTCCCTGGGAATGGAGCCGCCAATAATCTTGTCAATGAAAAGCAGCCGGTGTTCCTTGTCGAATTTCCAGCGACCGCCCGAGCCCGCCACTTCCTTCGCGAGCGCATCCAGCTCGTCGGTGGACATCTCCTTCATGTCTTCGCGCCCCGACGAGGGCAGCGGCTTCACTTCGAGCTTGCAGTGGCCGTACTGGCCTCGGCCGCCCGTCTGGCGAATGTACTTGCCCTCGGCAGCGGCGTGCTTGCGAATCGTTTCGCGATACGCGACTTGCGGCCGTCCGACCGTGGCCTGCACGCTGAACTCACGCATCATGCGATCCACAATGATTTCCAGGTGCAACTCGCCCATGCCGGAAATCAGCGTCTGCCCCGTATCCGGATCGGTATGCACGCGGAACGTCGGATCTTCTTGCGCGAGCCTGGTCAACGCCGTGGACATCTTGTCCTGATCGGCCTTGGTCTTCGGCTCGATCGCCACCGAAATCACCGGTGTGGGAAATTCGATGGACTCGAGCACGATCTGCTTCTCTTCGTCGCACAGAGTGTCGCCGGTCGTCACGCTCTTCAATCCGACACACGCGGCGATATCGCCCGCGTAGATGGCGTCAATTTCTTCGCGCTTGTTGGCGTGCATCCGCAGCAGCCGGCCAACACGCTCGCGCGTTTTCTTGCTCGAGTTGTAGATGTAGCTGCCCGCCTCGAGCACGCCCGAGTAGACGCGCACGTAGGTGACCTGCCCGACAAACGGGTCGGACATGATCTTGAACGCCAGCGCGGCAAACGGCTGATCGTCCGAGGCTCGGCGCAACACCGGCTCCTCGTCGTCCGGCGAAATGCCTTCCACCGGAGGCACGTCGAGCGGCGACGGCAGGTAATCCACCACGGCATCCAACATGGGCTGAATGCCTTTATTCTTGAACGCCGAGCCGGCAACCACCGGCACCAGCTTCAACGCGATGGTCGAGCGGCGAATGGAGGCACGCAGCTCCTCCGGCGTCAACTTGTGCTCTTGCAGATATTTCTCAAGGATCGCGTCATCGTGCTCGGCGACGTATTCGACCACCTTGTTGCGGTGCTCTTGATAAAACGCCTCATCAATCGCCGACGCCTTCAGCGCCGCCGCGATGTCCGGACGCGACTTCACGAACTCGGCGTCCCAGAGCTTCGCAACCGGAAATTCCTCAAACTTCGCGCCCAGCGTTTCCTCGAGCCACACCACGGCCTTCTCTTCGATGAAATCAATAATGCCGATAAAACTGTCTTCCTTACCCAGAGGAAACTGCAGCGGAACCGTATGAGCGCCCAGCCGCTGGCGCATTGAGCGGATGGAATGGTCGAAATCCGCTCCGACACGGTCCATCTTATTGATGAAGGCTATGCGCGGGACACGATACTTATCGGCCTGGCGCCACACGGCTTCGGATTGCGGCTGCACGCCGGCGACGGCGTCAAACACCGCAATCGCGCCATCGAGCACGCGAAGCGACCGCTCAACCTCCACGGTGAAGTCCACGTGACCCGGCGTGTCAATAATGTTGATTCGGATACTCTTTCCAGAGCGCATCCAGAAAGCAGTGGTCGCCGCGGAGGTAATTGTGATTCCCCGCTCGCGCTCTTGCTCCATCCAGTCCATCGTCGCCGTGCCTTCGTGCACCTCGCCGAGCTTGTACGTCACGCCGGTATAAAACAGGACGCGTTCGGTCGTGGTGGTCTTGCCGGCGTCAATGTGCGCCATGATTCCGATGTTGCGCGTATCCTCGAGTTTGTTCGGTCTGGGCATTTCTACAGCTTCCGTTTCTCCCCTGAACCCTGCTGATTCGCTTCAATAATGGTTGAGATTTCGCTACCAGCGATAATGCGCGAAGGCCTTGTTCGCTTCCGCCATGCGGTGAACATCTTCCTTCTTCTTGATCGCCCCGCCACGGCCGTTTGCCGCGTCGAGCAACTCCTCCGCCAGGCGGTCTTTCATCGTCTTGCCGCCGCGCGTACGGGCATTGGAAATCAGCCAGCGAATCGCCAGCGCCTGCCTCCGGTATTGGTTCACTTCCACGGGTACCTGATAATTCGCTCCGCCGACGCGCCGCGACTTCACTTCTAGCACCGGCTTGACGTTTTCGACCGCCTTCTTGAAGAGCTTTATCGCGTCGTCATTGGCTTTCGCGGCCATCTGCTCGAGCGCGCCATAAAAAATGCGCTGCGCCGTCGAGCGCTTGCCGTCCCACATCATCGAGCAAATAAACTTTTGTGCCAGATCGCTGCCGTAGACCGAATCCACATCCGGCGTGCGGCGTATCACGGCTCCCTTGCGCGGCATTCCTGATTCTCCTTACTTCTGCGCGGCCTTTGGCCGCTTGGCGCCGTATTTCGACCGGCCCTGTTTGCGATTGTCCACGCCGGCGGCATCCAAAGTGCCGCGGATAACGTGATAGCGAACGCCCGGCAAATCCTTCACGCGGCCGCCGCGCACGAGCACGATCGAGTGCTCCTGCAGGTTGTGGCCAATTCCGGGGATATACGTCGTCACCTCAACGCTATTGGTCAGGCGCGCGCGCGCCACCTTGCGCAACGCGGAGTTCGGCTTCTTTGGCGTCTGCGTGTAAACGCGGATGCAGACACCCCGTTTTTCCGGGCAGCCTTGTAAAGCCGGAGACTTCGTCTTGTTACGAATCAGCTTGCGGCCGTAACGCACCAATTGCGAAAACGTGGGCACGGATCTCCCCCGAATCTCGACTCTCTATTTGCTTTCTGCGCGAAGCGGGAGCTGATCCGCCACACAAAAAGGCGACAATTCTTTATCAAAAGGGCCAAAAGCGACCCTAAAGGTGCCTATAGAAACTCCGCACAGCGAGACTCTTAAAAAAACGAGAACCCGAGCTGGATTAAGCGGAGAGGCTTACTTCGGCTTTGCGGGGCTGGCGCCCCATTTCGGCCGCACTCCTTACCCCGTTCCACCCTTCATCGTTCCGGGAGAGGAGATCCCTTCCACAACAGGGCACAAAATCCCTGACAAACATGTAAGTATAGAGACGACACGCCTTTGTGTCAAATCAAAAAACTATTGGTACGGTAAAAATCTCGGTGCTTGGATTCCGCCTCGTCTTCTCCCCGCATCGAGGATCTGTAGTAACAACGGGTGGTGGCAATATCCATAGAATCATAAACTTAGCTGGCCATCGGCTATTTGACCTCCAATATCTCTCTCTCCTTTATCGCGGCCAGATCCTCAATTTTTTTGGTCTCGCTGTGCGTGACCTTTTCCAACTCATCCACCGAGCGCTTGCGGTCGTCTTCGCTGACCTTCTTTTCCTTCTCTAGCTTCTCAATTGCTTCCTTCACATCGCGCCGCACGTTTCGCACCGCTGTCCGGTGATTTTCCAGGACTTTGTGCATGTGTTTCACAATTTCCTTGCGGCGCTCTTCGGTCAGCGGCGGAATCGGCACGCGGACAACCTTGCCGTCGTTCGTCGGATTCAGTCCCAGATCGGAGGTTCGAATCGCCTTATCCAAGAGCGGGACTGCGGCGGGATCCCAGGGCAAGATCACAATCATGGTTGGCTCGGGCACCGAAAGCGTTCCGAGCTGGTTCACGGGCATCGGCGTGCCATGGTAATCCACGCGGATATGATCGAGGACCGTGACGTTTGCGCGTCCGGTCCGCAGCGTGGAAAGCTCCTTACGGAAATCTTCCACCGCCTTCTCCATGCGCGTCCGGGCCTGCGCCAACGCATCCTTTGTGTTTTCGACTGTGCTCATGTTCGCGCCGCTCCACTAGAAATCGTCTTCTCGACGAAAATTTTGCAAGCCCGCGCCTACGCCGGACTCACCAGTGAGCCGACTTTCTCTCCCATCACAGCCCGCTTGATGTTTCCCGGCACGTTCAGGTTAAACACGATGATCGGCATCTTGTTTTCCATGCAGAGCGAGATGGCCGTGGTGTCCATCACGGTCAGCCCCTGCTGAATCACGTCCAAATAAGTGATGCGGTCAAACATCTTTGCGTTTGGCACCTTTTCGGGATCGGCGTCATAAACGCCATCCACCCGCGTGGCTTTCAGAATCACCTGTGCCTTGATTTCCATGGCGCGCAAAGCCGCAGCCGTGTCGGTTGAAAAGTAGGGGTTCCCCGTGCCTGCGGCAAGAATCACAACGCGCTCCTTTTCCAAGTGTCGCGTGGCGCGCCGCCGGATAAACGGCTCCGCGATTTGGTGCATTTCGATCGCGCTGAGCAGCCGCGTGAAACAACCCTGCTTCTCGAGGGCATCGAGCAAAGCGAGCCCGTTCATCACGGTGGCGAGCATGCCCATGTAGTCAGCCGTGGCGCGCTCGATCGCCAGGGCCTTCTGCCGCGTGCCGCGAAAGATGTTGCCGCCGCCAACGACAATCGCCACCTGCACGCCCAGGTCGTGTACTTCCTTGATTTCACGGGCGATGGCGGCGACGGTCTCCGCGTGAATGCCGTAGCCCTGATTCCCGGCCAGCGATTCGCCGGAAAGCTTCAGGACAATGCGTTGATAAACGGGCTTGTCGGATGCCGCGCTTTTCTGCGTTGGTTTGGTGGCCATTCAGTGGCGCCCGCCGAATTCACCTGGGCCGGTCGGCGGGCATTCTAACAGAGATTTGCGGCTCAAGACACCGCGGGAATCGGAGCACCGGCGGCACCATCTTCATCGCTCTTCGAAGCCGGCGCACCGGAGGCATACGTCGCCGTGACATCGCCAACCTTCATGCGCACAAAACGGCGCACGGAGATCTTCTCGCCCATTTTCGCAATCGCCTGGTCAACCAGCTCCTTGATCGTAAGCGATTCGTCCTTGATGAAGTGCTGCTCGTAGAGACAGTTATCTTCGTAGAATTTTTCCATCTTCCCAGTGGCGATCTTCTCAATCACCCCTTCAGGCTTTTTCGATTGCCGGGCCTGCTCGCGGTTCAGATCGGTCTCTCGCTGCACGATCTCCGGAGGCACATCTTCGCGCCGCAGATAGCGCGGATCAATCGCCGCGATGTGCATGGCGATATCGTGGCACAGCTTCTGGAATTCCTCGGTGCGCGCCACGAAATCCGACTCGCAATTCACCTCGATCAGTACGCCGATCTTTCCGCCGGCGTGGATGTAGGTGCTCACCAGGCCATCGGTGGCCTCGCGCTCGGCCTTTTTCTTGGCGGCCGCCTGCCCCTTCTTGCGCAGGAATTCGACGGCTTTCTCCATGTCGCCGGCAGATTCCATCAACGCCTGGCGGCAATCGCTAAAGCCCGCGCCCGTCAGCTCACGCAGTTTCTTGACCAATTGCGCCGGTGCGGCGCTCGCCTCTGGATTCGTATTCATATTCGCGCTCATGGTTGCGAAAACAACCTCTCCATCTCGGGTCTTGAATTAGAACAAATGGGTATGAGGACCAGCGGACGACTCTGTAGTCCACAGCAAAGTCCCGCAAGAACTTCGATGCGAAAAAGCCGGCAAACACCTACTGCGCTTTTTCAGGTTGAGTACCGGTGTCTAACACCTGTTCCATCGTGGGCTCGGAGCCCGGTTCGACGAAATCGCCTTCCTGCTTCTCGTAAGATTCGTAGGCGCTGGTGTCCACGTATTCCGAAACTTCCTGTCCAGTTCCGCCTTCCGCAACTTTTTCTTCGGACATCTGCGATTGCTCGAGTTGCTGCCGGCCTTCGAGCACGGCGTCGGAGATTTTCGACGCGAACAAACGAATGGCGCGCAACGCGTCGTCGTTGCCGGGGATCACCCAGTCCACCACGCTCGGGTCGCAATTCGTGTCCACGATGGAAACCACCGGGATGCCCATGCGGCGCGCCTCGCGCACCGCGATATCCTCCGCGTTCGAGTCAATCACAAACATGACGTCGGGCAGCGCGCCCATATTCTCGAGCCCAGCCAGGTTCTGCAACAGGTGCTTCATCTCGCGGTCCAGGCGCGCCGCTTCTTTCTTGGAAAGTTGCGCCATCCGACCATCTTCCGTCATCGCCTTAAGAAGTTTGAGCCGCTTGATGGATTTCTGCAGCGTGGTCCAGTTGGTGAGCGTGCCGCCTAGCCAACGGTGATTCGCGTAGAACATTCCGCAGCGCGTCGCTTCTTCCGCAACCGCTTCCTGAGCCTGCCTCTTGGTGCCCACAAACAGGACGGTGCGGCCAGCAGCAGCGACCTCCGAAATAAAGCGCGCGGCCTCGCGGAACATCTTCAAAGTCTTCTGCAAATCAATAATGTGAATGCCATTACGCTCTCCGAAAATATATTCCTTCATTTTCGGGTTCCAGCGGCGTGTCTGGTGGCCAAAATGAACGCCGGCCTCCAGCAACTCCTTCATCGTGATTTCGACTGCCAACTTGCCTCCTTGTGGAATCGGAAGCTTGCGGGCCACGCCATCCCTGGCAGCGGCGAGAGCATCCGTTTTGCCGGTTCCTTACCGGCCGTGAATTTGGCGGGCCAGACTTTCATCCGGCGCGCCATAAACCTGACAAAGAACGTTGTTTAGCGCTTGCTGAACTGGAAGCGCTTGCGGGCACCCTTCTGCCCGTACTTCTTGCGCTCCTTCATTCGCGAATCGCGCGTCAAAAAACCGTTGCGGCGCAGGGGAATACGAAGGTCCGTGTTCCACAGCGAAAGCGCGCGCGAAAGCCCCATGCGCAGCGCGCCAGATTGCCCGCCCACGCCGCCGCCCTTTACCGTCGCGAGCACATCCACTTGATCCGCGGTGTTGGTAAACTTCAGCGGCTCAAATGCCGCATTCCGCCAGGCAACGTTCTTGAAATAATCGTCCACCGAGCGGCCGTTGATCGTAAACTTTCCGGAGCCGGGGCGAAGAAACACCCGCGCGACGGATTCCTTGCGGCGACCCGTACCGTTGAAAACTTCTGGCTTCGCGCCCTCTACGGGCTGTGTGCTCGAACTCAACTTTCCTCCTGCTGCGCTAGGATTCCAATCCAAAATTCCAGGGCGTAACTTCCAGCGCGCTCGCACGACCGGAATGGACACTACGGCCCATTCGATTAGCGCTCTTCCGTTAAAAAACCCACGCGGCTACTGAGCAAGCGGCTGGGGCTTCTGACCGGTGTGACGCGCGAGGCCCTTCTCGTCCAGATAAATGCGCAGTTTGCGAGCCCGGCGCGCGCGCAGCTTATTCTTCGGCAACATGCCCAGGACCGCCTCACGCACCATAAAATCAGCTCGACCCTGGCGAAGCCGCTTGGCAGGAATTTCCTTGAGGCCGCCCGGATAACCGCTGTGGCGGCGATACACCTTCTGCTCGAGCTTGTTGCCCGTCAGCCGAATCTTGTCCGCGTTGATCACCACAACGTGGTCGCCGCAATCCAGGTACGGCGTATATTTGGGCTTGTCCTTACCGATCAGAATCCGCGCCACTTGCGTGGCCAGCCGTCCCAACACCTGGTTGCTCGCATCCACGACAAACCAGTTCGGGCCTGCCTGCAGGTCGTCGGCTTCCCGCCCCTTGGGTACATAAGTCCCCATGCGCTCAGTCACACCTTTCCCTAAGAGACAAACCCTAACAATAGAGGAGCCTCTGATTTTTGTCAACGAAAACGCAACCACGCAAAATGTCCCGTGACACCCGTCCTTCTGCCCTCCGGAGAAGGCGAAACACATCAGTCCGAGGCGATGTAAAAGAAGCTCACCGGCGTTCAAGTCCCGTTGACTTCGGGTCCTACAGGTCCCTAACATGGCAACCAGCGCGGAGCCCAGTTATTTGATCGGCCAGACCATCTCGCACTACTCGATCCTCGCCAAACTCGGCGAGGGCGGCATGGGCGCCGTATATCGCGCGCAAGACATAACGCTCGGCCGTGAGATCGCTCTCAAATTTCTTCCCGCGAGCATGGCAGCCGATCCGCAAGCCCGTAAGGGTCTTCTGAAGGAAGCCCAGGCCGCCCCGCGCTTGAACCACCCCAACATCGCCACGATTTATGAGGTAAGCAAATCAGAGAGCCTGCCGTTCATCGCCATGGAGTTGGTGATCGGCTCAACACTCAAGCAAATCCTCCAGCGTGGCGTGTTGGATAGGGCTCAATTTCTCGATATCGCCAAACAAATCGCGGAGGGCCTGCAAGACGCTCACAGCGCCGGCGTTTTTCATCGCGATATCAAGCCCGCCAACATCATGCTCGATGGAAAGTCACGCGTAAAAATCCTCGATTTCGGGCTGGCCGCCCTGGCTCGACGGAACCGCACGGAGGGTGAAACAGAAGAAACCTTTGCCACCCGCACTTCGACCCAAAATAGCACCGGCGGCACGGTTCCGTACATGTCTCCCGAACAACTTCGAGGCGAACCCGCCGAAGCGCGCAGCGACATTTTCTCCTTCGGCGTTCTTCTTTACGAATGCTTGACGGGCCGTCTGCCCTTTCGCGGCGAAACTTCGATTGATGTCCTTCACGCCATCCTGCGAACACCTCATCCGCCCCTGCGGACTTTGCTCCCGGATATATCGCCGGGGTGGGAGAAGCTTGTGGACCGCTGCCTCGCGAAATCCGCCGAGCAGCGTTGCGGTTCGATGGAAGAAATTCTCGACGCACTTCGCCAGATCGCAGCTCCAGCCCGTGAACCGGAAAAATCTGTCGCCGTGTTGTATTTCGCGAACCTCAGCGGCAGCAAGGAGGACGAATACTTTCGGGATGGCATGACCGAAGACATCATCACGGAACTCGCGAAGATCAAGGAGCTCCAGCTCTTTCCGCGCTCGTCCGTGCTTGCGTTCCGCGATAAGCCGCTTCCCGCCAACCAAATTGGCCAGCAGTTGGCGGCCGCCTACGTATTGGACGGCAGCGTCCGCCGCGCCGGGAACCATTTGCGCATTACCGCGCAGCTCGCCGAAACCCTCACCGGCCACACCGTCTGGGCGGAACGTTACGACCGCGAACTCAAGGACGTCTTCGAGATTCAGGACGAAATCGCCCAGAACATCGCTCGCGCCCTGCGCGTGATGCTTACGGAGAAGGAAAAGCACGAAATCGAAAAAGTTCCGACAAGCGAAGTGCAGGCATACGACTATTACCTTCGCGGCCGCCAGGTCTTCTATCAATTCCGGCGAAAGGAACTGGAATTTGCCCGCCAAATGTTTGCCCGCGCCACCGTGATTGATCCGGGCTATGCGCGCGCTTACGCCAGCGTCGCGGACTGCTGCTCGTTTCTCTACATGTACTGCGAAGCCAGTGAAGATAATTTGCGAGAGGCCGCCGCTGCGAGCCGCCGCGCCGTCCAGCTGGACCCCGAATCCGCCGAGGCGCATGCCTCGCGCGGGCTTGCCGAATCCTTGAGCAAGAATTATCAAGCGGCCGAAAAGGAATTTGAAACGGCCATCCGGCTGAACCCGGATCTGTTCGACGCTTTCTATCTTTACGGGCGATCGTGTTTTGCGCAGGGGCAGATGGAAAAAGCCGCCGGTCTATTCGAGAAAGCCGCCCGCTTGAATCCCGCTGATTATCAATCGCGCGTAAATCTCGGGGGCTGCCTGAAATCGCTTGGACGCATGGAAGAGTCACGCCAAGCGAACGCCGACGCCTGGCGTGCCGCGGAACGCCATGTGGAGATGTACCCGGAGGACGCGCGCGCACTGTATCTAGGAGCCGGCGCCTTGATCGAGACCGGGGACGTCAAACGAAGCCTCGAATGGGTTGCGCGCGCCCTGGCTATAGATCCCGAGGAAACCAGCATCCTGTACAACGTCGCTTGCACGTATTCCATTCTCGGTGAAAAAGAGCAGGCTTTGGATTGTCTCGAAAAGGCGGTCCGCAACGGATTTGGCCACAAGGGATGGATTGAAAACGACCCGGACTTTACATCGCTGCACAACCACCCGCGCTTCAAAGCTTTGCTCCAAGAACTTTCGGCCGGCAGCACGAAGTCTCCACTCTAGGGCAATTTGAGCCGATCGCCGAGCCTACTGCAGCTTCGCGTATTCCGCTTTGGCTTGCTTTAGAAGAGGGATATCCGGATCGGCGTCTTTCCACAACGCGAGAAAATCCTGGTAGGCCTTGCGCGCTCTGGCGGTATCGCCGGCTATTGCTCGCGCGCGGCCTAACCCGAGATGCGCCAGCGTGCCGATAGGCGACGTACCGACGAGCCCGGAATGATCAATCACTTTCTGAAATTCCGCGCTCGCCTCGTCGGCCTTTTTTAGCGCCAAAAGCGATTGCCCCCGGATGTAGACAGGCGCCAAAGCGCCGTCGCCTCCAAACTGCGCGCTCAACTCGTAAGGGGACACTCGTTGCAGCAGCTCCACTGCATGCGCCGCATTGCCTCGATTCAGCTCGATCTGCGCCTGAATGGCGGGCAGCCAAAAATTCTGCAACAGCGTATCGGAGGGAAAGCGTTTGTCCAGGTCCTTGGCAATGGCTTGGGCTCGATCATTTTCCCCGGCGAGCGCAAAGCCGAGCGCACAGTTGGCCTGTGTGTCTGGTCCCGTCGAGATCCGCGCCGCTTCCTCGCCGCTCGACCGCGCGAGCGTGAGATCGCCGGATTCCGCCGCGGTCAGCGCAATGAGCGACTCCTGGCTCGCTTGCGCCTCTTTGTCGCCGCCCTTGCCGGCCAATTCCATGGTGCGCCGCGCCGGCTCGTGCGACTGCTGAAATTGGCCGAAGTATTGCTTTTCGCCAAAGCGGTCGCCTGCGACGAAGATCTCTCCCCCCGGATGAGACTTCAGCCTTTCCATCTCTTGATCCTCGGAACCGCGGTCGCGCCGCAAAAACGCCTCAACAAACATGATCTGGTCAAAGACCACGTTCTCCATTCCGTGCGCGCGGCGATCCTCAATCACCGATTTGGCTTCGTCAAGACGGTTCAAAACCAGGTAACCCGACGCGAGATCGAGATAATCCAGGCTGGTGTTTCCTCCAGCGTGGATGGCCTTTTGGATTTCTTCCAAGGAATGATCCAATTGGCCGAGTTCGTCGTAAATGACGGACACGTTCACCGCGACCGTCGAGACATCGCGCGGATAGGTGGTCTCCCACAAGCGGTAAGAATCCGTGGATTTTTCCAGATCACCGAGCGCGAACTGATAATAATGGCTTTCGATGTAAAACCGCTCGCGCTCGCTCACGCGGTCGCGAAGATCGAAAGCCCTCTTCTCATTTTCAGCGGAGGGCGCGCGCTCTTGCGCGTTCGTATACCAGGTGCCGAGGCTCGCATAGGCCATCGCAAAATTGGGATCGAGCGCGATCGCGCGATTGAAGAGCGCGGGGGCGCCGGTAGGGTCATCGCCAAGCAGCGATTGCCTTCCTAGAGTGTATGCCTTTAGCGCTTCGAGCGAAGGCGTGGTGGCCTGTTCGAGCGGCGAATCGAATTTTTGCACGCTGGCCATGGATTCGCCCAGTTTCCGGCGCATTTCGCTGGCAAGCTGCGTAACACTGCCGAGCACGTGGTTCTTGTCCGCGGCTTGCGCTTCGGAGCTGGCGAGCGTCGCGCCATTCGCGCAGTCCACCGCCTTGAGAATCAGGTTGTACTGCGAGCCTACCTGCGCGATCGAACCTTCCATCGCCACAGCCGCGTTGACGCGCGCGCAAACTTGCGGCGCGACGTCACTCGTCAGCCGCGCGTTGGGCGCCAGGCTCATCAGCCGCAGCGCCTCCGCGATCTGCTGGTCGGAAATAATGCTGAGAAATGGCGACTGCTCGAGCTGCACGGTCAGTCCTTGGCGCAATGTATCGTCGAATACCGCATCGCCCGTCGTATTGGCAAAGTCCGCCACCACGATGGAACCCTTAGTCACCGCAGCGAGCGTGCGATGCGAGAAATAGTAGAGCCCGCCGGCAATTACGACGATAACGATTGCGGCGGTCGCGGCCAATGTCTTCCAGTGCGCTGCAAGCTTGCCCTGCGGCGCGGACTCTACGGATGCGCTCGCCGGCCCAGACGCCCTTGGCTCCGCGGCGCGCAGGACGCGCGAGGAATCCGTCTCGCGCCGCAGGCGCTTCAGATCGGCGCGCATTTCCGAGGCGTGCTGGTAGCGCAGTTCGCGGTCCTTTTCGAGGGCTTTGTTGATGATGCGTTCGAGTTCGGCCGGCACCGCTGGATTCAATCGTACCGGCGCCGTCGGCGCGCCGTGCAGAATGCTGTCAAAAATCGCCACGGACGTGCTTCCCGAAAAAGCCATGTGCCTCGTAGCCATTTCGTAGAGCACCACACCAAACGAAAAAATATCGGTGCGCGCGTCGAGTTCCTTGCCCAGCGCCTGCTCCGGGGACATGTAGGCCACCGTACCGACGGTGGTACCGGGGCTCGTCAAGTGCGCGTCATCCACCAATGTCGCTCCCGCCGCCGTGGTCGCCGGTCTCGCGCCGGAGGCGGGAACGAGCTTGGCGAGGCCGAAGTCCAGAATTTTCGCCTGGCCGCGCTCGGTGACAAAAATATTGGCGGGCTTGATGTCGCGATGCACGATACCTTGTGTGTGGGCAGCGTCGAGCGCATCGGCAATCCCGATGCTCTGCTCCAGTAGCAGATCGAGATCGAGCGGTCCCTGCTCGAGGACGTGCTTCAGCGTGCGTCCCTTCAGAAACTCCATAGCGATAAAGGGCTGGCCATGGTCCTCGCCGATGTCGTGGATCGTGCAAATATTTGGATGATTGAGCGCGGAGGCGGCCTGCGCTTCGCGCTGAAAGCGCTCGAGAGCCTGCGGATCATTTTCAAATTCGGGCGGCAGGAATTTTAGTGCTACGGCGCGATGCAGCTTGGTGTCTTCCGCTTTGTAGACGACACCCATGCCTCCGCCGCCAAGTTTTTCGAGCACGTGGAAATGCGCAATATTCCTGCCGGAAAGCGACTGTTTTCTGGGCATGTGCGCGCGATCTTAGAACGCGCCCCGTACCCTAGTCAATTGAGCGCAGTAACGTTGATGTGCGGAGGGCGAAGGAATGGCGGACGGGCACCCGGTGCTAACCGGGCGCCCGTGGGGTCCGCGGAAGGTGATATTGAAATCCGGCGTTAGCTAGTCTTCGGAGCGCCGGCGCCGACCGTGCGCGTGAAAGCTGGCTTTTCCAGGTCGGAATCGCCCGCTTCGCCAGCCTTATCAATCTCGATGGAGCCTTTGAAGTAGGCACCGTCTTCAATCATGATGCGGGCGGTAGTCAGATCGCCCACGACGGAGCCGTCCTTCTTGATTTCAATGCGGTCGCGTGCGCGTAAATTGCCCTTGACCGTGCCATAGACCACCACTTCACGCGCAACCACGTCCGCACTGACTTTGGCCGAGGCGCCAACGGTCAACTTGCGGTCTTCCAATTGGATCAGGCCTTCGACGCTGCCATCCACCAGCAGGTCTTCGTGCCCGGTAATCTCACCCTTCACATGCAGGCTGGCGCCCAACCGCGCGGTCGCGGAAGAGTTGGCCAGCGGACGCATGGCATCGCTACTCATCGTTTTTTCCTCCACGAATGCCGGAGCTGGCTTCGGCGGATTCGCAGCCTTTGGTTCGTTGACCTCAGGCGGAGTCGGCTGTTCTGGTTTCTTACCCCACATGGGCCCTCCCTGGACCGCAAACGCGTTACAGCAAGCTGGCGTTTTTGTACCGGGGTGCAAAGCACTGTAGCCCCGTGCGCCAAAACGGGGCAAGGGGAAAGCTAAAGAAAGTGTCCGGTTAAATACTGTACGGCGGGGGCAAAAATGCGTTGGCGATCAATATTTGCGGAGAACGCCGATCACCCGGCCTTGTATCTTTACGTCCCCAGCGGGAACGATGATGGGGTGCATCTCACTATTGGCCGGCTGGAGGCGAATCTTCCCTCCCGCTTCGCGGTAAAACCGCTTCAGGGTCGCATCAGTACCGCCGACCAGCGCAACGACGATTTCGCCGGGATTCGCCACCTGCGTCTGCTCCACCACAATATAGTCGCCATCGAGGATGTGGTCTTCAACCATGGAACTCCCTTTGACTTGAAGCACATAGCTGTTACCGCCGTTGGCGAAATCACCTAGAGAAAGGGTTTCGCGGTCCTCCACAGCCTCCATCGGACGGCCGGCGGCGATGCGCCCGACCAGCGGTAACTCGACCGCTTGGCGTTCGGCGACCTGTTCGCGGACAGGCTTGGGCAGCTGGTGAATCTCAATCGAGCGGCTCTGGTTGTACCCGCGCCGGATGAAGCCCTTCTTTTCAAGCGTGGTGATGTGCTTGTGGACAGTCGCCAAAGAATGCAGCCGCATCGAGCGCGCGATCTCTTCAAAGCTGGGCGAATAGCCATGCTTGTTCATGAACACCACGAGGAAATCGAGCACTTCTTTCTGTCGCTTCGTCAGGGTCATGGCAGCCTCACTTTGGACAACGTGGGACGCATTCTAGGCGAAGCAAAAGCGAACGTCAAGCTGTTTCTCCCTTGGGTGTATGTTGCGAATGCGTAAGAGCGGTTTCCAGGTACGGTCCCGAGATAAGACAAGAATCGCGGAATTTGACTTTCCTCTGGATCAGCAAATAGCATCCGCGGATGATCCCACCACGAATCTTGCCGCGCGGCTTTTCGGCTGCGCTTCTCTTCGCTTTGCTCTGGCAGCTTCCGGCGCGTGCGCAGGTGAAATCGGCCGCCGTGGAGACGCCGCCGAACGGGCCGGCGGAAGCGCAAGTAGACAACTCGACTGGGAAAGTCACGCTGCGATACGACGGACATGTGATCTTCGCCGGCCAATTGTGGGTTCATACGGCGCAGCGAAACTGGCAGGTCAATAATTTTGCGGCTGCCGTGGAGCAACATGCCGGAAAGCCATCTCCCGATGCCACGGCGAAGCCGGTCTTCAGCTTCGGCGTGATGGAGGCGCGCGGGAATCATGACGCCTATGGGCAGGATTTTCGTTTTCGGCTCGTGCAGCCAACTCCGGGCGCGGAGCTGGAGCTCATGGGTGTTGTCACGGGCAGCAGTGAAGCGTTTGCGGCGGAAACATTCTCAACCGCGCAGCTTCGCTTTCCGCTGATCCGCACCAGCGTTGGGCCTGGCAACAATCTTCGCAACAATGCGATTTACGACCGGCGCTTTGATTGGGTGCTGTACGGTCCGCCGGACGGCGCGACGCGCATTCATCCGTCACCGCAAACGTTGGGCGGAGCACAATCGCTAGCCGACTCATCGTTTCAGATTATGGTCACCGGGCAATCGTTCGTTCTCACCTTCAAGCCGCGCTATTACCAGAAGCATCGCAACATCTCGTTTTTCGAACCGTGGACGTATCGCGTTTGGCCCGATTCCATCGCGGGGTGGTGTTCCTGGTGGGCTTACGAGGACAAGATTGACGAGAATCTCATCCATCGGATCGCGGATGTCTTCTCCACGAAGCTCCGCGACTATGGCTACAACTACATCCAGATTGACGACGGCTACGAATTGCACGCCGGTTATCCACGCGATTGGCTGAAAACGAACGGCAAATTTCCCAGCGGCCTGCAGGACCTCGCTGCTTACATTCATGGCAAAGGCCTTAAGCCGGCGCTTTGGCTAAACGTCGCGGTCGAAGACGACGAATTGGCGCGCGAGCATCCCGATTGGTTCCTGCAAAAAGACGGCGCGCCCTTTAAGGCGCCGTGGGTCGGCTACGGATTGGACGGCAGCAATCCCGCGATGATTGATACGCTGATCCGGCCGGCGTATGGCGAGCTTCGGCAAATGGGTTGGGGGTACATCAAGGTAGATACGTTGCGCCACCTGCTCTACGACGCCACCTACCCCGCACGAAGCTACTTGGAAGGCGAAGGATCGAGTCCGGAGGCGGCCTTTCGTAATGTCCTGGGCGCGATCCGGCAAGAACTCGGTCGTGAAATTTATCTGCTGGCGTGCTGGGGCGTGCTTCCCGAAGCTGCCGGCATCGCGGACGGCTCGCGGCTCGGCACCGACGGATTCGGGCCCTCGACGCTGATGCAATACAACTCATGGAACAACGTGGTGTGGCGCAATGATCCCGACCACGTGGATATCGCAGGCCAGGGCGAGGACATCATCCGCCCGGTGCTGGTCAGTATGGCCGGCGCGCAAATGCTCCTGACGGACAAACTCGAATTCTATCAGGACGGCTTGCGGCTCGAAGGCGCCCGCCGCTCCGCACCGATTTTGTTTTCGCTGCCGGGCCAGCTCTACGATTTCGATCCCACCAAGACAAACAATCTCGTTGCCGGACTGCGAAACGCAAGCGGCGGCACCTATAGCGGCCCGCTCGATGCGGACCAGCGCGGGGTCGAATGCCCGTGGTGGCTGATGGAAATCAACCGGCCCTTCGGTTCATGGTCGGTGCTCGCACATCTGAGCTGGAATCGCCTGGGTGCCACAACCGTGCATTTCGCGGACCTGGGCCTGCGCGCCGATCGTGAATATCTTGTCTACGAATTTTGGTCGAAGAAATTCCTCGGCGTGTTCCGCGATTCTTTCCCGGTTCCGGCGCAGCAGCCGAAAGACACTCGCGTCTACGCGATTCGGGAAAAAGAAGATCACCCGCAGATCGTTTCCACGAGTCGTCACATCACGCAGGGTGGAGTGGATTTGGAAGACGTGCAGTGGTCGGCAACCGACCGCCAACTGAGCGGCAAAAGTGATGTAATTGCGGGAGATCCTTACACCATCACTCTGCGCGTGCCCAGCGGCTTCGCTCTTCAAAGTGCCGCGATGGATGGCAATGCTGCGAGCATCGCGCGAGCGGCGGAAATCGCAACGATCTCTTTCACCCCGAAGCAAACCGGGCCAATCTCGTGGTTCGCTCGATTCCAGTAGCTTCGCCCGCAGCGCTAGTGTAGGGGGGGCACCATCACTCCGGCCGGGGGCTTGGTGTCGCCGTCTAAGGCACCAGCACTACGCGCCCGAGCAACGTTCCCCGCCGCATCGCATCGAGCACTTCGTTCACTTGCTCAAGGGGACGCGACTCGGTGTGGCAATGGATCTTGCCCTGAGCCGCCAGCGCCAATGTGTCGCGCAAGTCCTGCCGCGTGCCTACGACGGTGCTCAGGATGCGCGCCTCGTTCCGGGCAAGCTTCGCGGCATCCAAGGCAATCGGCTCATTGGGTAAACCCACGATGGCGACCGCCCCTCCCGCCCGCAATCCCGCAAATGCCGCTTGATACGCCGCCCCAGCGGGCGTTGCAACGAGTGCCAGGTGCACGCCGCCCATGCTCTGAAGCTCCTGTGCCGCATCTTGCTTCTCGGAATTGAGCACGTGTTTTGCCCCGGACTGTCGCGCCAGTTCGAGCTTCGCCTCATCCACATCCACGGCCACCACTTCGGCATCCATCACGCGCGCGACCTGCACAGCCAGATGTCCAAGCCCGCCGATACCAAAGACTGCGACCCGCTGGCCCGGCTTTACCTCGGCATTCCGCAACGCGCGATAAACCGTCACGCCGGCGCAAAAAAGCGGCGCCGCCTCGTTCGGCGAAAGCTCCGGCGGCACAGGAATGGAGTGACTGGCCTTCGCCACTATAAATTCGGCAAATCCGCCGTTGACTGTAACGCTGGTAATCGCGCGGTTCTGGCAGATATTTTCGCGCCCATCGAGGCAGTTCGCGCAAGCACCGCAGCTCCAATACACCCAACCCACTCCCACGCGAGTGCCCCGCAGCCCACCGTCTACGCCTGTGCCGACCTCCACCACTCGACCCACAACTTCGTGGCCAAGCACAAGGGGCCAATGGATCACTTTCGCAAATCCAGGCCAATCGCCGCTCGCGAGATGCAGGTCAGAGTGGCACACTCCGCAGGCCTCGATTTCGATCAGCACCTCGCCCGGACCAGGCGAGGGACGGGGCGCATCTTCGACCACCAGCGGGTTGCCGAATTCATGCAAGTTCGCTGCACGCACTTCGGGCCTCCTCAATTAGCCCAGCGCGCGCATTATAGGCGCGTAACCACTAGGAACCAACCGGCGCCCTCTCGCCCTGCAAGAGTGATAAAATGGATTTGTGGAACTTCGAGAGGGCTTAGGACGTCATCCTTAGTGTGATATGATTTTCTTCTGCGTGAGCTGTTGAGCCGCGTGGAAGTCCGCCCTTCCTCAACCACGTCCTGAATTGGGGGAGCAAAGTACACGGGGTAGCGGAGATTCGGGCCGTTTCCCTGGTAAGGCATGGTTCCAAGGTCTTTTGAAGGCATCCGGACGCAGGCAGGAGCAGCAGAGGATTTATGGCGACCATAATTGAGCTTCCCAAGCGCAAACATGAAGTGATTGACCGGGCCGTGATTCGTTTCTGCGGCGACTCCGGCGACGGCATGCAGATCACCGGCAGCCAGTTCACGAATACCGTGGCGCTTTACGGCAACGACTTGGCGACATTCCCGGACTACCCGGCGGAAATCCGCGCCCCTGCTGGCACGCTTCCCGGCGTCAGCGGCTTTCAGGTGCAATTTTCTTCCTCTGACGTGTTCACACCGGGCGATACTGTGGATGCGCTGGTGGCGATGAACCCCGCCGCGCTGAAGATGAATATCGCCGATCTGAGGCCAAACGGCATCCTGATCGTCAACAAAGACGATTTCGGCGAGACCGATCTGCGCAAAGCGCAGGCGACAACGAACCCGCTGGAAGACCATTCACTCGATGGCTACCGTCTGTTCGCGATTGACCTGACTCGCTTGACCCGTGCTGCGCTGCAGGACCTCGGCCTCGACGCCAAGAGCATGGACCGCTGCAAGAATTTCTTCGCTCTGGGCATGTGCTACTGGCTCTACAACCGGCCGATGGAATCCACCTATCGCTGGCTCGACGGCAAGTTTGCGAAGAAACCGCTGCTGGCGGAAGCAAACAAGCTGGCGATGAAGGCCGGCTATTCTTATTGCGAAGCGACTGAAGCGTTTCAGGTCACCTACGAAATCCCGCCGGCGAAGCTTTCCCCCGGGATCTACCGCAATATGAGCGGCAACCAGGCGCTCGCTCTCGGATTCATCACGGCTTCGCAAAAGTCCGGCCTGCCTCTTTTTCAAGGCTCGTATCCGATCACGCCGGCCTCGGACATTCTGCACGAACTTTCCGGTTACAAGAGTTTCGGAGTAACGACGTTTCAGGCCGAAGATGAAATCGCCGCGATTACGTCGGCGATCGGCGCGTCCTACGCCGGTGCCCTGGCGATCACCACAACTTCCGGCCCGGGCATGGCGCTCAAGACCGAAGCTCTCGGCCTGGCGGTCATGACGGAACTGCCGCTGGTCATTTGCAATATCCAGCGCGGTGGCCCTTCCACCGGTTTGCCGACGAAAACCGAACAAGCCGATCTCTTGCAGGCGCTCTTCGGCCGCAATTCAGAAGCGCCAATTCCCATCCTTGCCGCTTCGACCCCGGGCGATTGTTTCTGGGTCGCGATTGAGGCCAGCCGCATCGCGGTGAAGTACATGATCCCGGTGATCATTTTGTCCGACGGCTACCTTGCCAACGGCGCGGAGCCTTGGCGCATTCCGAATTTGGAGGACATCCCGGCCTTCCCGGTGAAATTCGAAACGAATCCGGAAGGCTTCCAACCGTATAAGCGCAATCCGGAGACGTTGTCGCGTCCCTGGGCCGTTCCAGGAACGCCGGGACTCGAGCATCGCCTCGGCGGTCTCGAGAAGCAGGAAGTCACCGGCAACGTGAACTATGAGCCGCTCAATCACGAAACCATGGTCCGCCTGCGCGCTGCGAAAGTGGAAGCGATCGGGCAGGACGTCCCCGACGTGGTTCCGGCGGGCGATCCCGAGGGCGAGCTCTTGATCGTCGCCTGGGGTTCGACCTACGGCGCGATTACGGCGGCTCTCGCTCCGCAGCGGGCCAAGGGACATCGCATCGGACACGTTCATCTGCGCCACCTGAATCCGCTGCCGCGAAATCTCGGCGAAGTGATGGAGCGCTACCGCCATGTGCTGGTGCCCGAAATGAACATGGGCCAGCTCGTCTGGCTGCTCCGCGCGAAATATCTGGTGGACGCGCAAGGTTTCAATAAGATTCAAGGCCGCCCTTTCAAGCAATCCGAAATCGAGGGCAAGATCGAAGCGATATTGGAATAGCATCCGGGCTCCGGGCCCACGAGGAGATCCACAATGGCTACGACCACACTGCCACCGCCGCCGCAGGCGCCGCTCACGAAAAAGGACTTTCAGACAAACCAGGAAGTCCGCTGGTGTCCGGGCTGCGGCGACTACGCGATCCTCAACGCCGTGCAGGCCGTCTTCCCGGAACTGGGCATTCCGCGTGAAAAGTTTGTGGTGATTTCGGGAATCGGGTGCTCGAGCCGTTTTCCGTATTACATGAACACCTACGGCTTCCACACGATTCACGGACGCGCGCCGGCCGTCGCAACCGGCGTAAAGCTGATGCGTCCAGACCTTGAGGTCTGGGTCGCCACAGGCGATGGTGATGCGCTCAGTATCGGCGGCAATCACACGATTCATATGCTGCGTCGCAACGTGGGCCTGAAGGTGCTGCTGTTCAATAACAAGATCTATGGCCTGACGAAGGGCCAGTATTCGCCGACCTCGGAATTTGGCAAGAAGACGAAGTCCACGCCCTATGGCACAACGGATCGTCCATTCAATCCGATTTCCCTTGCGATTGGCTCGGAGGCAACCTTCGTCGCGCGTTCCGTGGACGTCTTCCAACAGCACCTGAAGGACGTGCTGAAGAGCGCCTCAGCCCACAGAGGTTCGGCATTTATTGAGATCCTGCAGAATTGCAATATCTTCAACGATGGCGCCTGGCTCGACGTCACGGAGAAAGACGCCCGCAGCGAACATGTCGTCCAGCTCGAACACGGCAAGCCGCTCATCTTCGGCAAGAAGCGCGACAAGGGCATCCGCCTGAATGGGCTCGACCTGGAAGTAGTGCAACTCGGCAACGGCGTCAGCGAAAGCGATCTGCTCGTTCATGACGAAGCTCACCCGCGCCCGTCTTACGCTTTCCTGCTTGCGCACATGGAGCAGAGGCCAGGCTTCCCCACGCCGATAGGCGTTCTGCGCAATTGGAATGACGTGCCACGGTATGAAGATGTCGTGAAGAGCCAGATCGATGAAGTGATTGCCCAACGCGGGAAGGGCGATTTGGCAAAGCTCCTGCGCGCCGGCGATACCTGGGAAGTCAAAGCGTAACGAATTCCTCGCATCCGCAGATAGAAACGGCGAGACTCAACAGTCTCGCCGTTTGTTTTTTGTCCTTCGACTGTGGATCGTATTTTCTTAGGATCCGGGCTTAGCGGCGCTACTCTCCGCTCCGCCCGCCCCGGCCACCGCGTCCACCCGCCGGCGCTTCCGTTGAGATTTCCTGTAGGTTCGCTTGCTTGAGCTGGGTGTTTACCGCCGCGAGATCGCCGCTCTTCAACGCATTCCATTTTCCGAGCGCTGTATCGGCTTTTTTCTGCGTCACTGCCCAGGCGTGTAGCACCTGTTCACCCGGAGCAGAATCCGCGCCCTCGATAGCGCCGGAAATCTGCCCGAGTTCGCCATTCAAGAACAGCAAGCTCGAAAAATCCGAGGATGGCTCACCCACGCCGCTCGAATCAGGGCTCCCCACAACCTGCACCCCGCCGACCGCCGCAGCCTTCTTGTCCACTGCGTCCAGCGCGGAAACGAGCTGCGCGTTGCTTCCAGCCTGTTTTTTCAGCGCGCCGATCTGATCGCGCACGTGCGTCACCTCCTGGCGCGCGTGGTTCACGGCCGCCTGTTTCTCCTGCACGTGTTGCGCGAGGTCGAATTGCCGCTGCAGGGCCAGGGTCGCCGTCTTCACGTGCGGATCCATCTTCACTTCGAGCGGCTGCGTGTAAGTCTGCCCGTTCACCATAAGCTTCACCGTATATGCGCCGGGCAGGACCCACAATCCACCGCCTCCACCGAAGAACCCGCCGCCTCCCCCACCGCGCCCGCCGCCTCCGCCAACGCTGGCGTACCGCACATCCCACACCCAGCGATGCATGCCCGCCTCGGCCGAAAGCGTCTCTGCCGGATGCACCCAGTACGCCGGAATATTCATCGTCTGCGGATTCACGCGCGGGGCGCGGTCCTCGCTCGAATACTTGCGCACAGACTTGCCGGCGCTATCCAGAATCTCGAGCGTCACCGGCCCCGAAGCGCCTGCTTTCAGGTAGTAGTCAATGATCGCGCCGTTCGGAGGATTCTCCGCTTCGGGCGATCCGTAGGGTAGCGGCGTACCGCCGCCACCGCCCGCGCGCATGCGCAATGCTGTCTTCGGCTTGAAGAGTGTCGCCGGAGCGGCCGCCATCTCCGCCTTTGTCTGCCGCAGCGCGGAAATATCGTCGAGCACCCAGAATCCCCGGCCATGCGTGGCCACAATCAAGTCACCGTTGTGGATCGCAAAGTCGCGCGCCGAGCTGCGCGGTAAGTTGAGCTGCAACGATTGCCAGTGATCGCCGTCGTCAAAGGAAACGTAGACGCCTAACTCAGTTCCGGCGAACAACAGCCCCTTGCGTCCCGGGTCTTCCTTCACGGCATTCACGTAACTGCCTTCCGGTATGCCCGCAGTGATGAGTTTCCACGTCTTTCCGTCATCGCGTGTGCGGTAGATATAAGGCTTGTAGTCTTCGAGCCGATGTCGGTCCACGGCAGCGTAAGCGGCCGCCGCGTTGAAGTGCGACGCGTCGATCAGCGCGACCTTGCTCCATCCGCTCAATTCCGGCGGCGTCGCATTTTCCCACGTCTTTCCGTCGTTATGTGTGACGTGAATCAGGCCGTCGTCCGTGCCCGCCCAAATCGTGGCGGCTTCGAGCGGCGAAGGAGCAATCGTGTAAACCACTCCCTGTCGCGGCCCGGCAAACGCATCCGCCGCGGTTGCCGCATCCAAATTCGGCGGTACGCCGGGATTCTCGCGGGTCAGATCCTCACTGATCCGCTGCCAGCTCCCGCCTCCATTGGCCGTTTTCCAGACGTATTGGTTGCTGAAATACAGCGCGTGCGCACCTGCCTGTGAGAATACCAGCGGCAAGGTCCACGTATGCCGGAAGGGACCAAGCTCGGCATAACCGAGCATCGGCGAAATCTGTTCCCCCACGTTTGTGGACTGGCGGCACTTCGACACCGTGCCCCCATAAAGCACATCCGAATCCGCAGGATCGACGGCCACATACCCGCTTTCGCCGCCCGCGCAAATCGTATCCCAACCGCGCAGATACGTGATCGAGCCTTGTGTGCTCCGCGTCTCCACACTCACCGCGCCGCTATCCTGCTGCGCGCCATACACCCAGTAAGGGTCGCGATCGTCTGCCACGATGTGATAGATCTGCGCGGTGGGCTGGTTATACCAGGAGCTCCAGCTCTTTGCGCTGTCCACGCTTACTTCCACGCCCTGATCGCTCGCCAGAATCATCCGTGAGCCGTCGTCGGGCTCGATCCAGAGCTGGTGGTAGTCGTCGCCACCGGGCGCACCCTTCACCGCGTTCACCGTCTTGCCGCCGTCGTCGGAGCGGTACACTGACGTGTTCGAAACATAGACCTTGTCCGGGTCCTTCGGATCCACCACCACGTTTTCGAAATACCAGCCGCGTCCCCAGATGCGCTGCTCGTCGTTCATCAGCGCCCAGGTCGCGCCTGCGTCGTCAGAGCGGTATAGGCCGCCCTTCTTGGCGTCCACGATCGCGTAGAGGCGCTGCGGGTCGCTCGGCGCCACGGCCACGCCAATGCGTCCTACGCCCTCGGAGGGCAATCCGGCGGTGAGTTGGTGCCAATTGCTGCCGCCGTCAGTGGACTTGAAGATTCCGGCGCCCGGCCCATTCGCCGGCGGGTAAATGGACCACGGCGGACGCCGCGCCGCCCATAACGTCGCGTAGATCGTTTTCGAATTTTGCGGATCGAACGCCAGATCAATCGTCCCTACATTTTCATCCTTGAAGAGCACCTTCTGCCAGTTGCGCCCGCCATCGGTCGAGCGAAAAACGCCGCGCTCGGCGTTCGGTCCGTAAGCATGGCCCAATGCCGCCACAAAAACGGTGTCCGGATTCTGCGGATCAACGAGGACGCGGCCGATCTGCCGCGTATCGTCGAGTCCAATGTGGGTCCACGTCTTGCCGCCATCGGTGGACTTATACATGCCCTTGCCGTAAGAGATCTGCGAACGCATGTCCGCTTCGCCCGTGCCCACGTAGATCACGCTCGGATTGGAGGGCGCCACAGCGATCGCGCCGATGGACTGCACGTCCTCGGAATCGAAGATCGGCGTCCACGTGTCGCCGGCGTTGAAGCTTTCCCACACGCCGCCGCCCACCGAGCCAAAATAAAAATGGCTCGGCTGCCCGGGCACGCCGGTTACCGCTACGGCGCGCCCACCGCGAAATGGCCCGATCATGCGCCACTTCAATCCGGAATAGAGGCTGGGATCAACTTCCTGTGCCGCAGCGTGGCCCGGCGCAAAAAGAACGGCGAGAGCAATAGCGCCGCAAACAGCAAAAAAGCTTCGCGCGATTCTGTTCGCGGAGAACTGCATGGTCTTCATAGACGGGACTCCCGGCTCGCTAAGATGGCGAAGCGGATAAACAAGCAGACGTGCGAAACGCGCATGCCGTTGCGCAATGTACTACATACGATAGGATTTCGTCAGTTCTGATTGCCGCCGCCGTGCATATGCTTGCAGATTCTGCAGAACGTCGGCGGTTCGGTATTGTCCACGTGGTGGCGCACCGGCTTCACGGCGCGCAGGAAAGCAAAAATGTCCGAAAGGTCCTGGTCCGTCATCCCGCGATACACCGGCCATGGCATCAAGGGGCTGAGCTTTCGCGCCCGCACAGAGCCTGTGCGGATGGCCTCCATGAAAAGATTCAGGTCGTAGTAGGGAATGCCGGAAGGATCCGGCGTTATGTTTGCCGTAGCGACGGCGCCAAACGCCCCCTGCAAAATAAACCCTCCGCCAAAATCCAGGCCCGCGATCGGCATGTTGCGCGAATCCACGGGCGTGTGGCAATCCGCGCAACCTCCTTCATTCACGAGATATGCGCCTCGCTTTTCGGGCGTGGACTGATCGGGAGCTGGCACCGGCTCGGTGATTGGTTCCGGGACGCTGCGAATCAGGTATTTCACCGGGAAGATGATCTCCGTCTGGGGAAGCGGATTGCGCACCGGCGGCAGTGAGCGCAAATACACGATGACGGACGCCAGATCTTCATCCGACATCGAACGGTAATGCTGATATGGCATCAGCGGAAAAAGTGCTCGCCCGTCGTGACCGATGCCTTCGCGGATCGCTCGCGCGAGTTGACCATCGGTCCAATCGCCGGCGCCGGTCTCCCGATCGGCCGTAATGTTGGGCGCGATGATGCGTCCCGGCAAATCACTGAACGGCATCTGCTCGCCCGCGCCGGCCGATCCCTGGGCGGTAGCCGAAACCATCGAAGACCAGTCATGCCGTGTGTGGCATTCGAGGCAGCCGGTGACGTTTTCCACCAAGTATTTGCCGCGCGCGAGCCGGTCCGGCGTGCGCTCGAACGTTTGGTTCGTCAGTGCCCGCACTCGCGGCCCAATGAACGGCCGCCAGCCAACCGTGAAGGTAATCCCGGCTGCGCCCAGCACCACAATAACGGCAATTAGCCATCCCAATACTTTGCCAAATTTCTTCATTGCGGCTCCGGCGCGAAGAAGGCGCCGCCATCATAGGGTCCGCAGGTACCGGAATTCAACAGGAACGATTCAACTTTCGAATAAGAAGGAGGGCACCCTAGCGGGTGCTGGCTTGCAGCGTCACGGGAGTGTTCAGCAAAGGCATCCACTGGTCGCGTGCGGCTGCAAAGTCGCCCATATTCCGCTTTGCAACGGGTTCGGCTGGGGGAAGGTGCAACGTCTCAAAATTTCGATAGGTTCCGTTCTGCACGATGCGAAAGTCCAGATGCGGACCCGTCGCGAGGCCCGTCATACCCACGAGCCCTATCGTTTGCCCCTGCTCGACTCGCCCGCCCGCGTGCACCAGGATGCGTGACAGGTGCATGTACATCGTCTCGAAGCCGTTCGAGTGCTGAATCCTCACCAGATTGCCCGAGCCACCCGAATACGCCGCAAAGACCACGCGCCCGCCGCCAATGGTCTGCACGGGAGTGCCCGCAGGCGCGCCGTAATCAATGCCCAAGTGCGGCCGATACATCTTCAGAATCGGATGGAATCGCGACATGCTGAAGTGAGAGGTAATCGGCGCGGCAAACTTCAGCGGCGACCGCAGGAACGCCTTCTGCAGCGCCCCGCCATCGGGAGCGTAGTAGGCCGGGGCGCCGTTCGCGTCGTGGAAAAGCACGGCTTGATAGGGACGTCCGGCATTCTTGTATTCCGCCGCGAGAATGCGCCCGTAGCCTGCGGTCGTGCCATCGAGATAGGATTTCTTTTCGACCACCACGTGGAACGTGTCGCCGCGCCGCGGGTCAGTGTAGAAATCGAGGTCCCAGCCGAAGATCTCGGCCATGCGCATCGCCAACTCGGGCGATTCTCCCGCGTCAGTCACCGCGCCAAACAATGAGTCGCGCACGGTGCCGGTCACAGTGACCATCTGCACGTGCGACGGAATGGACTGAATCTCCGCGTGATAACCCTGATCGTGCCGCTCAATGAAGAGCATCCGGTCGGCATCAATTTGGTACTTGACGCTGCGGAAAGCCCCCGTGACCGAACGCCCAACCGCAAGGAAATTCCCAGCGTGGAAGCGGCGAAAATCAAAAACGGACCCCGCCGAATGGGTGACGTCGGCAACCGTGATCGAATCGAGCCCCATACGCTGCAGCGAGGTCGCGAAATTCGCTCCGGCGGAAACGCGCGCACTCGTGTAGAGCACAACTTCGCGCGCTACCCTTTGCGCCTCGTCAGCTGCGGCCTGTACCTCACGCGCAAAACCACCGGCCGCTTGCGATTTCTGACGCAGCGACACGAACAGAACACACCCGGCCGCCAATATGAGTAAGGCCGAAGCAACTCGGAAAGCCAGCCGCATTCGTTCAGCGAGAGGAAGGAGTGTTGGCAGCGGCGACCGAGCGGCGCGCGCCAAAATAATTGTCCAGATTCAGAGTGTGATAGATCCGCCCGGCGATTTCCGCAGCGAAAGGACCTTTAACGGTAGACGACTGTCCGCGCATCAGAATCACCAGTACGATGCGGGGATTTTCCTGGTCCGCGTAGGAAGCGAACCAGCCAAGCCGCGAAGCCGAATCCGAGCAGGTGCCGGTCTTGCCCAGCGGCTGTTCGCCTTCGTGGTCATAGCTCAGCCGCGCGGTTCCGTAAAGAACGGCAGCTTCCATTCCATCGCGAACCTCGGAAACAAAGGAACTAATATTGAGCTGGCGCTTGATGCGCGGCTCAAAACCATGCAGAGACTCTTCGCTACGCGGATACTGCAGGTAATACATTGTGCCGCCATTCGCGACCGTGGCCACCAGCGAGCCCAGCTCGAGCGGCGTCATGTGAATGCCTTCTCCGAAGCTGGACATCCGCGCCACGCCGCCATTTACCGGCGGCGCGCTCGGCAAACTGCCAGCCTGTTCCTCGGGAATGTCGTACCCGGCGAGCTCTCCCAAGCCCAGGTTGTGTGCGTAGCTCCGCACCGTGTCGAAGCCCATGCGGCGCCCAAGTTCCTCGAAAAATGCGTTATTCGAATGCGCCATCGCCTCGGTCAGGTTCATATAACGGCGCGGCGCCACCTTGATCATGGTGTCTCGCGTTACAACACCTTCCTGGAGAGCAGCCAGCGCGATGGTCGGCTTGATGGTGGAGCAAGGAATAAAACCGGACGAAAATGCCAGCTTCTGATTCACCACGGCGAGCACGCGCCCGTTCGAGGGATCAATGGCGACGACCGATCCGTTGTAGCGCCCCAATGCGGTCACGGCCGCCGCACGGACAACCGGATCATCATACTGCGTCACATCGTCTTTCGGGGAATCGGCAAACGTGGGCACGCCATAGAGGTGATGCGCCAAAACTCTGCGCCGCGCCGGGCTAAGCCGCGCTGTCGTGGTACGCGTGCGGGTCGGGACCTTCTTGGCCAGGGTCGGCTGCCACACCATTAGGAACGAAGCCACAAACGCCAGAAACCGAACCCCATAGCCGTATCTCGCCATTCATTTACACCCAGTCCCGTCCAGAACCCGGCTCAAACTCACCGGGACGCATGCCATCCACGTACCCTGGAGGCTCGCAGTGTACGGGATTTTCCCGATTTAGATCAATAGGAAAGCAGTATTGTTTAGTGGCAGGTACGACAAGAAAAACCCGTGGTACTCCTAGGGTGGCCCCGCTGGACGAAAGTCACCCGCGTGTCCTAATACTGCCAAAACGCGCCATTTCGACGAGATTGACGCCACTGCTGGGTCCCTGAAAGCGCCCCTTATAAAGGGGCGAAGGATCCGTCTTTTAGTTTGTCTTTGACGGCGGAACGCGCCCATCAGCACTGGGTAGAGCTGGCTCCGCGACGCTAGAATGGCCTAACGCGCCGGTCTTGGCCGGTTCGCATTGGCAGCACCAGCCGCAGCCGCGGCTGCCGATGCTGCAGCCTTCTCGGCGCCAGGCTTTTCGGCAGCGCTCTTTTCCACCGGCGCAGCCCCGTTTGTCCCCGCCTGGGCTTGGGGCACCAAGCCCAATTGCTTGCGCAGCGCGACTTCGATCTTGTCGCGAATCGCGATGTTTTCCTTTAGGAACACGCGCGTATTCTCACGGCCCTGGCCAATGCGCTCGCCGCCATAGCTCAGCCATGCGCCGGATTTTTCGATCAGCCCCCGCTCGACACCCACGTCAATCAAATCGCCCTCGCGCGAAACGCCCTCGCCATACAAAATGTCGAATTCGGCCTCACGGAACGGCGCCGCAACCTTGTTCTTTACCACCTTGCCTCGCGTCCGCGAGCCCACCACGCGGTCGCCTTCTTTGATCGCCTGGATGCGGCGGATGTCAACGCGCATGGATGCATAGAACTTCAGCGCGCGGCCGCCGGTGGTGGTTTCCGGATTGCCGAACATAACGCCGATCTTTTCGCGGATTTGGTTGATGAAAATCAGGCAGGTGCGGGATTTCGAAACGAAAGCTGTCAGCTTTCGAAGCGCCTGCGACATCAGCCGCGCCTGCAAGCCCATTTGCGGATCGCCCATATCGCCTTCGAGTTCGGCCTTGGGTACCAGAGCGGCCACCGAGTCCACTACGATGATATCCACGGCGCTCGACCGGATCAGGGCTTCGGCGATTTCCAGGGCCTGCTCGCCGTTATCGGGCTGCGACACCAGCAGGTTATCCACGTCCACGCCAAGCTTTCGCGCATAGATCGGGTCCAGCGCGTGCTCGGCGTCAATAAACGCCGCTTGGCCGCCCATCTTCTGCGCTTCGGCGATGGCGTGTAATGCGAGGGTGGTCTTGCCGCCCGATTCGGGCCCAAAAATCTCAATCACGCGGCCACGCGGGAATCCGCCCACGCCCAGCGCCGCGTCCAGCGAGATCGAGCCGGTGGGGATCACGCTCACCGGCACCAGCACGTCGCGGCTGCCCAGGCGCATGATGGAGCCCTTCCCATACTGCTTTTCGATTTGGCTGATTGCGTTTGCTAGATTCGTTGCCTTTTCGTCGGCCATGAGCCACCTCAGCGAAGATTTCGAACACTCGATTTCGAATGCCCTACCAGGTATCCGGGAAGCGCGGAGTTTACCAAAGAGTTCACTATCTGCATAGCCCCAGAAACGCCCCCGGAAACGGCAGAGTAACTCATGGGCGAAGAAAAAGCAAATGGTATTTTTGCCAAAAATACACATCGAACTCTAAGCTTGGCTGTAGGTGTAAAACCCGCGGCCGGACTTGCGGCCCAGCCAGCCTGCGGCGACCAGCTTCCGCAAGAGCGCGCACGCGCGATACTTCGGATCGCCAAATCCTTCATATAGCACGTCGAGAATATTTACGCACACGTCGAGGCCGATGAAATCGGCCAGCTCCAGCGGACCCATCGGGTGGTTCATTCCCATCTTCATGATCGCGTCCACCGCTTCGGCCGTGGCGACACCCTCCATCACGCAAAACGCCGCTTCATTGATCATGGGCATCAGCACGCGATTGCTTACAAATCCCGGCGCGTCGTTTGCGGCCACCGGCTTTTTGCCGAGCTTTTCGCACAGCGCAATCGTCGTGGCAAACGTTTCGTCGCTCGTCTGCAGGGCTCGGATCACCTCCACCAACGCCATCATCGGCACGGGATTCATGAAGTGCATGCCGATGAAGCGCTCGGGACGCTTCGTCGCGGCGGCCAGTGTGGTCACGGAAGTCGAGGACGTGTTACTCGCCAAAATCACTTCGGGCCGCAGAATCGCATCGGCTTCACGCAAGACAGCCAGTTTCAAATCCAGGCGCTCGGGCACGGCCTCGACGGCAAAATCCGCGCGCGCCAGCGCCGCCATGTCCGTTGTCGGACGCACCCGGTGCAGCACGGCCGGCTTTTCGGCTTCCGCGAGCTTGCCCTTCTTGATCTCGCGGTCGAGGTTTTTCGAAATCGTTTCGAGCGCGCGGTCGAGGTAGCGCTGCTCCACGTCTCTTAGGACCACCTCGTAGCCAGAGCGGGCAAAAACGTGCGCGATACCGTTGCCCATCGTCCCGGCTCCCAGCACGGCCACGGTCCGGATCGTTTCAATGCTCATGCTCACCCCGTCCTCGCAGGACGCGCATACATTCGAACGAAGCAAGCGAACCACACCGGGCGGCGGAAAATCAAGTCGTGGATCCTAGAAAGAGTGTGGGTCAACGAAGCCGTGGAGTAATTCGTCGCTGACGGATTCTGCGCCGGCCTAGGCGGCGCCTTCACTTCGTAACGCGTCGCCGAGGATATCTCGCGCCCGCGCTTCATGTTCCCGCTGCACCAGCAAGCGAATCTCGCCGGAGGAGCCGGAAATCGTCCAGCACGGTACATCATTTTCCAGCAAGGTGTCGCGGAGATAATGTCCCTGCGAAGCGTCCTTGGCCGACCAGATGCAAAGCGGCGTTTGCGTTTCCCCACCTAGCGGCGATGCATCGGCGCTACGCGGATTCCCGTCGGTCCCCTTTTCTTCGCTATCGAGCTCCATCGGCCCGGCGGGAATCGGACTCAGCGCGTCCTCGACGATCGCTCGCGCTGCGCTCAGGTCAGAGGGATGCACGAGAATCTGCCAGTGCGGCAGCCCATAAAAACTGAGCGCAAGCGGCTGCGAGAGGCAAGCCGCATAGTCGCGGCTCTGCGCTTCACGATACGGAATCGCGGCGTCGGCCAGCGCGCTCAGAATCGCCGAAAACGCCACGGGATCTTGCCCCCGCCAGAGCATGGCGAGTGGCTCGCGCTTCCCTTCCGTTGGCACCTGCGCTTTCTCGACTGCTGCAGACGCGCTGACAAGCGCGACCCCGCACTCCGCGCAGTGCGCATAGCCTTCTTGGTACTCCGAGTTGCAGACGGGACAAAACATGTCTCTATTAGAGGCCTGAAACGCCAAAATCGTTGGTATGACTCCGAGCAAAACACGGCAATTCGGCGCCGTCAAGCCGGTCAAGCGGGAGGCGCTTGCTCGATAACCTCTCGGACGATCTCTCGCGCGCGGGCCTCGTCGCCGGGGAGCACACAAATTCGCGCAGACGTAACTTCCGGCGCGACGCGCGAGCCGACCCCATTCTCCCGCAAGCAGTCGCACAAGTTCTTCGCCATCGCGCGGTCATCGCCGGACCAGACTTCACAGGTCGCTTTCTCCGGGTCCCAGTCGTCAGGCACATAATCCCGATTCGACGCGCTCGATTCCTCGGCATCATCGTCCGCCATTGATTCGTCTGTTTCTTCGGTCTCATTTTCCAAAGCATCGGCTACCGACGCCTCGAGATCGCCGTCTGATTCTACTTGATCTGCGATCAGCGTCGCCGCGCGATCCAAGTCATCCGCGAAAACCCGAATCTCCCAGGCACGCGGAATCGAGGTAAAGAAAATCGGTGTGTCCGGTTCGTGTGCGGAATAGCGGATGTTTGCATCACTCAAGATACTGCGAATGTTGGCGAGCGCCTGAGGATCAACACCTTGCCAAAGCAACGCGTCTGGACGCTCATCCACACGGACCGGTGACGGCGGAGTACCCGCGACGAGCGCCACGTCGCAGTCATTGCAACGCGAAAATCCATCGCGGTATTCAACGCCACAGGCGGGGCAGTACATTGTCTATTCTCCGCGTACCATTCCTCAAAGCGATCAGCAAAGTTAAACGTCAGCGTTCGACGGCCAGCGCGACCGCGTTGCCGCCGCCGAGGCACAGCGCGGCAATGCCGCGATGCACGTTGCGGCGCTGCATCTCGTAGAGCAGCGTCACCAGGACGCGCGCGCCCGAAGCGCCGATCGGGTGGCCGAGCGCCACCGCGCCGCCATTCACGTTAACTTTCGCCGGATCGAGCCGCAGCTCGCGCATCACCGCCAGAGCCTGTACGGCAAAAGCTTCGTTGAGCTCGATCAAATCCACGTCGCGGTCGCGATCCCACCCGGTTTTCTTCAGCAGCGTTTCCACGGCTTGCACTGGCGCCATCATCACCCACTTCGGTTCGACGCCGCTCACGGCCTGCGCCACGATGCGCGCCATCGGCTCTTTGCCCAGCCGTGCCGCGTTGCGTTCGCTGGTCACAACCAAGGCGCCCGCGCCATCGTTCGTGCCAGGCGCATTGCCTGCCGTTACCGTGCCGTCTCTCTTGAACGCGGGCTTCAGCTTTCCCAGCGTCTCCATCGAGCTATCGGGGCGCGGCGATTCGTCCTTGCTGATCACAATGGGCGCGCCCTTTTTCTGCGGCACCTCGACGGGCACGATCTGCGATTGGAAATAGCAGGATTGCATGGCGTGCACGGCTTTCTGGTGGCTTTCCAGCGCGTAGCGGTCTTGCTCCTCGCGCGTGATCTTGTATTTTTCAGCGACCAGCTCCGCCGTCTGCCCCATATGAAAATCGTTGAAGGCGTCCCACAAGCCGTCCTTAATCATGGAGTCCACAAGCTCGCCATTGCCCAGCCGGTATCCGTTGCGTACGCCGGGAAGCAGGTAAGGACAGTTCGACATGCTTTCCATGCCGCCGCCGACGCCGATTTCGATTTCCTTGAGGATCACGCCATTAGCAATCAGCGAGACCGCTTTCAATCCCGACCCGCAAACCTTGTTAATGGTCATCGCGGCCACGCGCGGATCGAGTCCCCCGTTGAGGCCCGCCTGGCGCGCAGGATTCTGGCCGAGTCCCGCCGAGACCACGTTGCCCATGATGATTTCGTCCACCTGCTTCGGCTCGATGCCGGCGCGGCGCACCGCTTCCGCCACAACCTTGGCGCCAAGCTCGGTGGCGGAAAGTGACGCCAGCCCGCCCTGAAATTTCCCAACGGGAGTGCGCACAGCGCTCAAGATGACAGGCTTTTCCATGGTAGCCTCACTTCACAAATGGCGATTTGTTGCGGCGAGTAGAACTCACTACAAAGGAAGTATAGGAGGAGAGACAGGCAGGGTCAATTTAGGGGGGGGTATGGTTATAAGGCGGGGAAAAGTGATACACCCTCCCGATTCGCGATACACCGCACCTCAGCCAACTGAAGCCACCCGATATGGGCAAGAATGTTCAGATCTGGGTGCGGGCTATAACCCACGCCGCAGGCGACAATGAGCCCAGCTCAAGAGCCAGCATTCTCAATCCCAAATCGTCTCAACCAGACTCGACTTGATAATATCTGCATCAATCGTAATAAGTGGTTGCTCAAGAAGGTGAGCACATCCGATTATCAGACGGTCAAAAGGGTCAGCGATAAGCTGAAAGCTATCCGATCTGACCACCATTTCGGTTCCGACATCTACTACTTGCAAGAATCCATTCCTCTCAAGGGAGTTCACCCATTCCGCGAAACTCTTTTTGAGAATCACCTTATTGGCAATACGGAGAGACGAAATCTCGTGTAAGACCACGGTGGGGATCATCACTAGGGCGCTACCGTCTCCTCGGTCAGCGTCTTCGAAGATACTTCTTGCCGCCGGCCCCAACTTTTTAGTTTGGCCGGTAGCGAACCAGATCAGCGGGTGTGTGTCGGTGACACCGCCCCGCATTATCGCTTTGCCTTCTCATTTGGCACATCTAGATTGCCTTCAGAGATTTCAAGCGATCCTGATAGCCGATACTTTTCGTCTGCCACTGGGAGTATGCGTTCCGTTGCAGAAAGAGCATCGTTAGTTCGAGCGTTCACATCTAGTATAACTCGCAGTGAGCTGGACAGCTCTCGTTGCAGTAGTAAAATCAACAATGTTATTCCGTAATTTGATTCCCAGAGAAAATCCATGGCCTTCTCAAGCTTTGAAGGGTGCTGCTCAAACATCAAGTCATGGCTGATACCCAATTTTAGGCAACACACAACATGCCTACGGAAGAGCTCGCTCACATCATGCGCGGTAGAGCCAATCTCCCCCAATTCCTTCCCAACGCTAGTGAGTTGCTTTACGTATTCCAATTTGAACCACGAGGGTCCGAGTTCGGACAGAAATGTCTGTAGGACTTGGTCGTAAATTCTGGCGTACCGTGCAACCCGCTTGTTCCATTTGACTTGAAAATGCGGTTCGAATCTGGGTCGTACTGTAGGCCGAAAGCACTTGTCGATAGCTTGTTGATAAAGTCCAATGGCTGTTGATGAAGCACCTTCCCGAAACGACCGTCCGAAATTCTTGACGGCCCGGGAGGTAAGTATCAACGTCATTGTGGCTACGGGCAGGGTTTGTGACAGCTTCATGTCTCTTGCTCGGCGATGCGCTGATACCGAAGCCTTCACGTCAGACGTGACGTGCAGATTTCTTTCGCGGGCGCAGTCGTCAGTCTCCTTGACGGGTTTGCTCCCCGCCATAGCAATGAATCTAGCATTTCAGACCTTTTTTCATCTACCCACGAAGTCACGGTCTACCGGCAACAGAATTCGACTCTCGATCCTTCTTAGCGGAGTTGCACAGTATGCAGGCGACTTGCCCATTCGCAACAATCGTCTTCCCGCCCTTCGACCACGGCTTCGCATGATCTGCCTCCCATGCGTCCCATTCACACTTCCGGTCTTGACACTTGAATTTGACCTGACAGATCCCTTGGTCTCTCCGAAAAATAGCCAAGCGTTGCTCGTGGCTGAATAGGCGTTTCAATGATCGAAACAAATAGGCCTGTCTTGGAACTGTTGGTGATTCTGGATCTTTGCTCTTGCGAACGCGCTTCACATTATCGAGAGCCAATAAGACTAGGGCTTCGTCCCGCCCCGTATCGCGCCGGAACCTGTCACCCTCGTTCATCCGATTCTCTAGTCTCTCATCGTAGAACTCTGATTCATTTTTCAGATAACCTTCAACACCCTTCAGCTCTTCGATGACCCGGGTTGTGTACAGGGCGTACTGGAAGCGGCTGAGGACCCGTTCCAAGCCGGTGCAGGCCGAATCCATGTCTACGCCAACGGGCTCAACTACCGCGAAAAATAGTTCCGGATCTCGATGGCGGATAAGATTTACTGGAAACATTGGGATGACTATTGCCTGACCATAATAATCCGTCAAGCGTAGTGCCTGTCGTTAATGACCGTGATAGTAACTCTGGGACGCACCAACTGACTACTATCCGTTTCCCGCCGGTGGGATTTGCGGTACACACCTAGTCAGGTCCCCGCGTACACCTCAGGTGGGGTGCCGTGAATGCATTGCCTCGTCTTTACGATTAGAATACCTGACATGCTAAACTTATGATTAACAAGATCAGCCTGAGGCCCTATACTGCGTCCGTCCTGTTATCAGTCCTACTTCTCAGCGGTTTGGGCGAAGGAAGCATACGCGCGCAGGAATCGTCGACGCTCAACGCGGCCAGCCTGACCGACACAGACCCCTTCAAGCGAGTACAAGCTCTTTACGATATTAGCAAGAAGGCTGATGACCCGAAGACAGCGACGACATTAGTCGAGTTCATTCTACGCGAAGATAACCTGTACGTCCGGGCTACAGCTGTAGATCTACTCGCGTCCATCCGAACGCTTGCCGGAGATGTCAGTCCGCGAATGATCATTCTCCTTAGGGATCCGTCTGCCGATGTCGACCGCCGCGCACGTGCAGCCCAGGTGTTGGGCGCAATCGCTGGAGAGGCACCGGGTTCCATTGGGCCTCTTGTTGGAGAAGTTGAAAACGTGAAGCAAGCGCCCGCCATACGCCAAGCGGCTGCGGAAGCACTCCTCAACTTCGGTCGGATGCCGGCCGACGTTGTGCCGCGACTGAAGCGCGTAGCGTTTACGGATGCTGAGAGTCCTCAACTCCGTGAGGCGGCTATTCGCGCGCTAGCGAACACCGGACGAGACGCAATCTCTGCCGTCACAGATTTGACGTTGTTGCTGGGCTCTCACAAATCCAATCTCGATCTGCGCGAACAGGCTGCGTACTCTCTGGGAACGATAAGCAGCGACGCCCAGACCGGACAAGGCGTTACGGTTTTAACGCAAGTATTAGGAAACTCGAACGAGAATACCGACCTTCGCGTATATGCAGCCAAGGCTTTGGAAGCGATGGGGCCGAGAGCGAGTGATTCACTTCCGGTGCTCAGTCGGGTAGCGTTTGAGGATAAGGAAGCCTCGGAGCTGCGCCTCGCGGTTTTGGGCGCGATGATGCGCGTCGGCCAGGACACGCGCCGTTCCGCGGAGGGGCTGGCCAAGCTAGCTCTGATACCAAGTGTCGATCTAAGGATTCGGGTTAAGGCGGTTCAAGTCTTGGGATCCGTAAGACCTGGACCAGCTGAAGCAATGGAGATGGCAAAACTAGCGTATGATGTGCGCGAGCCCCCCAACCTTCGCCGCGCCGCAGTTGCAACCCTTCGTGCGGACGATCCGACAATCTCAGCTGAAGCACCCACACTCAAGTCTATTCTGATCGAACTTAAGCAGGATGCAGGCGTCCAGAGCCAGGCCGCGCAGTTGCTTGCGCAGCTGAAGCCAGTGTCAGCAGATACGGTTAGGGTCTTCGTTGCCATAATCGGTGATCCGAGCAGATCTCCGGAATTGCGAGGCGGTGTTGCATATGCCGCTGGAATGGTCGGTCCTGAAGCCGCGGAGGCCGTCCCAATCCTCGTTCAACTCCTCCGCGACAGCGAAGACCTGACGCTACGCCGACAAGCATGTTGGGCTCTCATGGCAATACGCCACAACAGTGATGGGTTGGTGCCGGAGCTGGCAGCATTAATTGTTGGACACGACACCGATTTGGAGTTACGCAGAAATGCGGTTTTGGCGTTGGGGGCCATCGGAAGCGCTGACCAGGCAATCGATTCGCAAATTGTACCGATCCTCCTCCGTGTGGTGACGAGCGGGCAGGACGACCCACAGCTCCGGCAGAACGCCGCTGCGTACCTTGGACAATTAGATGTTGGCGGAACGGAGGCCATTCCGGCACTAGCTAAAATTGTCGAAGATCCCCGCGAAGATCCACAGGTTCGCAGTAGCGCAGCCTCGCAGCTTGGAGGCATCGGAAGGAACCGCGACATCTCTCAGGTGCTGCCCAAATTGCTAAACATAGTCGAGGATGATCAAGAGCAAAGGGGGCTGCGACAGGCTATCCTCGGGGCCCTGGCGCAGCTCCGACCCATGCAGGAAGTCGTTATTTCTGCATTTGTCAAAATCATGCGCGGGTCCCCAGACTCTCAGATTAAAGTTGCCGCCATAAATGCCATTGGCGTTGCCGGGCAAGGCTCTAAGGATGCCGCCGCCGCCCTTAGCGCCGAACTGGATGACTCCGATCAAGGGACAAACACACGAGCGGCAGCGGCTCAGGCTCTTGGACAAACCGGAGAGGCCGCTAAACCATACGTCCGGTCACTCTTGCACGCCCTTGATGATCAGGAAATATCTCCCTCAGCCCTTCAAGGATTTGTCTATTACGCAGACAAAGTTGCAATCGACGGTGACATAACTTCTTTACCAGTTTTACGGCAGGCTGAGGGCGTTGCCGCCAAGAAACGCACATTAGCAAGCATGGGAGGACGGGGTGGAGAAACGTATGTTGCTCAACTCCGGCAAGACATCACCATCCTCGAAACGCGATCATCGCAGCAAAAGGGTTACCGGCTCGTTAACTTGGAAGGTGCAATTGCGAGGCATCCGTACGTTTTAGCGCTTGCGGTCCCGTTGATGTGGTTAGCTTGGTTATCGTTGTGCGGCATTCTGCTGCTTGTGGCACCCTTCCGCCTGCTTTGGATCAGCAACGCTGCTTCCAAAGCATCTGGAGAGGTTCAAGGATGGGGACTTCGGATTCCGCTGGGCTGGGTAATCTTGCCATCACGTCTACGATTTCATTCGAAATCCCTCGATGCTTGGGTGCGTGTCAACATCGCCAAGGTTCGCCGGACGTTTAACGAACTTCCAACAGTTCAAGAGCGAAGCGTGTATGTCGATTTGCCTGTCATGATCAACGGAAGTACGCATTCGCATTTTGGCCCCGAGACTCTTACAGCGGCCTTTAAGGAACCGCGCACTTTGATCTGTATTACTGGTGAAGGGGGGGCTGGTAAGACGAGCGCTGCCTGCCAGATCGGGAACTGGGCCTTAATGTCCCCCGGATTAGAGCATCTTGCCGATTATCCCATCATACCGATTCTGATCGAAGGGGACATCCCTCTGCCAGGTACCGACGGCAGCGATGGGTTTCAAGAAACCATCCGCGAGCATCTGCGCAGGCTGTTAAACGAGGACGAGCCCATATCCAAACCGATGCTTGACAGTTTGCTCAAGCGCAAACGCATGTTCGTCATCGTCGATGGGTATTCGGAAATGGGCAGCGACAGTCAGGCAAAGATCCAGCCAATGGATCCATCTTTTCCGTCGCGGGCACTCGTCATAACGACGCGCAATTCGTATCCGTCCAGCGCAGGAAACAGAACTACGGTCATGCCGTCGGCGTTGGCAAAAAGCGTTCTAAGTGTATTTATGCACGCCTACCTGAAGAGCAGAGGGAAGTTGGATTCATTCAGTGGCCAGGAGTTTCAGGATCAAGTGGCAAGTCTACAAAGGCTTGTTAAAGATGGGGAAGTAACACCGCTGTTCGCCAGGCTCTACATCGACCTCATGATTTCGGCAAAAGAGAGTGGGCACCCGGGCTCTCTACCTGGGACAATCCCCGAGTTAATTCTGCAATATCTGAATCACATTAACGACAAAATCGCCTCCGAGAAGAAGGACAACAATGAAGTTCATCGAGTTGCAAAGGTATTAGCCCGCGCATGTGTCAGGCCCAAATTTCACGCCTCACCCGCGAGAATTGATGATGTCCTAAGTGCGAACGGAGGAACGCAAATTGCAAGAGAGGATCTCAACTACTTTGAGGAGCGCTTGGGTCTTATTCGGACTGTGGGGCTAGGAGAGGAGGTGCGCTTCCAATTTGACCCCCTAGCCGAATACCTGGCAGCCCTCAGCTTTGTTGACGAGAACAGGCAAGATGAAGCGAGTTGGAAGGAATTCCTCGAAGCGTTTGATCGGAGTGGGGAAGTCTCGATAGCGCGAGGACTTTTGGAGGCTGTGAGCGCTTGCTATATTTGGAAATACCCGACATCTTCGCAGGATGGTTTTATCGTTCGGGGGATTCGCACACGTCTCAAACCGGACCACGCTGCGTGAAAGTCGGAACCAATCCACGCGTTCGCCTCCTTCATCACGATGGCTGTGGAGCGCCCTCAGCAATTTCCGCTAGGTCCGCGAGAACCTTCCAGTGTCTCGGATGTGGAACGCATCGCCCATTGCGGATGTTAGTCGCATACAACTCAGAAACCGACAGTACATCCCTAATCGTCGGCACCGTAATGTTCTTGAGTCGCGGCTGAATTTTATCGAGATACGTTCTCTCGTCTAGCCAGTTGGGTTTATCCGCAGGATTCCAAGCCCTACGCGCGGCAACTTGCTTCCGCTGTGTCGCAGCACGCTTTGACTGCGCCTCATCGCTTACAGTTGCGATTCTGCCTGCGTGAGCAGCTTTGATGAGGTTCTCCCTAGAAATCTCAGGAACACAACCCGAGCAGAATGTATCGCCCGCCTTGATTTCTTTCCCGCAGTTTCGACAGACCGTTACGCGACGCGGCATTCGCTCGTGGTGTGGATCGAAGGAACTGCCTTTAGCGGCGCGGCGGTGAGCTTGCGTCAGTCTTGTTGAGGGATGGACTGTTGTTCTAGGTTTTTGCGCAGAGGTCCAAAGCGAGCGCGCAACCCATTCGGCAACCGGTGCAACGTGCGACCGCCAATTTGCCATCGTTTCCGATAGTCGAGATGCAAACTGGGCGATCAACCTCGCATTGCCATTTCGTTCCTCGAAAAACCACGCACGGCGAAGCGGACCCCGCGTAATCCAGTCAAGGACAAGGGCATCAACGTTGGGGCGAACAGCCTCCATTATGTCGCACGCCAAACTGTTGCGATTTGGTCTATCTGTGTGAAGGACTCCAATGCCTGGATCGAGCCCTAGCGCCGCGATAGCCAAAGTTGATTCAGATTCGAGCAGCGCGTACAGGTAATTGAGCATTGCGTTCGGCGGAGTGACGGCGAGACGCGGTGAGCCGGTCAGAGGCGATATCCGTGCGCCAAATGTTCGCCAATGGTCTGGAACGCGCGGTGAATCTTTTTGGGGATAGACGATGGGTAGGTTCCGCCACGCGGACCAGTACGCGGCCGCCGCTTGAGATTCACAGACGCGAATCTCATCGTGCGTCTTAGCCGCGTTGACAGCCTCTGACATCCTTGAAATCACTTCTGCGGCGCGCGGATTTGGTAATTTGGATTGAAGAAGTTCAAGTTGAGCCGCGAGCTTTTGGCCGATCAACTCTCGCGTGATCTCAAGCGCGACGCCTGTGTGATGAGCGAGCGATTGCGCACGCCTTAATCGAGCATCCGAAGGGCTAACCGGGCCCGTAATCGCAAGCACTGAACCATCGCGTTCGAGCATGACGAATGCGGCGCGCTGGTCGGCCAACCAACGAAGGGCCGCCAGCGAGACGAATCCATTGGAACCGATTACCACAAGGCGACGAAGTCCGTGCCTAACCCGGGCCAAACGCGCTTCTCGGCGGATGCCGCCAACGCCATCCCTAAGTATGAGGTGACCACGGTCGACATTCACGGCGATGCCGTATCCGAAAAGGGTCACAACGCCGTGGCTGGGAGCGAGTAATTTGCGGGACTGCGTGAATTGCGATACGGTTGCCGAAGCTGCCATTGGAGTTCACTCTCCTTTGGTGGTCAGGGCTTGTCGTCTGCTGATAACAGGCGGTAAGCCCACTTTTATTGAGTATTTTATCAGTTTTCTGATATTGCCGATCAAAAACGATCCGATCCATAAGGTGGTTAGCAGAATGTTCTTGACAGCACTCAAAAGCATATTGGTACACTTCGGATAGCACGGGGAACTAGTAGATATGCCTACGGTAACCCGATTTTGGTTACCCGAAGGGTACAGTCCCTATTAGACCCGCGCCTCGCGACATCGGCAGGAAGTAGCGCTGGTGATCGAGCCTGATGAGTCCGACCCTGTCTTGCATCGGGCAGGGGACGCAAAAAGTCGGGTGAGGCGAGGGAGAAAACGGGACCTGGGCTCAGGCTGAGCAAACGAACTCCTGCAGATGACACCAATTGAAAGGTGTCTCTACATGGAGACCAATCGTTTGTGTTGCGACAGGGTGCTTCTCAGCTGTCGTGAATTTTCCTATCTCACCAGCTTATCCCTCAGAACAATTTCAAAGCTCGTCGCTTCTTACGAAGCCCGTTCCGCTTACCTCGACCGATCTCGGCTAATCTCGAAATCGGCGTCGGTCCCACAAAAGCAGGTGGGCCGATGAAACGCAAGAATCGTAAGGTCGAGAGAAAACGTCGGAACCGCAATAAGAAGCAGACCAGTGCTGCGCGGCTACGGAAGAACCGTCGCAAACAGCGCCGCCTAAGACCAAGAAGGCCATTTCCTGCCCGCAGGCGGCAGACGATCGCCGATCCGCGCATTGCTCGCGCCTTGGGGTACATGCGCCGTGAGAGGATTTCAGCCTCCGAAGCAGCGCGGCGCGAACGAATGAAGCTGGCCACGTTCCGAAAAAGAGCCGGACGATTCCTTTTTCGGTCTGGCCCTGGCAAGCCCTGGAAAGCGCGAAAGGAAGATCAACTTCGCTTTTCCATGACAGTGCTCACAAACCAGGGTCCGACCGACGTGATCGTTCGGAGCTCTCAGGAGCGCAAGCTTCTCCACGACTACAATCTGGCGTTACAAGCATTTAGAGCCGGTGGGGATGGAGCCGAGATTGCCCTCAAGAGATTCGAAGGCAAGACGGTCGGCGGTCAGACCCTAATCACCGATTCCAAACTGCTGATCGTACTAGAAGAAGCCGACAAGATCGAGGCTGATAGCTTCTATACAGCGATTGGAGCTCGATCATGAAATCCCGTGCGCGAAGCAATTCCGTGTGCGTGATTTGTGGCGCAGCTGCAAATATCGAACAAAACCATGCGGGGGGAAGGAATCATCTACCGTGGTTCGTACTCCCGTTTTGCGTGCGGCACCACGATCAGTTTCATCGGCTGCTCGAAACCGTAGGAATTAACCTTCGCTACACATCCAACCGATCGAAGCGCTTGGTGATGGCAGCTCTTGCACTCACTATAGCGTTATGGATGGTGCTTCAGGGACTATGGGAGATGCAATCAGATCTGCCCGAAGAAGAGTCGCAAAAAAAGCTAGCGTAGAAGAATGTCAGGACATCTTCGTGCGGGCACACACAAGTGTCCGCACGAAGGCCTCATCGGATAAGAGGCATCCCCGCAAGTGGCCTCGGCATTGCCTAATCTTCGATACCGAGACCACCGTTGACCTTGCTGAGAATTTCAATCTCGGTGCGTTTCGACGCTGCAAGCTCGTTGGCTCCCGGTACAAGTGTATCGAGGAAGGGGTTTTCTACCGCGACGATGCCACCGAAACACAATTAAAGGTCCTGCATCGGTATAAGAGCAATCCTCCTAAGCTCGCAGCAGTTGAGCATTTTCCATCGAAAACCCAGTTGACTCTATCCGACAGGTCTAGGTTTGTCCGCAGTGTGTTTTGGAAGGTCGTGCGCGAAGGCGACCTGGTTGTTGGATTCAATCTCCCGTTCGATTTATCGCGCTTGGCAGTTGCATCCACAGAGGGAGACAAGGGTGATTGGTCACTTGCTCTTGGCCATTTCTGGAAAAACCCGAAGACAGGTCGAGTCGTACCGAACCCAAAACGGCCTCGAATTGTTGTCGCCGCCCAAAACAGCAAAATGGCCTTCATAAGACTCGGGAGCATCCTCCACAAAGAAGAATGGCCGAACGAAGGGCGATTTCTCGATCTTCGCACTCTCGGCTGGGCACTTCACAATGTCCCCTACAAACTTGATGGCGCGTGCGCCGCATTTCACGTTGAGGGAAAGATCGATCACAAACCCTCCGGCAAGATCACCTTTGACGAGCTTGAGTACTGTCGGGAGGATGTTGCCGCCTCCCACCGTCTCTTGAACGCGATGATGGAAGAATTCAACCGAAACCCAGTCGACTTGCGGCCAGACAAAGCCTATTCCCCGGCGTCAGTTGCGAAAGCCTATTTAGATCAAATGGGGATTAAAAAGCCTAAGCAACATTTCAGAGCACCAAAGAAGACGCTCGGCATCGCGATGCAGAGCTACTACGGAGGTCGGGCAGAATGCCGCATTCGAAAGACTCCGGTTCCTGTGATTCACACCGATTTCACAAGTCAATATCCGACGGTCAACGCACTACTGGGAAACTGGAATGTGCTTACGTCCGCTTCGGTTCACTTTATGAACTGCACGGCCAATGCGAAAAAACTGCTCTCACAAGCGAAGCTTCCCGATACATTCGATCCGTCTTTCTGGAAAAAACTGAGTTTCTTTGCGCTTGTAAAGCCCGAAGACGACATTCTCCCGATAAGAACGGTCTACGCTGAGAGCGGGAGAACCCAAAACATCGGCCTAAATTACCTTAGTTCCCAGAAGCCGATCTGGTACGCAGGACCCGATCTGATCGCAAGCAAGATTCTTACAGGCAAACCACCTAGAATCCTGAGGGCGATAGCGGTAGCTCCCAGCGGCCGTCAGAGGAGCTTAAAAGAAACAAATCTGCGAGGAATGGTAGCCGTAGGCCCGTCCCACCAAGACTTCTATCGCGAAGTAGTCCAACAGAGGGCTGTTTATAAGAAAACGGACGAGGCGTTGGCCAATTTCCTCAAGGTATTAGCGAATTCAGGCAGCTATGGCCTGTTTGTTGAGGTAAATACCGAAACAAAGAAAAAGGAAACAGACATTGCCTATTTTTCTGGCGAGGAAAAGGGGCGGGCTGCATGCGATTACAACGAGAAACCAGGGCCATGGTATTTCCCACCAATCGCGTCGTTGATTACCGCTGGCGGCAGGCTGTTGCTCGCCATGCTTGAAAAGAGCGTCCAAGAACTTGGTGGAAGCTACTTGTTCTGCGATACCGATTCACTCTGCATCATTGGATCGAAAACAAGGCGTTTCGTTGAAATTCCAGGCGGCACCGTAACTTGGAAACGAAAAAAGGGAATGTGGGCGCTTTCGTTTGAGGATGTCCGGTCCATAGCGGAGGAATTCGGCCAATTGAATCCGTACGATCCTTCCCTTGTGCCGCACCTACTCAAAATTGAAGATGTCAACCATGTTGATTCCGACCCGAAGAAGCCATTTCGCCAGCTCTTCGGATATGCGGTTTCAGCCAAACGATATGCGCTATATGCGAAATCGGGCCACAATATTCAAATTGAAAAGGCAAGCGGGCACGGGCTTGGCTATTTGTTTGCCCCCAAAGAAAACCCAAAGAACGAGACCGATGAAGACGAAAGCGAAGAGACTCCCCAATGGGTAACGGAGGCCTGGGAGTTTCTCTTGAAAAAGGAGTTGAAATTAAAGCTCAACGAACCATCTTGGTTGGATTTGCCCGCAATGATGCGAATGGTTGTTACGACTCCAAACGTGTTCAAGCAAAAGAGACCTGAATGGCTCGGACCGTTCAATTTCTTTCTATTTCCACTTATTTCGGTCCTTGGTGGATATCCGGCGGGGTACGACAAATCTAATTTTACGTTCATAACGCCTTACGAATCGAACCGCAGGAAATGGAAATCGCTGACGGGCGTCAACCTTTCAGATGGACAGGTGTTTCAGGTTGCGATGCGGCCGACGCCAAATCAAGACAAAGTGGTTCCCGATTCGTTTCGCATCATTCTGAATAACTATCTCAGTAGGCCAGAAGCGAAATCGCTTGCTCCCGATGGAACGCCCTGCACGAGCACGACACGGGGACTTCTTCGTAGGACGAAAATAATCGCTGGCGATTTGGTTCCCGTCGGCAAGGAGACCGATCGGCGGTGGGAGCAAGGCGAGGACCCAAGCATGGTGGACTCGGAGACCCGCATTTATAGGAAACGGTCGAAACTGGAGATTGCCGATCCTTCTGAACGGAAACGATGGGCCGGAATCGGAGTTAGGCGACTGATGAGGGAAACAAAGCTAAGCCAAACGCCTGTATCCAACGCCATCAAGGGTAGACCCGTTCGCCGCCAAACCGTCTCGACCATCAGACAAGTGGCGGCCAGGCTCCCGATGTGAGTTTGAATAGGCCTAGAACGCCTTCTTGGCGTCCGCGACCAATGGGCTGACACTTTGGGGAGATTTCGAATTCGTGAACGAAGCCATCAAGATCACTCGCGGGGAACTTTACGAAAGAGTGTGGCAGACACCTATGGCCAAGTTGGCTGCCGAGTTTTGCCGGTCCGATGTAGGTTTGGCCAAGGTTTGCAGGCTTCATCAGATTCCAGTTCCAGGACGTGGATACTGGGCCCGGCTTCGCGCTGGGCAGAATCCCAAACGTAAGCCGTTACTGAATCCCGCCACGGACCGAATCGAAATCGTTTTTAGGAAGACGCGACAACCGGAGGCCACGCCTGCGATGCCGGACAGACCTGTTCCTGTAATCGAGGTTTCGGACGCTCGTTCGATAACCCATCGACATGTAATGCGCATCGACAAGTCTGTTTTGCGAGGCAAAAAGGATCCTCGCGGACTGCCTCTCTCCCGCCAGAGGCGCATCTTGCCGGTGAGTGTCTCGTTGGATTCGCTGGCAAGGGCTTTACGAATTCTCGACGCTCTTTTCACTGCGCTTGAAGACGCTGGACACCTAATACAGTGGGATACGCCTTACACCTCCCCGATCACGGTGATCGTGTTCAATGAACAAATCACATTCTCGATATTAGAAATAATTGAGCGCACGCCGCACACAATGACGAAGGAAGAAGTTGCTCGCCAAAAACTTGATCGTTGGTGGATTCCCGCTTCGTGGGATTACGTGCTTACAGGGCGATTCAAGTTCACACTCCAGTCGTCGGAAGCGCCACACATCCAACATTCTTGCGCAGATGGAAAGAAACGAAGGTTAGAAAGCCGTGTCGGTGAGATGTTCGTAGGATTTGAGGACGTGGCAGCTGCAGTGAAGAGATATCGAGAAGCTTGTGCGGAGGATGCGAGACGCCGCGCGGCTGAGTTGAAGCGTGAGGATGAAAGGAAACGGCGACAGGCGGAGTACGATCACAAATTAGAAGTTGTGGGTAAGTTTGCTGCACAATGGCGTGAAGCAAACGGATTACGCGAGTTCGCAGGTGCACTAAAGGAGAATCTGAGGTCACCTGCAGTCTCCATGGAGCATAAACTAGCTGTTTTGAGAATCCTTGACTGGATTGAAAGGCATGCAAATTATGTCGATCCGCTGACCGACATCAGGAATCTTAGCTTGCAGTTTGGCGGCCGGGATTCGGGCTGAACCGATGCTGCCAGGATCGCCTATCTAGGCGGAACGCTTTCGCCTGCGGCTAACAGGATATTCGTGTCAAACTCTTGGGCCGTCTTCATCTTGTCGTCGACCTCGCGAAGGCTGTTGTAGCCCAGGAATCGAATCACCTCATTGAGTCGCAAACATGGTCCAGAGAAGGTTGGCCGACTCAGTTCATCAAATACTTTTCTCCGACGGTCTTCTGAGGCCACTATGAAAAGCGGATAATTTGAGTTCGGCGTCTCAGCCCTAAGATCAGAAAGCCTGAGAATTCCCGAGTAGACTGAGGTCGAATGTTCGATCTCAAAGGCAGACTTGATCGAATACGGACCGAATTTCCAAACCACATCGATATTTTCGATGCTCCGAGGTACGTCCAAGCTTTCGTGAAACTCTTGCAGCACAAAGTCGCGGAAAAAGTGCCCGCCGAATTGCTTTGGTTGATCGTTGCGCGGGACCCACACATCGCACCTTGCAAGCTGTCCTAGGCGAATCAATCGCCATTGCATTTCGTCATGCTCGGTAGGTGTCCGCTCGATGCGCTCATCAATCTGCGAATTCAAAAGTTCCTTGCGTGCGGGGATGTGGATAAGATCTTCACCTTTTTCGAGCGTCTTGAGCACTCCGAGGATGTCACCGTAACTCTGAGCGAAATTGGAAACTGCACCTTCATTGACCATCGAAAAGCCTTGAGGACGATAATGAGCCTGGTAACCGAACAAAGGATTTAGCTTTTCAATCGGAACGTCTGTCCTCTCCTCATTGACAATGAAATACATGAGCTCCCATGTTCGGCCAGTGTCGTTCTCGTGCCAAAAATACCGAGCCAGTTCGGCATTCCTTACTTTGGCCGCGATTTCTCCCGCAAACCGAATTCGACCGTTGTTGTAAATGAGAACAACGTCGCCCGATGCCATTTTGTCCCATCGCGATTCGTTCATCGGGCCTGGGACAGCACCCCATACAATGAAATCAGAGCTGTGGTAAATCTTTTCTAGGTTCTCGATCTCACTCGGTGGTAGGAACCGTCTGACTTCGTGCAATTTGCGTTTGCGCTGGATGGTGTCTTCGAAGTGACGCTCCGCTGACGGATTCCCGCCCGCGACAACCAGGAAAACATGTCTCGAATGTCCGCCAGGCATTGGCAGCATCATACGGCAAGTCCCAAATACACACATCAAGGAACTATGCTCAAAGTTGGAAAGAATGACTCAGAGCAGATGCACTGGCCAGAGTCTCTGTCACCGCTTGCCCTCATTGTCTTCCTGGTCTGAGGAAGCGGAGACCATATTGAGGCTGCTCTCGGCTTACGCAATTTTTTCACTGGCGCTTGAGAGCGGTGGGGGTACCCGGTATCATCCTCGACATGGCTAGGTGCACAGCACCCGTGAGGGGCCATCGCTCAGCGAGCGCGAGAGCGGACTGCCCTGCGTGCGGTGGCCGCTATGGCCGCTACAGCGACTACAGCTACACGAACTACCCGTCGTACTCGGCCCCGTCCTATTCCCCGCCGGGGAATAGCGGAGGCGGCCGGAACAGCGGTGGCGGGTCCGGCGGCAGCGCAAGGCCACGCTGGTCGCCAGCCGGTTCGTCGGTGGCGTACACACCTACTGAGGTGATGGCACTCACGCCGGTCCGCAACAGCGTCGAGAGTCTAGCGAAGCGACCTGAACTTCGGGACGTCTTTCTCTGCCACGCGTGGGACGACCGGCTGGGAGCTGCCAAGGAGCTGCACGATCTGCTGGAGTCACGCGGCGTCTCGGTTTGGTTCAGCGAGAAGGACGTTGGACTTGGCGTGCCGTTGCTCCGTGCCATCGACAAAGGCTTGGCGAACTCAAGAATCGGGATCGTGCTGGTGACCCCAGCGCTACTGCGCCGCCTCCCGGCAGAGGGTATCGCGGACAAAGAACTTTCGGCACTCCTCGCGCGCGAGCGGCTCGTTCCCATCGTGCACCAAACCACGTATGACGCTCTCCGCGAGGTCAGCCCCCTGCTAGCGTCGCGAAGCGGCCTGAGCACTGCGGAAGCACCGATGGCAGACGTCGCGACCAAGCTCGCCGAGCTTGTCGCCATCCAGTAATGACAAAACAGCGTCATCGGAGAAGTGACGTACTGACGTGTACTCGTCCGGTAACGCGACTAAGCAGGAGTTTGCATGCGGAACTTCCCAAAAGCGACTTCTGGGGAGCCGGGTGACAATTATCCGGTTATGCAGCGCTAGTCAGCCATGCGAACAAATGGTCTACAGGTAGTTCCGTGAGTCAGCGTTGCCAACGTCAAATCCCGTAGAGGCATGCGCTCGCACATTTTTGTATTTCCCGTCTTCGACTTCCGCTTCCGAGGTGCTGTTAGGGGCAGAATGGTGGCGGTTAGTTTGTGGATACGACCTTTGCAATTGCAGGTCTAGCTATCGTCTTCGTCTGTTTTTCGAACCAGGGAACGAGCACGTGCAACCAACTCTTTAATTGATTGTCGTGAGCTGCATCGAATTGTCGAGGGGCCAACAGACGAGCAAGTATCCGCGGTTGATTGCAACTGTTGGGGCTCTCGGACAACAACTCCTGCCAGAAAAACCCTATAACCACCGGAGGCAGGATATGAAATTTCCCACAATCCTCCTCCGCTCATCCCACTGTAGTTCGCTTCCACTGCCTCGACTTCGATAAAGCTCGCTGCACCGTCTACCCCGAACTCACCCAAGATATTTACGCCCGCACACCGAATTTCGAAGCTCAACTCAGTATTAGCAATGACTTCTGAAGACCTTGGTGCTCCGACAATGAAATAATCGGGTCCATATTCTCCATCCAACGATTGCGACGTCCTCAGATCATAAAAACTCAATCCCAAGTGAACCATCTCAGCCGCGTCTTCAGCGTGAAGCTCAAATAGGGTTAAATCTTGTGAATATGGTCCCTCATTCCCGAGATCAGTTCTTGTGAACGGATGCCTTAGAAAGGCTTTGACCCACGCCGGGTTCGCATAAGACCATCGCTCTCTCTTTTGTTTAAGTATCCTTGCTACGTGCTGAGCGGTGAGTAGAAAAAAATGATTTTCCTGCAGCGTGGCCAATGTGGCGGTGGCGTTTGTACCTGCTGAGTTGAGAAAAATCGTAGAGTGCCGCAAAAGATCTTCCCGAGCCAATTGACTTCGCCCTATTGGTGCTCTTGGGGAGTTATCGGAGACCATTGTCATAACCCAATGCTCTCACACCATGTGCGACGCAGGACAGGGCTGAATTTCGTGGGAACCGATGATCTGCATGAATGCGAGCTAGATAACGCGGCTTCTTGCAAATCCGAGTTTCCGGGCAAAAACTGGGGTGTATCACTTTTCCCCGCCTTATAACCATACCCGTCAATTTAGGGGGGATAGGAGCTGGTTACAACGAGGTGCCTCGGTGCTGCAGATTTCTCGCCGGCTTGTTCGTGTAAACAAATCCCGGCGTTCAGTTGCTAGGGATGCCCTCCACTCCGAGCAGGCTCCGAAATTCTGTCTGCAATTGCTTTAAAAGTTCAGGAAGATCATTTTCGAGAGCCTTACATGCTTCCAGCATTACTTCATTTTGAGCCTGCCTCGTTTGTTCCGTCGGAAACTGGACCCTGGTCCACCATACATCCACGCGCACTACATGGCTTCGTAATTTGCCAGCGAAGTTGTCTAGAAGCTGTTGCACAACCTAGTACAGGATAGTGAAAAGAAGGTAGTTGAGTTTTCTGGGATGAGAGATAAGGAGAATCAGCAGCGCCGAAGGAGGGCCGATGGCCCGATCGGGTGCGT
>Ga0182024_10002017_pt1 | contig 51219 bp, 49 predicted proteins | sample P32metaG_FD_120480 | JGI IMG/M metagenome (GOLD analysis project Ga0182024, IMG submission 120480) | Permafrost microbial communities from Stordalen Mire, Sweden - P3-2 metaG (Illumina Assembly) | ecosystem: Environmental > Terrestrial > Soil > Wetlands > Permafrost | place: Sweden: Stordalen... | reverse complement strand
ATCGAGTAGGCCTTGGTCATGGCGAGTCCCCGCAAATCACCCAGCGCAGAATCGCTCATTCCAACCGATTTGGGAATCCTCCACCAAGACATCCCGATTCAGAACAATCGAAAAACGCTCTAGCTTCTCTGTGGAAAATAATCACGTCGTCAGTGAACCAACAATGGCTCAAAACGATGAGCGTGGCCCAATTGAAATCGTCAGAACGTTCAAAATAAGCTGGACTGTAAGTCGAGATATTATTGAAAAAAGAAGAAGTGTATTTCTGATTGGAGAAATTCTTTACAAGGACGTTTTTGGCGGGACCTGGAATAGGAGGTTTGTTTGGGAATATGATCTCGGCATGAAGGCTTGCAAGCTGAGACATGAGGAAACTAAGCAAGAGAGTAGATCGCCAACTCTGCGCCGTGCTTATACGCGGGCACCCAAAAGCATCCCGCAGATGGGCAGAATTGAGTAATTCTGCAAAAGAGAAAGCCTTCATCGGCTCTCTCCAGCGCCAGAATGCAACTCATCTGTTGACGGAGAGCCTCGGCCATGTACCGTGGGTACCGTGCGTCGAGGCTCGCGAGCACACTGGCCTTCTACCGCTTACGGCCAGGGCCGCTACTGCGGCCTGGCACGGCATCTCGCAACCGGACGGCGTCGCGATCCGACAATTCACCCAATTACCCAATAATAATAAGTATTTCCCTGGTCAGATTTGGTCCAGTTTAGTGCCAGTAGCATTATCCCCGACAAGAACAAAAAAGAACTTGCGTACGAGAACAAAACATGCACAAATGATCGCATGCAGCCGCTGTTGCGGTTTGCCCGCTGACCGTGCAGAAGGAAGAACAGCCGTGACGCAAACCAATCTCCGCCTCGTGGAAGGACCTTCCGTGGACAAGACAAAGGCGCTCGACGCCGCTTTGTCGCAGATAGAACGGGCCTTCGGGAAGGGCTCGATCATGCGGCTGGGCAAGAACCAGAAAGCGGTGGAGATCGAGACGATCCCGACGGGATCGCTGGGGCTCGACATCGCGCTGGGGGTCGGCGGACTGCCGCGCGGGCGGGTGATCGAGATTTACGGGCCCGAATCCTCGGGCAAGACGACCCTGACGCTGCATGTGATCGCCGAGGCGCAGAAAAAAGGCGGCGTTTGCGCCTTTGTCGACGCCGAACATGCGCTGGACCCGGTCTATGCGCGCAAACTCGGCGTCAATCTGGAAGACCTGCTCATTTCCCAGCCCGATACCGGCGAACAGGCGCTGGAGATTACCGACACTTTGGTGCGCTCGGGCGCCATCGACGTGCTGGTCATCGATTCGGTGGCGGCGCTGACGCCGCGCGCCGAGATCGAGGGCGAGATGGGCGAATCGCAGCCCGGCCTGCAGGCCCGCCTGATGAGCCAGGCGCTTCGCAAGCTTACCGCCTCGATTTCGCGCTCCAATACGATGGTGATCTTCATCAACCAGATCCGCATGAAGATCGGCGTCATGTATGGCTCGCCCGAGACGACGTCGGGCGGCAATGCGCTGAAATTCTACGCTTCCGTGCGGCTCGACATCCGGCGCATCGGCGCGATCAAGGACCGCGAGGAAGTGGTCGGCAACCAGACGCGCGTCAAGGTCGTCAAGAACAAGGTCGCGCCGCCGTTCAAACAAGTCGAATTCGACATCATGTATGGCGAGGGCGTGTCCAAGGTCGGCGAATTGATCGATCTTGGCGTCAAGGCGGGCGTCGTCGAGAAATCGGGCGCGTGGTTCTCCTTCGACAGCCAGCGTCTTGGTCAGGGACGCGAGAACAGCAAGGCCTTCCTCAAAACCAATGCCGAGATCGCCAATCGAATCGAAAAGGCGATCCGCGAGAATTCCGGCATTATCGCCGAGCGAATTCTCGACAATGCCGATCCTTCCGAACAGGACGACGCCGCCGACGCTTGAACGCTTCTATGGGCGCTTTCCCCCTCGGCGTCCCATTCGCCAAGGAGCCGTTCCGTCGCGCGACCAGAGCGCGGCTGCGCTTAAAGCGCGTGGCCGCGCTCTAAATTTGTGCGAAATGGGGGCCGGGGGTCGAGCGGTCGGGGCCACGGCGGCGAGCCGCCGTCAAGCCCCCGGGCTTTTGACCCGGGGGACCGCCGACGGCGGCTCGGCCTTGACAGCGAACACGGCGATGGCGGCGCGACGTTCGCCGAGCAGACCCCGCCCTACCCATCCCGCGCCGCGCCCTCAATTTGCGTTTGCCCGGGGAAGGCGATAGGGCATGGCCGCCAAAACCCGGCGCGGCGAGCGCCACGCCGCTTCGACGGATGATATCCATTGCAAGATTCCGATAGGTTGAAGCGCCAGGCCGCGCAACGCGCGCTTGAACTTATCCAACCCGGCATGAAGCTCGGGCTCGGGAGCGGCTCGACGGCGCGTCATTTCGTCGAGCTTCTCGGCGAGCGCGTCAAGGCTGGCCTATCGATAACCGGCGTGCCGACGTCCGAGGCGACCGCCGCTCAAGCGCGCGCCTTTGGCGTGCCGCTCGCCGCGCTCGACGAATTTACCGAACTTGACCTCACCATCGACGGCGCCGACGAGGTCGATGGCGCGCTGCGCCTCATCAAAGGGGGCGGCGGCGCGCTGCTGAGCGAAAAGATCGTCGCCTCGGCCTCCAAGCGCATGATCGTGATTGCCGACGCGTCGAAGTATGTCGAGCGTATGGGCGCCTTTCCGCTGCCCGTCGAGGTGGTCCCCTTTGGCCTCGCCGCCACGCGCGCGCATATCGAGCGTGTCAGCGCCGGCGTCGAACGCCGGGGCCAGATCAGCCTGCGGCGCTCGCGCGAAAGCGGCGACGTCTTCGTCACCGACGGCGGTCATTATATTTTCGATTGCGCCTTTGGCCCGATCGCCGATCCCGAGGCGCTTGCCCGGGCGCTGGAGGGAATCGCCGGGATTGTCGAACATGGCCTGTTCATAGGCCTTGCCCGCGCGGCGATTCTTGCCGGCCCAGGCGGCCTCAAAATCCTGGGCGATCTCGATTGATTCCTTTACCCCTCAACAGGAGATTTCCGACGTGACCGCCCACAAGTTCCCCCTCAAGACCTGGCTCGCCGCCTTGCTGTTCCTGACCGCCGGCTCCCTTGGCGCCCGCGCCGACGATCCGACGCCAGCCGCGCTTGATGCGGCGCGTCTCGTCATCACTTCTTCGGGCATGACGCGCTCGTTCGACCTCATCGTTCCGCAAATGCTCGGCGAACTCGAGCATAATGTCACAGCCACGCGCCCGGAGCTCAAGGATAGCCTGCATGCGGTCCTGCTCGCGCTGCAGCCCGAGTTCAACAAGACCGAACAGGACGTTATCGAGGGCGCCGCGCGCGCGCTCACCAGGCATATGAGCGAGCAGGAACTCAAGGACGCCGCGAATTTCTTTACCAGCCCGAGCGGCAAGAAATATGTCGAGGCCGAGCCATTGGCGTTCGGCGATATTGTCGCGATCGTGCAAAGCTGGCGCCAGAAACTCTCCACGGATGTTCTGGCGCGCGCGCGCGAGGAAATGAAGAAAAAGGGCCTCGACTTCTGACGCTTGCGAGGATGCTGTGAGCTTCGACGTCGATCTCTTCGTCATCGGCGCGGGATCGGGCGGCGTGCGCGCCGCGCGGATCGCCGCCGGCCATGGCGCGAGCGCGATGGTCGCCGAGGAATTCCGCATTGGCGGCACCTGCGTCATCCGAGGGTGCGTGCCCAAGAAGCTGCTGGTCTACGCCAGCCGCTTCGCGGACGATTTCGCCGACGCCGCCGGCTATGGCTGGAGGGTCGGCGAGACAAGCTTCGACTGGCCGACCATGGTCGCCGCCAAGGAAAAGGAAATCACCCGCCTGTCGGCGATCTACCGCGCCAATCTTGAAAAGGCCGGCGTCAATATCGTCGCGGAGCGCGCAGAGATCGCCGGCCCGCAATCGGTGCGGCTTGCGAGCGGGCGGCTCATACGCGCCCGGCATATTCTCATCGCTGCCGGCGCCGCGCCCGAACTCGCGCCCGCCATTCCCGGCCTCGAACACGCGATATCGTCGAACGAAATATTCGATTTGAAGTCGTTTCCGAGACGCCTGCTGGTCGTCGGCGGCGGCTATATCGCGGTCGAATTTGCTTCCGTTTTCGCGCGGCTCGGCGCCGCGGTCACGCTGGTGACGCGCGCCGACAATATTTTGCGCGGGTTCGACGAGGACATGCGCGCCGGCTTGCGCGAGGAATTGCGCCACGCCGGGATCATGTTCGGGTTCGGACGCCTGCCGACCCGCATCGACAGGCGCGACGGCGGTCTGCATGTGGCGAACGCCGAGGGCGACAATCTCATCGTCGATCAAGTCCTCATTGCGACCGGGCGCCGGCCCAACACCGCCGGGCTCGGCCTTGAGAGCGCCGGCGTCGCGCTGGACGAGGTCGGCGCCGTCAGGGTCGACAAATGGTCGGCGACCAACATTTCGACCATCCATGCCGTCGGCGACGTCACCAATCGCATCAACCTGACGCCAGTCGCGATCCGCGAAGGCCATGCCTTCGCCGACCATTTGTTCGGCGGCAAGCCAAGCGCCGTCGACCACGAATCCGTGCCGAGCGCGGTGTTTGCGACGCCCGAAATCGGCGCGGTCGGGCTCACCGAAGCCGTCGCGCGCGAGCGCTTTGAGATCGTCGATATCTACCTATCGAAGTTTCGGCCGATGAAGGCGACGCTTTCTGGCCGCCGCGAACATACGATCATGAAGCTCGTCGTCGACGGCGCGAACGATCGCCTGCTGGGCGCCCATATCCTCGGGCATGAAGCGGGTGAAATGATTCAGCTCCTCGGCATTGCCGTCAAGATGAAGGCGACCAAGGCCGATCTCGACGCGACGATGGCGGTCCACCCCACCGCCGCCGAGGAACTCGTCACCATGCGCACGCGCACGGCGAGGTTTGTGAGGGGGGAGTAGCGAATAGAGCGAATGGGGAGTAGCGAATGGCGAATAGTTGGTGGTGACTTATTCACTACTCGATACTCGCTACTCACTATTCGCTACTCCCCTCTCAACCCCCCTCCAGCGTCTTGCGCAATTTGACGAGTTCGCCGCCGACATAATCGGTGAAGGCGCGCACGCGGGCGGAATGGCGCAGGTCCGGATGGGTCAGAATCCACAAATCGAGATCGAGCGCCGCTATGGGCGCGCCGATGCGGGTGAGATCGGCGCGATGATTGCCGATGAAACAGGGCAGCACGCCGGCGCCAGCGCCGGCGGCGATCGATTCGGCCATGCTGAGAATCGAATTGACGCGGCATACCTGGCGGCGCTGGCCGATGTTGCTTTCCGTCCAGCGCTTGCCGACTGCCGAGCCGAGATGATCGCCAAAGCCGACCCAGGGCGCCTCCTCGATCATCCGCTCGCCATATTCGGCGGCGAGTTTGGCGCAGGCGTAGACGGCCCAGCGGATGGGGCCGATCCTTCGGCCGATCAGCGTCTCGGGCGGCTCGTTGGTGACGCGAATCGCCACATCGGCGTCGCGCCGCGACAGGTTCAATTGATTCGGGGCGATGATGACGTCGAGATAGACGCCGGGGTTCAATTGCCGAAAGCGCATGAAAATGGGCGGCAGCAGATAGACCGCCAAGGAATCGACGGTGGTGACGTGCAATTCGCCCGAGGGTTTGACGTCGCGCCCGGCGACGCGTCGTTCAAATTCGACCACCGTATCCGACATTGTCGTGGCGACGGCCACCATCTCTTCGCCCGCCGCGGTGGGCTGATAGCCCGAACGCGAGCGCTCGAACAATTTTGCGCCGAGCGCCGCCTCGACCGCGCCGAGACGTCGAAAGATGGTGGAATGGTTGAGCCCCAGCCCTTCGGCCGCGCCGACCAGCGAACGGGCGTCGGCAATGGCTTTGACAAGCCGAAACTCATCCCAACTCAAAGCCGAATTCATTGCCACACTGGATTTATGTGAAGTTACGAAACCCTTCTGGAAATTGCGCCAGTGCCGGCGAATTTGCAAGGCGCAGGGGGTTTCTATGCAAATCTTCCGATTCGGGGGCGAGCGCCGAGATAACGGCGTCTTGTCTTCGGGCCGGTCCGCCGAGCCGCCGTCGAGCGGCTGCGCCGCTCTTTTGCTCCGCTACGCGCCATCGGCGTGACTGCGGCTTGGCCTTGACGGCCAGCGTGCCGGAAATGCCGTCGCGCCATGCTTGACGCTTATGCCGGTGTTTCACGTCTCGCGCGGCGCGGCGGCGCGGCGCAGGCGATCGTTGATCGCCGCCCCGAGGCCGCCGAACGGAATGGGCGCGACCGCAATGACCGACACACCCGGACCGTCGAGCGCCCGCAAATGAGCGAACAGATTGGCGGCCGCCTCGACAAGATCCGACGTCGGCGAAAGATCGAGCCGCGCCGCAGCGTCGCTGCTCGCCAGGGCGCCGCCGAAATCGAGCGCGGCCTCAAACGGCGCGGCCTCGCGCGCCTCCAGCCGCAAAGCGGCGCGCGGCGCGTAATGGGACGCCAGCAGCCCCGGCGCGAGTGGCGCCTCGCCCCGCGCCGCATCATGCGCTCGGAGCGTCCGCCCCAGAACGCGCTCGATCGCCTCACGCGGAATTGCGCCATGGCGCAGCAGAAGCGGCGCGCCGCCGAGGCAGGCGACGATCGTCGATTCGAGCCCTAGGCTTGTCGGTCCCGCGTCCAGGATGAGATCGACGCGCCCGTCGAGATCGGCCAGCACATGGGCGGCGAGCGTCGGGCTGACGCGGCCCGAACGGTTCGCCGAAGGCGCGACGAGCGGCGCCCCCGCCGCCTCGATGAGCGCCCTGGCGACCGGATGGCTCGGCGCGCGCAGGGCCACGCTGTCAAGGCCAGCGCGCGCCAATTGGCTGATGCGGCTGTGCTTTGCGACCGGCGCGACGAGGGTGAGCGGCCCCGGCCAGAAGGCTTGCGCCAGCGCCAGCGCATTTGCGTCGAACGCCGCCTCGCGCGTCGCGGCGGCAAGATCCAGGACGTGGGCGATCAGCGGGTTGAAGACCGGGCGATCCTTGGCGGCATAGATCGATGCGACCGCGCGTTCCGAGGTTGCATCGCCCGCCAAGCCATAGACCGTCTCGGTCGGCATGGCGACAAGGGCGCCGGCGCGCAGGATGGCGCCGCCCCTGGCGATCGCCTCGCCGTCGGCGGTCAATATTTCGGTTCGCCGACCGGTTGAGTGATCCATGAAAGCGCCCGGCGGCGCTTGTGCGCCAATTGGTTTACATATAAACTTTATCGCGACTTGCTGCGCAGCTATGTCGGCCTAAGCTGCCGCGTCAAGCAGCCCCGCAGAGGGCGCCGAACCGACGCGCCAAGGAATCTTCCGTGACCTATCGCTCGCCCGTTTCCGACATATTGTTCTCGCTGACCCATGTCGCCGAGTTCAACCAGGCGATCGAGGAGGGGATTTTCGGCGAATTCGACGGCGAGAGCGCCGCTTCGGTGATCTCTGAGGCGGGGCGTTTCGCCACCGATGTGATCGCGCCGCTCAATCGCACCGGCGATCTCAAGGGCGCGCGTTACGAAAACGGCCATGTGTCGACACCGCCGGGCTTTCGCGAGGCCTATCGCGCCTGGGCGGCGGGCGGCTGGGCGGGCGTGACGGGATCGCCCAAATATGGCGGCATGGGCCTGCCCCATACGATCAACGCCGCCTGCACCGAATTGTGGAACGGCGCCTCGATGGGTTTTGCGCTTTGTCCCTTGCTGAGCGAGGGCGCGGTCGGGGCGCTCAACGCCTATGCGAGCGAGGAATTGCGCGCGCTTTACCTCGGCAAGCTCATTTCCGGCGAATGGACAGGCACGATGAACCTCACCGAGCCGCAGGCCGGCTCCGATCTCAATGCGGTGAAAACGCGCGCCGAGCGGGCGCCCGATGGTGCCTATCGAATTTTCGGCCAGAAAACATTCATCACCTATGGCGAGCACGACATGGCCGACAATATCGTCCATCTCGTGCTGGCGCGCCTGCCCGATGCGCCGCCCGGCACGCGCGGCCTTTCGCTGTTTCTCGTGCCGAAATTCCTCTTGCGCGAGGACGGCGCGCTCGGTCCGCGCAATGATGTGCGCTGCGCCAGCATCGAGCATAAGCTCGGCATTCACGCTTCGCCCACCTGCGTGATGATCTACGGCGATTCGGAAGGCGCCACTGGCTGGTTGGTCGGCGAAGAAAACCGCGGCCTCGCCGCTATGTTCGTAATGATGAACAGCGCGCGGCTCGCCATCGGCATGCAGGGCGTCGCCATCGCCGACCGCGCTTTGCAGCAGGCTTTGGCCTATGCGCGCGAGCGGCGGCAGGGACGCGGGCCCAGGGGCGGGGCTGAGATGAGCCCGATCCTCGAACATGCCGACGTCCAGCGCATGCTGTTGACGATGAAGGCGCTGACCCATGCCGCGCGCGGCATTTGCCATCTTACGGCGGTGGCGATCGACCGCTCGCTGCATGGCCCAGATGAAGCGACGCGCCAGCGGCAGGCTGAGCGCGCCGCGCTGCTGACCCCGATCGCCAAAGCTTTTTCGACCGATATCGGCGATGAGGTCGCTTCCCTGGGCGTCCAGGTCCATGGCGGCATGGGCTATATCGAGGAGACCGGCGCCGCCCAATATATGCGCGATGCGCGCATCGCGGCGATTTACGAAGGCGCCAATGGCGTGCAGGCGATCGATCTGGCGCAGCGCAAGCTGCCGCTGTCGGGCGGCGCCACAGCGCAGCGCGAAATCGCCGCCATGCGCGCGATCGCCACGGAGGTGGCGGCCAAGGGCGGCGCGGCGTTCGGCGCGACCGCGCCACGTCTTGGCGAGGCGATCGACGCGCTAGGGCGCGCGACGCAATTCATGAGCGCCGCGCTGGGCGCCGACATGCAGGACGCGCTGGCCGGCGCGACGCTCTATCTGCGCCTGTTCGGGCTCGCGCTCGGCGGCGCATGCCTCGCCAAGGCGGGGCTCGCCGCGCAAGGTCTGGCGGCCCAAGGCGATTCTTCGCAGCTTGGCCGAATCGCTCTCGCGCGTTTCTTCGCCGAAAAGATTGCGACCGGCGCGGCTGGACTGGAGGCTTCGATAAGATCGGGCGCCGGCGCGCTCCAACAATATGAATCAGCCTTGGCGGAGGGAACATGACGGATTTTGTGGAAGTGAGCCGCGACGGCGCCGTGTCCGTGGTGACGCTGGCGCGAACAGAAAAGAAAAACGCGCTGACCGGCGCGATGTATGGCGCCCTCGTCGAGGCTTTCGCGCAGGCGGGCAAGGATGAAACAATCGGCGCGTTGTTGCTGCGCGGCAAGGAAGGAATCTTCACCGCCGGCAATGATATCGGCGATTTCCTGGCGCGTGGCGGCAGCGCCGAGACTGCGCCCAGCACGTTGTTCATAAGAGCGCTGGCGGCATTCGAAAAGCCGCTGGTCGCCGCCGTCGAAGGGCCGGCGATCGGCATCGGCGCGACGCTCTGCTTCCATTGCGATCTCGTCTATGCCGCGCCGAGCGCGCGCTTCCACATGCCTTTCGTCAATCTCGGCATTGTGCCGGAGGCCGGATCGTCCCTGCTCGCGCCGCAACGGTTCGGCTATGCGAAAGCCGCCGAATTCATCATGCTGGCCGAAAGTTTCGATGCCACCGTCGCGCGGGAGCTCGGGCTCGTCAACGCGATCGTCGAGCCTGGGGAGCTCTATGCGCATGCTCTGGCCAAAGCGCAGGCGCTCGCCGCCAAGCCGCGCGACGCTCTTCTCGCCACGCGTCGCCTGCTGCGCGGCGATCCGGCGATCCTCAAGGCGCGGATGGACGAGGAAGTGCGGCTGTTCGGCGAGGCGGTGCGCTCGCCGCAAGCCCGCGCCGCCTTCTCGGCCTTCCTGCAAAAGGCCAAGGCTTGAGGCGCAATTCACGCAAACGATAAGGAGGCGCGCCATGTCCGCGCAGACGTTGAAGGGCAAGACGCTGTTCATCACCGGCGCCTCGCGCGGCATCGGTCTCGCCATCGGCCTGCGCGCCGCGCGCGACGGCGCCAATGTCGCAATCGCCGCCAAGACGAGCGAGGTCAATCCCAAACTGCCCGGCACGATCTACACGGCTGCAAGCGAAATCGAGGCGGCGGGCGGGCGCGCTTTGCCGCTGATCGTCGATGTGCGTGACGAAGCCGCGGTGCGCGGCGCGCTGGACGAGACGGCCGAGCGGTTCGGCGGCATCGATATTGTCGTCAATAATGCGAGCGCGATTTCGCTCACCAACAGCCAGAAGACCGAGATGAAACGCTTCGATCTGATGCATCAGATCAATGCGCGCGGAACCTTCATGGTCTCGAAATTCGCCGTGCAATATCTGACCAAATCGGCCAACCCGCATATCCTCATGATGTCGCCGCCGCTCGACATGAAGGAGAAGTGGTTCGCCGGCCATACCGCCTATTCCATGGCCAAATTCGGCATGAGCCTCGTCGTGCTGGGTCTTGCCGGCGAGCTTCGCGCGCAAGGCATAGCGGTCAACGCTTTATGGCCGCGCACTCCCATCGCCACCGCCGCCGTCAAGAACCTGCTGGGCGGCGACGCGCTGATGCGCGCCTCGCGCAAGCCCGAGATCCTGGCCGACGCCGCGCATATGCTCTTCTGCAAGGAGGCTCGCGCCTTCACTGGTCAATTCCTCATCGACGACACGTTCCTGGCGCAGAACGGCGTCGCCGATTTCGATCCCTACCGGGTCGACCCGAGCCAGGCGCTCGCAGTCGACTTCTTCGTACCGGACGATAGCGGCGCGCCGGCGAGTCTGGCGGCCGTGAAGGGATAGGCGGTGGGGCTCAGACGGTGATTTGAGTCCGGGTTGTCATTGCGAGCGGAGCAAAGCAACCCAGGCGTCGTGACCTATCAAGCAACTTCTCGGCGCCTGGGTTGCGTCGCTCCGCTCGCAATGACAATCGGCCCGTTCGACCAAGGCTCATCGCATCCTACAGCACCGCCTCGATCCGCCGATCGGGGATGAACCACGACAGCGCGACGAGGACATAGAGCGCGATGGCGATCCATGGGCTGACGAAGGCCAGCGCCGCCGCCGCCACGTAGATCGCCAGCGTCAGCAAGCCCTTCCATTCGCTGCCGATCGCCGCGGCGAGCTTCGAATCGGACCATTGCAGGCGATGATCGCTTTTTCGAACAGGATATAGCGATCGTGACCAAAGCGAGCGCAGCGCCATCGGCCGCCGTCGGCGGGGCGGCGAAACGGGTTTCGTTCATCCAGCGGATCAGCAGCGGGATCAGCGACACCCAGAACAATAGAAAGAGATTGGCCCATAGCACCCGCCCGTCGACGCACTCGGTGGCCTGCCGGATGTGAGGGTGGTTGTTCCAGACAATGCCGACACTGACGTAGCTCAGCGCATAAGCAAGGAACGCCGGCAGGGCGGCCGTTATGGCGGCATGATCGTAGCCGTCGGGCGTCCGGGTCTCCAGGACCATAATGGTGATGACGATGGCGAGCACGCCGTCGGTGAAAGCCTCTAGCCGCCCCTTATCCATTTCGCTTTCTTCGCCTCCTGGACCACGCCAGTCATAACCTACGCCGCCCGCAATTCAGCAAAACGAAGGGCGCCGCCTAATCCAATTTTTACTACTGGGAGCGCATTGTCGTCTCTGAATTGACGCGACGCAGCCGAGGGGCGGCGAACAAGCGGCGGAAACGATGACTCTCAAGACCGACTTTCGAGAACCGACGGCCGGCAAACCGGCGCCCTTCCGTTTCGCCCCCACCTTCAAGATCGACCTCGTCTTCTCGCTCGCCTATGTCTTTCTTTTCATTCAGCTATGGGCGCGCGCGGAGATCACGATTGTGGCCGGCGTCGGCGCCGGCCTGTTCGGGCTCTTGCTCACCCTCTGTTATGCCGGCAAAGTCTATATCATCGCTTCGTTGAACGAGGGGGGAGGCGATGCGCGCACCTATGTCATTTCTTCCGATCTCGTCACCACCGGGCTCTATTCCTTTTCGCGCAACCCGACCTATCTACTGACCCTCATTCAATGCGTCCTATGGTCGGCGCTGCTGATCTTTCTGCAGCTCTTTGCGCCTTTCGAACCCTTCGTTCTGGCAATTTCGATCGTGCTGCCGGCGTTTTTTTTCGCCATTACCGAGCGCGTAATTACTAGGGAAGACGCCGCGCTCAGCGCGGCCCATCCGGAAGCCTTCGCAGCCTATTCGAAGCAAGTCGGCCGCTGGTTCGGCCGCGGGCGGGCCTAACCGCCATATCGGTTCGCCACATCGGTCGAAATGCGCGCCGCTTCGTCGAGGAAGCGCGCGATGATCTCACTGGCGGCGGGCGTGCACGCGCGATAGGAGAGCTGGTAGCCGGCAAACCCGCTGTTATAGGCGCCCGCCAGGCTTTCCCTGCGGCTCTCGCTCTTGGCTTCGACCTCCAGCAGGCTGGCCATTTTGGCGCGATAGGCGTCGGCGTCATGAGCGCCGCAGAGGTCGCGCAGGTAGGCGAGCGCGCCCATCAGTTCGGCCAGACGCAGCAATTGCGGCTCGTAAGGCGGAGGCGGCTCGGCGGCGGGAACGGGTTGTTCGGCCGGCGCGGCGGACTTGGCCGGGGCCTGTTGAGCCTGGGCTTGCCCGCCCGCCAGAGCAGAAAGCGCAAGCGCCAAGCCTAGGCGTCGGAGCCGCGCGCTCATGGATAGCCCTCGATAAGGTCCGCCGCTTTGGCGAGGATTTCCTCAAGCCCCGGCGTCGTGGGCAAATCCTTGAGAGCCCAGGGATCGATCCAGATCACCGAATCGGCTTCCTCGCTGGTTTGCGCCTCGCCGCCGGTCCAGCGCGCGACGAAGGACGCGATCACATAATGGCCCCGCACGCCCTGCTCGTCGCGCATGATCGATTCGACATGATCGTTGAAGGCGACGATCTCGGCCCTGAGGCCGACTTCCTCGTCAAGTTCGCGCAACGCCGCTTCGTGCAAGGTCTCGCCGATTTCCACCACGCCGCCCGGCAGCGAATAAAGCCCCTTTAGCGGCGCGCGCGCCCGCCGCGCGACCAGCACGCGACCCTCGCGAAACACCGCCAGGGAGACGGCGAGGATCGGGCGCGCAGGGTAAAGGCGATCGCTCAAGGCCTCTGAAGTCAAACGTGCTGCCCGCCATTGATATGGATCTCGGCGCCATGCACGTAGCTCGACTGTTCCGAACAGAGGAAATAAATCGCCTTGGCGACCTCCTCAGGCGAGCCGAGCCGGCGCATGGGGATTTGCGCGACGATCTTGTCAGTGCCCGGCGACAGGATCGCCGTGTCGATCTCGCCTGGCGAGATCGCGTTGACGCGCACGTTGCGCGGGCCAAGGTCGGCGGCCATTTCGCGCGTCAGCGCCGCCAGGGCGGCCTTCGAAGTCGAATAGGCGGCGCCGGCGAAAGGATGCACGCGCGCGCCGGCGATCGAGGTCACATTGACGATCGAGCCATGGGCCTTTTCAAGCTCGGCGATGAGGCCGCGCGCCAGCATCATCGGCGCGAAGAAGTTGACCTGGAAAATCGTCTGCCAATCCTCGAGCTCGGTTTCGAAAAGGCCGAGCCGCGAGCCGCCGGCGCCCTTTGGCGAAATGGCGGCATTGTTGACAAGCGCGTCCAGCCGCCCATCCTCCAGCCGCTCGCGAATTTCCGCGACCGCCCGCATCGTATCCTTGGGGTCGGCCAGATCAATCTGCAAATGATCCTGCGGCCCGGCCATCCAGGGGCATTCCTCGGGAAAAGCGTGGCGCGAACAGGTGATGACTCGCCATCCGGCCGAAGAGAACCGCTTGACGGTCGCATGGCCGATGCCGCGCGAGGCGCCGGTCAGCAACATCGTCTTCAGCGGCGCGTTGGTTTGCGTTTGCGGCATCTCGTCCCGGTTCGCCAATTCGTCTCCGCCCATCCCTAGCACAATCGTCACGGCCGATCACGGAGACTCACGGCTTTGTGTGCGGCGCAACAATTGAATAGGCGCGCGCTCGGCGCCACTTGGCGTTCAGTGATCAGGAACGAAGAAAACGACAGCGCGAGGCGCCGCCGGTTGTTCCGCAAGTCACGGGTTATTTGGAGACCATTATGCGCAATACGATCTTGCTCGGGACGACCGCCGTCCTTTTCGCCCTCGGCGGGGCCAATGCCTATGCCATGGGAGGCGGCAGCGGCAACGTTTCCCCCGAAGCTTCCCCCTATGCATTGCTCGCTCCCCAGACGGTGCAGCCATATGCGACGACCGAGGGCCGCGCCGCCTATGTCGGCCATGGCTATGGCGTTCCGGCGCCGGCCCCGGCTCCGGGCGATGATCCCTATCATTCGCGCGGGCGGTAAAAGCGCCGCTGGATCGACCGGCGCCCTGGCCCCAGGGTCGGGGCGCCTTAAGCCCACAAGCGAACCGATTGGCCGTCAGGCTTACGGGTATAGGCGCTGCCGATTCCACGGTCCGCTTTCCGCCTCGCGCGTGAACAATACGCGGTCGTGCAGCCGGAAGGGGCGGTCGCGCCAGAATTCGATTGCGATCGGCGCAAGCCGAAAGCCGCGCCAATAGGATGGGCGAGGCACCTCACCGACCGCGAATTTCGCGGCGTAATAGGCAATCGCCTTTTCCAATGCAAAGCGGCTTTCCAGCGGCCGCGACTGCTGGCTGGCCCAGGCGCCGATGCGGCTGTCGCGAGCCCGGCTCTTGAAATAAGCGTCCGCCTCCTCGTCGCTGACGAGAGCGACCGGCCCTCGCACCCGAACCTGCCGACGCAGCGACTTCCAGTGAAATAACAGCGCCGCCTTGGGCGAAACGGCGATCTCGCGTCCCTTCGCGCTCTCTTCATTCGTATAAAAGACGAAGCCGCGTTCGTCGACGCCTTTCAGCAGCACCATCCGCACATCGGGCAAGCCATCGGCGTCGACCGTCGCCAGCGACATGGCGTTGGGATCGTTCGGCTCGCTCCTGCCGGCCTCGGCGAACCATTGCTCGAACAAAGCGAGCGGTTCCTGGGCCTGCGTGAAGTCACCTAACGTTAACTCATTCAACGTTGAATCTCCTCAATGATTTGACGCCTCGAGGGGCATTTGACCGCGAATCGAAACCCTATAGCCCATTTCGTGAACCCGAATCGCGGCGCTTCTCCGACAGGGGCAAGAACGGGGCGGCTGGGGCTCGTGGCGCTCAGCCTCCTTGCGATCGGCGTTGCCGGTTGCTCCATGTCCATTCCCTCGTTCCTTAGCGAGGATGCGACGGGGTCAATCAAGCCGGCAGCCTCGCCGCTGTCGTCCGACCTCGATGTGAAAGATTGGCGGATCGCCGAGCCTATTCTGGCTGAGGCGCTGCTGAATGGCGAGCCAGCTGCCCCGGTTCGATGGTCCAATCCCGATTCAGGGCGCAGCGGCGCCTTTCAGCCGGTCGCAGGGCTCTTTCAACGCGAAGGCAAGACCTGCCGCGCCTTCGTTGCTCGAGTCCTTGCGGCCGAAGGCGCAAAAATGCTGCAGGCGATCGGCTGTCCAGGCGAGGCTGGGGGCGTCCTCATCGCCCAAGTCGAACCTTGGAAGGGCATTTGAGCGGCGCCGTTCGCTTGCCCTCGAGGACTGTCCAAACCCGCCCTACGTAACGCTGGCGCCCTAATTTCGCGCTTGCAAGCGGCGCGTCGTTCGCGCAAGCTTCCTTGGTCACGTTGGCTGCGGAGATTCATAAAATGCTGCGCACAATGAGTATGATCGTGGCTCTTTCCTTCGTCGCAATCCTGTCCTCGACATCGACACAGGCGCAATCGCCGATGCGTATGAGCATGGCGGATAGCTGTCGATCCGAGTGCGACATGAATGTGAGCGTGTGTCTGAAATATTTGGAAGCTTGCCATCAGCCGGGGGCCGGTTGCGACGCGCAACGCGCTGCTTGCCAAAACACGCATGCCTGTATCGGCACTTGCCGCTAAGGTTGTTTGGGCCAGCGTCCTGGTTCGGACGGCGTGCTGTCTGCCGCCACTTGCGCATATGCCGGCAATCGCCCAAATAAGGGGCGAGACAATGGCGCCCGCGCCTTGAGGGCGGGCGCGCGAAGCTGGGCTCATCATGCGCGATCCATATGAAATCCTCGGAATCGCCAAATCGGCGAGCGCCGCCGAGATCAAGTCCGCCTATCGGCGGCTGGCCAAGAAGTTCCATCCGGACCAAAGTAAGGAGCCCAAGGCGAAGGACAAATTCGCCGAGATCGGGGCTGCCTATGAAATCGTCGGCGACGAGAAGAAACGCGGCGCGTTTGATCGCGGCGAAATCGACGCCGAAGGCAAGCCTCGCCATCAGGGCTTCGAGGGCTTTTCGACTGGGGGGCGCCGCTCGCGCTCCGGCCAGGCTGGCGGGCCTGATTTTCAACATTTCGAGTTCGATTTCGGCGACGATTTGGGCCGCGGCAGGGCGGGCGCGGGCATCGATCCCGACATCCTGGCCGAATTGTTCGGCGCGCAGGCGGGAGGCCGTTCGCGGGGGCCGAAGCGCGGCGAGGATGTCGCGGTCACCGCTACGGTTCCCCTCGGTTTGGCGGCCGCCGGCGGCTCAGCGCGGGTGACCTTGCCGACCGGCAAGACGCTCGACGTCGCCGTTCCCGTCGGCGTCGAGGAGGGCAAACAGATCCGATTGCGCGGCCAGGGCCAGCCCGGTGAAAGAAATGGGCCGGCCGGCGATGCTCTCGTCACCATCCGCTATGCTCCCCATCCGCTTTTCAAGGTGGAGGGCCGAGATTTGCGGCTCGATTTGCCGATCACGCTTTATGAAGCGGTGCTGGGCGGCAAGGTTCGCACGCCGACGCTGGCCGGCGAGGTCGAACTCGCCATTCCGCAAGGCGCGAGTAGCGGGCGCGTGCTGCGTCTGCGCGGCAAAGGGCTGCCGGCGGCGGGCGAAGGGCGTCAAGGCGATCTCTTGGCGACTCTGCGCATCGTGTTGCCCGCCGATAGCGATCCCGAACTCGCCGATCTGATGCGCCGCTGGCGCGATGAAAAGCCCTACGATCCGCGCGAGGCGATGAGCGGATAGGGCGGGGCTGCGAGCCAGCATTGCCATGAAGCTGCGCGCCAAGGCACAATGGCGCCCTCCCTCCGGCCGAGCCGCGCGATGACTTCGACAGTTCTGATTCTCAATGGACCTAATTTGAACCTGCTGGGCAAACGCCAGCCCGATATCTACGGCCGCGAGACCTTGGCGGATGTCGAGGCGCAATGCCGGGCGCTGGCGGGCGAACTCGGCCTGACGATCGAATTCAAGCAGAGCAACGCCGAGCATCATCTGATCGATTGGATTCACGAGGCGCGGGAGAGCGCGGCGGGAATAATCATCAATCCGGCGGCCTTCACGCATAGTTCGGTCGCGATCCTCGATGCTCTGAGCGCCTGCGAATTTCCGATTCTCGAAGTGCATATTTCCAACGTCCACCGCCGCGAGGCCTTCCGCCAACATTCCTATGTCTCGCTGATCGCCACGGGTGTGATCGCGGGTTTTGGCGTGCAGGGTTATGCGCTGGCGCTGCGGCACATGGCCTATTTGCTGGGGCGGAAGACTTAAGCCGGGCGAAGGTCACGGTCGGGTCGAGAGGCAATAGCCGTCGCCGTGCAGCCAACAGGTCGGATCTTGGGCATGCGCGTCGAGCCGGAGCGAACGGACGAATCGCTGGGCGCCTTGGGCGAGCGTCCGGGCGAGCAGGCGTTCGGCCTTTATCGACCGGGCGCCTGCACACGGATAGATCGCCACGCCGGATACGGCGGTCGCGCGATAGCGATCCTGGTCGGCCAAACGCTCGAAGCGGAACACCGTGCCGTGACCGCCGTCGGCAGTGAGCGGCAGAAGCATTCGCCCACCGGGCGACAAGGCGGCAAGCCATACCGGCATCGGGTGAGTGGCGCCGGCGTTTACAACGATCACATCGACGGGTCCGGGATCGAACGACGCGCCGTCGGCGGCAATGACCTGGATGTTTGCCTGCGAGGCAAGATTGGCCCGCGCCCGTTCTGCAAGGGCCGGATCGATCTCGGCGGCTATGACCGCGCCGTCGGGTCCGGTCAATTCGGCCATGATGGCGGTGTAGTATCCGGTTCCCGCCCCTAGATGGTAAACCTTATCGCCGGCGCGGATTTCAAGCTTGTCGAGGAGTTGGGCCAAGAACTGGGGCTGACCATTGTTCAGTTCGCGCGAGGCGTCGATAGCAAACAGAACATTGTGGAAGGCCGATCTTGGATCGTCGCCCGGCGCCTCCCAATAACCGTCCGCAAAGTCAAAGATTCGCCAGGGCCGTTCGCCAAGAAAGCGCTCGCGCGGGACCGTTCCAAAAGCGTCGATTACGCGGTTCGATCGCACATGGGCGACGTATCGCAATTCCTCGGCGAAGGCCGAGCGGGCCGTCTTGATGTCTTCAGGATCGACGTCCAAGGCGTTATCTCCAGGCGTTGATATCTGGAAAGGCGCAGAACAACAGCTCGCGCGGACATTGGATATTTTTCTGCGGCGATGTCCGCGCGCGCGCTCGAACCGCGCATAATGTTGCGATGGAGACATCGGAACTCGAACAACGCGCCGCTATCGAAGCGGCGGACTCGGCGACATTGGTCTCGCGCGCCCTTGCGGGCTTGTCCGAGACAGACCTGCTGCGCCTGCAAGCCCCGGCGCGCTTGCGCGCCAGGGGCCTGCCGCAAGGCGTAAGCTTTCCGATCTGCTGCACGAGGCCATCGTGCGGGCGTTGGATGGGTCGCGTCAGTGGCCCGCAGGCCTGCCGCTGCTGGCGTTCCTGGCAGGCGTGATGCGGAGCCTGTGCGACGAGATATGGCGGCGCCGAGGGCGCGAGGCCGAACTGATCGTATCTGGAGATGAAGTCGAGTGCAAGGAGGTGGCCTGCCCCGGGCCGGATCAGGAGCGCGTTTTCGCCGCCGCCGAGGCCGTAAACGCAATCCATCGCTTGTTCGCCGGCGACGGGATCGTCATGCGAATCATCACAGGGCTGGCGGACGGGCTGGCGGTCGAAGAAATCCGCGCGATGCACGATCTCTCGCCGGTCGAATACGACAGTGCGCGCCGGCGCATGCGACGCACGCTGCTCCGGATTGGATTGTCTTGGAGCATGCCATGACCAAGAAGATTATGAAGGACTGGACCCCGGAACAAGACCTGGCGGCGTTGCTGGACGCCCTCGCTATCGAGCTTCTCGCGGCTCCGGGCGATGAGGTCAGCGCGTGTCTCTACGAGACGGGCGCCGAAGGCCGCAGCGCGATTGAGGCTGTGCGTCGCCTAGTGAGCGTCGCCGACGCCGATTTGGATGCGTCGCCGGTTTCGAATTTTGTCGTTCCCGGATTGCTGGCCCACCTCACCCGCAATCAATAACCAAGGGACGCTTTGCGCGATGAAGCGAATATTCGCGTTGACCGCGTTGTCGAGGATTTGAGATCGAACTAGCCCCGCACCGGAATCACATCCACCGCGACATCGAGCTTTTGGCCGCCGGACGATAGTATGACGCCTTCGACCGGCGCGGCGTCGGAATAGTCGCGCCCGATTGCGATCACGATATGGTCATCGCCGACCGCGATGGCGTTGGTGGGGTCAAGACCGAGCCAGCCAAATTCCTGTCCGCACCAGACCGACGCCCAGGCGTGCGAGGCATCCGCGCCGGTAAGTCGCGCCTTGCCCGGCGGCGGGACCGTGCGGATATAGCCGCTGACATAAAGGGCCGGCAGGCCGAGGCCGCGCAAGGCCGCGATCATGATATGGGCGAAATCCTGGCAAACGCCGCTGCGCTTGGCGAAAGCCTCGGCGGGGGAAGTCGTGACGCCGGTTGCTTTCGCATCATAGGCAAAATCCGCTTTGATACGCGCATTGAGGTCGATCGCCGCTTCATAGACCGGGCGGCCCGAGGAGAAGCTTTCGCGCGCGTAATGGGTCGCGGCCTCGAAAATCCCCACGAGCCGGCTGCCGTAAAGCGCGAAAGCGGGCGAATCGGCGGCCAGCGAGGTCGAAGCCGCCGCATCCCTGGCGACGCTCTCCCAGGACGGCGTGAGACCGGGCGCCGGCGGCGCCGGGCGATGCACCTCGACGCGCGCGCTCGACTGGATGACCAATTCGCGATGCGGCGTTTCGATGCGCATGCGCACCACGCGATTGCCAAATATATCAGGGCGCTCGTTCCATTCGATCGGGGCCGGCGCGACATCGATCCGGCCCTCTGCGACCGTCTGACCGTCTATGGAGCGCAGCAGCAACCGCAGCGTGCAGGTGTTGGCGGCTACGGGCGCCTCGTAGCGGTATCGCGTCCGATGGCTGACATCATAGATCACGCGAGGCCTATCACTTTTTCGGCGCGGGCGTGATGCGCGCCCTGCAGGAAATAGCGAGCGGCGATCGCTTCGGCCAGAGCCATCAATCTCTGCTCGAGACCGAGAATGGCCTGATCGTCGACGTTCTCGGCGTCCTCCGTCGAAAGTTCGGCGCGCAATTGCGTCGACAGGCGCCGCGGCTCTTCGAGCATGCCGTCCTGGCGCAGGACGGGCAAAGCGGCGATATGATCGTCGATGGAGGCTACCTGAAAGGCGACGCTGCGCGGGTTGAATGGATCAAGCAGCGCCATGTCGCGCACCGGCGCATGGGCGACGCCGGTCAGATAGCGCGAGCGATAGGTGATCTGCGAGTCGATGAGGTCGAGCAGAACGTCGAGATTATGGGCGCTGGCCTCCTTGCCAGCAAATTGCCGCGCCAGACGGCAGGTATTGATGCCCCGCTCGACGCGCCGACCGATATCGTAGAAAATCCATCCGGCGCCGCGGTTGAAATTTTCGTCGAACAGACCGGAAAGCGCGGCGATGGTCGTGAGGGCATCTTCCGCGGCGTCGATGATCTCGGGCTCGGCAAGCGCACGGTTGGGCGTGTCGACAATCGAGGATTCGAGACGCCCGATCAGGCGCCATGTTTCGGCCGTCAGGCGCTCGCGAATGACCGAGGCCGCATGACGCGCGGATCTGGCGATCGACAGGGCCGAGCCGGCGCCGTCCTCGCCGCGCAGCGCGCAATCGCTCGCCTGCGCCGAGGAATTCTTGGCCATTTCCGCAGGGATCGCCCCCCAGGCGACGAGCAGGCCTTTCAGCCTTTCCAACGATTGGCGCGCGCCGCTGGCGGGCGTGTCGGGATCGACGGCGCGGTTGCAGATGCAGCGCACCAGCCGCAGCGTCGCCTCTTCGCGTTCGAGATAGCGGCCGAACCAGAACAGATTGTCGGCGGCGCGGCTCGGGAGATTGCCAAGCAGGCGCACGATGCGCACCTTTTCGGGGGAGGGCAGCAGGCTTGTCGTCTCGACCGGACGATCGCTGAGAACCCATACGTCGGCCGATTCGACGCCTTCGCCCATCGAAACGGCGCGCGCGTCCGCTTGATCGGAGACCCGGCAGAAGCCGCCGGGCATGACGCGCCACCCATCGGGCGTGGCGGCGGCATAGACCCGCAGCACGAAGGGGCGCGCGACAAGCTGTCCCTTTTCCCAACGCGGCGTGGTCGAAAGCCGAACGATGTCCTGTCCCACATAATCGACGCCGCGCTCGCCGATCTCTCTTGCCAGGCGCGATCGATCGGCGCCCGTGAGCTGCGAGCCGATCAGCATGCGCTGATCGCCAAAGCCGGGAACCCGGTCGGTGAACGCTCCGGCTATGGCGATTTCGTCGAGCGAGGCGAGCACTTTGTCGCGCTCGGCGCCTTGACCGCACCACCATGTCGCGATGCTTGGCATTTCAAGGTCGCCGCCGAGCAGGCGCCGCGCTAGATTCGGCAGGAACGCCAGCAGGGCGCGCGATTCGAGAAGGCCGGAGCCGGGCATGTTTTCGACCGCGACGGCGCCGGCGCGGATCGCATCGATGAAGCCGGGCACGCCGATGCGCGAGGCGGGGTTGAGTTCGACCGGATCGCACCAGTCGGCGTCGACATGGCGCCACAGAACGTCGGCGCGTTTCAGGCCGGCGATCGTGCGCACGAAAATATGGCCGTCGCGCATGACGAGATCGCCGCCCTCGACCAGCAAGAAGCCGAGATAGCGGGCAAGATAGGCCTGTTCGAAATACGTCTGGCTCCAGGGGCCGGGCGTCAGAATGCAGATGCGCGGCCCGGAGCGCTGCGCGCTATTGCGCAAGCCGGCGCGAAACTCGCGGAAGAACGGCGCCAGCCGCTCGACGTTCATCTCGCTGTAGAGGCTCGGAAAGGCCTGCGAGACGACGAGACGGTTCTCCAGCGCATAGCCGGAGCCCGAAGGCGCCTGCGTGCGGTCGCCCAGCACCCACCAGCGCCCGTCAGGCCCGCGGCCGATGTCGGCGGCGTAGAGACGCAGCCAGCGCTTGCCGGGCGGCGCGACGCCGCGCATCGAGGCGAGGAAATCGGCCGAGCCAGTGACGGCCGCGGCGGGCAGCAGGCCCTCCCGCACAAGGGCGCCGTCGCCGTAAATATCACCGAGTATGCGCTCGAACAATTCGGCGCGCTGCTCGACGCCGCGCGCGATCTCGCGCCATTCGGCCTCGGGAATCAGCAAAGGAATGCGGCTCAGCGGCCAGCTTCGCTCGGCCGCCTCCCCCTGCACCCGGTACGACATGCCCATATTGCGGATGCGCCGGTCGGCGGCCTCGAAGCGCTGTTCGATTGCATCCGGTTCGAGACCGGCCAGCGCGTTGAGGAGATGGCGCCAATGGGGACGCACGGCGCCTTCGGCGCCGATGAATTCGTCCGGCGTGCCGGCAAGAGGGACGTAATTTTGCGTCCATGCCGCAACGCGATCGAGCGCGCCATCGCTCTGCCGCTGCGCGGAGCGGGAATTAGCGGACAAGAGATCTCCGCAGGTCCAAAGTCATCGGAAATTCGGGGCTCGCCTCATCGGGTGGAATGGCGACATGGCCGCCGGTATGGCCATGATCTTGGAACCGCGCCAGTCGGCGCGCCTCCGCCTCATAAGAATTGACCGGGAACGTATCATAATTGCGACCGCCCGGATGCGACACATGATAGACACAGCCGCCCAGCGACCGCCCGCTCCAACCGTCGAGAATATCGAAAGTGAGCGGCGAATTGACCGGGACGGTCGGATGCAGGCCGGAGGTCGGCTTCCAGGCCTTGAAACGCACGCCGGCCACGGCTTCGCCGGCGGCGCCGGTTGGCGTCATCGGCGCCTTGCGACCGTTGCAGGCGATCACGTGCCGGCCGGACGTCAGCCCCCGCGTCTTGACCTGTAGCCGCTCGACGGAGGAGTCGACGTAGCGTACCGTGCCGCCGGCGCCGCTTTCCTCGCCCATCACATGCCAGGGCTCTAGCGCCTGCGGATTTCCATTTCGACGCCGCCATGGTCGACGCGGCCATAGACGGGAAAGCGGAACTCGCGTTGCGCCTCGAACCAATCGGGCTCGAAGCGATAGCCAGCCTCGGTAAGATCGGTCAGCACGCCGAGGAAATCTTCCCAGACGAATTGGGGCAGCATGAATCGATCATGCAGCGACGTGGCCCAGCGGATCGGCGCGCCGCGCTGTGGATCGCGCCAGAACCAGGCGACGAGCGCGCGCAGCAGCAATTGCTGGGCGAGGCTCATGCGCGCGTCGGGCGGCATTTCGAACGAGCGAAATTCGACAAGGCCGAGGCGTCCCGTCGGCCCGTCCGGCGAAAAAAGCTTGTCGATGCAGATTTCCGCGCGGTGCGTATTGCCGGTCACGTCGGTCAGCAGGTTGCGAAAGAGCCGGTCGACGAGCCAGACCGGAGGAGCGCCGTCGCCCGGCTGCGGCAGATTGGCGAGCGCGATTTCGAGTTCGTAGAGTTGGTCGTCGCGCGCCTCGTCGAGCCGCGGCGCCTGGCTGGTCGGCCCGACGAACAGGCCGGAAAACAGATAGGACAGCGAGGGATGGCGCTGCCAATAGAGGATGAGGCTCCCGAGCAGATCTGGCCGGCGCAGGAACGGCGAATCTTCGGGCTTGGCGCCGCCGAGCACGACATGATTGCCCCCGCCGGTGCCGGTATGGCGACCGTCGTTCATGAACTTGTCGACGCCGAGCCGCGTCTGGCGCGCGTCCTCATATATCCACATCGTCGTGTCGACTGCCTGACGCCAGGTGGCTGCCGGGTGAATATTGACCTCGATGACGCCGGGGTCGGGCGTCACTTTGATCAGATCGATGCGCGGGTCATAGGGCGGCACATAGCCTTCGATGCGCACCGGTAGATTCTTGTCGCGCGCGGTCTCCTCGACCGCGGCCAGCAATTCGAGATAATCGTCGAGCTTGGGCACTGGCGGCATGAAAACGCACAGAACCCCGTCGCGCGGTTCGATCGACAGCGCGGTGCGCACAGCGCCCTCTTCTTCGACCTGATCGGCGATGGTCTGGTGATCGCCCGATTGGGCCTGCGGCACGCTGACCGATTGCTGGAAATGTTGAGGCTCAGGCAGGGCGCCGCGCAGCTCCATCGGGTCCTGCTGGTGAATATAGGGATAGGCGGAGGGCGGCACGAAGGCCAAAGCCTTCATCGGCAGGCGGTAGCCGACGGGCGAATCGCCCGGCATCAGGTACAATTTGCCGCGCCGCAAAGGCCAACGCTCGCTGATCCAGCGCGAGCGCGTCGAGGCGGCCGCATTCCAACGTTGAATCGGCAGCACGAAGCCGGTCGGGCGGGACAGGCCGTGTTCGAACGTGCGCACCATGCGAGCGCGCTCTTCGGGATCGTCGATCTTGGGATCGGAAGGATCGACGTTGACGGGAAGCGCGTTCTCCTTGAGCAGCCAATAGGCCGCGTCTTCATAAGCCGGAACGATATAATCGGCGTCGATGCCGAGGCGTTCGGCCAGTTCCGACGCCACGCTTTGCGCGTCTATTTCGGTCGCGGACGCGAGTCCCGAAACCCCGGCGATCAGCGCCGAATCGTTCCAGATCGGCTTGCCGTCCTTGCGCCAGTAAAGCGAAAAGGCCCAGCGCGGCAGGCTTTCGCCGGGATACCATTTGCCCTGGCCGAAATGCAGGAAGCCGCCGGGCGCAAAGCGCTGTTGCAACCGCCGGATCAGCGTCTCGGCGCGCGCGCGTTTGGTTGGGCCGACCGCCGCCGTATTCCATTCGGGCGCGTCATAATCATCGATCGACACGAAGGTCGGCTCGCCGCCCATAGTGAGGCGAACGTCCTGGGCGACAAGGTCGCGATCAACGAGATCGCCCAAAGCGTCGAGCTTGGTCCAAGCTTGATCGGAAAAAGGCAGCGTGACGCGCGGGGCTTCGCGCAAGCGCTCGATCCTCATATCGAACTCGAACGTCACCTGCGCCGGCTCGACAATGCCTGAAATAGGCGCGGCCGATTGATAGTGCGGCGTTGCGCAAAGCGGCAGATGGCCCTCGCCGCACAACAGGCCCGAGGTGACGTCGAAGCCGATCCAGCCGGCGCCGGGAATATAGACTTCCGCCCAGGCGTGCAGATCCGTGAAATCGCTCCGCGCGCCCATTGGCCCCTCGATCGGATCAACATCGGCCTTGAGCTGGATCAGATAGCCAGACACGAATCGCGCGGCTAGGCCCAACCGGCGCAGGACCTGGACGAGCAGCCAAGCCGAATCGCGGCACGAGCCCGATCCCAATTTCAGCGTCTCGTCAGGCTCCTGGACGCCCGCCTCCATACGGATCACATAGGCGATCTTCTCTTGCAATTGCGCGTTGAGCTCGACGAGAAACGGAATCGTGCGCGCGCGCTCCCGCGGCAGTCCCTCGACGAACTGGATCAGCAAGGGGCCGGCGGGCTCGGGCGCGAGATTGGCGGCGAGTTCGGCCTTCAATTCGTCGGGATAGGCAAAAGGAAATTCTTCGGCATAGGGCTCGACGAAAAAATCGAAGGGGTTGATGACCGCCAGTTCCGCCGTGAGATCGACCTCGACGCTGAATTCTTCCGCCTTTTCGGGGAAAACAAACCGCGCGAGCCAGTTGCCATGCGGATCCTGCTGCCAATTGACGAAATGGTTGGCCGGCGTGACCTTCAGGGAATAGCTCGGCACTTTCGTTCGGCAATGGGGCGCCGGCCGCAGCCGGACGATCTGGGGCCCAAGCGAGACGGGGCGATCGTAAATATATCGCGTGACATGTTGCAGTCCGACCAGAATCGCCAAGATGCGCCGTCCAGTTAGTTCGACATGAGTGATCCGCCCGAGGCGTTCCTCGCGCGATTTGGGCTGCAGGCGAGGCGGAATGTCAATGGACCGCGCGGGGCGCCCGGCACGATTGCCTAAATTCTCGCCAGAGCGCCTAAGGCGTCAGCGGGTTGATCGCTCACGCACGCTCAGCCTTCGCGAGCGTATTGCGGGGGGCTTCCTGCGATCGTCGATCGGGGCGCTCGAGGCCGTAAGCAAGCCTACATAAAACTCTGCGGATCGACGTCCACCGCGACGCGAACGCCGCCGCGCGGCGGCGGGGCGGCGGCCACCAGAGCGCGCAGGAAGCCTTGCAGATCGGCGTTGCGCGGTGCCTTGAGCGCAAGGCGAAAGCGATGGCGGCCGCGCAGCATGGCAATGGGAGCCTCGGCCGGGCCGAGCAGCAATATCTCGCCCTCCTGCATTTCGCCGCCGGCCGGCGCGAGGCGCCAGCGATCGCCGGGAGCCATCGCGAAGGCGGCGCGCGCCAGCGCGCGCGCATGCGCCTCGGCGCCGCCTCGGTCGGCGCCCGATACGATGATCGCCGCCAGGCGCCCGAAGGGCGGCAGGCCGCCGCGGCGACGCTCCTGGGTCTCCTGCGCATAGAAGCGCTCGACATCGCCCGACAGCAAAGCGGCGATGACGGGATGGTCGGGCTGCCAGGTCTGGACGAGGCCGCGCCCCGGCTTGTCGCCGCGCCCGGCCCGGCCCGTCGCCTGCTGCAGCAATTGGAACGTGCGCTCGGCGGCGCGCGGATCGCCGTTGGCGAGGCCGACATCGGCGTCGACGATGCCAACCAAAGTGAGGAGCGGGAAATTATGGCCCTTGGCGACGAGCTGGGTGCCGATCAGCAGGTCATAGGCGCCGCGCGCGGCCTCCTCCAATTGATGGCGCAGATGCTCGAGCCCGCCCGGAAAATCGGAGGAGAGCACCAGCAGCCGCGCCTGCGGGAACAAGGACTGCGCTTCCTCGGCGAGCCTTTCGACGCCGGGCCCGCAAGCGGTCAGGCTGTCGGGCTCCTGGCAGATCGGACAGAGGTCGGGGCGTTTTTCGACATGGCCGCAATGATGGCAGACGTGCGCGCGTCGAAAACGATGCTCGACGAGCCAGGCCGAGCAATTGGGGCATTGGAAGCGATGCCCGCAAGCGCGGCACAGGGTTAGCGGCGCATAGCCGCGCCGGTTGAGGAACAACAAGGATTGTTCGCCGCGCGCCAGCCCCTCTTCGACGCCGGCGATGAGGCGCGGCGACAGCCAACGTCCGCGCGGCGGCCCTTCGCGGCGCAGGTCAACGGCGGCGAGCTCGGGCAGGGCGCGCTCGCCGAATCGCGCCGACAATTTGAGCCAGCCGTAGCGGCCCTGTTCAGCGTTGACGCGGGTTTCGATCGAGGGCGTCGCCGAGGCGAGGATGATCGGCGCGCCCTCCAATCTGGCGCGCACCACCGCCATGTCGCGGGCGTGATAGGCGACGCCGTCCTCTTGCTTATAGGCGCCTTCGTGTTCCTCGTCGACGATGATGAGGCCAAGCTCCGCAAAGGGCAGAAACAAAGCCGAGCGGGCGCCGGCGACGACCTGCGCCTCGCCGCTGGCCACCGCGCCCCACAGGCGCTCGCGCCGCCGCGCCGGGGTTCCCGAATGCCACTCGGCCGGGCGGACGCCAAAACGCGCCGCGAAGCGGTCGAGAAATTGCGCGGTCAAGGCGATTTCGGGGAGCAGGATGAGCGCCTGCCGCCCCGCGCGCAACGCCGTCGCCACCGCCTCGAAATAAACCTCCGTCTTGCCAGATCCGGTGACGCCTTCGAGCAGCGTCGCGCTGAACGTTCGCCTCTCCACCGCCTCGACCAAGGCCTGCGCGGCCAGCGCCTGATCGGCTTCGAGCGCGGTCGGCGCAAAATCTGGGTCGGGGATCGGCGCGCTCGGCTCGGGCGCCAGGGCGACGACTTCCAGCGCGCCGTCGTCAACGAGGCCCTCGATGACGCCGACGCTGCATTCGGCGGCCTCGGCGAGCGCGGATCTGGCCAAGGCATCGCCGTCGCCAAGGGCAGCCAGAACGCGCATTCGCGCGGGCGTCGCACGAGCGGGCGCCCTGCCGGTCTTGCGCACACCAAGACGCGGGGCCTGCGGGCCGGCGGCCTCGGGCGCGCGCATCGCCATGCGCAGCACCATGCCGCGCGGGGCGAGGGTCCAGCGCGAAACCCAGTCGATGAAATCGAGCAATGGCTGGCGCAGCGGCGCGAGATCGCGAAGCTTGCCGACGGGCTTGAGATTGTCGCCGACGCCCTCGCGCACCGACCACACCACGCCCGTCGTATGGCTGCGGCCGAGCGGAACCTCGACGAACTGGCCGGGGCGAAGACTCTGGCCCGCGGCGACGCGATAGCTATAGGCGATGTCGACCGCGACCGGCGCTAGCACGTCGGCGACGCTGCTTTGCGTGGCCGCTTGTTGATTGGAATCGCCAGTCATGGCGCGAGGTCTAACACTTTGGCCCGGCGATGTCGGCAATACCGCGTAGGATCCGCTTCGGATCCGACGCGAAGGGTCAAGCGTCAGGCGCCTTTTTTGGCGGCCGAATTGTCGACGCGTTCGGCGATGCGGGCCGACTTGCCGCGGCGATCGCGCAGATAGTAAAGCTTGGCGCGCCGCACCTTGCCGCGGCGCACGACCTTGATCGAATCGATCATCGGCGAATAGATCGGAAATACACGCTCGACGCCTTCGCCATAGGAGATTTTGCGAACCGTGAAGCTCTCCTGCAGGCCGCCGCCGTTGCGCGCGATGCAGACGCCTTCATAGGCCTGAACGCGCGTGCGCTCGCCTTCCTTGACCTTCACATTGACGATGACGGTGTCGCCGGGCTGGAAGGGTGGGATTTTGGCGGTTTCGCCAAGTTTGGCGGCCTGTTCGGCCTCAATCGTCTGGATGATATTCATTAGGTGGCTCCATGCCGTGACGCCGAACGAGCAGGCTCGTCGGGCGAAGCGCTTCGGCGCGCTGTTTTCAGTTAGGGGCCGGCTGTTACACCAAAGCGGGGCTGGTGTCGAGGCGTGTGTCTGGCGGGCCCTAAGCCTCCTGCGGCTGCCACGCGTCGCTCGGCGCTTCAACCTTGTCGTCGGCGCGGCTCGTATCGATCACACCCGCCAAAGCGCGCAGCGCCTCGGTCACACCGATTCCCGCCACGGCGGAAAGCTCCAACGGGCTTGCGCGTTTGACGCCCGCAGCGAGCGCCGGCCCGTATTCGCGCATCGCGCGTTTGAGGCGCTCCTTTTGTTTCTTGAGCGTTTCCTCGTCGACCGCGTCGACTTTCGACAGAGCGACGATTTCCGCCTTGTCGCTAAGGCCGCCGCCATAGGCGGCCAGTTCGCGGCGGATGGTGCGATAGTCGCCGCCGGCGTTGGCCCCGGTGGAATCCACGAGATGCAACAGAACGCGGCAGCGCTCGATATGGCCAAGGAAGCGATCGCCGAGGCCATGCCCTTCATGGGCGCCTTCAATGAGGCCGGGAATGTCGGCCAGCACGAAATCGCGCCCGTCGATGCGCACGACGCCAAGACCCGGATGCAAGGTCGTGAAGGGATAATCGGCGATCTTCGGCTTGGCGGCCGACACGGCGGCGAGCATCGTCGACTTTCCCGCATTGGGCAGGCCGACGAGACCCGCGTCAGCGATCAATTTCAAGCGCAGAATCAGCGTGCGCTCGATTCCGACTTCCCCCGGATTGACGCGGCGCGGGGCGCGATTGGTCGAAGTGGTGAAATGAGCGTTGCCAAAACCGCCATTGCCGCCGCGCGAGATGCACACCCGTTCGCCTTCGACCCTCATATCGGCCAACAGCGTCTCGCCGTCCTCGTCGAAAATCTGCGTGCCGGCGGGAACCTTCAGCACGGCGTCGGCGCCGCGCCCGCCGGCCCGATTCTTGCCCATGCCGTGCACGCCGACCTTGGCCTTGAAATGCTGCTGGTAGCGAAAATCGATCAGCGTATTGAGGCCTTTGGCGCATTCGACGACGACGTCGCCGCCGCGTCCGCCATCGCCGCCGTCCGGCCCGCCAAATTCGATGAATTTTTCGCGCCGGAACGAAACGCAGCCGGCCCCGCCGTCGCCAGAGCGGATATAGACCTTGGCCTGATCGAGGAATTTCATGGGGTAGCCGCCGTCCCTAGAGAGGCCCCCGGCGCCGGGGGCGCACGGCGGGCCGCCCAGACGGCGCGAGCTAGGGCGAAGCGATCGCAGGGCACCATGCCGCCGCGCGCCGGGGCGCCTTCCAGTCCCGTGCCGGTATGGGTAAAGCCGCATTTGTCGAGCACGCGGCGTGAGGCCGGGTTCTCAACGTGAGCGGTGGCAAGCAATTCGATCGCATTGGTCAGCGCAAAGCCCGCCTCGATCGCCGCCAGGGCGGCCTCGGTGGCATAGCCGTTGCCCCAGACTTCGGGCGCCAGCGCATATCCTAAGGTCAGGCGCCCCTGGCGCCGGCTCTCGAGGCTAATCATGCCGATCGGATCGCGCTTGCCGCGAATGGGAGTGATCACCAGAATCAAATCTCGCCCCAGCGCGTTGGCCTCCCTCGCGGTGAAGATGAAGCGCTCGGATTCGCCCGGCGGATAGGGATGGGGAATGCGCGAGGTCATTCTGGCGACTTCCCAGCGGCTGGAATAGCGCGCGATCGCCGCGGCGTCGGCGACGCGCGGCCAGCGCAGCCAAAGCCGCTTCGTCTCCAGGCGAAAGACATCGTCGCGGGCGATATCGGGAAACATGGGTCGGGTCCTCTACGCGGGGCGCCAGGGCGACCCGTAACGACAAAGGGGAAGTGGCGCCCCACTTCCCCTTCCAGGTCTTATCGACCTACCGGACTTTTCGAAGGAATTTGTCTTTCCGTCGATGTCTCCAGGATTTCCTCGAGACCGTCCGCGGGGCTGGCGCCAAGCGGGGGTCTCAACTTCGCCCCCCGCTTTATTCGGCCGCTTGCGCGGCAACGACCGCTACATAAGCTCGGCCGTTGGCTTTGGTTTCAAAGGCTACCTTGCCGGCCGTCATGGCGAACAAAGTATGGTCCACGCCAATGCCGACATTTTTGCCCGGATGCCATTTCGTGCCGCGTTGGCGAACAAGAATCATGCCGCCGATCACACTCTCGCCGCCGAATTTCTTCACGCCGAGACGGCGGCCCGCCGAATCGCGACCGTTTCGCGAGGAACCGCCTGCCTTTTTATGGGCCATATCCTAAAGCTCCAGATCCAACGCTTGCCGCCGCCGTGCGACGAGTTTGCGTTTCTATACTGCAATTCGAACGAAGAGGGAACTCGCTTTAGGCGTGTTCCTCCTGCGGCGCGGCGGGTTCTTGCGAACGCGCCTTGGCGGCCGGCTTCGCGCCGCCCGTCAGAAACTCGGTAATGCGCACCACGGTCAAATCCTGCTTGTGACCGCGCTTGCGGCGCGAATTCTTGCGGCGGCGCTTTTTGAAAGCGATGACCTTGGGGCCGCGGCCGTGAGAAACGATCTCCGCGGCGACACTGGCGCCCGCGACAAGCGGCGCGCCGATTTGGCTGGTCTCGCCGTCGAATAGCGCCAGCACATCGAAAGCCACGACATCGCCGGGCTCACCCGCCAGCGTCATGACCGTAATTTCGTCTTCGGCGGCGACCCTATATTGCTTGCCGCCGGTCTTGATGACTGCGAACATCGTTTTCTCCGTGTTCAATCCGGCTCTGCGCCTTTTGCGACGCGGCCGGCTTCTTTGCAGTATTGACCTGCTGGTGGATGCTCAGCCCCTCTTCGGCCGAGACCGAAAGAAAAACCAAAAGCGCGGCCAAAAGCCGCGCTGAAGCGAGCCGTCCTATAGGGGTGTTGGGGCGCGGTGTCAAACGTCAAGGATGGTCCCAAGAGCAGCCGCCCAGCACATTTCAATTCTAGACACAGAGGGCCGAACCGCACCGCCGATTCGCCGTCATGGCTCGCGGAGCGACCGCCGAAGGCGGCTTGGCCTTGACGTCGAGCACGGCGTGGCGGCGCCGTCGTCGCCCGGAATATGCAAACAAGCAATGAATCGATGGCGATAAAATCGGCGCCAACCTGGCATCCGTTTCGGCTAAGACACCCGAGTCGCCCAACGCTCCCCCGAACCAATCGGTCCTTTCATGAACGATACGCCCGTCTTTTCCCATGCCGCCGTCGTCGCGCCCCACTGGCTCGCCGCGCAGGCGGGGCGCGACATTCTGGTCCAAGGCGGCAATGCGATCGAGGCGATGGTGGCGATGGCGGCGACGATCGCGGTGGTCTATCCCCATATGAACGCGCTCGGCGGCGACGGTTTCTGGCTGATGCGTGAGCCCAATGGCAACGTTCGCGCGATCGAGGCTTGCGGCTTTGCCGGCGAGAAAGCGACCCTCGAGCGCTATCGCCTGGCCGAAGTCGACGCGATCCCGTCGCGCGGACCTGAAGCGGCGCTGACGGTTCCCGGCAGTCTGGGCGGCTGGGCGCTGGCGCTGGAACTGTCGGGCGCGATTGGCGGGCGACTGCCGCTTAATATTCTGTTGGAGAATGCGACCCGCCACGCGCTGGGCGGCTATCCCGTCTCCGCGTCCGAGATGCGGTTCGATCCGACCAAGCACGGCGACCTAATGGCGGCGCCGGGCTTTGCTGCGACCTATCTGACCGGCGGCAAGCCGGCCAAGGCGGGCGATATCCGCAAAGTGACGCAACTTGGCGAAACGCTTGGGCAGCTCGCCCATGCCGGCCTCGATGATTTCTATCGCGGCGATGTCGCGCGCGAAATCGCCGGCGATCTCGAACGCATCGGCTCGCCGGTGACGCGCGCCGACCTCAAGGCCTATCGCGCCCACTGGCGCCCGCCGCTTTCCCTGCACATCCACGGCGCGACGCTCTACAACACGCCGCCCCCCACGCAGGGGCTCGCTTCGCTGATCCTCATGGGCCTGTTCGAGCGCCTGAGGATCAGGAATGTCGAAAGCTTTGCTTATTTTCACGGCCTGATCGAGGCGACCAAGCGCGCGCTGTCGATTCGCGATTCGGTGGTCACCGATTTCAATCAGCTGGAGCACGATTGCGCCGACTTTCTCACCCCCGACGCGCTGGATCGCGAAACTTCGCGGATCGACATGAACCGCGCGGTGAGTTGGCCGCTCAAAAGCGATTCCGGCGACACGGTCTGGATGGGCGCGATCGACGCCGAAGGCCGCGCGGTCTCGTTCATCCAGTCGATCTATTGGGAGTTCGGCTCGGGCTGCGTGTTGCCGCGCACTGGCGTGCTGATGCAGAACCGCGGCGTCTCGTTTTCGTTGGACCTTGGCGCCGTCAATTCATTGCAGCCAGGCCGCCGCCCGTTCCATACGCTGAACCCGCCGCTCGCCGTCTTCGACGACGGCCGCCTAATGTCCTATGGCGTGATGGGCGGGGACGGCCAGCCGCAGTTTCAGGCGCAATTGTTGACCCGCTACCTCGCCGGCCAGAATCTTAGCCAAGCCCTCGATGCGCCCCGCTTTCTCTTCGGCCGTTCCTGGGGCGAACCCTCGACCAGCGTCAAGCTGGAGGATGGCTTCGACGATGGAATCGGCCGGGCGCTCGCGCATGCGGGCCACGAGATCGAATGGAAGCCGCGCGGCGATTCCTTCGGCCATGCGGGCGCTTTGGTGCGCAACGCCAATGGCGCGATCGAGGCGGCGCATGATCCGCGCTCGGATGGGGGAGCGGAGGGGCTTTAAGGGGCGGCGGCTTAGGGGGCGCTCCGCCCCTTGACGCGGCGCGCGGCTCTTGCTTTGAAGCGCCGCGGCGGCCGCCAACAATCCCTCCAGGAGAACCTCGTCATGACGCAATGGCCTCGACACGGCCGGATCGACGGCGCGATCGTGATGATCGGGTTCGGTTCTATCGGCAAGGGAACGCTGCCGCTGATCGAGCGCCATTTCGATTATGACAAGAATCATTTCGTGGTGATCGCTCCCGACGATTCCGACCGCCGGCTGCTCGACGAGCGCGGCATTAAATTCGTGCATCTGGCGATCACGCGCGACAATTACCGCGAAGTGCTGACGCGCTACCTCACCGCCGGCAAGGGCCAGGGCTTTTGCGTCAATCTCTCCGTCGACACTTCCTCGCTCGCGATTCTCGAGCATTGCCGCGAGATCCGCGCGCTTTACATCGACACGGTCGTCGAGCCCTGGCCGGGTTTTTATTTCGACAAGAACATCGGGCCGGAGGCGCGCTCCAATTACGCGTTGCGCGAGACGGTGCTGGCGGCGCGCCGCGCCAAGCCCGGCGGCGTCACTGCCGTCTCGTGCTGCGGCGCCAATCCCGGCATGGTCTCGTGGTTCGTCAAGCAGGCGCTCCTCAACCTCGCCGCCGATCTCGGCGACGAGGGGTTCGAGCCCAAAACCCGCGACGAATGGGGCGCGCTCGCCCATCGGCTCGGCGTCAAGGGCGTTCATATCGCCGAGCGCGACACGCAGCGCGCCAAAGTTCCAAAACCGATCGACGTTTTCGTCAACACCTGGTCGGTCGAGGGCTTTTTGTCCGAGGGCATGCAGCCAGCCGAACTCGGCTGGGGAACGCATGAGAAATGGGTGCCGGACAACGCCGGCTTTCACAAGAAAGGCTGCGGCGCGGCGATCTATCTCAACCAGCCCGGCGCCAATACGCGCGTGCGCTCCTGGACGCCGACGGCGCGCGCGCAATATGGCTTTCTCGTCACCCACAACGAGGCGATTTCGATCGCCGATTATTATACGCAGCGCGACGCGAGCGGCGCGGCGATCTACCGGCCGACCTGCCATTACGCCTATCATCCCTGCAACGGCGCGGTTCTGTCCCTGCACGAAATTTTCGGCCGCGCTGGCGTGCTGCAGAAGGAGCATCACATCCTCGGCGAAGCCGAAATTCTCGACGGAATCGACGAACTCGGCGTGTTGCTGTTTGGCCACCAACGCAACGCCTATTGGTACGGCTCGCAGCTTTCGGTGGAAGAGACGCGCGAGATCGCCCCTTACCAGAACGCCACCGGCATGCAGGTGACCTCAGCGGTGCTCGCCGGCATGGTCTGGGCGCTGGAGAATCCGACGGCCGGCATTATCGAAGCCGACGAAATGGATTTCCGCCGCTGCATCGAAATCCAGACGCCCTATCTTGGCCCGGTGATCGGCGTCTATACCGACTGGACGCCGCTGACCGACCGGCCGGGATTCTTCCCTGAGGATATCGACGCGTCGGACCCATGGCAGTTCCGGAATGTGCTGGTGAGGTAGGGCAGAACGCCGCCCTTCGCCCTTGGAGGAAGGAAGCGGCAGCGCCTCGGGCCGGCGCCCCGCCATTGACAATCCCGCCCCTTGCGAAGAAACCTCGCGCCGCTTTCTCACCGGGACCGCCCATGCCGCATCAGCGCCTGCAAGCCATTGTCGAACAAGCCTTCGAGGATCGCGCGACGATCTCTTCGCAGACCTCGGGCGAAGTGCGCGAGGCGGTGGTCGAGGCGTTGAAACTTCTTGATAACGGCGAGTTGCGCGTCGCTGAGAAAATTCCGGGCGCGGTCGGCCTCGGCTCCTGGAAGGTCCATCAATGGCTCAAGAAGGCAGTGCTGCTGTCGTTCCGCCTCAACGAAAACGCGCTGATCCCGGGTGGGCCAGGCGGCGCGAATGCGGCGTCGAGCTGGTATGATAAAATCCCGTCCAAATTCGCGGGCTGGGACACCGCCGCTTTCGCCAGATCGGGCCTGCGCGCGGTGCCAGGCTCCGTGGTGCGCCAATCCGCCTTTATCGCCTCGAACGTCGTGCTGATGCCCTCGTTCGTCAATCTGGGCGCCTATGTCGATTCCAACACAATGGTCGATACCTGGGTCACCGTCGGCTCCTGCGCGCAGATCGGCAAGAACGTCCATCTGTCGGGGGGCGTCGGCATCGGCGGCGTGCTGGAGCCGCTGCAGGCCAATCCGACGGTCATCGAGGACAATTGCTTTATCGGCGCGCGCTCGGAAGTGGTCGAGGGCGTTATCGTCGGCGAGGGCTCGGTGATCTCGATGGGCGTGTTCCTCTCAGCTTCGACCAAGATCGTCGACCGCGTCAGCGGGCAGATTCATATCGGCTATGTCCCGCCCTATTCGGTCGTGGTTTCGGGCTCGCTGTCGGGCAAACCCTTCGCCGATGGAACGCCCGGCCCCTCGCTCTATTGCGCGGTCATCGTCAAGACCGTCGATGCGCAAACCCGCGCCAAGACGGGCATCAACGAATTGCTGAGGGATTGATGGGCGAGACGCCCCGCGGCGAGCGCTTTCGGTTCCTCTATCGGCAAGGCGAGGGCGCGATCGACCGGCGCGAATGGCGGCTGGCAAGCTGGCCGCCGGTGGCGACCGCGGTTGCGCTGACGCTGGTGTGGATCGTCATCATGCCGCGCCAGGGGCGCGATCTTTCGCGCGAGGGGCTGTTCGGCTGGGGCGTGGCGGCGACCTACGCCTATTTGATGCTCTATGTCTTCGCGTTGTTCCTCTGCGCGATCGCCGAATATTTCGTCAGCGCGAAGAGGTTCGCCGATCGCGGCAGGCCGCAGGGGCTGGCTGGGCTTGCGCCGTTCGCGCTGTTTCTCGCCGGCGCCGCCAATTGGTATCAGCCGCGTTCGGAGGGAACGATGTCCGAATGGCTGACCTTTGCGTTCGACGCAGCGGCGGCGGGCGTATTGATTTGGACGATCGTCGAGCTTGGGTTCGGCGAGGGGCGCAAGCGGTAGGCAGGGCTACGTTCGCGGGGATAGCGCCACAACATACGGATATCATTCGCTCATATACGAATTTTCATAAATTCAGAAAACAAAACATTGCCTCCTTACGCCGTCACGGGCATAATCTGGCACATTGGAGATGTCGGGTTTCAAACCCGTCGCGCCTTTCCGCCGCCCCGCGTCGAAAGGCCGCCTCCGTCGGCAATCCCTAGCGGACAGCCCATGGACTCCGCCGCCTCACCGCGCCGCGAGGGCGACGGCGCGCGCGTGCTGGACCTTCTCATGTCCGGCCAGAGCGTCGACCATATCGCCGGCACGAAGAACCTGACGCGCTCGCGCGTCGAACGGATTCTGCGCGCCGAATTGAAGGCGATTTCGATCCGCCCGGCGCGCGATCACGCCAAGCTGCAGATTCATCGCCTCGAGGCGATGGTCGGCCGGCTGGCCGCAAAGGCCAACGACGGCGACCTCGCCGCCGTCGACCGTATCCTGCGAATCATCGAGCGTCTCGATCGCTACCACGGCTTTGGCAAACTTCCCGCCGGGACCCCGCAGCCGGACGACAGCGCGGATGAAGCGTTCGACAGAAAGCTCGCCGACCTGGTGGCCCGTCGAGAAAGGGCTGAAAAACAAGATGCCGGCGGAACCCCACAGCCCGAGCAGGAACCACGAAACACCGGCGCAAACTAGGGCCGCGATCGACGCCGCCGCCGAACGCGCGACGATTTACGACTATCTGCGGCTTGAGGACAGCGAGCGCGCGAAATGGCGGACGCGCCTCAGCCGGATCGAGAAGAGACGGCTGTTCCGGCGCTGGTCCTTCTGGGCGCGGCCAGACCAGCGGCTGCCGCCCGGCGACTGGGTCTATTGGCTGATTCTGGCCGGCCGCGGCGCCGGCAAGACGCGCGCCGGCGCGGAGGCGGTGCGCGAATGGATCAAGACCTATCCGATCGTCAATCTGATCGGCGCCACGGCCGACGATGCGCGCGACATAATGGTCCTGGGTGAATCCGGGCTGCTGGCCTGCTGTTCTCCAACCGAGCGTCCGCATTATGCCAGCGCCTCGGCGCGGCTGATTTGGCCCAATGGCGCGACGTCGCAATTATTCTCGGCCGAGGAGCCCGACCGGCTGCGCGGCAAGCAGCATATGAAGCTTTGGTGCGACGAACTGGCGGCCTGGCGCTATCCGGACGCATTCGAACAGGCGCTGCTCGGCCTGCGGCTTGGCGATTCTCCACAGGTCGTCATCACCACGACGCCGCGCCCCCTCAAAATGCTCAAGCAATTGCTCGCCGACAAGGACGCCATCGTCACGCATGGCTCGACCTTCGACAATGCCGACCATCTTGCGCGGGCCTTTCTCAGCCGCATCGCCGCCCGTTATGAAGGCCGCGCGGTCGGGCGGCAGGAACTTTTTGCCGAAATGCTGGAGGAGGCGCCGGGCGCGCTATGGACGCGCGAATTGATCGAGCGCCATCGCATCGCGGGCGTCGCCGCGCCGGGCGAATATGCCGAGATTGTGGTCGGCGTCGATCCGCCCGCGACATCGGGCGCGCGCGCCGACGAATGCGGCATTGTCGTCGCGTCCAAGGCGGCCAACGGCGAAATCTATGTGCTGGCCGATCTCTCGAGTCAGGGCGATTCGCCGGCCGGCTGGGCGACGCGGGTCGTCGCCGCCTATCGCAGCTACCGCGCCAACCGGGTGGTGGTGGAGGTCAACAACGGCGGCGAAATGGTCGCCGACGTGCTGCGCCAGAGCGAGGCCAATCTGCCGGTGCGCTCGGTGAACGCGACGCGCGGCAAGTTCCTGCGCGCCGAACCGATCGCCGCCGCCTATGAGCGCGGGATGGTGCATCATGTGGGCGCGTTCGCGAAACTCGAGGACCAGCTCTGCGCGTTGACGCCAGACTTCGACGCGCGCTCGGCCGGCTATTCGCCCGACCGCGCCGACGCTTTGGTTTGGGCGATCGCCGACCTCATCCATCTCGACCGCAAGGACCGCTCGGGGATGGTGGATTTCTATCGCGACGCGGCGCGGAAGCGGTGAGGACAGCGCACTGCGCGCTCCTTCCCCTCTTGTGGGGGGAGGGAGGAGAAACTCGCCTCACCTTCTTGGCGGGAACTCCTGCGCCGAGACCGCGTGGAGCGTCGCGCCGAGCTTATGATTGTAATCTTCGGCGGCGACTTGGGCGTTGACGACGCTGGTCTTGTCGTCATTGGGCTGAGGACATTGGGCGACGATACGCGGCGAGCCCTGGCGCACCAGGATACTTTTCAAATTCGCCTCCAGCCGTTCACCATCGAGCGTGGCTAAAAACACTTCGGTGATCCAGACATCCTTGGCGCCGAGCGCCGAAGCGACGCAAAAGGTCCAGCGGTCACTGGCCGCGGCCGGCCTCTCAAGCGTGGCCAGCAGCAAGGCAAGCGCGATCGGCGTCAGCCGGTTCATGGCCGTCTCCAGAATGATTCGCAGATTATAGGCCGCGATCCGCGCCTCCAACAAACGCCGCCAAACAGCAAGGAAATTCGCGATGTCGTCAGACGAAGGAGCGCTCACGCCGTTGCCGCCGAGTATGTTCGCGCGCCTCGCTACGGCCGCGCGCTTGCCATCACCGGCGTCGCGCCGACGACCTGGTTCGACCCGCAGCAGCCGCTCGCGCCGATGGCGCCGCCGCAGGTGAAGGGGCGCCAGTTCGACTACCCCTTCGGGGCGAATATCGATTACACACCGCGCTCGAACCAGGCGATCGGCTTTGGCGAATTGCGCGCGCTCGCTGACGCCCTGCCGCTGTTGCGCACCATCATCGAGACCCGCAAGGACCAGATCGCCGCCTCCAGCTTTGCGGTGCGCCTGCGCGACGCCGCGCCCCAGAGCGCGGAATCGACGGCCCGCATCCAGACGATCATGGCCTTACTCGATCGCCCCGACCGGCGCCATTCCTTCGCCGCCTGGCTGCGCATGCTGCTGGAAGACATGCTGGTGATCGACGCGGCCACGATCTATCCGCGCTTCACCCGCGCCGGCGCGCTCTACAGCCTCGACATCATCGACGGCTCGACGATCAAGCCGCTGATCGGCGAGGACGGGCGCGCGCCAGAAGCGCCGGATCCGGCCTATCAGCAGGTGCTGCACGGCATTCCGGCCGCCGATTTCTCCGGCGACGAATTGCTCTACCTGCCGCGCAATGTGCGCGCTCACCGGCTCTACGGGATGAGCCCGGTGGAGCAGATCGCACTGACCATCAATATCGCGCTGCGGCGCGATGTGGCGACGCTCGACTATTACCGCACAGGAACGGCTCCGGCTGCGCGAGACGATCGGCGCGCTGCCAAGCCGCGGCGATCTGCGCGATTTGGAAGATCACATCGGCGAACGGATCGAAGCGCTCGCGGCGCGATTCGACCGGGCGATCGAGACGCGCGGGATTTGAGCCCGTGCATCTGCCGTCACTCGATGACGCCGGAAAATTGCGCGCGCATATTTCGGGGCAACCGCGCGGGACGGCCGTTGGACATGGCGGCGACGCGGACAAGAGCCTTGGCGATCGTCTCCCCGCTACGAAGGGCCGATTGCTGGAATTCAATCGAAGCGCCGCCGACCGCGACAATTCTGGTGTCGATCGTCAACAAATCGTCCATTAGCGCGGGTTTGAGATAGTCGATCCCGATATGACGCACGGCGAATACCAACTCCGAGTCAGCCGCAAGTTCGCGCTGTTCGAATCCTCGCGCGCGCAACCATTCGGTTCTTCCGCGCTCGAAGAAGCGAAGATATGAGGCGTGGTAGACCCGCCCAGAGAAATCCGTGTCCTCGTAATAGACGCGTAAAATGAGCTGATGGCTCGCGGCTTGTCCGGAGGCGGTGCTTTTGGGGTCGATCATCGGGGCGCGGCCGGTGAGAGTTTCGGGACGACGAATTGAGCCGAGTTTGCGGCAAAACTCCATAGCGCCCTTGTCGCTCGATTTTGACGCTCGGCCGGGCGGATGCTATCGCCCGCCTCATGCGTATCGTCTTCATGGGCGCCCCCGAATTTGCGACGCCGACCCTTCAGGCGATCGTCGATCAAGGGCACGAAATCGTCGCCGTCTACACGCGCGCGCCCAAGCCAGCCGGCCGCAGAGGCCTGGAGCCGACCAAGACGCCGGTTCATCGGCTCGCCGAGCGTTTCTCCATACCGGTCTTTACTCCGCCGACCTTGCGCGACTCGCGGGCGCAGGAGGAATTTCGCGCCTATAGCGCCGATGCGGCGGTGGTGGTCGCCTATGGCCTCATCCTCCCTCTCGCCGTCCTCGCGGCGCCGGCGCTCGGATGCCTGAATTTGCACGCTTCCCTGCTGCCGCGCTGGCGCGGCGCGGCGCCCATTCAAAGAGCGATCATGGCCGGCGATCGGGAGACTGGCGTTGCCGTGATGCGCATGGAGGAAGGGCTCGACACCGGCCCTGTCGCGCTGGAGGAGCGCTTGGCGATAGATCCCAGCGCGACGGCCGGCGAGATCGCCCACCGGCTCGCTGAGGTCGGCGCCGACCTGATGGCGCGCGCTTTGCCGGCGCTCCAACGCAACTGCCTCGCCTTTCACGCTCAGCGCGCGGAGGGCGTGACCTACGCGCGCAAGATCGACAAGAGCGAGACGCGCATCGACTGGCGGCTGGACGCCGAGGCCCTGCGCAACCAGATCCACGGGCTATCTCCCACGCCAGGCGCTTATTCCGAGATCGACCTTGGTCACGGCCCGGAGCGCGTCAAATTCCTTCGCGTGAGGCTCGTCGAGGGCGCCGGAGCGGCGGGAACCGTGATCGACGAGGCGCTGACGATCGCCTGCGGTCGGGGAGCGATACGGCTAGTCGAGGCGCAGCGAGCCGGCAAAACCGCCATGGCTGCCGAGGAGTTTCAGCGGGGCGCGCAAATTCCGCCCGACGCCAGGTTCATCTAGCCGCTGCGACCTCGAGCCGGGCGGCGAGCTCGCGCTTGATATCCTCCTTGGCCGGTTCGGCCGCGCGCAATATTTGCGCCGCCCGGAAGAAATCGAGCACGCGGAACTGCTCGACCATCGGCCTTACCAGAATGTCGGGCGCCCGCAGTTTCAGTTTTTGCGCGATGATGGCTCCTTGCATGATTTGAGCGGCGCCAAACATTGCGTTGAAGGGTTGTGGAACTCGCCTTTCGCGCGCGCCTCCGAAAGTGACGTCGACCGCAATCACAATTTCCGCATCCTCAAAAAGGAGGTCATAAGGCAGGGGATTGACGGCGCCGCCGTCAACGAGCACGCGCCCCTCCGTTTCAACGGGCCGGATGAGCCCTGGAATCGCCATGGATCCGGCGACCGCTGGCGCCAGAAGGCCGGTCGAAAAAACCGCCTCGCACCGATCGTGAAAATCCGTTGTGACGACCTGAAGCGGAATCGTCAGATCCTCAAAACGGTCCGGCATCGTTTCGGGCCAAAAGAGATCAAGGAAAATTTCGGCGTCGAGCAACATCGGATTCGAGAGTCCGCGCAGAACGAGATCCATAAAACGACCGACGCGCGCCTTCAATAATTTGGCCATCACATCCGAACGATTGCGCATGACGGCGAGCGTATGGGCGCGCAAATGTTTGGCCTCGATCCCCGAAGCATAGGCCGCCCCGATTATTGCGCCGATCGACGTGCCCGAGATGGCCAGCGGCCTTACGCCCAGTTCGTCAAGCGCTTCGAGGATCGCGATATGCGCGATGCCTCGCGCGCCGCCGCCCCCGAGCGCTACGGCGAGTGAGGGCGAGGAAGATCGCTTGGCGTGGCGGCTCGCTTGATCCATTCAAAACCTCAAATCGACATAAGCGATACGATAGTCGCATCTTTTGCGGCTAATCCAGGTGCGATACGCGTCCCGGCGCCGACGATTTCGCGATATCGCCGCCCGTGCCGCCTACCGCCTCGGCGGCGCGCTCGCGCGCTACGGCCCGCCAGCCGATATCCCGACGACAAAAACCTTCTGGCCAATCGATCGCATCCACGGCCGCATAGGCGCGCGACTGGGCTTGTGCAACGCTCTTGCCCGTCGCGGTGACGGCGAGGACGCGTCCGCCGTCCGCCAGAAGCCGAGCGCCGTCTCGTCGGACCCCGGCATAGTGGATCGTCACGTCCGGAAGCCGCTCCGCCTCTTCCAATCCCCGGATTTCGGAACCCTTGACCACCGCGCCGGGATAGCCGCGCGCGGCGAGCACCACGGTCAACGCCGTCTCGTTCAAGAATTGCGGCGTCTGCGCCGGCAGGCGCCCTTGCGCGCAAGCGATCAACAGGTCAAGAAGATCGCTCTCCAGCCGGGTCAGCACGACTTCGGCTTCCGGATCGCCGAAACGAACATTAAATTCGATGAGTTTGGGGCCGTCTGCGTCGATCATCAGCCCCGCGAACAGAACGCCGCGAAACGGCGTTCCGCGGGCGCGCATGCCGGCGATCGTGGGCGCGATAATTTCACGCATGACGCGCTCGCTCATCGCTTGCGTCATGACGGGCGCCGGCGAGTAAGCTCCCATGCCGCCGGTATTGGGGCCTGTGTCCCCGTCCCCGACCCGCTTGTGGTCCTGCGCGCAGGAAAAGGGCGCCGCCCGTTCGCCATCGCTGAGCGCGAAGAAGGACACTTCTTCGCCTTCAAGAAATTCCTCAATGACAAGCTCGGCGCCGGCCGCGCCAAAGCCGCCATCGAACATCGACCGGACCGCGCTCTCCGCCTCGGCCAGCGTCATGGCGACCACGACGCCTTTGCCGGCGGCCAAACCATCGGCCTTGACGACGATCGGCGCGCCCTTCTCGCGCACAAAGGCGAGGGCGTCATCCATCTTGTCGAATCGACCGTAGGCAGCGGTTGGAATGCCGAAGTCGCGGCAAAAATCCTTGGTGAACCCTTTTGAACCTTCAAGTTGAGCGGCCGCGCGAGTGGGTCCAAAACAGGCGATGCCGGCGGCGGCAAGATCGTCCGCAAGTCCCGCCACCAGCGGCGCCTCAGGGCCGACGACAACCAGTCCGATCGACAAAATCTTGCACAGATCCGCCACGGCGCCGTGATCGGCGACATCCAGCGCGATCCTCTCGGCGACATTGGACACGCCGGGATTGCCGGGCGCGATGAACAGTCGTGTCAAAGCGCAAGATTTGGAAAGAGCGATTGCGAGAGCATGCTCCCTCCCGCCCGCGCCCAAGATCAAAACATTCATGCCGCCTCAATTCCTGACGCCCGAGCGTTGGCTCCGTCGAAATATTTCCTGGCGCCTGATTAGGCGAGGATGGGCAGGCGAGCAACCGAAGCGGGTCGCCGACCTCATGTTTTTTCGCGAAGCGTAGACATTTTCGAGCCCATTGCCACCGAGCGTTGCGCGGCCGCCGGAGGTCCTTATGTATGGAGCGCTGGAAATAGGGCTTGCGTCCACTTTGTCGCGGCGGCGAGCGGTTTGGAGCGATGACGATGATATCCAAAATTCTCTGTGTTTCGATTGGACTTGTCGTCGCGCTGCTGTCGGCCGCGCCCGCAACCGCCGAATCGGGCGAACCCGATCTCATCTTTCGGAAATCGACGAAATTCAACTTGCTGACCCCCAATGACAAGCTTGCGGTCTATGGCGTCGACGATCCCGCGATCGACGGTGTCGCCTGCCATTACACGGCGCCGGAGAAGGGCGGGTTGGCCGGAGCCTTCGGTCTGGCGGAACAGACATCGGACATTTCCCTGGCCTGTCGCCAATATGGCCCCATCAAATTCAAGGAAAAGTTCGACCAGGGCGATGTTGTGTTCCGCGAACGCCGGTCCTTGTTTTTCAAGAAGATGCAAATCGTGCGCGGTTGCGACCCAAAGCGCAATATATTGATATATATGGTCTATACAGACAAGCTGATTGACGGATCGCCCAAGAATTCAACGTCGAGCGTGCCCATTCAGCCCTGGGGCGCCCAGAGCGGAGACGTCCAAAAATGCGGCGATTTTCTGCGCTGACGGGATCGTCTGACTTACTCGCCGCAGCGAACGATATAGGGACTGGCCGGTTTGACCGTCGCGACGCTGGAGATCGCGCTGGTGACATCGTCAGCGATCCCGAACGAAAGCGCGGCGCCATGGCCATGCGCCTCGCACCAGGCGTCGGCGACGACCCGTCCGCACTCGCCGCCCTCCGCCAGGCAATCCTCGACGCCATAACCTTCCGTGGCGGCGATGATATAGGTGTTTCCTTCGGCGGCGCGTCCAGGCCCCAGGAAGATGAGAGCTAGCCCTACGGCAAGGAAAAACGGTAGAATTGCCGGCCACACTTCGCAACGACGCATGCTTTGGCTCTGGATTTGGAAAGTCTGCAAGAAGCGGAGGGTCGCTTCGGAACACGATCCTGAAGCCGCGCGATGAACGCCGGGTTAATGGATTCGCGCTGCCTCCGTCAAACCTTCGCCGCTTGACTTCCGTCGCCGCCTGCGGGAAAGGTTGCCATATGACGCGCCAATTCCGCATTTGCCGAATTATCATTATTTGCAGCTAGCAATATTGCTGGCTGGCGCGCGCCTTTTCCAATCGAACTCTTGAAAAGCGACGATCCGGCCGGCCTGAATGCGCTATCGCGCGGCTGGTGGAAACGAAATGTCGGGAACCCTTAGGCTTTACAATACGCTGACCCGGTCGAAAGAGGTTTTCGAACCCATCGACCGCGAAAACGTGCGGCTCTATGTCTGCGGCCCGACGGTCTATGACGACGCCCATATCGGCAATGCGCGTCCAGTCATCGTATTCGACATTCTCTATCGCCTGTTGCGCCGTCAATATGGCTCGGCACACGTCGTCTATGCCCGCAACATCACGGATGTCGACGACAAGATCAACGCCCGCGCCGCGCGCGACTTTCCCGACCTTCCCCTCAACGAGGCGATCGGCAAGGTCACGGAGGCGACCGAACGGCAATTCCACGAGGATGTCGCGGCACTGGGGTGCCTGGAGCCGGACGAAGAGCCGCACGCAACCGATCATATCGCCGAAATGGCCGCCATTATCGAGCGGCTCGTCGCGCGGGGCCTGGCCTATGTCGCCGAAGACAATGTGCTGTTTTCTCCTCATGCTATGGATCGCTATCCCGGCGTCCCGCGCTATGGATCGCTGGCGCGGCGCACGCTCGACGAGATGATCGCTGGCGCGCGCGTCGAGGTCGCGCCCTACAAGCGCGATCCCATGGATTTCGTATTATGGAAGCCCTCCAAGGCCGATGAACCGGGCTGGCCGAGCCCCTGCGGCATTGCCGCTCTTGGACGGCCCGGCTGGCATATCGAATGCTCCGCCATGTCGATGGCCAAGCTGCTGACGCCGTTTGGCGGCGGGCTCGCCTGCGACGATCCAGCCAGGAATATCTTTGATATCCATGGCGGCGGCATCGATCTCGTATTTCCACACCACGAAAACGAGATCGCGCAAACCTGTTGCGCGTTCAACACGAAGCGCATGGCCAACGTGTGGATGCACAATGGCTCCCTGCAGGTCGAAGGCGAGAAAATGTCGAAGAGCCTCGGCAATTTCGTCACCATCCATGACCTGCTGCATACGACGAAGTTTGGCGGCCGCAAATGGTCCGGCGAGGTTTTGCGCCTTGCGATGCTTCGCACGCATTACCGACAGCCGATCGATTGGACCGTCAAGGCGCTTGAGGAGGCGGAAAGGACGCTCGACCGATGGTATGAAACCGTGGGCGACGCGGAGCCTGACGCCGAAATCGCCGATAGCGTGCTCGCCGCTCTCGACGACGACCTGAATACGCCGGCCGCCGTCGCTGAACTGCATCGGCTGGCGCATCCTGCACTCATGGGACTTGCTATGACCGGCCTCACGCAAATGGGCCAAACGCCTGTGCCGGCCGCTGTCTTCAAGGCGAGCGCCAATCTACTCGGTCTGCTCACACAGTCGAAATCCGAGCGAGCGCGTATGGCGCCAAAACCTCAGCCCGCCGAGTCCGAACGCATCGTCGAACTCCTCGCACAACGAACATTGGCGCGCGCCAACAAGGATTGGCGAGAATCTGACCGCCTTCGCGACGAACTCGCCAAAATCGGCGTGGCGATCAAAGACAACAAAGACGGCGCCACGACCTGGGAGTTCAAACGATGACTTCGGATCACGGCGTCGCCCCCGCTCTTCGCCCCTTTCTGGCCTCGGACGCCACGCGCTGCGCTGCGATCTTTCGCGCCAGCATCCAAACGCTGACAGACGACGATTACGACGACGACCAGCGCCGAGCTTGGGCGGCAGCGGCCGACGACGTGGCGACCTTCGGCGCGCGTTTGGCCAAAGCGCTGACGCTGGTTGCGACGGTCTCTGGCGAGCCGATCGGCTTTGGCGCGCTGAAAGGCGCTGATATCCTCGACATGCTCTATGTCGAGCCGCAATTTGCGCGGCGCGGCATCGGCGCGCTCCTCATCGACGCGTTGACGCGGCTGGCAACCGCCCGCGGCGCCAAGCAATTGACCAGCGACGTCAGCGACACCGCCCGCCCAACTTTCGAGAAGCAGGGATTTATCGCGCAAAGACGCAACTTGGTGCAGCTTGACGGCGAATGGCTGGCCAACACGACGATGGTCAAATCGCTGGCTGCACCTGACTCCAGCCGCCCGCCGGCCTCCAAGCTTCACTGACGGTCCCAACAAATGACGCGCGAACGCCTCTACCTTTTCGACACGACCCTGCGCGATGGCGCGCAGACGACGGGCGTTGACTTTTCGCTTGAGGACAAACGCCAGATCGCGGCTTTGCTCGATCGGCTGGGCGTCGATTATGTCGAGGGCGGCTATCCCGGCGCCAATCCGGTCGATACGAAATTCTTCGAGCGCAAGCCGACCAAGCGCGCCCGCTTTGCGGCCTTCGGCATGACCAAGCGTCCCGGGCGATCGGTCGAGAACGATCCGGGCGTGGCCGCTCTCTTGGCGGCGGACGCCGACGCGATCGTCTTCGTCGCCAAGTCCTGGGACTATCACGTCCATGTCGCACTGGGCTGCACGCTCGATGAAAATTTGGAGAGCATCGAGACAAGCGTGCGCGCGGCAGTCAAGGCCGGTCGCGAGGCGATGCTGGATTGCGAGCATTTCTTCGACGGCTACAAGGCCAATCCCGATTATGCCCTGAGCTGCGCCCGCGCGGCCTATGAGGCGGGGGCGCGGTGGGTCGTATTGTGCGACACCAATGGCGGCACATTGCCGGATGAAATCGAGCGTATCGTGCGCGAAGTGGCGTGTGTCATTCCCGGCGATCGCCTGGGAATTCATGCCCACAACGACACCGAGAACGCCGTCGCCAATTCCCTGGCAGCTTTGCGCGCCGGCGCGCGGCAGATTCAAGGCGCCTTGAATGGCCTCGGCGAGCGTTGCGGCAACGCCAATCTGATCTCGCTGATCCCGACCCTTCTGTTGAAGCCAGAATTGAACGCGCGCTTCGAGACCGGCGTCTCGCGCGAAGCGTTGAGCGAGATTTCGAAAATATCGCACACGTTCGATGAATTGCTAAACCGCGCGCCCGATCGCCACGCGCCCTATGTCGGCGCTTCGGCCTTCGCGACAAAGGCGGGCATCCACGCCTCGGCCTTGGCCAAGGACCCGCGCACTTACGAGCACGTGCCGCCTGAAAGCATCGGCAATACGCGCGCGATTCTGGTCTCCGATCAGGCGGGCAAATCCAATCTCGTCGCGCAACTCGCCCGGCTCGGCGTGGAAGTGCGCGCCGACGATCCCCGGCTATCGTTCCTGCTTGACGAAGTGAAAGCCAAGGAGGCGGAAGGCTATGCCTACGAAGGCGCCGACGCTTCCTTCGAATTGCTCGCGCGGCGGGCGCTCGGCGGGACGCCGGCTTTCTTTGACGTCGAAGGCTTCAGCGTCAATGTCGAACGCAAGTTCAACGCCAGCGGCGACCTCGTCTCGGCTTCCCAGGCCGTGGTCAAGATCAGAATTCACGGCGAGACGCTGATTTCCGCCGCCGAGGGCAATGGCCCCGTCAATGCGCTCGATCTTGCCCTGCGCAAGGATCTCGGCGTCTATCAGCGCTATATCGAGGACCTCGAGCTGCTCGATTATCGCGTCCGGGTGTTCCAGGGCGGCACCGACGCCGTGACCCGGGTCCTGATCGAATTTGGCGATTCGTCGGGCGTGCGCTGGTCGACCGTGGGCGTCTCCGGCAATATCATCGACGCCTCGTTTCAGGCGCTGGTCGATGCGATCGTCTACAAGCTTATTAAGGCTGGAGCGGGCTAAGCAGCCAGAAACTAGGAACTATTCCGATTGAGCCCTTCCCAACGGGGACCGTAGCGCCTATGTTCCTGTTGCCGTCGCAAGGCGGCTATAGCGATAAATGGGCATCGGAATAAGTCTTTCGGACCCGGGGGCGGTACCCGGCGCCTCCACCAAAACCCGTAGCGCGAGGCGGGCTTTGGCGGGGGCGAAATAGGTTCGACGAGGGATGTAAAGGGTGATCTTTTGCTCGGCATGATACCGCCGTTATCGGGTCAAACCTATAGTTGCTAATGACAACTATGCCCCGGTGGCCCTCGCCGCGTAATGCGGTGCTGGTACTGGAAATCAAGTCCTGAGGGTTCGCACCTTTAGGCGGGGCTCGGAGGCGCCTGGCAACAGAAGCCTCCACTTTTTTCCCACCTCTCCATAGTTCCCGATATCGACCGTTTCAAGCTTGAAATTGCTTGTAAAACGGCGATTTTTGCGCTATTGGTCACGCCATAGAAAACACCCCTGTCCACCCTCACGGCGTGCCTAATTCGTGCCTAAGATTGCTTTCAACGACCTGGCTATCCGCAATCTGAAAGCCCCCGAAGTCGGGCAGTCGGATTATTGGGACACGAAGCTTGCGGCCTTTGGGTGCAGGGTCTCCCAGGGCGGCGCAAAGACCTTTATCGTCCGCAAGGCCAATCGTCGCATTAAGCTCGGCCGGTATCCCATTCTCAGCTTGCAGGATGCTCGAAAAGCCGCCCACAGACACATATCGGAGGCGCATGAACCCGAGACAGGCCGCAAGCCACCGACGCTGCCAGAGGCCCTTGAAACGTATTACGCCACGCATTGCGCTTCTCTGAGGCCAGGAACGGTCAGGGAGATTGAGCGCCTGCTCAAAAAGCTTCCCGCGCTCGACCAGACCGCCCAAGAAATCTACCGCTTCGTTGATGGCATCGAGGCACCCTCTGAGAAGCTCCACACCTTCACGGCGTGGAAAGGCTTTTACATCTGGGCCGCGCGCCGGCTGTATCTCAGCCGCTCCCCGATGGAGGGGATGAAGCCCCCTGCCCAAACCGAGCCGTTCTTGGTGTCACAGGAGCGACGCAGCGCCGCCAAGGCCGCGCATGCCGCCAAGGAGGGGAGGGAGGCCCAGAGGAGGGCATACGACGCCTTCTGCAGCGGCCTTATCAAGGAAGTCCTGCCACGGCTGCCGCTCGACGAGGCGAGGGAGATCGAGGGCCTGGCTACTCGGAGCGCCACCCGTTTCGGCGGAAGTGCGAGAATGATTGAAGATGCCAAAGCGCGTATCGCGATGAAGAGACACCCCGAAAGCATTCCCACCTTTGAGCAGTGGCGGCTGTCCCAAGCGGCCTAACGGAAGGCCCGCTCGACGCCTATAGCGTGACCGCGAGGTGTGGGGTTTGACACCCCGAGGTGTGGGGTTTGACACCCAACATTTCGGGGGACTTCGCCGAATTCCCTTTGTTCAAGCCGCCTTTCAGGAACCGCGAAAACCCTGATATGATTTATATATATCTCACACAGTAAAGACCTCAGCTCAGCTAAAAATAGAAAAGCAGCAGGTTGGTGCGAGGTGACGAGGAAACAAGGAAATAAAGTCAGCGAAGGAAACACCGAAACACAACAGTGTCTAATAAAGTCAATATGACCGCTCATTTATTGGCCTTGTTGAGCCACGAAATTCAGCCACCGCGCTAAGCGGCCCGATGCGACGACTATACATAATTATACCCACGGCTGTGCTACTATAAAGGAATGAAATCGAGATTGAAAAACTTGCTCAAACGGGCCGAGACCTGGCCAGAAGTCGACCAGGAAGCGCTCGCTGCATGTGCGGCGAAAATAGAAAGCAATCGTGCTCTCGAATTTCGCCGCACTGAGTGGGAATGGGACGAACTCCAGCAGGGGATTGCGGCCGCTGACCCAGGTGAACTTATGTCCGATGAAGCCTTCACCGACGCAGGCTGAGCCGAAGCTAGTCCCGTCACAAGGTCATATTCTCGGTTGCATATGTATGGTATGATTTGATCATGACCACCAAGGCACTTATACTAGGACTCACTGCTCATGACCCATGGGCCCAATCGCGCATGCCGATGGACATGATGCGCCAGGGCTGATCGGTTAGTTTGTTCCACGCCTCGCAGCAGTGATCGACAATATCGTCGTAGGATTT
>Ga0182024_10002016_pt1 | contig 51222 bp, 61 predicted proteins | sample P32metaG_FD_120480 | JGI IMG/M metagenome (GOLD analysis project Ga0182024, IMG submission 120480) | Permafrost microbial communities from Stordalen Mire, Sweden - P3-2 metaG (Illumina Assembly) | ecosystem: Environmental > Terrestrial > Soil > Wetlands > Permafrost | place: Sweden: Stordalen... | reverse complement strand
GTAATTGAAGGTTTCCAGCGGCAGCGTCAGGCTTAAGGCCTTGGCTTCCGAGCGGTTTTCGGGTCGCGCCATTTTTGAACTCGAAATTACGGGTTAAAACATAGTTATAATATCGTTAAAACCATTGGCAGGCGACTCGAATCGTGAAACGGTGGGTTTCGGCGAGGGTTTTTCGCACAACAGAGCTAATGCGGCCCCGATCAGTCCGACGTACGGGTCCATGCAAAGCGGCGGGCTTGCAATCGCTTTCAGCGCGGATGCGGCTCGGTGATCGCGGCGCCGGTACTTCCTAAGGAGTATCGCGTGCGCGCGCACCGAATGCGCGTTGCTGCGACCAAGCGGCCCCCGCGGCACCCGTTGCGCGGCCATTGCCCTGTCGCGGCCCAGAACCGGCCGCTGCATTTCATGAGGCCGTTCCATGCTCGATCCCACAACCACCGCAGCACCCGACTCCACGCCTATCCCGACGCACGCGCCTGCCCACTCACCCTGGACCTCAGAGCGGATCGAACAACTGCGCAATTGTGTCGCCTCCGGTCTGTCCTGCAGCCAGATTGCCGCCGAAATCGGCGTCACCCGTAACGCCGTCATCGGCAAAATCCATCGCCTCGGCCTGTCGCCGGGACGGCCCGCGGCGCCGGCGCGTTCCTGCCCTCCACGCGTCCGGTCGCCGCGGCTTTCGCCGCAACGCCAATTCGTTCGCCTGATGTTTGCGCAAGCGCCGAGCGTCGCCGGCGAGGAAGCTGACCCGACGCCTGTCGAGAGCATGCAGCGCTGCTCGCTCCTCGATCTCGCGCCGGATAAATGCCGCTGGCCGGTCGGCGATCCGTGCAAGGCGGATTTCGCTTATTGCGGCAATCAGGCCGTCGGGGGTTTCTCCTACTGTGCCGGCCACACGCGAATGGCCTATCGCGTTCCGGCGCGGCGGCGCGCTTAGCGAAGCGCCGTTTGCGCCCCGGCCGACATGCCCGCGTCCGCGGGCATGTCGAATGCCGCGCGTCGTCTGCCGCCTTGCATCGCCGTTTTAGACGTGGCTTAACGGCGACCCACCTTGCCTGAGGAGAAAAGCAATGCGAGCTGTCTCGCGCGGAACCTTCATCGCGCTTGCCATTGCCGTCGCCGTGGCCGGCATGGCCGCTTCGGCGGATCCCGCCCGCGCGCAGCCGGTAACGACCACATCCTCCGGCTTGGGCATCATCGACACCAAAGTCGGCACCGGCCCCTCGCCTAAGGCGGGCCAGACGGTGGTCGTGCATTACACCGGCTGGCTCTACGAGAACGGCAAGAGGGGCAAGAAATTCGACAGCTCGGTCGATCGCGGCCAGCCGTTCGAGTTTCCGCTCGGCAAGGGTCAGGTCATTGCCGGCTGGGATGAAGGCGTCGCCACCATGAAGGTCGGCGGCAAGCGCACCCTGATCATCCCGCCGAGCCTTGGCTATGGCTCGAGCGGCGCCGGCGGCGTCATTCCGGCGAACGCGACGCTGATCTTCGACGTCGAATTGCTCGGCGTGAAAAAATAGCTCAGCCTCACAAAGCTAAAAATGTGCAGGCGCCGGCATGCGCCTTGCGCATCCATGCAGTGAAGACGACGGCAACGCCATGCTGCGGCGTGCATGGTCGCATGGTCAATGATGACAGCATGCAACCCGGTCCCTTGCGCGGCGCGCGCGCGTCCGGGCAAAAGTGCTTGCGGTAGGTTGTTAAATAAGCGCTTTCACTTACGCAATCTCAGTCCAAGCTTCGCCGTTTATTCAGGAACGTCGTCTAAGACAGCAGCTATGTCGACGACCTCCCAATCCTTGCTCGCCGAGCTCGACTCGGCGCTGGTCGAAGCGCCGGCGCCATGGCGGCGCGTCGCTTTGCGCCGGATCATCGATCTGTTTCGCAGTGGTGCGCAAAGCTTTACCGGCGAGCAGCTCGAGCTGTTCGATGAGGTGATAGGCCGCCTGATCAAAAGCGCCGACCGCGCGCTCCTCGCCGAGGCGAGCAAAAGCTTGGCGACGCTCGAAACGGGCCCGATCAAAGTTCTCGGCACGCTTGCTCGCCACAGCGACCTGACGGTGTGCGGGCCGATCCTCGAGGAGGCCGTGGCATTGCCCGACGAGGACCTGATCGCCATCGCCGACACCAGTCGCCTCGACCCCAAGCTTCTCACCAAAATCGCCAACCGGCCGCAGCTCAGCGAAGCGATCACCAATATTCTCATCAAGCGCGGCACCCCGGCGATCCAGCGCAAGATCCTCGACAACCTGAATGCGCGCGTTTCGGAAGAAGGCTTCGCGCGGTTGGTCAGCGCCGTCAACGGCGACAAGACCTTTGCCGCGGCGATAGCAGCGCGCCAGGACCTGCCGGCCGAACTTCGCGTCTGGCTGGATCGCGTTTTGAGCGAATAATCCACGCTCTCGTTCGGTCCGCTTTACCCGCGGGGAAAGCGCGCGCCATGCTATCCTGCACTCACGATTCGATTGTGCGGGAAGGTTCCGGCCGTGACGCGAAGCAACATCCTCTTTTTGATTATCGGCGCTCTGGTGATCGCGGTCGCGGGCCTGGGCTACCAGCTTTATCAGGATCGTCACCAGCCCGAGGGCCTGCACATCAATGTCGGTCCCGGCGGGCTATCGATCCAGGGCAAATGAGTGGCCGTTACCGGTCGTCGTAACGGTCGCCGCCGCCGAACAAGCCGAACAGTAATGGCGGCGGCGCCGGTTGCGGCGGCAGAGCATTGTCGCCGCGGTCGGACTGATCGGCATCGCCGTCGCTGGAGCGGTCGTCGTCGTCCGCCGCGCGCTCGTGGCGAACGCTATAGCGCCGGCTTGAATATTCGGATCTCGCCTGCGCATCCGGCGGCGACGCCTCATCGCCACGCCCATAGGAATCGTAAACCGGCCGGCTGGTGCGCGTCGACGCTACGGCGCCGTCGCTCGCCGCAGGTTCGGCATTTCGCTTGATCGCTACGCGGCGCTTTGCCGGGATCGGCTTGCGTGCAACCTCTGTCTTGGCTGGCTGTTCGGACGCTGAGCCAGGAACACGTGCGGTTTGCGTCACGGTCTGTGTCACCGGCGCTTGCTGGGGCGTCGCCGGTGTCGGCACGGACGCCGGTGCCGGCACGGACATTACCGCCGCCGGCTGCGGCGTTGCGGGGGCTGACGTTACGGCCGCGGCCGCGGCGGGCGTGGACTTGTGGTCGCGCGACAGCGCGTCCGGCCATGTGGTTTGTTGCGGCGACAGCGGCGGCGTGACCGCAATCGCCGGCGCGGATTGCACCTGGGCCTGAGGAGCGGGCTGCGGCGCGGCAATGCTGCTCGGTGGGGTATCTTTGGCGGCCGCCTCCTGCGGCACAGGCGGCGCGGAGGTCCCGGCCGCCGGCGCCGCGGCCGCGCTGTTACCGGCCTTTTCGTCAGTGATCTTGCCGACTTCCGCGCCAACGTCGTGGTTCGGCGGAGCGGTCAAGGCAAGGTCGAGGGCGAAGACGCTAAAGCCACCGATGATCCCGCCGACAAGGGCTGCGATGGCGACAACGGGAAGGGCCCGAAGCGAACGGAACAACCAGCGGAAGTCTGGATAGGGAGCCGGCGGCATGCTAGCGCTCCTTCATTCCCGCCCCCTCGACAGCTTAAGGCAACGCCAAACTTCGCTGCGGCGTTCCTTGTTGTGAATCCAGCTTGATTCGGAAACCCAAACCGAATCGCGTGCCTATCCATGCCGAGCCCGAATAGAAGCTCCGCTAGAAGCGCTTGCGCGCGGCACGCCAGCAGGGAACGCAAGTGGTTTTCGCAGGTTATAAAACAGGACTTTCTCCGGAGAGCCGCTCATGAATCGTCGGGATCAGGAACTTTTGCAAAAGCAATTGCATTCGATCTACGCTGCGCCGCGCAGCGACGGCGTGTTGATGCTGGCAGTGCTCGCGGTATTTTTTGCCGGCATTGCGCTGGGCGGATTTCTTTACGCCTTTACGGCGGAACCCCTGCAGATTGCCGCCAATGACACGCCACCGGCGATTTCGGCGATCTCATTGACGCAGGGCACGCCGCAACAAGGCACGCCGCAAACAGGCAAGTTCGAGTAGCGAGCGAAAGCCTGAACGAAACCGCCAGCTATTCTTCCGGCTCGGTAGTGAAGAACAGCGGATAGCCCTTGGTCTTGCCGAGGTCGGTTGCTTCCTTGGCCTTGGTCTCGGCGACGTCGCGCGTAAAGACCGCGATCACGCAGGCGCCGCGCTGGTGCGCTGTCAACATCACCCGGTAGGCTTGATCCTCGTTCATGCGGAATACCGCTTTGAGCACCATCACGACAAATTCGCGCGGCGTATAGTCGTCGTTGAGCAAAATCACCTTATAAAGCGGCGGCCGCTGGATCTTGGTTTTTACCGCGGTGCGCGGCTTAACGATGGTTTTGCTCATGGCAGCCCTGACCCGGCGCGACGACGACATGCTGTCGTCTTCAAAGCACCAGCACAATATAGTCAGTCGCGACCGTTGTCCTAAGCGGGGCGCCGGCGGCGCGGAACCGGCTGGCCTGTCTGGTGTTGACCGGCACCCGATTGTTAAATGATGATCGCGGATGTGAGCGTATCGAAATTATAGCGAGGGGTCGCCATGCACTTTATCGGAATCATCCTGATCGGCTTTGTCGCCGGCATCATTGCGCGCTTTCTCGCGCCCGGCGCCAACAATCCGTCAGGCTTCATCCTGACAACGTTGCTCGGAATCGCCGGCGCCTTCGTGGCGACCTTTATCGGTCAGGCGATCGGGCATTATCAGCCAGACGAAGGCGCCGGGCTTATCGGCGCCGTTATCGGCGCCGTGCTCGTCCTGTTTGTCTGGCACCGCCTGGTGTCGGCGCGCGTTATATCCGACCCCGGTAACCGACGCTGGCTTTAGGCCGCAGCGCTGCAGCGCGCGACGGACGGCGCTCGACCACGACGGCACGCGGCGAACCGTCACGCCCGGCGATGGTGAAGCGGCTGGTCTCCTTGCGCTGGCCCATTTTCAGGACTGCGCCCCGCGCCGCTTCCGCGGACACTTCCATCAGCGACATGACAATCTCGATCTGGGCGTCAATATTGTCGCTGAGTCCCTGAGCTGCTTGGACAGCGTCCTCCACCGTCGGCGGATCGCGCCGTACCCGGCGCCGGCCATCCTTAGTGTCCCATACTTCGCTCATCTCGCACCTCGACTAGCCGTTCTCTCGGCTTTTGAACTTTGACTCTCTAATTATCAGATATTTACCGCATTGCAGCAAGTCCATTGTGCAGTGCACTCACAATAACTTTAGGCAATTATATACTTGACTGAACAATTTTCCACAGCTAGGGTGCCTCGACACTAGGGAAGTCGAGACATGTGCGATCTGAGCAACCCAGCCTTTACCGACGAAGATAAGGCCCGCGAATATCTCGAAAAGAGCCGCTGGCCTGATGGTCCGGTTTGTCCTTTTTGTGGGCAATTTGAGACAGTTAAAGCCCTTGGCGGAAGGTCCATGGGAGCGGGCTGGTATCATTGCTCGGACTGCCGCGAAAAGTTCACCGTCCGCGTTGGAACGCTTTACGAGCGGTCTCATATTGCGCTGCACAAATGGCTCTTGGCGACGCATTTGATGACATCCTCAAAAAAGGGGATGTCGGCGCATCAAATGCACCGAATGTTAGGCGTCACCTATAAGAGCGCGTGGTTCATGTGCCACCGTATTCGCGAAGCGATGGCCCCTCGTACGCCTTCGCCAATCGGCGGCGAAGGCAAGGTGGTCGAGGTTGACGAAACGGAGATCGGCGGGAAGGCCAAGAACCGCGCTTACCGCAAGAAGGTGCCGAAGAAGCATATCGTCGTCGCGCTGGTTGAGCGGGGTGGCGCAGTACGGTCATCGCACGTTGCCAGCGTATCGCCCAAGTCTCTGCGGCCAGCGATGGTTAAGGCGGCTTCGCGCAAATCCCGCCTGATGACCGACGATGCCAAGTGGTACACGCGCGTCGGCGAGGAATTCGTCAGCCACGAAAGCACACAGCATTCCAAGCGCGAATACGTGCGCGGAGACGTGCATACCAATACGGCGGAGAACTTCTTTTCGATCCTAAAACGCGGAATTATCGGAACATATCACCACGTTTCCGAGGCGCATTTGGATCGTTATTTGGCGGAATTCGATTTCCGTTATTCCAACCGCGCCAAGCTTGGCGTGACCGATGGCGAACGTGCTGCGCTCGCCCTCAAGGGTATCGAGGGCAAGCGCCTCACGTATCGGATACCTCACAAAACCGCGAACGCGTAGGCAGGTAGCACGTAGCTTCCTGCGCTGGCATCGGCGTAGGAAGCAAACCAATGATTGACGTTGACGCCACTTTACTCAATTTGAAAGCGAAGGCGGCGGCACTCAGCTTCCGTAGCCATCAAGACGCGCTCGACTATGCCGCTCATTGCGTGAAGAACGTGCGTCGCTTGTTCGCCAACAATCGTCTCAATGCCTTCGATTGCTATATTAAAGGCGACGTCAGCTGTTATCTTAGGTGTCACTCCCGGAGGAGTGGTCGTCAGGGTGATCTCGTTTTTTTCAGGATTCCATCCAAGTCCGAAGCTATTCGGGCTGACAGTCGAACTGGACCAGTTATCCCCGATTACGTCACTGACGAAGAAGACAGTGGCAGAGCCGATCTGGAGGGGAACCAAGGCGCAGTGTTTCTTGGTGTTACAGAGCTTGTTCAAGGCCCAGAGGGGGTCATTCCCTCCCTTGTATGGCTTGAACCCCCGAAATATCGCAGTGATTTCCGGCGGCAAATCCCTACAAACGTTCCGCGGACCGTCGATGTTGTTGTTGAGGTTGGCCAGAGAGTCGGCGAAGGGAAAGTTGGTCTTTTCGAGCTTAATGTTCCCACTCGCGACCGTGGCGGCGTAGCCGGCTTGGTCGAGGGCGGCTCTGAGGTTGCTGGCAATATCGAACAAAATGCAGGGAAGCATTTGGGGCAATTGTCGCGTGAACTTGATCTTGTGAATATGCTGTCCAGACTGAGAATCTTCATCAACGATATGGGACCACGGGTGACCATTGACAAAGTCATTGACCAGCATATTGAAATTTTGGATGTGCTGTTGTGCATGGACCAGCGTTAATCTTGCGCTATAAAACAAATCAGCCATGTCAAACCCCGATCCGACGAAAGACCCTGAATTTCAAAAGGTGGTACGGGCGTTCCTGCAAACGCCACCGAAGCCACATAAGCGCCCACGTAAGCGCAAAGCGAAGCGAGGCCCAAAGCATGCCAAATCAGCAGCCCGATCTGGTTGAGCTATGGTGTCGTGCCACGTGCCGTGAATCGGCCACGCAACAGGCTGCCAATGATTTGACTGGCTTCGAACCCACCGTTGGCTTGAGCGGCGTAGGCCCCAACCATACGCATAGCGCGGTCAAGGACGGTCCTGGCTTCGTCCAAGGTGAGTGCCTTTTTGTCGAAAAGAACCTCGATCAGAGCGGTAGCAATAGCGCCGCCCGCGATAGCTGAACCCAAGGCAGCTTTGTTCTCGGCCATAGCCGTCTCCATCGGTTGTGAGCAGTGATAAACACCACTCTACCGATTCAAATCCGTTCACTCAAGTATATAATCGCCTAACTTTAACGGTCGTAGAAACGCAAGCGCCCGCGGCCTTACGACCGCGGGCGCATCCGAAATCGAGCGTTATGGCGTGCTAGCGCGGGGCCATCTCGCTGAACAGCACGCCGCCTTTGCCCTTCGACGTTTTCGCGGTTTCGACAAGAGATACGGTGACGTGGTCGGCGGTGGTGCCGGCATTTTTCACCACCGCTTCGGTGATGTCTTTGACCAAGCCGCGCTTCTGTTCGAGCGTGCGGCCTTCAAGAATATAAACGACGACTTCCGGCATAGCTTGTCCTCCAAATGTTGCTCGCCTACCTCACTTGATCATTAGTCGCACACCGCAACCGGTATGGGCTTGCCTCAAGTTCCGACCCGTACTATCCGAAAGTTCCCGGGATGGCACAACAGGGAGCTGACAATGAAGCGTTTGGCATTTGCCGTCGGTGTATTGGCGCTGAGCTTTGCCGCGTCGGTACCGGCGCGCGCCGACTTCGCCGTGGTGAAATTCGAGCTCGGCTATTGCCGCATCTGGTGGGACACCGGCGCGAAGCCAATCGGCACCGGCTGGAGCATCGTCGCGACGGCGCCGACTTTTGAAGGCGCCTGGGCCGCGCAAACCGCTGCCGTCACAAAGGGTAAGTGCAAGTAATCTAAATTTCGTTGAGCTTTCCCGCTGCCGCCCGCCAGTTGTTGGCGGGCGGTTGCAATTCGTCGGCGCCACGAGCTCAATATTTCACCGCCGCTGACAAACGCTGAACGCTAACAGCGCGGAATCGCCAGCGTCATTGTTTGAGGAAGGTGATTTATTCAACCGCGCGCGGATGTCTCACCGCGCGCGCTATCAGCGGTTAGTATGATGTTCCGTTGTGCGGCGGACTGAACAGCCGCCGCAATACCGTGCCAAGGCCTGGAGTCGGCTGAAATTTGCCGTTTGAGGCATAGGCGGCGTGCGATTTTGTTTTCTTAACCGGGACCGTCTGCGGCGGGACCAAGGCTTGGTCCGTCGTTTCAGCAGGCGCCGCTTCGGTCGCGGACGGCGCGCCCGACAGCGAGGCAAATCCGGAAGCCGGCTTCGGCGCCGAAGCCGCACTGCCACCGCTCGCGGCGGAGTTCTCCGAAACCGATAAATCGATCGCGACCGCCGCTTGAGGCGGTGCGCTAGAGGGCTGTGGCTGTATCGCAGCCTGCGGCTGCACTGCTGGCGTCACTTGCGGTGCAGCCACCGTGGGCGGCATCGCAACGGGCGGCGGCTGCATCGCGACCTGAGGCGCGGCAGGTGGCGGCGCGCCCGACGGCTTCACTTGCGGTGCGATGGATGCCGGAGGTTGAGCCTGCGCCGTTGCCGCGACGGGCGCGGGAACGGTGGTTGTTACGCCAACGGGCGCGGCGAGCGCAGCCGTTGTCGAATGCGCCGGCGGGATTGCAGGCGCCGGGGTGGCCTGTGCGCTGGTGACAATGGCGTGCGCGGTGGCGGCAATCGATGCTGTCCTGTCGTGTTCAACCGTCGGCCGATCGATCAGCGAGAGCACGACTGCAGCGCCGGCGGTGGCACCGATGGCAGTGGCAACCAGCACGACCCTGACCGTGCGCATAAAACTCGGCACGGGGGCAAGGTAGCCCCACTCCGAATTGAAATTCCCGGCCGCGCGCATTGCAGTCTCCGACACTTCGATTCTTAAGTCGCACCCGGATGCTACGTGACCCTAACGCCAGCCCTGATGTGCAAAATCACGCGCCACGGCGGCAGCTCCCGCCGACAGCACAATATGGCTTACCGAGGGGCATGGACCCCGGCAAGATACGGTCCGCCGGAAATCGAAGTCTGTTGCCAAAAGGCATCATTTACAGCGCAATCGACGGTAATTCGGTAGCAAAACGGCACAGCATGGTTTTTATGCACAACCCAGGGCCTGGAGGGCATACGCCATTTCATTCTACGCCGCACCCTACCCTGCGGTTTCGATTCAAGACGCAGAGTCGAATTGGCGATTCCCGGACACCGCGCCGCCGATCCTATCGCCGACCGAAGCGAACATTCCGCCGATGACCGAAACGACTTGCCGCGTCGCAGCGACAACGTGATCCTTGATGTCGAGCGTCTTGGCGACAAGCGGATTCGCGAGCAGCAAGTTTGGCTCGGGTGCTTCGCCAGGCGCGACGGCCGCCGGCGTCGCATCATTCGCAGGCGGATCTGCTTCCGCAATGGCGAGCGGCGCGTGGGGCGCAGCGGCGAGGACGGCAGGCGCTTTGCGATGCACTGACGCGACTTTTGGCAAAGCCGGCGCCGCGGCCGGAGCGCTTTGCTGGGTCATCGTCGGGGAGGCGAACACGGCGTCCGCCAATTTGGCGTCCGCCGCGGCGCGCGCCTCCTCTGCGGCGTGTGCGGTCGCCGCGTCTTCGGCCTGGTCGCGACGTTGCTCGGCGGTCATCTGGGCCTTGAGGTAATTCATGATCAGCGCATGTTCGTCGCGGACCATTGCCATCATCTCGGGCGACGCCGGCTGGACGTCGACCAATTGCGGCTGGGGGGCATGGCCGAAATGATATTGCGTGAACAGGAACCCGCCGATCACGCTGGCCAAAGCAGCGGGAAGAACGTCGAGCACCAATTTGCCGAAAAAACGCGCCGCCCAAGGTGCTTCAGCCCGCATCATTCCGTTCAGCTGCATCGCCCTGATCCCGCTCGGCATGGCCGGCTCCAATATTTCAAACGCATGATTGAATTTCAAACAGTTGTTTAGGGCGCCGGCAGGCCAAGAAAAAGGAATTTTTGCGGCATTCCCCTTATTTTCAGCCCACTGCCCCTTTAGGCCTGCCGACCGAGACCGGCGACCAGCCAGTTCCCGATCAGCCCCGCCAGCCACTCGACCGCCGCATCGTCGAGGACAAGCCCGATCGGAGGCTGCGCGAGCTGCTCGCGGTTGCGTAGAAACACGCTGGATTGGCCTATCAGCCAGATCGACGTCACCGTCACTGTTCTCGGATCGGCATTGGGCAGAAAGCGGCGCACGAGATCGGCTGCCAGTCCCATGAACGGGGCCGCCTCTTCGCCGACGAGAGCCCGAAACACCGGCGTAGGACGTACTGTTTCCCAATTGAAAATCCGCATGTAGCGGCTGTATTCGTCGCGCCCCATAAGCGGATGCAATTGGCGTCGAATGAACGCACGTAAAGCGTCCTCCCGCGACATTGCCTTCGTGTCCTCGGCATGCGCGAGTTGATCCTCGGTCATGGCGCGAAAGGCTGCCCGCAACACTTCGCGATAAAGCCCGTCCTTGCCGTCAAAATGGTAGTTGATGGCCGCCTGGTTCACCCGCGCCTTGGCGACGATGGCGCGAACACTGGTGCCGTCATAGCCGCGTTCGGCAAACAGCCTTTCCGCGGATTTGGTGATGCGGTCACGGGTGACTTCGGATGGTCGCGTCATTGCGCTGTGCCTTCCCGATTTTCAAACCTGCGTTTGAATTCCAAATAATGTGTTAGTTGGCGTAATGCAATCGTCTTGGTTGCCGCATGTTAGGCGCTGGAATCTCGAACGATTGATGGGGTTTAGCCGATACGCAGCCTAAAAGTCGTTCGATCTTATGCTAAGCTTCGGCTAGCCTGCACTTCGGCAAACAAACGAAAATAGGGAGGATTACTTGAACCAGCATCATTTGCCGTCCGACGTCATCGGGCTTGCCAAGGTCATGCCGCCGCTGTCGCGGCGCGGATTCATGTCGACGACGGCGGCGGCGGCCGCGGGCTACACGCTTGCCGCCGGTCCGGTGCGGGCCGATGCCATCCACACCGATACCAACGGTCTCGACGCCGGCGACGCCAAGATCAAAGTCTCAGACGGCGAGATGCCGATTTATTACGCACGTCCGGCCGGCGTCGCACACCCGCCGATTATTCTCGTTTGCATGGAGATTTTCGGCCTGCATGAATGGGTCAAGGACGTGACCCGCCGGCTCGGCCATCTCGGCGCGTTCGCGATCGCGCCCGATTACTATTTTCGCGATGGCGTCGATCTCACCAAGATGGATGACATCCAAAAGATCTTGCCGGTCGTCAACACCAAGACGGACACCGAGCTGTTTTCCGATTTGGACACCACGGCGGCCTGGGCGAAGTCGCAAGGCGGCGACGGCAATCGGTTGGGCATCATGGGCTTTTGCCGCGGCGGCCGGAGTGTCTGGCATTACTCCACGCACAATCCGGATCTGAAAGCCGGCGTCGCATTCTACGGCACCTTGATCGACAAAAATCCCGCTGCGCCAAAGAATTCGATCGAGCTTGCCCCCGAAGTCAAAGAACCGGTGCTCGGCCTTTACGGCGCAGAAGACGCCGGCATTAAAGTCGAGCAGGTGCAGCAGATGGAAGCTGCGCTGAAAGCCGCCGGCAAGACCGCCGAATTCCACATTTATCCCGGCGCGCCGCACGGCTTCGAGGCCGATTACCGGCCGAGCTATCGTAAAGAAGCGGCCGAGGACGCCTGGGCGCAGATGATCGGCTGGTTCAAGAAATACAATGTCTTGAGCTAAGCGGCTATTGACGCACAGAAAGCGCGGCGCTTTGCGGCGCCGCGCCTTTCATGTCTATTGACGTCCATGCCAGCCTTTATCTGCATCACCTGCGGCACGCAGTTCGCGCCATCGGAAAAAGCGCCCGAGCGCTGTCCGATCTGCGACGAAGATCGCCAATATGTGCCGCCGTCGGGTCAAGCCTGGACGACGCACGATGCGCTCGACCGCAGCCATTTCAACTGCTTCCGGCAGCACGAAAAGGATCTCATCGGCGTCGGCACCATGCCGATGTTCGCCATCGGGCAGCGCGCGCTGTTGCTCGCCACCGGCAAGGGCAACGTGCTGTGGGATTGCATTTCGCTCCTCGACCAAGCCACTGTCGCAATCGTCAAGGCCTTGGGCGGGTTAATCGGCATAGCGATCTCGCATCCGCATTATTACGCCTCGATGGTCGAATGGGCGCATGCCTTCGACGCGCCGATCTATCTGCACGCCGGCGACCGCCAATGGGTCATGCGGCCGGATCCAGCCATTAAATTCTGGGATGGCGATACCCTGCCGCTGGCGGATGGCGTCACGCTGATCCGCTGCGGCGGCCACTTCGCCGGCGGCACCGTGCTGCATTGGGCGAAAGGCGCCGCCGGTCGCGGCGCGCTTCTGTCCGGCGATATCGTGCAGGTCCTGCCGAACCGTCGTTTCGTCAGCTTCATGCGCAGCTATCCGAATTTCTTCCCGCTGTCGGCGCCGGCGGTCGAACGCATCGGCGCGCTGCTCGAGCCCTACCCCTTCGACATCATCTACGGCGCCTGGTTCGACCGCATCGTTCTCCGTGACGGCAAAGCAATCGTGCAAAACTCGGTTGCGCGCTACGTCGCCGCGATCCGCGGTGACGGCTCGGCAGAGTTGAAATAGGAGAGGCCCACCATGGCGCGCATCGACGAAGTCAAACGGGATACTCTCGACGCGCGGCAGCAGCAACTTTATGACGATATCATGCGCACGCGGCCGCGCGGCAAGCTGAGCGGCCCGTTTTCGGTGTGGATGCACACGCCCGATATCGCCGAACCAGCCAACGGGCTGGCCAATTGCTTTCGCGTTCATGCCAGGCTCGACAAACGGCTGATCGAATTGATCACCTTGTTGATGTGCCGCGCGGCAACCGTAAAGTATGCATGGTCGGTGCATGAGCCGCTGGCGCGCCAAGGCGGTCTCTCTCCGCAAATCGTCGACGCCATCCGCGCCAATAAGCGGCCCGAATTCGCGCGCGATGACGAGCGGCTGATCTACGATCTCGTCTTCGAATTGCTCACCGCTAAGACGCTGAGCGACGTCACTTTCGAGCGTGCGACGGCCGCCTTCAGCCGCGAAGGCGTCATCGAGGCAGTAAGCTGTGCCGGCTTTTACGCCATGGTCGGCTTTGTGCTCAACGCTTTCGAAGTGCCGCCGCAGCCGGGCGGCGAGGTGCTGACTTAAAGACGACGCATTATCAGAGGGCGGGCGCCTTCACCTTTTCCAGCAAGACGCAACCGCGGCGGGTCAGCACGATCGTGCGGCGGCCATCGTTCTCGGTACGCACGAGACCCTCGACCACGGCGTCCTCCCAGACCGAAATGTGCGGACAGCTGTGCCAGGCCTCCACCGCCTGCTCACGCGTGCGTGGCCGATCCGCCACCCAGGTGAGGAATTGGATCATGATCAGGCTGGGCGAATTGGACATCGCGGCCTCCACCGTGCCGACAATATAGGGCATAATGCGCCGGCGCGCAGCCCGGCGCTCCGGCGCGGAACCAAATCGGCGGGACGCGCGTTATTTCGCGCATTTCACCGCGGGGCAATTTCATGGACATTCTCATCAGTATCCTGATCACGTTTGTCGTTGTTATTCTGGTGCTTTACCTCGTCAACATGCTGCCGATCGACGGCCGCGCCAAGCAGATCGTCCGTGTCATCGTGATCATTATCGGCATAATCTCGTTGCTGCGGTACCTCGCGGTCTTCTAAGATCGGGCGGTGCGCCGCATCGAAGGTTATGTCATCGTTTCCGCTGACGGCATGCTCGCCGACGCCAAAGGCGAGATGCCGGATTCGATCCGCAACGGCGCAGATCAGCGCTTCTTCCAGGATGCGCTCGACCGCGCCGCGGTCGTCGTCCACGGCCGACATTCCTATGAAGGCGGACCGCGCGCGCCACAGCGCAAGCGGCTCGTCGTGACGCGCCAGATCGCGGCCACCGCCCCCGATCCTGAGTATCCCCATGCGCTGCTTTGGAATCCGCTCGGCGCCAGCCTCGACCAGGCGCTTACTCAACTCGGCGTCAGTGACGGCACGGTCGCCGTTATCGGCGGCCCTGAGGTGTTCAGCCGGTTTCTGCCCCTCTACGATGCTTTTCACTTGTCCCGCGCCGCCAAGGCCCAAATTCCGGGCGGTCTTGCCGTCTTCGCCGAAGTCGGACCGAACGCCACACCCGAGGACGTGCTCGCACGACGCGGCTTTAAGCCCGGCGCACGGCGCGAGCTCGATCCCGCCGCCGGAGTTTCGGTGGTAACCTGGGAACGGCAGCGATGACCGGCCTGGAACGATGCCGATGAATGCCCAGTTATATCGCGATGAGCTTGCGGCCGGCCTCGAAAGCATCACAGCACGTCCTCGCGCTCGACTACGAAATCGTGCAGGAGCAAGCATCCGCGCTCGGCCGGCTCGGCCGCGCGCTCGAGGCGGCGCTTGCGGCGCTCGCTGAATACGACCGCCTCCATCGCGATGATCGCGGCAGTCTTGAGCAGACGGCGCAGCGCGCGCGCGCGGCTGGTACAAGATGCCGGCGATGCATTGTGGTGTTTCATGGTGCAGCGCGAAGCGTGCGGACTGCGCGACCCGCGGCCCGTGCTCCGCGACTATCGCGTCCCTCCGGAGGTGCAGAACCGCATGGGGATCTTCACCGACCGCCGCCGGACGACCTCGGCCTGAGTTTTTGCCTGCTGGCGGCCGCAGATTTACACAATTTAAGCGCCAATTTGCGTTTAGCACTCTGTTAACCGCGCCAGCGCCGCGGGAGGGGTCGTTGCCTGCAAGGCTTTATTCACCCTTCCCAATGCATTGTTATCGACAATTCAACGGCGTGGCAGCGCCCGGAGTTGTAATGCGTTCCCTTCCTCTTCTTGACGAGCTCGAGGGCGCCCTCGCCTCCGGCAATATCAATCGCCGCATCGACATTCTGACCCGCATTACCGACCTCTTCATCAACGGCGCCAACAGCTATTCCGAGGATCAGGTCGGCGTCTTCGACGACATTATGGCGCGCCTGGTCAATACCATCGAAGCCAAGGTGCGCGCCAAGCTGGCGCACCGTCTGGCCCCGATCGCCAACGCGCCGACGAATGTGATCCATATGCTCGCCTTCGATAATGACATCGAAGTCGCAAGCCCGGTGCTCGCGCAATCGGCGCGGCTCGACGACCGCGACCTAGTCACTGCCGGCCGCAATAAGAGCCAGCAGCATCTCTTTGCCATCGCGCAGCGTCCCTCGTTGAGCGAAACGGTGACCGACGTCCTGGTCGAGCGTGGCGACCGCGATGTGGTGCATTCGGTGGTGAGGAACGTCGGGGCGCGGTTTTCCGACTCCGGCTTCCGCATGTTGGTCAGGCGCGCGGCCGGCGACGATACGCTGGCGACTGAAGTCGGGCTGCGGTCGGACATTCCGCGACAACATTTTCTCGTTCTGCTGGATAAGGCGTCGAGCGCCGTGCGCCGGCGCCTGGCCGCCGAAACCCCCCAGGCCGCTCCCGCCATTGACGGGGTTGTGGCCGAGGTCGTCGGCGGCATCCGCAGCGAGGTGCGCAATGCCTCGCCGGACTTTGCCGCCGCGCAGACCTATGTCGAGCGGCTGAACCGCATTCAGCGGATCGGCGAATCCGAAATCTATCAATTCGCGCGCGACCGCAAATTCGAGGAGACCGCGATCGCACTGGCGATCATGTGCGACACCCCGATCGACGTCGTCGAGCGCGCGCTGCTCGATCCTGGCGCCGAAATCATCCTCATTCTCGCCAAGGTGGCGGGGCTTTCGACGACGACCACCAAAGCCGTGCTGCTGCTGCGCGCCGCAGACCGCGGCATGTCGGCGAAAGACCTCGAGCATGCCTTGACGAGTTTCAACCGATTGCAGCCGGAAACCGCGCGCCGGGTGCTCAGTTTCTTCCGCACCCGCGTGAAAAAGCCGGTGGAGCCAATGGTTTCTCCGGCGGTCGCCGTCAACGGCTGACCTCCGTCGGCGCAGGAGCGGGTTTGCAAAACGCTCCGCGACACAGCGGCCAACCTCGATACGACGATAGCCCGGCTCCGGGCGCCACCAATTAATACGAACAATAGCTGGGCCAACGGCGTGAGCCTGACAACAAGTGCTTTGGTCAGGCCCGCTGCAAAGCGACTGCGATCGGGCGCTGCGCTTATCGCCATTGCGGGCCGTGGAACGATGATCGTGACGATGCGTTAAAGGTTTTCTTGCAGAATCTCCTTGACTCCACACTGATTGCATTTATGTGGGGAAATAGCCGCCGTTGGTCGGTTCGCGTGGACTGATCGGGCGGCTTTCGCTTTCCGCGGCGCCGGCTCGCCGGCATCTCGGGTTCTGAACTAGGTTGGGGAGGACGGCATGAGCCAACACGCCCTCTTACGATCGGTGAAGGGCTTGGGGATCCCAGGTACCGCCCGAAAGGAAGACAGGAAGACCAAGCTGAAAGTGGCGGCCCCGGCGCCGGAGGCGGATCGCCAGAACGACGGCAAAGATCATTTCGCCACGCGCAACGGCGTGCGCTGTGCCGGGGTGCATCTGATCGTCGATCTGCACGGCGCCAAGCGTCTCAACGACATCGAGCATATCGAGGCGACGCTGCGGCGCTGTGTCGAAGCGGCCCGCGCCACGCTTCTGCATATGCACCTGCATCACTTCCAGCCGAGCGGGGTTTCCGGTGTGGCGGTGCTGGCCGAAAGCCACATTTCCATCCACACTTGGCCGGAAATCGGCTATGCCGCGCTTGACGTATTCATGTGCGGCTCGGCCGATCCGGATGCCTGCATTCCGGTCCTGCGCGAGGCGTTTTCCGCCAAGCGCGTCGGCGTCAACGAGCTGTTGCGCGGTCAAGACGCCTGAGCCGCCGAGTTTGGAACGAAGAATGAGCGGCCGGGCGTAAGTCCCGGCCGTTTGCATATGGGAGGGGTCGATGGCCGAGAAGCGCTGGATTGCCGAGACGCTGTTCGACGATCTCGGTTTCCGCATGACCTTCCAGGTCGACAAAGTACTCTACGAAATGCAGACCGAACACCAGCATTTGGTGCTGTTCGAGCAGCCGTACTTCGGCAAGATGCTGATGCTCGACGGCGCCACCCAGATATCCAAGAGAGACGAATTCATCTACCAGGAGATGATGTCGCACGTACCGCTGTTCGCCCATGGCAATGCGCGCGACGTCCTCATCATCGGCGGCGGCGACTGCGGCATCGCCGAGGAGGTGCTCAAGCACAAGACGGTCAAACGCCTCACCCAGGTCGAGATCGACGCCAAGGTGGTCGAATTCGCCAAGGAACATTTCCCCGAATTCACCGGACCTGTGTTTTCCGATAAACGCTTCGAATCCATCATCGACGACGGCGCAAAATACGTCGCCAGGACCGACCGCCGCTACGATGTCATCATTGTCGATTCCACGGATCCCATCGGACCGGGGAAAATCCTGTTCGGCGAGAAGTTTTATGCCAGCTGCAAGCGCTGTTTGAACGAGGGCGGCGTACTGACGACGCAGAACGGCGTGCCGTTCTTCCAGAAGAACGAGTTGACCTCGACCATGAAGAAATTCCGCCGGCTGTTCGCCGACGCCACCTGTTACGTCGCCGCCATTCCGGTCTATGTCGGCGGTCATATGGCGATGGGTTTTGCCACCGATGACAAGCGGCTGCGGCGGCACAGCGCAAAGACGATCGCCGGGCGCTACCGCAAAGCCGGCGGCTTTGTAACGAAATATTGGACGCCCGAGGTCCAGGTCGCCGCCTTCGCCCAGCCGCGCTTCATTGCCGATCTGGTGGCCAAGGCGCAATAGCCCCAGCGTTGGGCTGCCACCCCTTGACGATCCTCGCTAATACAATCGTGAATGGCGCTGGTCACGGCCGGTTCTTAAACTGGACCGATAATGAGGTATCAGCGGGAGGATATTGGCCATGAAGCTTTACATGCATCCGGTATCGATGACGAGCCGGCCGGTCCGGTTGTTTATTGCCGAGAATAAAATTCCGGTCGATGAAGTCACCGTCGACCTGTTTACCGGCGAGCAATACAAGCCGCCTTATGCGGAACTCAACCCGAACAACCTCGTGCCGATGATCGAGGATGGCGATTTGCGTTTGACCGAAAGCTCGGCGATCCTGAAATATCTCGCCGACAAAGTCGGCTCCCCGGCTTATCCGAAAGACTTAAAACAGCGCGCCAAGGTCAACGAAGTGATGGATTGGCTCAACACCAATTTCTATCGCGAATGGGCCTATAATCTCTGCTATCCGCAACTGTTTCCGCATCTCAAGCGGCGCAGCGACGAGGCGCAGGCGGCGACAATCGAATTCGGCCAGCAGAACGCCAAGCGCTGGCTGCAAATCCTCAACGACTATTGGATTGGGCCGAACAAGGCCTATCTATGCGGCGACCAGATCACCATCGCCGACTATTTCGGCGCCGCTTTGGTGACGCTGGGCGAGGTCATCCGCTGCGATTTCTCGGCCTATCCCAATGTGCAGCGCTGGCTCAACAATGTGAAGAAGCTGCCGAGCTGGCCCAAGGTCAACGAGGTGTTCTACGGCCTGGTCGAGTCGGTAAAGGAACAGCCGTTTCACGCCATCTGAGGAAAGCGTCATGAGCTTTTTCCCCGGCAAGGATCCAGCCTTAGGCGACGCGCCGGCGAGCGATGCAGTCCAGCAGCTGATCGTTCCGCGCTCGGTCGATCTCGGCGGCTTCCAGGTGCATCGCGCGCTGCCCTCGGCTCGCTCGCGCATGGTCGGACCCTTCATCTTCTTCGACCATTTCGGGCCGGCGGTGTTCAAGGCTGGCGATGGCGTCGACGTGCGCCCGCACCCGCATATCGGGCTCGCCACCGTCACCTATTTATTTGACGGCGAAATCGTGCATCGCGACAGCCTCGGCACCGCGCTGCCGATCCGGCCCGGCGCCGTCAATTGGATGACCGCCGGGCGCGGCATCGTGCATTCCGAGCGCACCGCGCCCGATCACCGCGACGGCGGCGAGCCGCTGCATGGCCTGCAGTTATGGGTCGCGCTGCCGACGAAGGACGAAGAGACGACACCGGCTTTCGTCCATACGGCCGCGGCCGACATTCCCGAACTGCGCGAGAACGGCCTGCATCTGCGCGTCATAGCCGGGTCGATGCATGGACTGCGCTCACCGGTGACGACAAGCTGGGACACGGTGTTTGCCGAGGCGCATCTGAAAGCCGGCACCATTTTGCCGCTCGATACCGACCATGAGGAACGTGCCCTTTATGTCATCGCCGGCGAGATCGACATCGCCGGCGACCGTCACGGGCCGGAACGTCTTCTGGTGCTCAAGCCGGGCGACCGCATTATCGTAAAGGCGATCAGCGACGCGCATATCGTTGTGGTCGGAGGCGCCACCATGGACGGGCCGCGCCACATCTGGTGGAACTTCGTGTCCTCGCGCAAGGAGCGCATCGAAGCGGCAAAGGCCGATTGGAAGGCCGGCCGCTTTGATATCGTCCCCGGCGACACCGCCGAATTCATTCCGCTGCCGGAGTCCTGAACGCGTCCGCGAACTCGCAGCGTTAGACGCCCATGGCCGCCTTGATGCGCTCGGCTGATATCGGCAGATCGCGGAAGCGGTGACCCGTCGCATCGGCGACGGCGTTCGCCACGGCCGCCGCCGCCGGCCCCTGGCCCGCCTCGCCGCTGCCTAGGAATGGCCTGCCGGGGCGATTGATGACGTGGATTTCCATCTCGTCGGGCACCGCGGAAAAACGCAAGATCGGATAGCTCGACCAGTCGACACTGGTGATGCGGCGCTCGTTGAAGCTCACGCTCTCGTAAAGCGTCCAGCTCATAGATTGCAGAATGGCGCCCTCGATCTGATTGGCGATCCCGTCGGAGTTGACGACTTGGCCACTGTCGACGGCGGCGACGGCCCGCCGCATCCGTGCCCGCCCGGTGTCGCGGTCGACCTCCACCTCGCAGGCGATGGCGCAGTAGGCGGCGAGATTCTTGTAACGCGCAAAGGCAAATCCTCGTCCCCTCCCCGGTGCGGCGGAACGCGGCTTCGTGGTCCAGCCGAAGCGCTCGGCCGCGGTGGCGACCACTTCCCGCGCGCGCGGATCGTCGAGGTGCTTGAGCCGGAACGCCACCGGATCGGCGCCGGCGGCCGCGGCAAGCTCATCCATGAAGCTTTCGATGGCGAAGACATTCATGAAGCCGCCGAGTGCGCGCAGCGCCGATACCCGTACCGGCATCGTCGGCAGGAAATGATAGATCACCCGGGCGCCCGGGATTTTATAGATCGGAATGGAATTCCGATCGCCGCCGCCTTCCGGCATCGGAATTGGCTTTGGTGGCGGTTCCGGGAAGGGCTTGTCGAGAGAGCGCGCTGCCAGCAGCGATCCGGCCGGCCCGGGCCGCATCGAGTGGGTGTTGCTCCAGACCTCATGATCCCAATTGACGATGTTGCCCCCGTCATCGAGCGCGGCGTCGAGTTTGATCAGCATGGCGGGACCGTAGGGCTCCCAAGCATGCTCCTGTTCGCGCGTCCATTGCACGCGCACCGGACGCCCCGGAATGGCCCGCGCCAGCAATGCCGCGTCGGCGGCGGCATCGTCTGCGCCGTTATGGCCGTAGCACCCCGCGCCCTCACTATGGATGCAGCGGACCTTCTCCTTCGGCATCCCCAACATTTCAGCGATAGCGTCGCGATCCGGATAGACGCCTTGGGTATGAGTCCAGACCGTGAGCGTATCGTTCTCAAGCTTCGCCACCGCGCAGGACGGCCCAATCGAGCCATGGGCCAGATAAGGCCGCGAATAGGTTGCCGATAGCGTTTTGGCCCCGCCAGCGGCGGGCCGCTGCCGGTCGAGCACCGTGATGTCCTGCGCCGGCAAGCCGGTCAGGAACGCGCCTAGCCTGGCCGCGTCCGGCAGCTTCGCCGTTTCGTTCCACCGGGCGGCGGCCGCGAGTGCACGCATCGCTTCGATAGCTTGAAACTCGCGCTGCGCGACGACCGCGAGAAAGCTGCCGTCGCGAACGACCTGCAAGACGCCCGGCATTTTTCGCACCGCCGCGTCATCGACGCTGGCGAGTTGCGCGCCATAGCTCGGCGGCCGCACGATACGGGCATGAACCATGCCGTCGGGGCGTAAATCCTGCACGAAAGCCGCGCCGCCGGTGAGTTTGGCCGGAATGTCGACGCGGGCAATGCGCCGGTTCATGATCTTGTACTGGCTCGGATCTTTCAGCGGCGATGTCGCGGTGGCCGCAACATGCAGGAGTTGCGCCGAAACCAGTTCGCCATAGCCAAAACGGCGGCCATCGGGAGCGATCACGGCGGCGTCTTGCGTTGTCATCTGCGCGGCGGGTACGCCGGCACGCGTCGCGGCTTCGGCGATGAGAAGCTGCCGCACTTGTGCCGCGGCGTTCATGATGGCGGCGCCGGAATCCTGCATGGAGTGGCTGCCGGCGGTGTAACCCTCATTCGGGGTCAGCGCCGTGTCGGCGGTGATAAGCTTGATGCGATCGAAATCGACGTCGAGCTCTTCCGCGGCGATCTGCATAAGTGCCGTCTTAATACCCTGGCCGAGCTCGGCTTTGCCGGTGCAGACGCTGATCGCGCCGTCCGCGTCGATGCGTATCCAGGAATCCAGATAAGGCGCTTGTTTGAGGCTGCCGGGGAGCGGCGGCGGCGCCGGCAATGTCGTCACCGGTTGCGGCGGAGCATTGTCTTGCGCGAACAGCCGGCCGGCGGACGAAAAGCTCAACAGCAGCGCGCCGGAACCGGCCAGTACTGCGCGGCGCGAGATGACGGTCGCTGCGCTCATCCGCTGCCTCCCGCATTTGCCGACATCATCTCCGCCTGGGCGCGATGGATGGCGCGCAGGATCCGCATATGCGTGCCACAGCGGCACAGATGCGGCTCTAGAAAGGCGCGGATGTCAGCCTCGCTGGCGCGTGGATTTTTCTGCAGCAGCGCATGCGCGCGCATCATGATGCCCGGAATGCAGTAGCCGCACTGCGCCGCCTGCGCCTCGATGAAAGCGCGCTGGATCGGCGCCGGGCGTTCGGACGTGCCGAGGCCTTCCAGCGTCGTGATTTGCTTGTCGGCCAACAGAGCGACCGGCGTGACGCAGGAAAATGCCGGTTCGCCGTCGACCAGCACCGTGCAAGCGCCACATTGACCGAGCCCGCAGCCGAATTTCGCCGCGTTGAGCTCTAAATCCCCGCGCAGCACGTAAAGCAGCGGCGTGCGCGGATCGACGTCGACATTATGCGGAGTGCCGTTAACGTTGAGCTTCATTGTGCGCCTGCTGTGCTGCGCCCCGACGGTGCGGGTTCGATCACTGCCGGGTGTCCTATCGTCAGGGGCCGCCCACGGTTGCGGGTGTCGTGAATGCTTTTGGCGATATCGGTCCACGGACCCTTATCGGAAAACCGCGCGCGTAAATAACGCGCCAAGGCCACGATCTGCGCGTCATTCATGGCGCCGGCAAAGCCTGGCATGATCGGCGCGTGCGCCGCCTCGGCGGCCGGCAAGCCGTAGAGCACGATATTGACGAGATTGTTCGCGCTCGGACCGCCGATCGCGCTTGTGAGCATCAGATCGATACCGCCATACGGCAAAGCGCGTGGGCCTTCATGGCATCCGGCGCAAGCGCCGGCATAGATCACGGCGCCTTCGTCATTCTTGGTGTCGATGGCGCGTAGCGCATTGGACTGGCTGTCGGCGCTCGCGGCCGTGTCGGTCGTACCGCGGTCGCGTTGCATTTCCGCTCCCTGCACCACCACGTCTTGCTCCGGAGCGGCATGATTCATCTGCGCGGCCACATACGTCGCGATCGCGCGCATATCGTCGGCGGGGATGGCGTGAAGATCTCCCGCAACTTCGGTCATCGGACCGCGCGCCACGCCGTGGCTGTCCTCGTAGCCATAACGCAGATAATGCCTCAACGCGGCGGCATTCCATGGCACCGGCGCCGGCGATAAATCATTGAGCGCATAAGCGGTCCAACCCTCGACCTCGCTGCCGGAGAATTTCAGGTCCGCTCTTTCCGCGCCGAAAAGATTGCGGGGCGTATGGCAAGCCCCGCAATGGCCAAGCCCATCGACAAGATAGGCGCCACGGTTCCAGGCCCCATCATGCGTAGCATCGGCGCGGTAGGGACCGGGATGAAGAAACAAAAAATCCCAAGCGAACATCACAAACCGGATATTGAGCGGAAGCGGCAGCTTGTCGGGCGTCGGCGGCGCGTAGGCCGGCGCACGGGTCATCAGATAAGCATAAAGGGCATTGTCGTCGTCGTCGGAGACGAGCGTGAAGTGGTCGAACGGAAAAGCCGGATAAAGGTACGCGCCGTCGCGGCGGACGCCCAGACGCAACGCACGCTGGAACGCAGCTTGCGACCATTGGCCGATTCCGGTCTCAGGATCGGGAGTGATGTTGGTGGAATAAATGCTGCCGAACGGCGTCGGCACCGCCCGACCGCCGGCCAAGGCGCGGCCACCCGGCACGGTATGGCAAACGTCGCAATCGCCGATCGCGGCGAGCTCGGCGCCGCGTTTGACCAATGCCGGATCGAAGCTGTTCACGGCCGGCGGCGCAATCGGACCAATCGCCGGCCGCCATGCGACAATCGTGAACACGCCGGCGGTTAGGGCCAGCAAGACACAAAACGCCAGCGCAAATCTCAATAGCCTCATTGACTGCCGGCCCGACCGAAAATGCCGCCTTCCCAAGTGGTTTCAACCACCCAAGAATAGCGGAGTTCCACCGCGGCGACAGCGTGACGGCGCGTCGCGTGCCACCCGAGCCGCGGGACCTGAAATAGAGTAAAAGAGGAACTAATCATTACCGGCTAGGAGAAATTCGATGCCCCTGGTTCGATGTCGCGCTGCAATCCTCCTTGCCGGTTTGATCTGTATCTGCCCGGCCATCGCAGCGCAGGCGCGAGCCACTTCCGACCTGGAGCGCGCCTATCGTATCGTTGCGGCGAAAAATTTCGTCGATCTCACCCACGCGTTCGGCCCGGATACGCCGGTGTGGGCCGGCTTCGGCCAGGCGAAATTCTCGCCCGCCGCCGATCCCAAGACCGGCGAGCCATATACGATCCCCAAGGACGAATTCCGTGCCACTTATTACCAGATGGTCGGGCAATACGGGACGCATGTCGACCCGCCGGCGCATTTCGCCGAAAACGGCATCACCATGGATCAAATTCCGCTCAAGCAGATGATTTTGCGGCTGGTCGTGCTCGACGACACACCGTACCTCGGCAAAGATCCCAACCACGCCTTTTCGATCGCCGACCTCAAAGCCTGGGAACGCGAACACGGTCGCGTGCCGAAGGGCGCCTTTGCCGCACTACGCACCGACATGTACAAAGATTGGGACAGCAATCCCGAACGTTTCAAGCGCCAGCCGTTCCCCGCCTGGTCGTTCGACACCATCAAATATCTTTATGAGAAACGCGGCGTGACGGCCACCGGCCACGAATCCATGGATACCGACACCACCGACAGGATGAACTCCGAGACCTGGATCCTGCAGCACGGCCATTACCAGATCGAGGTCATGACCAATCTGGACAAGGTGCCGCCGATCGGCGCGCTCATCGTGGTGACCTGGCCGAAGGTGAAAAACGGCCTCGGCTTTCCGGCGCGCGCTTTTGCGATTTTGCCGTGAACGCGATGGCCGCTCGCTGCGTCTTATGCAAGCATGGCAAGTCCATCGAGAGCCGGTAAATGATCGCTTCGACCGCGCGCCATTGCTGCCGGCGTCTGGCGTGCGCGGCCCTTGCTGTCGCATTGCAAATCCTGGCGCCGCCAAGTTCCTTCGCCGACACGCCGCCGCAGTTTTCAATCGAGAAAAAATACCTCGAGGTTTCCGTCGTTGTCGATAACGCACTCAAGCCCTTTGCCGGCCTGTTCGCCAACTGTCTCGCCGAAGGCAAAACCTGGGCGGACAAGGCCAACGCCGATACCACCGCGCAATGGCGCGCCGATCCAAAATCGTTTCGGGGCATGCAGTGGTCGTATGACCGGGTGTACGACCTGCGCTCGGTAATCGGCCGCCATGTCAGCATCGTGCGCAGCGACAGTACGTTCGAAGGCGGCGCGCATCCCAACCAGGAAATCGACACCGTCTTATGGGATGCGGTGGCGCAGAAGCGCATCAATATCCGGCCGTTCTTCACCGAGACGGCCGATAACGGCCCGACCATGACGGCGCTGGCGCGATCGGCGCAGCTTGCCGTCGCGGCCGACAAACTCGCAAATGGCATCAACGGTTACGGCGACGACGATACGCCCGCGTCGAAGCTGACGCCGGAGCAGGAATTGCGGCAGGACAGTTTCATCCGAGGCGGGATCAAGCCTAAGCTTCTCGAGGTCGGGCCGGTGACGCTCGCTCCCTCGACCGAAAGCGGCAAGAGCGCCGGACTGACCTTTCACTATTCGCCTTACGAAGTAGGACCTTATGTCGAAGGTCCCTACACCATATTCGTGCCGTGGACGGACTTTCGGCGATATTTGTCGTCGGAGGGCGTCGCGCTCTTCGGCGGCGCACAGCCCAAAAGCGACGCGGTGACAACTCCCACCCCCTCGGGAGGGAGTTATCGACGACCGACGATCACGCCGCGCTGCGCTGCGCCTTCATCCAGGCCTCGATCTCGCGCTCGGCTTCGGCCTTGGCAAAGCCGTAGCGCGCCTGCAGGCGGCCGGCCAATTCGCTGCGGCGGCCGCCGATGCGCGTGACGTCCTCGTCGGTGAGCTTGGCCCAATTGTCGCGGACTTCGCCCTTGAATTGCATCCAATTGACCTGAATCTGATCCCAGTGCATCGATTGTCTCCCTGCTGGAGGATGGACAAACGCCGCTCACCGCGTCGTCTGGAGGACGCGATGTCAGCGGCGCGATGCGGCCTCAATTCGGCGGCAGCGGGGTCTTTCCGAGATCAATCTTGGCGCACGTCGGGCGGATTCGGATTGTCAATTGAGAAAGCTTCCATCGGCAATTTTCTTGGCGCCGTCGTGGTTGCAATTGGCTAAACTACCGCGACAAAACATTGCCGCTAAGGCGTTGCCGCAAAACGATGTAATATGCCACCTACTTCATTCCGCCACTGACACCGCATGGCTTCGCCTCCTCTTTCCCACAATGTCGAACGATTAGCGCGCGATATCGGCAGCGGCGACCGCACCGTGCTGTCGCGCGCCATTACGCTCGTCGAAAGTAAGCGCGCCGACCACCGCCACACCGCCGCGGCGCTAATCCAGGCGTTATTGACCGCGACCGGCAAGGCAGTGCGCGTGGGCATCACCGGCGCACCGGGCGTCGGCAAATCCACTTTGATCGATGCGCTTGGCCACCGACTCACCACGCACGGCCACAAAGTTGCGGTGCTTGCGGTCGATCCGTCGTCGCGGCGCACCGGCGGCTCCATCCTCGCCGACAAGACTCGCATGGCGCGCCTTGCCAATGACGCCAACGCCTTCATCCGTCCCTCGCCGTCCTCCGGCACACTTGGGGGCGTCGCCGCCAAGACGCGGGAAACCATGCTGTTGTGCGAGGCGGCGGGCTATGACGTTGTGCTGGTCGAGACCGTCGGGGTCGGCCAATCCGAAATCGCGGTCGCCGACATGACCGATTTTTTCCTGGTGCTCGCGCTGCCCGGCGCCGGCGACGAGCTGCAGGCGCTCAAGAAGGGCGTCGTCGAGCTTGCCGACATGATTGCCGTCAACAAGGCGGATGGCGAGAACCTGCCCCGCGCCAAGCTCGCCGCGTCCCAATATGGCGCGGCGCTGCAAATTCTGTCGCCGCCCTCACCGAATTGGTCGCCGCCGGTCATGACCTGCTCGGCGCTTACGGGCGACGGCGTCGACGCGCTGTGGAAGCATGTCCTCGACCACCGCCAGCGTCTCACCGCGTCCGGCGAGCTTGCCGCGCGCCGCGGCGAGCAGCAGGTGAAATGGATGTGGACCATGCTGGAGGAGCGGCTGTTCGCGCCGTTACGAACCGATCGCGCGCTCAAGGCGGCCTTGCCGCGGATCGAAGCCGACGTCGCCGCCGGCCGCGTGGCGCCCGGGACGGCGGTCGAGCAAATCGCCGACCTGCTCGGTGCGTGACGCTATGCGCGTGGTTCTCGCAGGGTTCGGCCCGTTCCCCGGCGCGCCATTCAATCCAAGCGCGGTTCTGATCGAAGCACTCTCGCGCCGCCGCCGCCCCGCCTTGGCCGGCATCGAGCTCACCACGCATATTTTTGCCACCGTCTACGCCGCCGTCGACCGCGATCTACTGAAGTTGTTCGCGACCAAGCCCGATATCGTACTGATCTTCGGACTGGCGGGACGCCGCCGCGAGCTTTGCGTCGAGACCCGCGCCCAAAACGCCGCCTCGGTCCTATTCCCCGACACCAGCGGATATCGGCCAAAATCCGGCCTTATCACGCGAAACAAAGGGCAATCGCGTCGGGGCAATGCGCCGTTTGCACGGCTTCTCGGCGCGGCAAGGTCGGTCGGCATTCCTGCGCGGCTGTCGCGCGACGCCGGCCGCTATCTCTGCAACTACGCCTATTGGCAGGCGCTCCAAAAATCGCGACACGGCCGGCCGCTCATTCAGTTTGTCCACATTCCGCCGGTCCGGCTCAGTCCGCGACGACGGCGCGTGCAACGGCGCTCTCTTTCGCTGCCGCCGCTACTCGCCGCCGCCGAGGCGCTGTTGATCGCGCTCGTCGCCGCAAGCCGCCATTAACCGTCGCGGCGAAAACGATGCCCGTTAAATTGCCGTCGTCGCTCTGATCGCGCCAACCTCAAGGCCGTTCCAGTTGCGCAAGATCGGCTCCAGAAAGGGCTTGAGCGCCGCGCGCTCGGCGCCTTCGAGCGGCAGAAAGCGGGCGATCGCCGCCGCCATGACCGCCTGCGCCGCTCGGGCGGCGCCGTCGTCGCATTTGATCGCAACGCCGAGGCCTTGCTGCGGCAGCGCAGCGCAATAGACGCCTTCGGCGCCGGTTTTCACAAAGACGCGTTCGCCGAAGATCTGCATGATCTCGGTGCAGTATCTCTCGGTGCCGGCAACGAACCACGGTTTTGAGGTACACGCTTGGCGTAACCGCGCCGCCGCCGCGGCGCGTGACGGCGACAGGCCGCTGCCCGTGCCGAATTTGGCAAAGCCATGCGCGAGATTTTGCAGTGGCACCGCCCAGGTCGGCACCGAGCAGCCGTCGATGGCGCAGACGTCCTGCCCCAGGGCGACACCGGTGAAGTCTTCGAGCACGGCGCGCACTTGCCGCTGCACCGGATGTTCGGGCCGGAAATAATCGGCCGTGTCGGCGCCCATCGCGCAGGCAAGGCAGAGGAAGCCAGCATGCTTGCCGGAGCAATTGTTGTGCAGCGCCGAGGCCGTGCCCGTCCGCGCCAGCGCATAAGCGGCGGACTGGGAAATCGGCCAATGCACGCCGCAGCGAAGCGCGGAAGCATCAAGGCCGATTTTTGCCAACATCCGCTCGACCCCGGCAACATGCGCCGGCTCGCCGCTATGCGACGCGCAGGCGAGCGCCAGCGCCTCGTCGTCGAAGCCATAGCGGTCAGCCGCCCCCTGCTCCACCAACGCTATTGCCTGGAGCGCCTTGATCGCAGAGCGTGGAAAGACCGGCGCGGCGACATCGCCAACGGCAAGCACGCTGCGACCATCGACATCGCTGACCGCCACGGCGCCGCGGTGGCGGCTCTCCACCAGCGGCCCGCGCGTCACTTCGACCAGAACCGGATTGCTCATATTTTGTCTTCCCGGTTTTAGCCGGAACGGACGCGACCGCGTCGCCTGTTTAGTATCCGACCGTGAATCTGCGCCTGACGTGCTTAGGATTTTCGATTTCATCCAAAATGGCGACGGCAAAATCCTCACGCGATATGTGGCCATTGTCGGCTGCGTCGACCACCATCGCGTCGGTGCCAACGCGGTAATTCCCGGTGCGCTCGCCGGGCTTGATGGACGCAGGCGGCGAGATCGCCGTCCAATCGAAATCGTTTACCTTGCGCAGCTTTTCGAGCGCGACCATGGCCGGCTTCGAGCTCGGCGACGGCGTCGGCATGTGATCAAAATGCAGCCGGCCGTCGGCTCGCCGCAGGCTCCCCGCGCCGACCACGATCAGCGCGCGCCGCACACCCGATGTCCGGATCGCCTCGATCGCCGCATCAATGTCGTTGACGTCCCATTTCAGCGAGACGATGGCGACGTCGTGGCCTCGCAATACCGCCGCAAGCGCCGCCGCATCTGCCGGATGCACGGTCGTGACGGTCACGCCTTCGCGCGCCGGCAGATTGGCCGTACCGCGCGTCGTTCCGGTCACGCGATGGCCGCGCGCCAGCGCTTCGTTGAGAATTCGACTGCCGATATTGCCGGTCATGCCGACGAGCGCGATGTTTGCCATCTGTCATGTCTCCTGCGCGTTTGTAGTTGCGATCGTCTCGCGTTTCGTTGGTGGAAGATTTGCACAGCCGCAACCTTTGCGAAGGACCAAGCGGACGCAGCATGCGCGAATTGCGACTCCCAATCTGTTGACTCCATCATAAGCTGGGGAAATGCTGGTGAATAACCGGGTACCGGACAAAAAATTTGGGGAGGCGACCATGGCTACCGCCAACCACGATGTCGGGCGCAAGCTCGACGCCCTGCCGCTCGGCCGCTTTCACTACCGTCTCACCGGCCTGATTGTCGGCGGCTTGTTCGTCGACCAGTTCGACAATTACATCACCGGCGGCGTCCTTGGCGCGGCGATCAAAGAGGGCTGGTCGACCATGTCGATGAATGCGCTGTTTATCAGCGCGGGCACCGCCGGCATGACCATCGGCTCGATCGCCGCCGGCTGGATCGGCGACCGCTACGGCCGGCGCTTCAGTTTTCAGTTGAATCTGCTGATCTTCGGACTGTTCTCGTTCGCCGCGGCGGCGTCGCCGACAATGGGCTGGCTCACGGTGTCCCGCTTCCTGATGGGTCTCGGCATGGGCGCGGAATTCGTCATTGCCTACACGATGTTAAGCGAATTCGTGCCGCCCAAATCGCGCGGCCGTTGGCAGGCGTCGATGGCGGTGATCTCGAACGGCGCGGTGTTCATTTCGAGCTTGTGCGGCTTTCTGATCATTCCGCATTACGGCTGGCGCTGGGTGTTCGTGATCGCCGGCGTTGCTGCGTTGGTGGTCTGGTTCCTGCGCAAGGCGCTGCCGGAATCGCCGCGCTGGCTGGAAAGTCAGGGCCGTAACGCCGAGGCCGAGAAGGTCGTCGACGACATCGTGCATGAATTGGGGCTCAAGGAAGCGCCTGCGGTGGCGCCGTCCGCCGTGCCAACCACGGTTACGGCCGACGTGCCGTTCATGGTGCTGTTCTCGCCGCCGGTCATTCGCCGCACGCTGCTTGCCGTCATTCTGATGACCGCTGGGCTCACCGTGTCCTACGGCTACACCAACTGGCTGCCGACCTTCTTCATCAAGCAGGGCATGAGTCTCAACACCTCGATCGGCTTCACCGTGATCATGAGCCTCGGCGGCACGCTCGGCGCCTTGATCGCATTTGCGGTGGGCGACAGGTTCGACCGCAAACCGAGCCTGACCGTGGCCGGCATTTGCGCACTGGTCTTCGGCGTTCTTTTCGCGCAGAGCGACAGCGTCCTGTGGGTCAATTCGTTCGGACTATTGCTGCTCGGCTCGCTGTTCTGCTTCACAACGCTGTCGATCGCGGTCTACATGCCGGAATTGTTCGCCACCGAATACCGCGCCCGCGGCGCCGGCCTCGCCTTCACCTGCGCCCGCATCGGCATCGTGGTCACGCCATTCCCGATCGTGTGGGCATTCGACTTCGCCGGTCTTGCCGCGGTGACGACGATGTTTTCGGTGTTCCTGGTGATCGCGCTCGTTGCACTGTGGCTCCTTGGCGTCGAGACGCGCGCCAAGCCGCTCGAGGAAACGGCGCCGGTCCTCGATCACGCGCCGGAGCCGCTTGCGGCGCATGCCGCGCCGGCGGCCGAATAGCCCGATGCAGGCAGCGAGCCAGCGCAACGTCCGATTCATCGGGCATAGCGACCAAGGCGGGCGCAGCGATGGCGTGCAGGTCATGGTCCATCGCGGCCATGCCTATGTCGGCCATATCTTCAGCGGGGGTTTCTCCGTCGTCGATGTGCGCGACCCGAAAAAGCCACAGGCGGTCGCCTTCGTGCCGACGCCGGAAAACACCTGGGCGCTGCATTTGCAGGTGCATGACGATCTCCTGCTCGTCGTCAACGCCGCCAATGTGTGGACCGCGCAGAAGGTCGCGAATGACAAGGAGTTCTTTTCGCGGCCGCTCACCGAATCCTTCGATCGGCACGGCATGTCGTTTGCCGCCGGGCTTCGGGTCTACGACATTTCGCAGCCGGCGAAACCGCGTGAGATCGCGTTTATGCCGATCAAGGGACTCGGACCGCATCGCATCTGGTATGTCGGCGGCCGCTACGCTTACATCTCGGCGCATTTCGAAGGGTTTACCGACCGCATCCTCGCCATCGTCGAGATGAGCGATCCGACCAAGCCGCACGTCGTTGGGCGCTGGTGGTTGCCGGGCATGTGGCAAGCGGGCGGCGAGACGCCGCAATGGCCGAAGGGCCGTCGCTACGCACTGCACCACGCCATCGTCGCCGGCACCACCGCCTATGGCGCCTGGCTCGACGGCGGGCTTACCGTTCTCGACGTCGCCGACCCTGCCAAGCCGCGACTATTGGCGCATCGCGTTTGGCATCCGCCGCTCGGCTCAACGACGCACTCGCCGCTGCAATTCCCGGACCGAAACCTCCTCATCGTCTCCGATGAGCCGGCACAGGACAATTGCGCCGACGGCATCAAGCGCATCTGGGTGTTCGACGTGCACGAGCCGAGTAACCCGGTCAGCATCGCCACCATGCCGCTGCCGGACGAAGAGCGCTATTGCGAACTGCCGGGCAAATTCGGCCCGCATAATCTGCACGAGAACCGGCCCGGCGCCTTGCAGAACTCGAACCTCGTCTTTGCGACCTACTGCAATGCCGGGCTGCGCGTCTTCGACATCGCCGATCCGTTCCGGCCGCGCGACGCCGGACATTTCGTCCCGCCGCCGCCAACTCAGCGAATGGATCCGCGACCGAACCGGCCGCTGGTCATCCAGTCCGGTGATGTCTTTGCCGCTGCCGACGGTCTTCTTTACATGACCGATTTCAACGCCGGGCTTTACATTCTGCAATATGACGGCCGGAGCTGACGCTCCCTCGCCCCACCCGGCGTTAGCCAGCCACGAAAGCGAACGATGCCAAACGCCATTTGGTCGAAGCCGAAGACCGTTTTGGTAACCGGAGGCACCGGTTTTGTCGGAACTTACGTCTGCCGTCTCTTGGGACAGCAGGGGCCGTCGGCCATCGCCGTCGGCATCGAGCCATTTTCCGAGGAGGCGCAGTTCGTTCTAGGTGAGACGGCCGCTTCGACGCGGTTCGTGGATGGTAGCGTTTGTGACTCCGCGAGACTCGACGCCGTCTGCGCCCAGTACGCGCCTGATGCCATCGTTCACGCCGCCGGGCTGGTCGGACACGATACCTCGCTCGCCGATCCGGCAAAGACCTATGCCGTCAACGTCGGTGGCACCGTCAACGTCTTCGAAGCCGCGCGCCGGGCTAATATCCGCAAGGTTTTGCTGATCAGCAGCAACGCCGCCTATCACCGCAAAGAGCGCGACGCGTTCGACGAGACGCATACGACGACGTCGCTATATTCCGGCAATCCGAATGCCCATTACGGCGCGTCGAAGATGGCAGCCGAGCAAGTGGCGCTCGCCTATCACACCTTCCACGGCATCGACGCCTTGGCGATCCGCATCACCAGCGTTTACGGCTTCGGCATGAAGCCCGGGCAAATGCAGTTAAAACAGATCGTCGAAGGCGCTGCAAACGGCCAAACCGTTAAGATTGCCTCCGGCGGCCACGTGGTGCGCGACTACACCTATGTCGAGGATTCCGCTGCCGGCATCGTCGCCATTCTCAACGCCGATACGCGCGCCGTCTCACAGCGCATCTTCAATATTTCCCGCGGCGAGTTGACCAGCACCTTCGACATCGCCGCAGCCGCCCGCGCTGCGTTTCCGGAGGCCAACATCGAAGTCAGCGGCGAGATGACGGAATTCGAAAAGGCGACACTGAAGCAGCGCGCGCCGCTGTCGTGGGCCGCCGCCGAAAAAGTATTCGGCTACCGGCCGCGCTATTCACTTCGCAACGGCATCAAGAGTTACGCCGAGCTTTACACTGCATTTAAGAAACACGCGCATTCCCTCGCCTCGACATAACGGATCGAACGCGTCAATCTGGCGCTATGCGTCGGCTCACCATCGTCGTCCCGGTGCTCAATGAGGCGGCAATCATTGTTGACGCGCTCACGGCGTTGGCGCCATTGCGCACTCGCGGCGCCGAAATCGTTGTAGTCGATAGTGGCTCCATCGACGGCTCGCCCGATTCGGCGCAGCCGCTCGCCGACCAAGTGGTAGCCGCCTGCCCCGGACGCGGCGCCCCATTGAATGCGGGGGCCACGCTCGGTAGCGGCGACGCGCTTCTTTTCCTCCATGCCGATACGACGCTTCCGCCAGACGCCGACCGCTTGATTGCCGCGGCCCTCATGCACCGCGCTTGGGGCCGCTTCGATTTGCGCATTGCCGGGCGGCATCCGCTGTTGGCGGTCGTCGCTCGCATGATCAATTGGCGCTCGCGGCTGACCGGAATCGCCGGCGGCGATCAGGCGATCTTTGTCACCCGCGAAGCGTTTGTAGCCGTCGGCGGTTTTCCCGACCTGCCGCTGATGGAGGACATCGCGATGTCGCGGCGGCTCAAACGTCTGTGCCGGCCGTATTGCATCAGCGAGCCGGTCGTCACATCCGGCCGGCGCTGGGAGCACCACGGCGTTCTGCGCACCATCATTCTGATGTGGCGGTTGCGGCTTGCCTATTATTTCGGCGCCGAACCGGCACGCCTGGCGCTACGCTACGGACCCGTTCCGTCGTCACCCGCGCAAGGTCGCGCCGGGCCATAACTTCGGCGCGGAGCGGGCATATTGCTTCGGACGCGCCACGTCGGCGTCGAGCTCCTGCGCCGCAAGCCACCCCCAATGCGGATTGTCGAGAAAGCTCCGCGCCAGGGCAACCATATCGGCCTTACCCTCAGCGACGATTGCTTCCGCCTGCTTGGCGTTCGTGATCATGCCGACGGCACGCACGGCGACGCCGGATTCGCGGCGCACCCGGTCCGCCGCCGGAACGTTAAAGCCGGGATCGTTCGGCCAGCGACTTTCAGGCGTGATGTTGCCGGACGAGACATCAACGTAATCGAGCCCGGCGGCCTTGAGCGCCTTGCCGGTCGCCACCGCATCGTCGACGGTGAGGCCGCCTTCGACCCAATCGGTGCCGGTGATGCGCGCACCAAGTGGAACGCTGCGCGGCACCGCGGCACGGACCGAGCGCACCACCTCAAGCGGAAATTTCATGCGGCCTTCGAACGAGCCGCCATAGGCATCATTGCGCTTGTTCGACAGCGGCGACAGGAAGCTGTGCAGCAGATAGCCGTGGGCGAAATGCAATTCGATGGCGTCGAAGCCGATCCGCAGTGATCGCTTGGCTGCATCGGTGAACGACGCGGTGACGCGTGCCATGTCGTCTTCGGTCATGGCGCGCGGGGTGTGCCAGCCGGGCCCGAACGGCACCGCCGAGGGCCCGATCGTCGACCAGGCATCTTCGGCATCCGTGAGCGCCTTGGCGCCTTCCCACGGTCGCTGCGACGAGGCCTTGCGGCCGGCATGGGCCAGTTGAATGCCGAGCTTGGCGGTGCCGATGCGGCGGCAATGATCGACGATCCGAACCAACGACGCCTCGCAGTCATCGGAATAGAGGCCGAGGCAGCCATGGGTGATACGGCCGCGCCGCTCGACATGGGTGGCCTCGATGACCAGGAGCCCGGCGCCGGAGTTCGATAGCATGCCGACATGGGTCATGTGCCAATCGTTACCGGCCCCGTCGTCGGCGCTGTATTGGCACATCGGCGAAACGACGACGCGGTTCGGCAGAGTGAGGTCGGCAAGTTTAATCGGCGAGAACAAGGCGCTCGGCATCGATGCTCACATGTGTTTGAGGAAGAGGCTTCGAGGAAGGGGGCCTGAGGGTCGAAAAGATGGGTCGAAAGAACCGGGAAAGCGCCTGACGGGGGCACGGTCCGCGGCCGCCACCGGAGGCTCTCCGGCTGTGGATAACGCGTCCAGTCCGCGGAATCTAGTCAGGCCAAGCCGGCGCCGCTACCCCGTTCGCGCGCAGCAGCGGCGGCGGGTCATCGTCCGGCAGCAAATCCTCGCTGGCGAGCGGCACCCCGGCAATCGCGGCCCATTGGTCGCGCACCCGCAGCACCTTGCGCATTTCGTCAAGAAATTCGGCTTCGGTGAAATAGTGCCGCCAGCGCCCGGTTTCACATAAGTCGAGGAAATGCTCCTGTCGACGCTCGATCAGGGCAAGCCAGCGCCGGGCGATGCTGTCGTACCGGCCGTATTGCGGCTCCGACATGGAGGTGTAACCAGAAGTGCAAAGTCAAAAAAACGCGGTTGAAAATCGACGCTTCTGGATAAACAACGTGTGTTTGTTGATTCGGCAATCAAAATGAATGTGGCGACACCAAGGTGTATTTGTTGACTTTTTGTTTGTTGATAACAGTGGGGAAGATTGATTCGGCTTAAAGTTTGACCCGCAGCCAGTGTGCCAGCTCACCGACGATGCCACGGCGGAAAGTGAGCACGCAGGCGACGAAAATAACGCCCTGGATCACCAGCACCCATTGGCCGAACGGCGCCAGATAATTTTCCATGGCGACGATGAAAAAGGCGCCCACCACCGGGCCGAAAATCGTGCCCAGCCCGCCGACCAGGGTCATCAGTACCACCTCACCCGACATGGTCCAATGCACGTCGGTCAGCGAAGCGAGCTGAAAAACCATCGCCTTTAGCGACCCGGCGAGCCCCGCAAGCGAGGCCGAGAGCACGAAAGCCACGAGCTTGTAGCGGTCGGTGCTATAGCCGAGCGAAATGCTGCGCTGCTCGTTTTCGCGAATCGCTTTGAGGACCTCGCCGAACGGTGAATTGATGATCCGATAAATCAGGAACAGCGCCGCCAGTACGACGATCACTACAAAGGCATACATCGTCATTTCGTTATTGAGGTCGAACACGCCAAATAACCGTCTGCGCGAGGGGAGCTGGATGCCGTCCTCGCCGCCAGTAAGCTTGGCCCGCAGTGCAACGAGATACATCATCTGCGCCAGCGCCAGCGTGATCATGGCGAAATAGATGCCTTGGCGGCGTATGGCGATCAGTCCGGCGATTATACCGAGGACCGCGGCCGTCGCCGTACCGATCATAATGGCGAGCCCCGGCGGCATGGCCCAGCTCTGCGCGGCGTAGGCCGCGAGATAGCTGGCCCAGCCGAAATACAGCGCATGGCCGAATGACAACAATCCGACGTAGCCGATCAGAAGGTTGAAGGCGCAGGCAAACAACGCAAAACAGAGCGCCTTCATTACGAAAACCGGATAAAGCACGAACGGCGCCGCGGCGAGGAACGCGACCAAAATGCCCGCCGCCACGGCCTCGCTGCGGGCGCCCTCGCGCTGCCGGTTTACTGTGGGCACGCCGGCCAGACTCGCCATCACATGCCCCGTCCGAACAATCCGGTCGGCCGCGCCAGCAGCACGACAATCATGATTGCGAAGATCACCGTGCTCGAAGCTTCGGGAAAAAATACCTTGGTGAGGCCCTCGACGATGCCGAGCGCAAATCCGGTTAGGATGGCCCCCATGATCGAACCCATTCCGCCGATAACGACGACCGCGAACACTACGATGATGATATCGGAGCCCATCTGCGGCGATACATTGTAGATCGGCGCCGCCATTACCCCGGCGAGGCCGGCAAGCCCGACACCGAAGCCGTATGTCAGAGTCACCAGGCGCGGTACGTTGATGCCGAAGGCGCGTACTAGAGTCGGATTCTCGGTGGCGGCGCGCAAATACGAGCCCAGCCGCGTCCGCTCGATCGCGAACCAGGTGCCGAAGCAGACGATCAGCGAAAATACGATGACCCAGGCGCGGTAGTTTGGCAGGAACATGAAGCCGAGATTGTGTCCCCCGGTCAACGCATCCGGCATTCCGTAAGCCTGGCCGTTGGCGCCGTAATAGTTGCGGAACACGCCTTCGATGATCAGCGCCAATCCGAAGGTCAGCAGCAATCCATAAAGATGATCGAGCCCGCGCAAGCGCTGCAGCAGGAAACGTTCGATCACGATCCCGGTCGCGCCGACCAGAATCGGCACGATGACTAGCGCCGCCCAATAGCCGATGCCGAGATATTGCAGCAACAAATAAGCGGTAAAGGCGCCCATCATGTACTGGGCGCCGTGGGTAAAGTTGACGATATTGAGCATGCCGAAGATGACGGCGAGCCCGAGGCTCAACAACGCATAGAACGAGCCGTTGATGAGCCCGAGCAAAAGCTGGCCGAACAACGCCTGCGACGGAATGCCGAAAATCTCGAACATGCCGACGCTCTCACTCCATCTTATACGTCTTGAAATGCCCTCCCCTTGTTAAGGGGAGGGCAGTTGGGTCAGTTCGTGACCAGTGGGCAGTTGTCGTCCTTCATCGGCCGGAACGCCTCGTTGGCCGGGATGGTGGCCTTGAGGATGTAGTCGTCGCCCGGATATTTGGATTCCGCGGGCGACTTCACCTGGAACAGGTAGGCCGGATGGATTTTGCGGCCGTCGGCGCGGACGACGCCCTTGCCGAACAGCGGATCGTCGGTCGGCATTTTTTTCATTTCATCGACGACGGCCTTGCCGTCTTTGGCGCTTTTGAGCGCGGCAACCGCCTTCAGATAATGCAAGGTCGCGGAGTACACACCGGCTTGCGTCATGGTGGGAAATTTACCCGGCCGGTCGACCTGCCAGCGCTTGGTCCAGGCGCGCGTGGCGTCGTTCATGTCCCAATAGAACGTCTCTGTTAGAACCAGACCCTGCGCGACCTTGAGACCCAAGGCCTCGACATCGCCGATGAAGACCAGCAATCCGGCGAAGTGCTGTCCACCGGCGGTGATGCCGAACTCGGCGCCTTGCTTGATCGAATTGATGGTGTCGCCGCCGGCATTGGCGAGCCCGATAACCTTGGCTTTGGATTGCTGGGCCTGCAGCAGGAAGGACGAGAAATCCTGATTGTTCAAAGGAACACTGACGGAGCCCAAAACTTTGCCACCGTTCGCCAGAACCACCGCGGTGGTATCGCGCTCGAGCGCATGACCGAAAGCATAGTCCGCGGTGATAAAGAACCAGGTGTCGCCTCCGGTCTTAACGACGGCTTTGCCTGTCCCGTTGGCGAGCATCCAAGTATCGTAGGTCCAGTGGATGGTGTTGGGCGAGCATTTCGGGCCCGTCAGATCGGAGATCGCCGCGCCCGAGACCAGAAAGACCTTGTTCTTTTCCCGCACCACTTCATTCACAGCCAGCGCCACGCCCGAATTGGGTACGTCGAGAATGGCGTCGACGTTTTGCGTATCGAACCATTGCCTTGCAATGTTGGCGCCGATGTCCGGCTTGTTCTGATGGTCGGCGCTGATGATGTCGACCTTCATGCCGTGCGCGGAGGGATTGAAATCCTGCACCGCAAGCTTGGCGGCGGCCACCGAGCCTGGGCCATTATCGTCGGCGTAAAGGCTCGACATGTCGGTGAGGACGCCTAGCTTAACTTGGATATCCTCGGCCCGCGCCGCTACCGTACCTAGAAATACGGCAGTCGCCATAGCCAGACCGGCCGTCAACGCACCTGTTGAACCTCTCATGACATACCTCCCTCATGCGGGCTTTTTTTGCCCTCTATGTCCTATATCAGACTCCGAGATAATCGTGCAGCTTAGCGGCATTGGCCTTTAGTTGCAGGGTCGAAAATTCATCGATGACCCGGCCGTGCTCCATGATGTAGTGCCGATCGGCGACTGCGGCGGCAAAGTGGAAATTCTGCTCCACCAGAAGAATGGTAAAGCCCTGCACTTTCAGTGAAGCGATGGTCTGGCGAATCTGCTGGATGATGACCGGTGCCAAGCCCTCGGTCGGCTCGTCGAGCAACAGCAAGCGGGCGCCGGTGCGCAGGATGCGGGCGATCGCCAGCATCTGCTGCTCGCCGCCGGAGAGTTTTGTGCCCTGACTTGAAAGCCGCTCGCGCAGATTGGGGAACAGCGCGAAGATGCGATCGAGATCGAGGCCGCCCGGCCGCACCTGCGGCGGCAGCAGCAGATTTTCGCGCACGTCCAGACTGGCGAAAATGCCGCGCTCCTCCGGACAGAAGGCAATGCCGGCGCGGGCGATGGCGTCCGAGGCCATGCCGGCGAGCTCGCGGCCTTCGAAGCGCACCGAGCCGCGGCGCCGCTCGACGATGCCCATGATCGCTTTCAGGGTTGTCGTCTTGCCGACGCCGTTGCGGCCGAGCAGCGTCACCACCTCGCCCGGCTGTACGTTGAAGGTCACCCCATGCAGAATGTGCGACTCGCCGTACCATGCTTCGAGCCCGTTGACCGCAAGCATGGCGCGCGCCCCGGCTGCATGCTTTTCAATCATGGCCGGTCCCAAGATAGGCTTCGCGCACCGCTGGATCGGCCGACACGGTCGCATAGTCGCCCTCGGCGATCACCTGGCCGCGGGTGAGCACGGTAATGCGATCGCACAGATCGGCGACCACGCTGAGATTATGCTCGACCATCAGCACGGTGCGCGTCAGGGCGACCGATTTGATCAGCGCGCTGATGCGGGCGATATCGTCATGGCCCATGCCAGCGGTCGGCTCGTCGAGCAGCAGCATTGTCGGATCGAGCGCCAGCGTCGTTGCGATTTCGAGCGCGCGCTTATGGCCATAGGGCAATTCGGTCGCCAGCGCACCGGCAAAAGGAGCAAGGCCGACGTCGGCGATCAGCGCCAGAGCGCGTTCGTCGAGCGCATGCAGCACGCGCTTACTGCGCCAAAAATCGAACGAGCCGCCGCGCCGGCGCTGCAATGCGATGCGGACGTTCTCGATCACCGTCAGATGCGGAAACACCGCGGAAATCTGGAACGAACGCACCAGCCCGAGCTGAGCGACGTCTGCCGGCTTGAGCGCGGTGATGTCGCGGCCGTCGAACACGATGCGGCCGCGCGTGGGGTTGAGAAACTTGCTCAACAAATTGAAGCAAGTGGTTTTGCCGGCGCCATTCGGGCCGATCATGGCATGAATGCTGCCGCGTGCGACGCGCAGATTGACGGAGCGCACCGCGACAAAACCGGCAAAATCCTTGGTCAGGTTCTCGGTCTCGAGAACGGTATCGTCACGCACCCTACTGATCCCCCACCACGGCATTCTCCGCCATCTTCGACACAGGCGCAAAGCAACATTAGCGCTCGATCTATCGATGCCGTGGCGGCGGATGGATGGCGCTCGAGCCGGGGGAAACGACGACCCGCCCGGAGGGGACGAGTCCGGGCGGGTCTGAATATCGGCGCTGGCGTCAGGGGTGTAGCGCGCCGATGGGGCCTGTTTGCGCCACCACTTGTTCGTCGCGCCGCCAGACAAAAGGTTCAAAGGGAAAAATGCCTGCGCCGACAACGGGATAGCCGGGGCCTTAGACTATTTGCTTGGCTCGGCCGGTTCGGCTGGCTCAGCGATTTCGGCCGGCTCGGCCGACGCCACCACGCGTTCCTCGCGCATCCGCGCGATGATCTTGCCCAGTTCTTCCTTGGCGAGCGACTTCATGGCGATGCGCACGCGATAGAGCCCGCCATCCGTCGGACCGTCGACCAGCGCCGCCTGATAATTGTGCAGGAAATTCGTGATCTCGGCGGCGCTTGCGGCTTGAGCGAAGCGCACCATCGCAAACGTGCCGTGGCGATGGACCGCGCCGAGCGAGGCTTGCTGGGCTGGATTCTGCGGCTTGGTGAAAATGTCGACGATCATGAAGGCCTGCAGCGCAATGGCCAGTACGGCAAAGGAGGCCGCCACCACCAAAGTGCGCGGCCGCAAATTAGCGAAAAATCCGGTGAGCCATCCGGCGATTGCGCCGGGCACGTGCTTATGCGCGGCATTGGCCTCGGCGTCGATCGCTGCCATCAGCCGGTCGGCGACATGCGGCCGGGGCGCGCCGAGCGTTTCGTTGAGGTGAATGGTCTCGACGATCTCTTCGCGGACAAGCTCGACATGGCGCGCGAACTCGGCGTCTTGTCGTAGTGCGTCCTCGACGCGCTGGCGGTCGCGGCGACGCAACGTGCCGGCCGCGTACCAGGGCAACAGCGCCTCGATGTCGCCGGGCTCGCTATTTTGACCCGGATTGCGTGTCGCGTCAGCGCCCGTCATGGCCAACCTCGATCTATTCCCGCCATTCGGCATAATTCTCCAAGCTTCTTGCGCGCATAGAACATTCGCGTCTTCACCGTATTTTCCGGAATTCCGATAATCCGAGCGACTTCTTCCACCGACTTCTCATGGTAATAGACGAGATCGATGACTTCGCGGTGCTCGCGCGACAGTCCGGCGAGGCATCACGCCGTTTGCGCAACTGCGACAACGCCTTGAAGCGAGCGATGGCGATGAGCCAAGTCGAGACGGCGCTTCTGCCTTCAAACCGGTCGGCTCACAAAGTGGTCGCGGCTCGCAATCGGAAGGTTCAAATGGCTGTGAATAATATTTGATGCTGCAAGGCACACGGACTGGAGTGAATTCTCGCATTTCCTCAGAGTCTTAGCGGCGGAGAGAAACTACCCCGGCACCGGCCGCCAAATTGACTGCTTTTGCGTTAATTGAACCGTGGCGAGCCCTAGCGGCTGGGGACTGGGAGCGTTTCGCCGAGCGGCTTTTCCTCGAGCAGGATCACGGCCAGGAACGAAATCATCAGCGTGCCGGCAACGGCAAGAAAAACGGTCTGGAAGGTCGCCACCGAGGTCGTGCCCAAAAACGCATGACCCAGCGAACCCGGCGCCGCGTCGACCGGCGCCTTGGCCAGTATGACCGCGCCGAAGCCGGCGATCAGCATCGTGCCCATCAGCGTGCGGGCGAAGTTCATGGTGCCGATGGCCGCGCCCAGATTGTGAATGGCGACGGTGTTCTGCAGCGCCACTTGAGTCAGCGGCGCCGTCGGCCCGAAACCGACGCCGATCAGAAATAAGATGACCTCGAATTTCAGCGAACTCATATTCCCGGCGAAAAAGGCAAGCGCAACGACGGCGGCAAGGCCGATGCAAAGAAAGCACAGTGGCAAAAGCTTGTAACGCCGCACCCGGCCGATCACCTGGCTCGACAATCCGGCGCTGACATTGAGCGTGACCATCAGAATCATCAGGCTCAAACCTGACGAGGTCGCCGACCAGCCGAGCGCGCTTTGCAGATACATCGGCAGAAAAATATTCAGGCTGACGATCGAACCCCAGCCGAAGGAATGTGCCACCATGGTGAGCCGCGCGGCGGGATCGGACAGGATGACGATCGGAATGAGCGGCTCGACCGCGGTGCGGAGCCGCACGACGAAGGCCGCGCCCAGGACCAGCGCCGCGCCGAGCAGTCCGAGCACCGGCGCCGACAGCCACGGATAGTGCACGCCGCCGAAATTGAGCGCCAGCATGAAGGATGAGCTTGCCGCCATTACCAGCACTGCACCGATAAAATCGAGCCGGTGCGGTCGGCCATGCCACGGCAGCCGGCGCAACGTCTTGAGCGCCAGCACGATGGTGAGGATGCAGAACGGTATTTTCCAGATAAAGGTCATACACCAATACAGATGATCGCAAATCCAGCCGCCAAGCGCCGGTCCGCAGCCGCCGGCGGTCGTGAATGCGATCGAGAAATAGGTGTAGTATTTGGCGCGCTCCTTGGGCGGCGCCATGTCGCCGAGCACCATCTGGGCGCTCGAAATCATGCCGCCGCCGCCCATGCCCTGCACCACCCGGCCGCAGATCAGCATCAGCATGCTGGAAGCAGACGCCGAGATGAACGCACCGGCCATGTAGATCACCAGCGCGATCAACAGCGAGGCGCGACGGCCGTGGATGTCGGCGAATTTGCCGTAGAGCGGCGTGAGCGCGGTGGCGGCGATCAGGTAAGAGGTAATCACCCACGGCAGCTCGTTGACGTCACCGAACACGCGGCCGATGGTCGGCAGCGCGCTGGCCAGGATCGATTGATCGATCGAGCCGAGGAACACCGGCAGCATCATGCTCATGACGATGACGCGCTTTTCGCCGTGCGTCAGCGGCTGTGGCTCGGCATGAAGTGTGGGCGCCGCTGCAGCGGCCGCCGGCATGGCAATACCCATGGCCGGATCGTGGGCGCTTATCGCCTCCTCCTGCAGATCTGTGGCGCTTTTGCCGCGCTCGTCATTCATCAAGCGAATTTACGTTGCACGACTTGGCCGCAACCTCCCCGACGGAATCAGGAGTGAGCAATAACGGCAAAGATGGCCGCTGTCATATGCGCGAAGGCCAGTTAAGACCCTACCTGGCGCATGGCAGCTCTTCAGGCTCAAAAACTCACCCTGCGGTCGTTGATCCTGCCGCGCCGAGCGTGTCACAAATTGGTGTCCTACCCATTACATCCTTATCGAGACCGTCGCGCCAAGGCATCATGGTGTAAAATTCGACGTCCTTATTGCTGGGAACCACGAACGCGGCCGAACATGATCAAGCCTTGACGGGTGGCCTGGAAAATCTTGGAGGATTGCATGACACTTCTCATCGGCGTCATCCAATCCTTTATGAAAATACCGTCGGTGCACGCCTTGGCGCCGACCCAATCGGAACCGCCGTTTCTCGTGGCGCAAGCCGTCGTTCTGGCCCTCTTCGTCGTGCTAGACTAGGATTCTTTGCGGTGCGCAAGTTTCATCCGGCCTTGGCGCCGAGCGTTTAATCAGGAGATGAAGATGATGAACCCCCGCGATCCTAAAACCTTGCAAACCGCTGCGCTGCAAACGCCCAGCGACCTCGGTTCGAACGCCGTGCGCGACATTACCGGCGCGCTCAACATCCTCCTCGCCGATATGTTCGCGCTGTATCTGAAAACCAAGAATTTCCACTGGCACATGTCGGGGCCGCATTTTCGCGACTATCACCTGATGCTCGACGAGCAGTCCGACCAGATTTTCGCTACGACCGACGCGATTGCCGAGCGCGCCCGCAAGATCGGCGGCACGACGTTGCGCTCGATCGGCCATATCGGCCGCCTGCAGCGCATCGAGGACAATGACGCTGATTTCGTCACGCCGCTGGACATGCTGGCCGAGCTGCGCGACGACAACAAGCAGCTGACGGCGAGTTTGCGGGAAACCCACGGCCTGTGCGACGAGCACGGCGACGTTGCGACCGCGAGCCTGATCGAAGTATGGATCGACGAGGCTGAGCGCCGCACCTGGTTTCTATTCGAGGCTTCGCGCGAGGTCGGCGAGTCTTCCTGACCTCTGGGCCGCCGCCGGCTATTGCCTGAGCGTGTTGGCGACCTTGAAGCTTGCCTCGGTCTTGGCCTTGAGGTCGTCGAGCGTGACGTCGGGCGCGAGCTCGATCAGCGTCAAGCCGCCGCCGTGGCGATCGAGCGTGAACACGCCGAGGTCGGTGATCACCATGTCGACGACGCTGGCGCCGGTGAGCGGCAGTGTGCAAGCCTTCTTCAGCTTCGAATCGCCCTTGGCGGAATGCTCCATGACGACGACGACTTTCTTGACGCCGCCGACCAGGTCCATGGCGCCGCCCATGCCCTTCACCATTTTGCCGGGGATCATCCAATTGGCGAGGTCGCCGTTTTCCGCTACTTCCATGGCGCCGAGAATGGCGATGTCGATATGGCCGCCGCGGATCATGGCAAACGAGTCCGCCGAATTGAAATAGCTCGTGGTCGGCAGCTCGGTGACGGTCTGCTTGCCGGCATTGATGAGATCGGGATCTTCCTCGCCCTCGAACGGGAAAGGCCCAGTGCCGAGCATGCCGTTCTCAGACTGCAGCTGCACGCTCATGCCGTCCGGGATGTAATTCGACACCAAGGTGGGAATGCCGATACCGAGATTGACGTAAAAGCCGTCGCGCAGCTCCTTCGCGGCGCGTTCGGCCATCTGATCGCGGCTCCAGGGCATCACACTTCCTCCCCTGTTCCGGCCGGCGCGTCGGCTTTTTGACGCTTGCGGACCGTGCGTTGCTCGATGTGCTTGGTCGCCGCCGGCACGTGGATCATGCGTTTGACGTAAATGCCGGGCGTGACGATGTGGTCGGGATTGATGTCGCCTGGCTGCACCAGGTGCTCGACCTCGGCAATGGTCACTTTACCGGCCGTCGCCATCGGCGGATTAAAATTGCGCGCGGTTTTGCGATAGGCAAGGTTGCCCTCGGTATCGCCGCGATAGGCGTGCACGATCGAGAGATCGGCGACTAGGCCTCGCTCCATCACATAACGCTCGCCGTCGAATTCGCGCGTATCCTTACCTTCGGCGATCTTGGTGCCGTAGCCGGTCTTGGTGAAGAAGGCCGGAATGCCGGCGCCCCCGGCGCGGATGCGCTCGGCGAGCGTACCCTGCGGGTTGAACTCGATCTCGAGCTCGCCCGCGAGATATTGCTGCATGAAGGTTTTGTTCTCCCCGACATAGGAGGAGATCATCTTCTTGATCTGGCGGGTGTCGAGCAGAATGCCGAGCCCTTTGCCGTCGGTCCCGCAATTATTGGAGACGACGGTCAGGTTCTTGACCCCGGCATCGCGGATCGCGAGGATCAAGGTTTCCGGGATGCCGCACAGGCCGAAGCCGCCGGCCATAATGGTCATGCCATCCTTCAGCAACCCGGCCAGTGCGGATCGCGCGTCCGCATAGACCTTGTTCATGACCGCTCCATTTCCCCCAGGCAACCTCACATACGCATAACCGGACCGGCGGAAAGGTCAACCACCGCTCGGCGTGGAGTAGGTGCCGATGATCGGAAGCTGAATCTGCGGGTGCGGATAATAGTTCCACGCGACGAACATTGCGGCAAACAGGATTGCCGCGACCACCGCGGCGCCGATGCGGTTGCGAAACGATATGATGCCGCCGACGAAAGTCGCGACGAACACGAAAGCCGCCATCAAGGCAACGTAAGTCCAGTTCACCGCAGACAGGTCGATCGACATGAATGGCTCCCCGCTAGGCCCTGCTCCGGACCGGTAGGCTTCGATGTTAGCTGAGGTTACCCTCGCGCGCGACACCTTGGCGTGGCTTCGCACAAGAAGATATAAGACAGCCGCAACCCGCCAATGACGTCACCCCGGCGCGGTGCCGGGACCCCGCCTCGATGACCAATATCCTCATTCTGCTCGGCCTGACGGAGACGATCCGCAAGCAATATCGCGACCGGCTGCAGGAGCGCTTTCCCGACGTTCCGATGACGCTGGTCGACCACCACTCCAAGGTCGGGCCCCATATCGCCGACGCCGACGTATTGGTCACCTTTACGCCGATGATGACCCCCAAAATCTTGGAGCAGGCGCCAAACCTGAAATGGATTCAGACGCTCGGCACCGGCGTCGACAACCTGATCGACCAGCCGACGCTGCGCAAGGACGTCGTCGTCACCAATGTCCGCGGCATCCACGGGCCGCCGGTCTCGGAAGCAGCGCTTGCCACCATGTTGGCGCTGGCGCGCAATCTGCCCGGCGCGGTCCGCGGCCAGGACGCGCGTGAGTGGCGGCGCTGGCCCGCTCAGCTCCTGCACGACAAGACGGTCGGCATTTTCGGCGTCGGACTGATTGCCGAGGCCCTGGCGCCAATATGCAAGGCATTCGGCATGAGGGTAGCCGGCGTCAGCTCGGCGCCGCGGCCCGTGGCCGGCTTCGACCGCATGCACAGCCGCGACAAGCTTTTGCAGGTGGTGGGCGATTTCGATTTTTTGGTGCTGCTGACGCCGCTGACGCCATCCACGCGCAACAGCATCGACGCCAAGGTGCTCGCCGCGATGAAACCGTCGAGCTTCCTGGTCAATCTCGCCCGCGGCGGCGTGGTCGACGAGCCGGCTTTGGTTGAGGCGCTCAAGGCCGGCCGCATTGCCGGAGCAGCTCTCGACGTGTTCAACCAGGAACCGCTGCCTGCCGATCATCCGTTCTGGTCGATGCAGAACGTGATCATCACCACGCATCAGGGCGGCTTCTGCGACGTCTATATCGACTACGCCTTGCCGACCGTGGAAACCAATATGCGAGCCTTTCTCAAAGGCGACCTCGGCGGCATGATCAACGTTGTGCCGCATTAGGAGTTAAGCGCGATGGAACAGCTATCCGAACGCCTGCAGACGCCGATCTCGACCGCCGAACTAGAGCGGCGCTGGAAAGCGGTGCGCGCCGCCATGGAGCGCGACAAGATCGATGTGCTGCTGATGCAGAACAACAGCGACCAGATGGGCGGTTACGTCAAATATTTCACCGACCTGCCCGCGACCAACGGCTATCCTCTCACCGTCGTGTTCCCGCGCGACGATCTGATGACGCTGGTGAGCCAGGGCCCGTTCGGCGGCGTCACCGAGCTGAACGGCAAAAGCGACGGTACCCGTCGCGGCGTCAAGCAGTGGTTCACGACGCCGAGCTACGCCTCCTGCTATTACACCGCGCCCTACGATCCGGAGCTCGCGGCCAAGGCGCTTGCGCCCTATGCGGGCGGCACCATCGGCCTTGTCGGCACCTATCAGATGTCGTTCGCGATGGTCGATTACATGCAGAAGGGACGCTTCTCCAACACCAAGTTCGTCGATGCGTCCGATCTGGTCGATCGCATCAAGGTCATCAAGAGCGCCGAGGAGCAGGATTTGGTGCGGCGTGCCGCGGCGATGCAGGACGGCGCCATGCGCGCGGCCTTTGCCGCGGTCGAGCCGGGCATGCGCGACCGCGACGTTGCGGCAATCGCCCAATGCTACAGCCAACGCCACGGCAGCGAGCACGGCATCTATCTGTGCGCCTCGATGCCGCCCGGTAAACCCGCGCAATTCGCCGCTCGGCATTATCAGAACCGCGTTATCCAGGAAGGCGACGCGGTGGCGCTGCTCGTCGAGGATGCCGGCCCAGGCGGCATGTATACCGAGCTCGGCCGCACCTGCGTCGTCGGCAGAGCGTCGCAAGAGATGAAGGACGAATACGCCTTCGCGCTCGAAGCGCGCAAATTCAATCTCGGGCTGCTCAAGCCGGGCGCCGCCTGCAAAGACGTGTTCGAGGCCTATAACGACTTCATGCGCAAGAACGGCCGGCCGGAAGAGAAGCGCCTGCATTGCCACGGTCAGGGCTACGATCTCGTCGAACGGCCCCTCATTCGTTCGGACGAGCCGATGGCCATCGAAAAGGATATGAATATCGTCGTGCATCCGACCTATATGCACGGCGGCATGCTGTCGTGGTTTTGCGACAATTGGCTGATCGGCGCGGACGGGCCCGGCGAGCGGCTGCACCACTTCCCCGAAACGATCACCGAACTTGGCTGACGTTAGCCTGAAGAAATATCCGATGAGGTTGAAGCTATTCGCGGCGCTTGCCGCGGCGATGTTTGTTACGGTCAATTTGCCAGCGCAGGGGCAAGATTATCCCACCCGCCGGTGCGCGACCGGCTGACGGGTATGGGCGCCGAGGTGGTGTCCGATGACGAGGCGACGCCGCAGCGTCCCGGCGAATTCGTCAAAAGCGAAATCGCCAAATGGGCGGCACCGATCAAAGCGAGTGGCGTCAGCGTCGAGTGACGCCGCTCTAGCGTCAACCGCGCCGCTTTTTATCCGCTATTTGCGCGAAAAAACCCGCAATTACGCCACCCTGCCGTCACGCCGGCTATGCCCTATGCCAGCCAAATCGTGGGTAACGGAGTGGGTGATGCCAAAAATTCGCGTTGTCTGTGCGGGGCTTGTAGCGGCAATGGCCATAGCATTGGCGTTGGGCGGCGCGCGGGCGCAGACCGCTCCGAGCGAGCCGGTCGGCAAGCCGTTGGCGCTGCTCGCCGGACTGCGGCCGCCACATGAAGGCAAAGCCCATGAAGCAAAGGCGAGACTGCACGCGAAAACGGCACATCGATCGGGCCAAAGAACCGCCGCCGCAAAGAAGCACGGCAAATTTGCGAAGAGGGTCGCCACTGTGCACTCCGGACACGCTGCCTTGAAGGAACACGAACACCGCGAGCGCAGCTTCGCAGCAGCGGCACCGGCAGAAGCGCCCCCGGAAGCCTTTCAGCCGGCACAAGCAACGCCGAGCGCGCCGCCAACCAACGAACGGCCCACGGCTGAACCACCCGTGGCCGCCGCCGCTACGACCGTGCCCGCCGAGGTCGCTGTTACGCCGGCGCCTGTAATAACGGCGACAAACGATAACCCCACGGCGAGCGTCGAGGCGGTCAGCGGCCGGACGGCGCAAGCCGATACGCCGGACCAGGTCAATTCGCTAAATCTCGCCGCGTCGCAGGCGGCCGCGCCGAATGGTCAGGCCAATGCGCCGGCGGCTTCGCAAACCGTTCTTGCGGCGCCCATGCATCGCGACACGAGCCGTGTCGGCAGCGCGTCGTGGATCGCGCAAGTCCTGGCGGCAGTCGGCGGCGCGGTGACCGCCGGCGCAGTCGCCTGGTTTTTGATTGGCGGCGGGCCGGTGCGAACCTATGGGTGAGATTTTCAGGCGGCGCGCATCGCGCCTTTCGCCTTCAGCGTATTGAACAGATCGTAGGCCTCTTTCGGCGTCATGTTCTTGTGCACGACGGCCGCCACCGCGGCGATCATCGCTTGCGGCGCGTCGGACTGGAAAATGTTGCGGCCCATGTCGACGCCGGAGGCGCCCTGCTGCACGGCGTTATAGGCCATGGTCAGCGCATCGAGCTCGGGCAGTTTCTTGCCGCCCGCCATCACGATCGGCACCGGGCATGAAGCGGTGACGGTCTCGAAATCCTCCTCGACGTAGTAGGTCTTCACATATTGCGCGCCGAGCTCGGCAATGATGCGGCAGGCGAGCCGGAAATACTTGGCATCGCGCACCATGGCCTTGCCGACCGCGGTGATACCCATCACCGGTATGCCGGCGCGCAACCCGGCGTCGACCAGCTTGGTCATATTGTGTACGGAACGCGTCTCGTGCTCGCCGCCGATGAAGACCTGGATGCCGACGCCGGCGGCGTTGAGCCGCACCGCGTCATCCATGTCCATGGCGATCTGCTCGTCGGACAGTTCGTCGCGCAAAATACTGGGACCGCCGCTCGCCCGCAGCACCATCGGCTTTTGACATTCCGCCGGAATAACCGTGCGCAAAATACCGCGGGTGCAGAATAAAGCGTCGCAAGAGGGCAACAGCGGCACGATCGACAGATCGATGCGCTCAAGCCCGGTGGTCGGGCCCTGGAAATAACCGTGATCGATGGCGAGCATCACGGTGCGGCCCGAGGTCGGGTCGAACACCCGCGCCATGCGATTTTTCATGCCCCAGTCGAGCTGATGCGAGCCTTTCAGATAGAAGCCCGGCGTCTGCTGCGGTCGATCGAGCGAGTAACGTTCGCCTTCTTTGTCGGCTTCCGGCATTGCTATCGGTCCCGGTGTCAGCGTTGCGGAGCGGAAGACGGCTGCGGCGGTTGATAATACGGGTTTATCGCGCAAAATCCGCGGTTGCCCTGGACGACGGCGGGCTCGCAATCGGTAGGCGAGTCATATTCGCAGTCCCAGTTCATGACGGAGGCGCCCTCATCGGTGACGGCGCACCACTTTTCGTCCCCATAAGTGCCGGCATGGCTCGCCGGCACGCCGAGAAACAGCGCGGCCGACGCGAAAGCCGCAGTGAATAGTAGTCTGCGATGGGTGATTT